>Ga0164313_10001275_pt1 | contig 22205 bp, 16 predicted proteins | sample GuaBasSedimGuay4_FD_113735 | JGI IMG/M metagenome (GOLD analysis project Ga0164313, IMG submission 113735) | Subseafloor sediment microbial communities from Guaymas Basin, Gulf of California, Mexico - Guay4, Core 4569-4, 0-3 cm | ecosystem: Environmental > Aquatic > Marine > Hydrothermal vents... | reverse complement strand
GCTGGTGCCGAGCTCGAGGATGGGGAAGAGATCGGTGAGGTAGTCACGAAGGACATTGCCGGTGACCGAGATGGTGTCCTCGCCGCGGCGGATCCGCTCGAGCGAGAACCGCATGGCATCGACGGGTTTCATGATGCGGATGTCGAGGCCGTCGGTGTCGTGGTCGGGAAGGTACTTTTTCACTTTCTTGATGATCTCGGCGTCGTGGCCCCGCTCCTCGTCAAGCCAGAAGATCGCCGGCGATCCTGTTGCGCGAGCTCGGGTTACGGCGAGCTTGACCCAGTTCTGGATCGGCGCGTCCTTGGTCTGGCACATGCGGAAGATGTCGCCGGGTTCAACCGTCTGCTCGAGCAGGGTGGCGCCGGCGTTGTCGACGACGCGGAAGGTCCCGTGAGCCGGCGCCTCGAAGGTCTTGTCGTGCGATCCGTACTCCTCGGCCTTCTGGGCCATGAGGCCGACGTTGGCGACATTGCCCATGGTGGCGGGGTCGAACTGACCGTTTCGCTTGGCGTCCTCGAGGATCTCACCATAGATGGTGGCGTAGCAGCGGTCGGGGATCATGGCGATGCAGTCCTGGAGCTCGTCGTCGTTGTTCCACATTCTGCCGCCGTCGCGGACGACGTTGGGCATCGAGGCATCGACGATGATGTTGTTGGGCACGTGCAGATTGGTGATGCCCTTGCGTGAGTCGACCATGGCGAGTGCCGGCTGGGTCTCATACACGGCGGCGATATCGGCTTCGATTTCAGCCTTTTTGTCGGCCGGCAGCCGGTCGAGCTTGGCAAGGACATCGGCGAGACCATTGTTGACGTTGGCGCCGATCTCGGTGAGGGTGTCGGCGTGTTTGTCGAGGGCCGCTGCGTAGTAGACCGACACACAGTGACCGAACATGATGGGATCGGAGATCTTCATCATGGTCGCCTTGAGGTGGAGTGACAGCAGCACGCCGTCCCTTTTCGCTTCCTCGATTTGCTCCGCGTAGAACTCTCGCAGACTGGCGACATTCATCACCGCGGTGTCGATGACCTCGCCTGCTTGGAGAGTGAGCCCCTGCTTCATGACGGTGGTCGATCCATCACCTGAGACGAACTCGATCTTGACCTCAGTGGCCTCATTCAGGGTGGTTGACGTCTCAGACTCGAAGAAGTCTCCGCCGTTCATGTGGACCACCCGCGCCTTGGAACCCGACTCGGGCCAGGACTTCATCATCTTGTGCGGGTTCTTCTGGGCGAAAGCTTTGACCGCCGCCGCCGGTCGGCGGTCCGAGTTGCCTTCACGCAGGACCGGGTTCACGGCCGAGCCGAGACAGACGGCGAATCGCTGCTGCAGCGCCTTCTCGGCGTCGTTCTTGGGCTCTTCGGGGTAGTCGGGGATGTCGAAGCCTTTGTCCTGCAGCTCGGCGATGGCGGCTTGGAGCTGCGGGATCGAGGCCGAGATATTCGGCAGCTTGATGATGTTGGCCTCGGGGGTCTTGGTGAGTGCACCCAGCTGAGCGAGAAAGTCGGGGATCTTTTGATCTTCGGTCAGGTTTTCGGGGAAGTTGGCGATCACCCTCCCGACAAGCGAGATGTTTCGGGTTTCGACCTCGACCCCGGTTCCTCGAGTGTAGGCCTGCACGATGGGAAGGAGAGAGTAGGTCGCCAGTGCCGGCGCCTCGTCGATTTTCGTCCAGATAATCTTCGATGTGCTCATGTGTTTTTCCTCGAGTGATGGTATTGCCGCGATCCGGCAAGGCAGTCTAGCGCTTCCCGGGGCTGATTGTCAGTAGTTGGGTCGTGCGAAAGTCGAGATATTGTCAAGGACAGCACAAATCCAGGGGGGCTGTTCTGTCTGTCTTCTCTTCCAAGGAGGTCTGGTATCGCGCCAAAAACATCCCCACCGCCGCCTCGATGATCGCCCGTCGTTCCGTATTCGATCAGGTCATACTATTTTCAAGAAGTACACTGCACGGTGTAATACGAATGAGCACGTCTCAGTGCCGAGGAAACGGGAGATCGATATGACGAAATGGACCCTCAATCAGATACCCGATCAGACCGGCCGCGTGGCTATCGTCACCGGCGCCAACACCGGGATCGGTTTCGAAACCGCGGCGGCCCTCGCTGCGAAGAATGCGCAGGTTGTACTCGCGTGCCGGAATCAACAAAAGGCCGAGGATGCCGTGGATCGTATTCGTGCGCGGACTCCCGAAGCAGAGCTTTCCTTCATCCCCTTCGATCTGGCCAGCTTGCACTCCATTAAAGAATTTGCCGAGACCTTTCGATCCGACAAAGAACGGCTGGATCTCCTGATCAACAACGCCGGTTTGATGGTGCCGCCCTTTGGTCATACCGAAGATGGTTTCGAGCTCCAATTCGGATGCAACCACCTCGGTCATTTCGCTCTCACGGGGCGGCTCGTTGACCTGCTTCAAGCGACGCCGCAGGCCCGTGTGGTCACCGTCAGCAGCCTGACCCACCGCATGGGTGCGATGGACTTCGACAATCTCAATGCCGAAAAGGGCTACAAGAAGATGTCGGCCTATGGTCAGAGCAAGCTCGCCAATCTGCTCTTCACTTTCGAGCTCCAACGGCGACTCGAAAACGCGGGCTCGGATGTTGTGGCCACGGCCGCCCATCCCGGGTGGACCGGGACCGATCTCCAGCGTCACACATTGTTGATCGAGTTCTTTGGTTCGTTGGCCCAGGGCCCAGCGCGCGGCGCCCTGCCGACCTTGCGCGCTGCGGTGGATCCAGAGGCAAGGGGCGGTGATTACTTTGGCCCGCGGGGACTTTTTGAACTGCGTGGTCTGCCGAAAAAGGTCGGTACCACACAGGCGGCGAAGAACGAGGTGGACGCCCGCCGTCTCTGGCGTCTCTCAGAGGACCTCACCGGGGTCTCCTTTCTCAGCAAAGACAACATGTCAGCGTGATGTGCAGTCTTTGGAAGAGAGTGACCCGTAGACGGGCGCTGATCGCATTCACGTTGTTCGCGATCCCAATCGACTGAACCGCGTCGGTCATCCCTGTTTGAACGAAGCGGCCGAGATCCCGAGCCGACGTAGTTTCTGCTGCATATTCTGACGATGGAGACCGAGGGCACGGGCGGCCCTCGACACATTGCCCCCGTGGCGTCGCAGCGCCGCAGTTAGAATCGCTCGTTCGAATCCATCGATGACTCTCGCCTTGGCAGAACGAAAATCCTCTTCCTCGCCGAGCTTTATGGCTGGCTCGAGACCTGTCTCTCCGAGACCCTGATCGCGCCTGACATCGGACGGAAGATCGGCCGCTTGAAGGACATTGTCGCGGCTGAAGATCGCCGCCCGTTCGATGGCGTTGGCCAGCTCGCGGACGTTGCCGGGCCATGAGTAACCGCACAGAACTCCTTCGGCCTTAGCCGTCAACTGCAGAGAGCCACCGCCGATGGCGTCGAGGAAGTGTCGGGCCAGCAAGAGCACATCGCCGCCGCGATCACGGAGCGGTGGCAGCTCGATGTCGACAACCCGCAGCCTGAAGAGGAGGTCTTCGCGGAAGCAGCCATCAGCCGTCATCTGTTTGAGGTCATGATGGGTCGCGGCCACGACGCGGACATCCACTGCCATCGGACGGCCGCCCCCGAGGGGCTCAACCTGACCCTCCTGCAGGGCTCGCAGGAGCTTGGCCTGGGCGGACGGGGCCATGTCGCCGATCTCGTCCAGGAAGAGGGTGCCGCCGTGCGCCTCCTGGAACTTTCCCGAGCGATCCCGATCGGCGCCGGTGAAGGCCCCACGCCGATGACCGAAGAGCTCACTCTCGACTAAGGTGTCGGGAATCGCGGCGCAGTTGACGGTGACGAAGGGGCCCCGTGCCCGCTCGCTTTGGCGGTGGATCTGTTGCGCCACCAGCTCCTTGCCGGTGCCCGACTCACCGAGGATGAGGACGCTGGCGGTGGTCGGTGCCACCCGCTCGATGGCATCGATGACCTCGGCCATGGCGGCCGATTCGCCGAGGAGATCGGCCGAACCGCCGAGCCGTTGCACCTTGGCCGTCAAGCGTCGATTCTCTGATCGAAGCCGGGCCGTCTCGAGCGACTTCTCGACCACGATCCTCAGTTCATCCACGGCAAAGGGTTTGCACAGATAGTCCGATGCCCCGGCACGGACGGCATCGATGGCGGTTCGAATCGAGGTGTCGGCGGTCACCACCACGATCGGAGGCGGCGAGGAAAGCTCATCGAGCCGTGACAGAAAGCTCATTCCGTCCATTCCCGGCATGTGGAGATCGAGGAGCACCAGGTCGATGCAGTGATCACGTGGACTCAGAGCCTCGATGGCGCCGAGACCGCTGTCACACTCGACGAAGTCATAGGTCGCCTTGCCGAGTGCTCGGACGGTGGCCCGACGCGCCACCTGTTCGTCGTCGCAGACCAGGATTTGCGGCCGATGTTTGGAGCTCATGACTCCTCCTCTTCCCGGACTTCGGTCTCTTGGGTCGTAACGGCTGGGCAGCAGACCCTGAACACGATTCGGTCCTTGACGTTGTCGAGGGTGATCGTGCCGCCGAGCTCACCCACACGTCGGGCGACCAGACCGAGTCCGAGACCCGTGCCCCGGGCGCTGACGAAATTCTCAAAAAGCCTGTCTTCGATTTCGGCGGCAATCGCTGAACCTTCGTTCTCGGTTTCAAAGACCACCGATTCACCGTCCGGGAAGAGTCGCACCTTCACCGTCGATCCGGCCGGCGCGTGCTCCACCGCATTATTGATCAGGTTCAGCGCGATGGTCTGCCAGCCGGCAGCGGTTCCTGCGACCCGATCGATCGGCTCGATTCCGGTTTCATCGATCTCGACGGCGAGGGTTTTGGCGTGGTAGCGACACACCGCGAGGGTGTCGCGAATGAGTTGACAAAGATCGATTCCGGAGTCTGTGTTTGGTTGATGTGGCGCTCGGGCAAAGCCGAGGATCTCGTGGGCGACCGAGTTGAGCCGGTCGATCTGAGCGACGATGAGAGCAAGGTCCTCGGCCTGTTCGCTGCCGGGATCGGCGGCTTCGAGTTCTTCGCCGACGGTCTCGGCCAGCACCTTGATCGACGACAGCGGATTCTTGACCTCGTGGATCAGTGACGCGGACACCATGCCGAGCATGCTCAGACGTTCCTGGTCGGCCATCAAGCGTTCCTGGGTCACCCGAGCTTCCACGAGCCGCCGCATCCCAACCATACTGCCGAGTTGACGCAGCACCAGTCGTACCGCTTCCATCTCACCATCCTGGTAGCCGCCGCCGGTGGCGCTGACCTCGAGGCCCAGAAGCCTCTCGACAGTCCCTCCAACCCGGAACGGGAAAACGGCGTGAAGATGGGTCAGGCCGAGCACGGAGGCGAGTCGGTTCGAGGGTGGATCAAGACGATTGAAGGCGATGGTCGCGGGGTTCTGGAAGTGTCGCCAGAGCAAGGCCCGCTCTCGATCGCCGTCAGCCGGGAGTCCCCAAAACTTTGCGTGTGTCACCAACCATCGGCCGATCTGATTGGCGACCAGATCGAGCAACTCGTTCTCCGGAAGGTCGAGCGATTGGAGCCGGCTGGAGAACTCATCGAGCTCCCGCGGAGTCGGACTGTCGCCGAGCAAACGCCGCAACATTCGCGAGCGGGTGACGGCGGCACGTCGCAGCGGGGTAAAGAGCATGGCCGCGACAACCGCCCCCACGAGGCCGAATGCGACCAGTCGCCGGAAGGTCTGGGTGTCGTGAATGCCTTCGGCGGGTCCATAGAGCATCACCAGCAGGACAAGGGCCATCGCCGCCACAAAGTGCCGCAGGCTTCGGTTCGACAGCGATAAACGAAGCAGGTTATAGCGTTGGACAAAGTAGAGGAAGGTCAGACCGAGCACCAGGCCGGACGCCTCGGACGACAGCCGCCAGACGCTCAACGTGACTCCCGAAACCTCAGGTTTCATCCCGAGGATCGGTCCGAGGGAGAGCAGGCCAAGCATGACCAGGAGGGCCGGCAGGAGCCAGCGCAGGAACTGTCTCAGACGGGCGTCGTCGGTGCTTCTGAGAACTCGTATGAGCAGCCATCCCGCCACCGCGACTGAGAGCGTGGCGTGAAAGAGAACCAGCGGGATGGTCTCGCGCGCCGCCGACTCCAACTGCGGTGACCTCAGCAGCCAGATTCGCCACGCCACCGGAAGGAAGGCCAACAGGGTGAGATAGCCGGGAAGCAGCCAGAGAAAAGAAGGTCGGCCGGGTCGCAGCAGACCCGAATGGGTTTTCCCACCGCCCGTTCTTTCTTCGGGAAGCAGCCGCCAGACGGTGTGGGCGAGGAGCGGAAAACTCGCCAACCAGGCCATGGCGCGAAAGATGTCGAAGGCGGCGGCAATGGGCGCCGGCCCGCCGGCGAGGGGTCTCAGGATAGTCGCCAGCTCATCGACGAGGCAACCTCCATACCAGACGGTGAGGCAGCCGACCAGCAGGCGAATGGGGAGACCAGGTAGGACCGTCTGGTCGCGCAGGAGCTCACGGACAAGAAATCCGTAGAGCAGCGTGCCGATCAGAAAGACCAGCAGGTGCGCATAGAGCAACAGGGTCTGGCTCATCACTCCATTGTAGCGAGTGCAGCATCAATACTGCACTTGTTCTTCCTCAAGATGCAGCTTGAATACTGCAGTTCCTCATCGGTTGCAAACTTGATCCATACTAAGTCATTTTAATTCAATGTTTTAACTTTGTGATGAGAGTTGGCATGGTGCTTGTAGTAGAGACCGACAGTTCGTTGAAAGGAGATCCACAATGGCCGACCACCATCACTCGACCGAATCTGCACCATTCTCCGCGTTGTCCTCCCCAGAAGAGCCGCAGGAGACATCCGGCAACGACGGCGGCCTGCGGTCGTTGCGTGGCATCCGTTGGTTGCTGCTCGCCGGCGCGCTGGTGTCGGTAGTGTCGTTGTTCCGTTTGGTGGAGGCACAGTGGAACCTGATACCGGTGGCCGCCCAGTACCTGGTGGTGGTCGTCGGGGCGCTGGGTCTCTATGCGACGGGTGAGCTCACCCACCGCCGACTCCACCTGCCACTGGCGGGTTCCGCGCTGATGCTGCTCTTCACAGCGTTGGTGCCGGTCCTGTCGTGGGGTGCGGTCTACCTCGATCTACTCGCCCAGCCTTTCGGCCGGCTCGCCTTCGTTCTCGGGACCACCGCCCTGCTCGTTACCGCCCGACGTCCCCTGCGGTTGATGCTTGGGTACCGGGGAAGTCTCTACCCGACAGTTTTCGCTCTGTTGATCGTGGCGCAACCGGTGCTTCCAGAAATCGCCGACCGGTACCCTGACCTCGCAACGACGATTTACGTCGGCGCGGCCCTCCTGCTCGGCGCCCTCTTCCAGCTCGGCAGCCGCCACATCAATCGTTTCTTCTTTCATCGGGATCGCCAGGATGGTGTAGAACGACCGATCCAATGGATGCCCTTTGTTGTCCTCGGTGTTCTTTATCTCGGCGCCATGGTCCTCCTCGATCCGCGATCCGAGCTCCTGGCGTTGCCTCTGGCCGTGATCGGAATGGTGCTCGCTGACACCGGGAGTGAGTACTACCGCGCGTTGATCAGTTCACTTGATGAGAAACCAGAGAGATGGCCCAAGCGATCGATTGCGCTGATGGTCATCGGGATTGCAGCCATCGTGGTCGCTCTGCCCTTGTCCTTCGCCGATCCAAGCCTTCGATGCTCGGCCCTGGTCTCCCTCTGCGCCGCCGCATTCTTCGGCCGCTGGAGCGTTCGTTCGCCCGGCTTTGGACCTCACCTCGCAGCCCTCGGGTCGGTCTTTGCGGCGTATCATCTCTTCCCCGCCCTGGTGCCCTATCTGGCGAAAGAACTCTGGGCTCGACTGCTGGTTGTCCTCGATTTGTCGCAAGGCAGCCCACTTGCCATCAGCATCGCCGATCTCGGTTTTCTTCTCATCCTTGTTGCATGGTCCGGCCTCCTGCGCCGAACCGGTGCATCAGAGGGGTTGCGCGCCGTTCACGCCGGAATCGTCGTTGTCTACCTCTGGTGGCTGAGTGTTCTGGCCGTCATCGACCCCGCCGATCCATCGCTTTTCCTGGCGGTGCTTGGTGTCGTTGGCCTTCTCGGGCTTGCCGTCTCGAGACGGCAAGAGCTCGTCATCGGCGTCTATGGCAGTTTTGCCGTTCTGGTGCTGTCGGTGGCGCAACAGTTGCTCGCCACGGAACAGCTGCTCAACGGAGAAAATCTGTGCGTGCTGGGGATCCTGACCCTGGTCACAACCCTGATCGTTGGGTGGATCGAGGAGCCGCTTGCCAGAGTTTTTGGGTTCGAGAGTGTTCGAGCACGACGGCTCCTCCTCCTGCCGGCTACCGTCATCGCGGCTTTGGTCGCAATCCACAGTTTGGTGGTCGATCTGGCGAGAAACGACATCGGGAGCCTCGAGCTGATGCTGGCCGGCAGTGTGTTCTTCGCGGTGGGACTCGGCCTTCGCAGCCGCTTTCTGCCGGCGCTGGGTGGGTTGCTGGCGACCATCGGTCTGCACGTCCTGATTTTTGAACTCAACCCTGCCGTGGGCCCTGTTCTGATTCTGACGACCCAGCTCTTGGCGGTCCTGTCGCTGTGGGCGGTGGTCGCCGTCGCATGCGACACCGGGCCCATCGCTGCCCTCCTTCGGCCGACGGCCTTCATTCTGGCTCTCGTCCACTGTCTGCTCGGTCTGTGGTGGCTGCTCCTCGGCATCGCTCAGTGGGATCTGACGGTGGAGCCCTTGATCCTCGTCATCCTCGGACTGCTGGCGGCGGATGTCGGCCTGACGACGCGATCCCGCGCCAACGTGGTCATGGGTGGTCTTCTGATCGCGGCGTTTACCCAGCTGCAGTTTTTGGCCGTCGTCAGTATCGATGACTGGACTGTGGCCATCCCTGCGTCGTTATCGGCGGCAGCTCTGGTGTTGGTCCCCATGATCCTCCTCGGTCGGAGAGCCTCTCGAACGTGGTTGCAACGGCACTACGCGCTGGAGGAGAGCGAGTTCAAACGACTGGTAGCCGACTCGGTTCACCATCTGACGGATCTTTGGACCGCAGTCTCGGTGGTCGCGTGCCTGTTCTTCTGTGGTCCGTCGGCCCTCATCCTGGCCGCATCCATGGTCGCGGTGGTGGCGTTGGCCCGGGTCGAGCTGCAGGATCGACGGGAGATCCGAGACGCATTGCCGCTTCGGCTTGTACTGGTTCTTCTGCTCCAGGCGGTGGTTTTCTTCCTCGGCAGCGGCCACACCGTGATGCTGCAGGCGTTGGTGACCCTCGGTTTCGACCTGTTGCCGGCGGTTGCGGCGGCGGTGCTCGGATGGCGGCTTCTCGGCAGTTATCTCGGTCGTCAGAAGGGACTCGAGGTTTGGTCGCTGGCGGTGGAGCTGGCCCTGGAATGCTTCATCGTGACCGCAGCGATTGCCAATCCTGAGCTGCCGGCCCTGGCGCACGTAGTCATCGTGGCCATAGCGGCCGCCCTGGCGGCGCTCCGCGTCTTCTCCGGAGCTGCCGACTCCCGCGCACTCCACTCGTGGATGGCGCAAACCTGGATCGGTCTCGTCGTCCTGCACGGTTTCACCGCGGGTTGGCTCCACCTCTATGGGGTCGCCGCGCCCTGGGTGTTGCTGATGGTCGCCATCGCCGAGTATGGGCTTGCAATTGCGCTGACCCGCACCAGGCTTGGACCGATCTTTGGTCCCGCGTGTCGCCGAATCGGGCTCGGTCTTCCCCTGATCGCGTGGACCGTGGCGATGTTGCGGACGGTGGGCCATGATGGGCCCGAGGTCTGGATCGCGGCGCTGCCCGCCTTTGCGGTGAGCCTCTTCTATGCTGTGGTCGCACTCCGCGAGGGCCGCACGACCGGCTCATCTCTGGCGGCCGCAATCGCTTTCTCCTGGACGCTCCTCGCCGTTGTTGTCCAGAGCGGGCTCGGCTTTGAGTTCAACTTCCTGGCGCCCGGGTTATCGCTCATGGCTCTCGCCTATCTCTTGCGGCCCCGGGTTGGTCCGACGTGGAGCTCGCACCTGACGACCGCCGGAGCAGCCTGCCTCTACGCCACCCCCATCGTCGCGCTGTCGGACCAGGTGTCGTGGATGTGGCTCGCAGTTCTGCTCGTCATGACGGTGGCCATCGGGAGCGCCTGCATCGCGCTGCGCAGCCGCTCGCTGCTCGTCGTGTCGACGGCCGCCATGCTCACCGATCTCGGCTTCTTCGTCTTCAAGATCGGCACCACCGAGCCCTTGCTGCTGTGGGTCTTCGGTCTCGCCTTCGGTCTGGCTCTGATGGCCTGGGCGGGCTATCTCGAGTACCAGCGGGAAGGGCTCTTACAGCAGGTTCGCGTCTTCGGACGGGAGCTCAGGTCTTGGACTTAAATTGAACGGTTCTTACCGGCGATCTGCACCAAATCCTTGCGCTCTGGGTATTTGCAAAAAGCCTCGACATACCACCAGTATCCTTAAGTTTTTTGCAAATACCAGAGCATCAAGGAGTTGGCACATCTCATCCGGCAGAACCGCTCAACTCAGGTCTTGGAGTTGAGTTTCTTGAAAAACCGACTGCTCCAAACGGGAGCCCAACAAAAGGAGATCGAAATGCAGATCACACAGAGATTCAGCCTGCTGGTCAAGGGACGGGTCAATGCCGTGCTCGACGCGCTGGAAGATCCCGAGCGCAGCCTCAACCAGCTCATCATCGACATGGAGGAGGAGCTCGAGGCCGCCAAGCGGGCGGTGGCCTCCGCCATGGCCAACGAGGACCGGCTGCGGTCGCAGATCGCGGTCCATGACAAGGAGGCATTCAGCTGGCAACAATCCGCCGAACGCGCCTTGAAGCGTGACAACGAGGGTGACGCGCGTGAGGCCCTGCGCCGGGCCGAGCTCGCGGAGCGTCAACGCGATCGGTTACGGGAGAGGCACGATGTCCAGTCACGAGAGACCGAGGAGGTCAGGACATCGGTGGTCCAGATGCAGGATCGTCTCGAACAGGCAAGATCACGGCTGCAGGTCATCCACGCCCAGCTGCGTCAGGCCGAAGCTCGCCAGGCGGTCGGCAAGATCATGCGTCGGGTCGATCACAGCGGCCTGCACGCCGAGTTCGACCGGATCAGTGGTCGCGCGGCACATATGGCGGCCGAGGAGCGCGCCTATCAGCGACTCGATGACGAGCTCAACGGTGACGATGTTCGTCGCCGCTTCGAGGACCTCGATCTCGCCGATGCCGTCGAGGAACGCCTGGCAAAACTCAGGGGAGTAGAGCCCGAGCCGGCAGCGGTTGAAGCCACAGTGGAGCTGTCGGTCGAGACCGAGGAAAGGGTTGGGGGGTGAGGCGATGGTGGCGGCGACTGATGCGGATTCTCGTGCAGGACCGCATCCGGCTACCGAAACGGCGACTGGAGCCACGCGATATCCGGCCCGGGGACCGGCTGCAGATAGGTCAGGAGCTCTGGCGGGTGTGCCGGGCATGGGCGCGATCCGGACCCGAGGGAGGCTCATTCGCTCTGGTGGCCGAGGAGGCGGCGGTTCCAACCGCTCGTCTCTATCCACCAGATGCGTTCGACGGATCTCGGTGTCCGACATGGCTCCTGATCAAGGGTCGGGACCGGCTCGAGGTGCCGGGCGAGATGATCGTCTCGTTCCCCTCCGGTCTCGCGGCGTCGTACAGTGAAGGAAGGAAAAGTTCATGAAACCCAAGAAGAAGATCGATGTGACGCTGCTCATCGGGCTGGGTATTCCGGTAGTGATGATCGTGCTGATCGCAGCCGCGATCTATCTTCCTCGTCTCGTCGCAAACGTCGAGGAACCGAAATACGATTTTCTCTACACGGTCGGTTACGCACAGGGATACCGCTGCTTTGTCGAAGATGGCCGGCTACGACTGGAAGAGCCGGAGTCCGAGTGCGTGGCGCCAGGCTTGCCTGGGATGGAGGAGCTCCAATTCTTTATTCACCGTGTGAAGGAGAACACCAGCGAACGAGTGAACTTTGAAGCAGCGTCGGACCTTCATCTCGACAACACGGCGTTGTCACCCGATGGCTTCGAAATCGCGTACGGGCGAAGATCTGAGTTCTTCTTCCCGATGTTCTCGTCCCGCGATTACCGAACTCGCTATCTGCGAAAAGACGGTTTTACGGAGAAGCTCGAGCTTGAAGTCGGTGAGAGTTTCCAAAATGCTTACAACGTGACATTCCTAGGTTGGATTGAGGAGTAATACCATGGACAAACAATCCGTTCTCGAGTCCGTTTCGACCCTGGTCGCTGCGGGAGAGCTCAGCGAAGCAGAGCTCATGGCGGCCTATCGCGGGGGCGCCGGCGGAGAAGTCGCCGAGCGGCAGACCCGTTATTCAACTGTGCTCTATTTCATCGGCGGCGGGGTGGTCGTCATCGGCATCGTCGCCCTGATTGCGCAGATTTGGAATGATCTCGGTAGCGTTATGCATGTCGTCGTGACCCTCGGCTCGGGGCTCGCGGCCTTCACCGTCGGGGTGTTGCTCAGTCGCCGTCAAACGCTCGGCGCCGCCGGCCCGGCCTTCTTCCTCATTGCGGCGCTGGTTCTGCCCCTCGGTCTGGCTGTGACGCTCGATGAGGCCGGGTTCCAGCCCGAACACTTCGCCTGGCAGAGCCTCATCTCACTCGTTCTGATGGGGGCTTTCACAGCCGTCTACCAGCTCTTCCGATCCAACAGTCTCCTGCTCTATGCGATCGGGTTTGCGACCTGGGCGTTTTTTGCGATCACCGGATGGATTGCAGGTCCGAATCCCAGCTTCGCCGAATTCGAGTTCATCGAGTACCGCGTACTCGCCGTTGGGCTCAGCTTTCTGGTCTTGGCTTTTGCCTTTGCCGATACGCCGCGCCGCGAGCTTTCCGGCATCCTCTATGGCTTCGGGTCGATGGCCTTCCTCGGAGCGGCGCTTGCGCTCGGTGGATGGAAGCCGAGCCAGAATGTGTTCTGGGAGCTGGTATTCCCCGGCCTCGTCTTTGCCGTGCTCTATGCGAGTGTCCATCTCAAGAGCAGGGTGCTGCTCACCGCCGGATCCGGATTCCTGGCCGCGTATCTCCTCAAGATCACAGGCGAATACTTCTCGGACAGCCTCGGCTGGCCGCTGGCACTGGTGATCTCCGGGATGATGTTGATGGGGGTGGGATATTTAACTCTGCGGCTGAAGAGGAGATACTTGAGTGAGTGAATGAGAGGTCTCCATGAGCACCACGCACGACGAAAGCCGACCGCCCCGTGGATTATGGCAGCGCGCGCTCTGGCTTGCCGATCGGACTCCGGAGTCGCGCAACCGCTATGTCGATTTCCTACGTGCGTTGTCGATTCTGGCCGTCGTGATCGGCCACTGGCTGATTTCGGCGCCCCACTTCTCGGGCGGTGAGCCGGCCTACGCCCATCTGCTCGATCTCGAGCCGTGGTCGCGCTGGCTGACCTGGCTCTTCCAGGTGATGCCGGTGTTCTTCTTCGTCGGTGGGTTCTCCAACAGCGTGTCCTGGGAGTCGGCCCAGCGAAAGGGTCTCGACTATGCCACCTGGTTCGACGCCCGGATCCGGCGTCTCATCGGACCGGTCCTGCCGCTGCTGCTCGTCTGGGGTGTGATGGTGGCGGTGGCTCACGCCAACGGGGTCGGTGCGACGATGATTCGCGTCGGTTCGCAGGCTGCCCTGGTGCCGGTGTGGTTCCTCGCCGTCTACATCCTGGTTGTGGCGTTGGTTCCTCTGACCCACGCCGCATGGAAGCACTGGGGGTTCGCCTCGGTAGTGGCGCCGGTGGTTGGTGCGACCCTCATTGATTTCGCCTATTTCTCCGCCGGTCTGCACTGGGTCGGTTGGGTCAACTACGTCTTTGTCTGGCTCGCCGTCCATCAGTTAGGCTATGCATGGCGTGAGCGCAGATTGGCCGGTGCGGCCGTCGGGGTGCCGCTCTTCCTCCTTGGGATTCTCATCCTCATCGGGCTCACCCACCTCGGTCCCTACCCGCTCAGCCTGGTCGGAGTGCCGAGCGATGAGATCAGCAACACCCTGCCGCCAAAACTGCCGCTGCTCGCGCTGGCCGCTGCCCAGATCGGGCTGCTGCTCACGTTCGAGGCGCCGGCCCGCCGTTGGCTTGCCCACCGCCTGCCATGGGCCGCGACGATAGTGGTCAACGGAATGATCATGACCATCTACCTCTGGCACTCGACGGTGATGATCCTGCTCGTCGGTCTCGCGTTCTGGCAATTGCCGGCGGTGCTCGGCCCACATCCGGCAACCGCTCTCTGGTGGTGGACACGGCCCCTGTGGTTGTTCGCCTACGCAGCGGCGTGTTTGCCCTTCCTGCTCGTCTTCTCGCGCTTCGAGCGTCCGGAGCCGAGTGGTCATGTCGCGGCAGCCTGGAGACAGCTCCTGGGCTGCGCGGTGGCCTGTGCCGGGCTCGCCACGCTGGCTCTGGGTGGAATTGGCGGTGACGGCTGGCTCGGTGTGCGCTGGGTTCCCCTTCTCATGCCTCTTGTGGGAGCGAGTCTTGCGGGATTGGGCCCGTCCGTGTTGCCGGGGCGTGGTCCGGACCGTCGAGCGTCTTTGTAGCGCCTGCGTGTGAGCGTACGATGCAGGCGGGAGGGACGCCCGCACTACAAATTGGTTGAGCGCTATTGTAGCGGCAAGCTTCCAGCTTGCCCTGATTGCGTTCCGGGTGGGTATGTCATTGGAAGCGAGCGAAGCGAGTTGCGGATCCCCCGAAGTTCGGAGCGAGGGTTACTTTGGGCCGTCGTTCTCGGGGGAATTTTTCTCGAGCAGTTCGACGACCTCGGTGTGGCCCTTCTCCCGTGCGAAGCTTAATGCCGTGTCGCCGTCCACGTCCTCGAGGCTCGAATCGGCGCCGTGCTCGAGCAGCAGGCTGACGACCTCGGTATGACCCTCGGCCGCGGCGGTCATCAACGCCGTAAAACCTTCCAACGCGCCCTGGGTGTCGACCTCGGCGCCGGCGGCGAGAAGGACCTCGACGGTCTCCGCATAGGGGCCGCTCGAGGCGTACATCAGGGCGGTGCGGCCGTTGCTGTCCTTGTGATTAACCTTGGCGCCCTCCCTCAGGAGATAGCTGACGACCTGGCGGCGACCGTCGAAGGCGGCGAACATCATGGGGGTCCGGTTCTCGGGGTCCACCGCGTCGATGGCGGTGCCCCCGGCCACGAGGCGCTCGACATCGGCGAGCTTTCCGAGGTAGGCGGCTTCGAAGAGGGCTTGCTCAGCGGGGGTCAGCGGCGCCTGTTGGGCGGCAACGGAGGCGGCGACGGCCATGAGACAACCTACAACGATGGTGAGAGCTTTCATGAGGACACCATACAGGTTATATCGGCTCACAGGTGCAGGATCCGCAGTTCCGCAGTTGTCCGTTAATCACCGGGAATCATACCAACCGGTTGTGGTTTGTCGGCCGCCAGCGAACCCAGTCACAATTGGCGGAGTAGTTGATCACCGATGTTCCCTACCGGTCCGTATATGGAATGAACCGTCTGTATACGGCATCGAACAGTCTGTCAGGGGAATGAACCGACCACGATGACGAGCCGCGTGCTGTCGGGCTGCTCGAGAAGTTCTGCCGGATGAGATGTACCAGGGGTTTGATGCTGTGGCACTTGCAAGAAATGCAGGAATACTGGTGGTATGTCGAGGCTTTTTGAAAACGCCCAGAGCGCAAGGACTTGGTGCAGGTCGCCGGCAAGAATCACTCAACATAGGTGCTGAGAACCGACGAGCCGCTATAGTTGCTGAAACGGGGGATTGAATGGCCGAAGGAACCATGGGAGTGGTGCTCGGGACGGATCTGGATGTGGTGGCCCAGTTGCGGTGGGCGGTCCGACTTGCCGAGGCGCGATCGCTGGATCTGTTGATTCTGCAGTATGTCGAGAGTCGTGAGGGTAAGACCGTAGAGGTCTCTCTGGATGAGCCACCGGGAGAGAAGACAACGCCGGTGGCCCGCCAGGTCATGGATTTCATCGATTCCTCGCCCCGGCTCCGCGCCGGCAGTCGTGGGGATGAAAACGAAGATGACGAAGCCCATGCCGATGCTGACCTGATCTTGATTCGACTGAAGGAGATTCGTTGTACGGGCCTGCCTTCCCTCCGGCAACAAATTTTGGTGCAGATCCGCAAGAACAAGCTCAAGCTCTGTACGGCCGCACGAACGGATTTCAACACCAGCGATCCGGACATCATCAGGGAACGGCAGCTCTTTCTTCGCTATACCCCCTGCGAAGTGGTCTATTGCTTTGGCCTGCAAGTGACGACCGATCTTTCACGAATCCTCGTTGCGGGCACCACCGGGCCGCACGCGGAAGCGGCTTTTCGGTTGGGTTGTGATTTAGCGGCAGCGTCCGACGAGAGGCTGACCGCAGTTCGCGTTAATCCCTCGATCGGTCCCGACGCCGAGCGAGTTGGTGCACGGCGTTTGGATACCGAACTCAAGAGAGCCTTGGGCAAGGAATGTGAAAACGTCACACGCCGGGTCGTAGTGGACGACCAGGTTCACCGCGGTCTCCGGCGGGCGTGGGAGGAGGGGAACAACCCTCTGGTGATCCTGGGCGCCTCGCGGCACGGAATTCTCGGCAGTCAGCCCGGTCGGGGAACAGCGGCCAAGCTCGCCAAGGGTGATTCCAGGCCCGTGGTCGTCATCGTCAGCTCGGGATCGCCGATCAGAAACCGGTTCCGCGGGCTCGTCGAGGGCGGCATCGAGCGGCTGGTCCCACAGATCGATCGCGAAAACCGGATATCCCTGGTCGATCGGGTCCAGTCGAGCTCCAATTGGGACTTCGATTTCTTCGCGCTGATGGTGCTCTCGACCATCATTGCCGCCATCGGTCTCATCCAGAACTCGGCCGCCGTGGTCATCGGCGCGATGCTGGTGGCCCCGCTCATGACTCCACTGATCGGCCTCGCCCTCGCCCTCGTCCAGGGTAACCCGGTGCTCGCCAAGATCTCATTGAGGGCGGTTGTCATGGGGCTGGGCGTTTCGCTGCTGGTGGGTTTTCTCACCGGTCTTCTGACGCCCGGGTTCGACGAACCGACCCGCGAAATGCTCGGCCGGGGTGGCCCGGGGTTGCTCGACCTCTCCGTTGCGTTCGCCTCCGGCCTGGCCGCCGCCTATGCCTCCTCTCGTCCGGGCCTACTCGCGGCGCTTCCGGGTGTCGCCATCGCGGCGGCCCTGGTGCCGCCCATCGCCACCTCGGGGCTGGCGCTCTCACTCGGCAACTACCATCTCGCCATTGGCGCGCTGCTGCTCTTCGTGATCAACATGGTCACCATCGTCCTGGCCTCCATGGTGAGCCTCTGGGTGGTCGGCCTGCGCAACATCGGCAAGGCGTCTCGGTGGACCCTGACCGCCGTGGGCGTCGTGATGCTCTCGGTTATCGCGCTTGGTGTGTATCTCAGCGTCCGACCCGACTATCGTCCGCATGCCAAGCAGGTTCCGGTCGAACTGATGACCTCGATGCAGGAGCGGCTCGGCGACGACTTCCGCCTCGACAGCGTGGCGGTGGCCTACGACGAGCTCGGCGTCCAGCTCAACGTGCGGGTCCTCGGGAAAACCTTGGCATCGGAAGAAGTGGCGGACGAAATTCGTGTGTTGACCCGCGACCACTTCAACGCGCCGGTGCGGGTCCGATTGATCACCGAGATCCAGGCCGAGATCGATCCGGACTAGGAGGGTGTACCGCGTAGAGTTGGCGGCGCCTTTCGGGTGTCGATTGGCCCATTTTCCGGCGGATTCTCGGTCCATACCACCAGTATGAACCAGCGAATCCGCCGAAAAATGGCCTCAAACGACCCTCCGAAATCCATCCACCATCTATGCGGTGCACCCTCATAGGGCTAAGAGAATCCACAGCGACCGTGTATCATGACCACCGTTTCAGCCGCAGTTCGTCGGCTGGCGCGGAGAACTTCCATCGTCAACCCAAAATCCAAGGAGCTCGACATGACAGCAAATAATCGTGTACCCGAAGTTACTTTCAAGACCCGCGTGCGGGACGAGTCCGTCGATGGTCCCAACCCTTTTCGCTGGCAGGACAAGACCACCCAGGAGCTTTTCGGCGGCAAGAAGGTCGTCGTCTTCTCGCTGCCCGGCGCCTTCACCCCCACCTGCTCGTCGAACCACCTGCCGCGCTATGAAGAGCTCTACGACGAGTTCAAGGTCCAGGGCGTGGACGAGGTCATCTGCGTCGCGGTCAACGACGCCTTTGTAATGTTCAAGTGGGGCCGCGAGATCGGCGCCGAGAACATCTTCCTCCTGCCCGACGGCAACGGCGAGTTCACCCGCCTGATGGGGATGCTGGTCGACAAGTCCAATATCGGTTTCGGGATGCGCTCGTGGCGCTACTCCATGCTCGTCGACGACTCCAAGATCGAGAAGATCTTCGCCGAGCCGGGTTTCGGCGACAACTTCGGCGCTGATCCCTTCGAGGTATCCGACGCTGACACCATGCTCGCCTATCTCAAGGGAACCGAGGCGCAGGGCGTCTCCGAGCCGCGGGCATTCGAGGGCTGAGCTGACTTAGACCCCTTTGGTACGCAGGATTCAGCGCCGGGTCTCCCGGCGCTGTTTTTCTGCAAGGTCAAGGGAATCCGAACTGACTTTCGTTACCCCACACCCCGTTCATACATGGTGTACTCGCGGGTCACCTGACCGAGACCGTGATCCCAGAACTGGGGTGGCGTATTTGGACCCATCAGGCAGTGATGAACCTGTTTCAGCCCGGCGGCGATCGCACGCTGGTACAGCTCCGCCACGATCGCCTGCCCGAGACCGAATCCGCCCACGTGCGGCAGCACGGCCACCGTCCTGATGTTCAAGGTGTCCTCGGGAGCGACGATGGCCAGGCCGAGCCCCACCACCGATCCCTTCGAGTCACAGGCAAGAACAATACCGTCGTGGCCGACCTTCCGAAGCCACCGGTTGTAGATGTCGAAGAACTCCTCGCAGGAGGACTCGCTCACACTCCAGTTGGTGGCAAACGAATGACGGCAGAGCTCGTAGACGTACCGGAGGTCTTCTTCCCAGTTGGTCTGGTCGATGTTACGAAACGTGTGGCCGCGCTTCGTGTTCAGTGCTGACGCCATCGACAAAAGGTCGAGCTGGGACTTCAGGTCGGTGATCAACTTGGTGGAGTAGGTTCGAACCGGGGCGAAGCCGCAGGCTGTGAACAGGTCCGGGTAGTACTCCGGCTGCCGCGGCTCGCCCGGGAACGGCACCGTGTCGAAACCGCGGGTCATAAAACGCCAGCGGTGCCATATGTCGCCGGCCATGGGGCCTCGGATCGCCTCCAAATCGTACCCGCGCAGCCATTCTGATGCGTCCTCGACCAGTGCGCGGGCGAGAATCGGGTCATTTTCGCAGGCGAATAACCCGACCAACCCGTAGCGACGCCGCTCCTGGGGGAGGATCCGATTGTGATACGCGGTGAGACGACCGACCGCGGTTTCCCCTCGAAATGCCACGAAGCTGCGGACGTCGGCGTTCCGGAAGACGGTGTTGTCGGGATTCAACGACGCTCTTGTACCTGCCTGTTCCGCCCCCGCCTGGTTGTTGTTCAAACCTTCAACCCGTTGTGGCAACTCGAAGAACGCCTCGATGGGGTTCTCATCCGGTGAAAAACTCTCGATGCGGATCTCACTCATCACACCCTCCATCCTGCCGCGAGGTACCGAGCATCCCATGTCCGACAGAGCGTCGTGTCATTTTAACCTGGAAACCGCAGTGGCAGGATTTGCCATTGCGCCGGACGCAGGACGGGTGAGCCGAAGGCGACGCGATACGAATTCTGCCCCCGGTGCCCAGCATCGCCGACGGCGTATCAGCGCCGTCGCACTAGCTGTGCACGCACAACCAGCACAAAAAGAGCGCGGCGCTGGTGCGCCGCGCTTTTGAGTGCTGGTTGCGGGGGCAGGATTTGAACCTGCGACCTTTGGGTTATGAGCCCAACGAGCTACCGGACTGCTCCACCCCGCGTCAATCAGGAGGGAGAGTATAGGGGTGGGTTTGTCGTCTGTCAAGAAGGGATGAAACGTTGACGGAGTTGGGTTTGAAGGACTCGCAAGGTTACACTGTGGATCATGGCGAAGCGGTTCGAACCCGTCTTCAATGCCTTATCCGACGCCAGGGTGCGGTACCTGGTTGTTGGGGGGGTTGCTGTTGTGTTCCATGGTCACCTCAGAACGACCGGCGACCTCGATCTGGAGGACGTCGCTGTTCTCGAGGCGTTGGCACGGGGTGATGACGATGACTGATCAGGGTCAAGCTCCGACAGGCCTCGACTGGAGTCATGCCGATACGCGTCGGCGCCAGATGAACGCCGGCGTCGAGATGACACCCGCGGAGCGTCTCGCCTGGCTCGAGGAGATGCTGGACGAGTTGCTGCCACTCGTCGGCCGCGCCCGAGCGGCGGAGCGGGCGCGTGACAAGAATCGCGGCTGAGCACCGCTACTCCCACAGCCAGATCAGTCAGGCAGCGTGAGGATCGGGGTCGGTCTCGGTTCGGTCTCGGAGACCGAAAGTGGTACCGGAGTCGGTGTGGCGATGATGACGACTGTCTCGCCGGGGCGGAGGTAGCGCAGCTCTTTGCGGGCCATGGACTCCACTGCTTTGGGATTGTTCTCCAGTGCATCGAGGGTGTCCTCGAGAGTATCGATCTCCGACTCCAACCGTCGTTTCTCGGCTTCGAGTTCGTGCCGCTCGTCCTCGGTCTGCGCCATCTCCTCGAAGCCCTGAGTGACGATGCTCGAGAGCACTCCCAGAGCGACGAGGGCCGCGACGGCGACGAGGATGAGCGGCAGACGCTTCAACTGATCGGACTCCTAACGCTTCAGGGCTGCGCGGCCGCGGAAGCGGGCGGCGTCCTCGAGCTCCTCCTCGATACGCAACAGGCGGTTGTACTTGGCGATGCGGTCGGTGCGGCAGGCCGAGCCGGTCTTGATCTGACCGGTGTTGAACGCCACCGCGAGATCGGCGATGGTGGTGTCCTCGGTCTCACCGGAGCGGTGCGAGATCACCGCCGTCCAGCCCGCCTTGTGGGCCATCTCGATGGCATCGATGGTCTCGGACAGGGTGCCGATTTGATTGAGCTTGATCAGCACCGAGTTGGCAACCCCGCGTTCGATTCCCTCGGCGATGAGCTTGGTGTTGGTCACGAAGAGATCATCGCCCACCACCTGGATGCGGTCGCCAAGGGCGTTCATCATCCTTTTCCAGCCGTTCCAGTCACTCTCCGCGAGACCGTCCTCGATGGAGACGATGGGGAAGTCATCGACCAGGCCGACGTAGATTTCGACCATTTCCTCGGAGGTGAGGCCGACTCGGCCTTCGCCGGTGAGGTTGTACTTGCCGTCGGCGAAGAACTCGGATGCCGCCGGGTCCATGGCCAGAGCGATCTGTTCCCCGGGGGCGTAGCCGGCCCTCTCGATGGCTTCCATGATGAGCTCGAGGGCAGCACGGTTGGACGGCAGATCGGGCGCAAAGCCGCCCTCGTCGCCCACCGCGGTAGCAAGACCGCGATCGTGGAGGACCTTCTTGAGCGTGTGGAAGATCTCGACACCCGCCCGGAGACCATCGGCGAACGCGCTGAAGCCCACCGGCATGACCATGAACTCCTGGAAGTCCACCGAGTTGTCGGCGTGCTCGCCGCCGTTGAGAATGTTCATCATGGGCACCGGCAGCTCGCGGGCGCCGCAGCCACCGAGGTACTGATAGAGCGGAAGCCCCGAGGTGTCTGCAGCCGCGTCGGCCACCGCCAGCGAGACCGCGAGGATGGCGTTGGCGCCCAGCGCCTCCTTGTTGTCGGTGCCATCGGCGTCGATCATGGTCTGGTCGACGCCGAGCTGATCGCGGGAGTCGAGACCTTCGACGGCCTCCGCGATGGGGCCGTTGATGTTCTCAACGGCGCGCAGGACTCCTTTGCCGAGAAAACGGTCGGCATCTCCGTCGCGAAGCTCGAGGGCCTCGCGGGAGCCGGTGGAGGCGCCCGATGGAACGATGGCGTGACCCATGGAACCGCTGGAGAGCAGGACCTCGGCCTCGACGGTGGGATTGCCGCGTGAATCGAGGATTTCTCTACCACTGACAAATTCGATGTCGAACATTTTCTAAAGCCTCCGGTCTGAAAAGAGTTCTCGAGCCAAATGCATGAGGTGCCGCATCTCCTCAGATGATCGGCCCTCGGCGTAGAGCCGGACCTTCGGCTCGGTGCCCGCCAGGCGGACGGCCAGCCAGCTACCGCCT
>Ga0164313_10001274_pt1 | contig 22213 bp, 17 predicted proteins | sample GuaBasSedimGuay4_FD_113735 | JGI IMG/M metagenome (GOLD analysis project Ga0164313, IMG submission 113735) | Subseafloor sediment microbial communities from Guaymas Basin, Gulf of California, Mexico - Guay4, Core 4569-4, 0-3 cm | ecosystem: Environmental > Aquatic > Marine > Hydrothermal vents... | reverse complement strand
TCAGTCTGTGCTCCCCAGTATTTTTCTGCTGGAACTTTAACTTCTCCAATTGTATCGTGCTCAATTCTGTATTTCATGTGTTTATATTTATTGTTTTTTATCGGTCACATTTTGCATTCATATGATCATCTTCTTATTTGAATAAATGTAAAATGGTGTCCATTTCAATATTTATTAAAAAAATATTAACTGAACAAAGTTACTAAATAAGAGTTGAAAAGAATAAGAATAACCTGTAATTGTAGAACCTATTTCTAAAAAAAATCTCGAATTATTGGTTGATGATTTATCGAATTTACTCTTCTGTATCAGTATAATTTTTGAGCAGATAAATATAACCAAACTCAACAATATCACCACCTCTTAGTATAGGAAACTTGCTAAGTAAAATGCTTTTTTTGAAGTGTTTACCCATTGTATTTTCCGGTGGATAAAAATTGCGACTGCGTGTTATATAGATCGCATCTTGTCCATCGATAAGAGGATCTTTTTCCTTATTTATCCAATAGTATTTGTGGATGGCATTAATGTCTCCGATCAGGTAAATTTCTTTATGCATTGGTTGCGCAACATAATAATCTAAATGTGCACCTGGGTACCATCTGAAACTAACCAAAGGCAAGTTGGATAGCTTTTTATCGGTAAGTTCTAATTCGATCAATTTACTATGGATTTGATCCCATCCGAACATATCGAGAGTTGGGTCATTTTTCCCAAGACGATCGCTTGAAAAATCAATTATTTCGCTCTTGACGAACCAATTATTATTTACAACTTTAATACCTATAACAGACAAGAACAGAATTAAGAACAACACATAATAAACATAAGTTATCCTTTTTTTATTTGATAAATAAATAGCAGCAACTGGCAGTAAAGTCACATATCCTATACTCGACCAATGAGGTAATGTGTCCCTAAACATAGACAAAAAGATAGTTGTCAATATTAGAGGGATGCTTACAAACAAAAGTAAATTCATAGAAGACCTTTTGAAATAATTACTTTTTTTATATGCAATAAGTGAAATAATAATTAATACATAATTAAAAGGATTTATGTAGGCAATTTGTCCAAATATTTCACGTAAAAAAGAATCAACATTGAAACTGTTGCTAAACAATGAGACGCGGTTTGAATGGTAGTTTAAACCGGTAAATTTGTTCAAATAATTCCAATAAATAATAATGGTGGCGAAAATTATTGGAACTATCAAACTTAAATAGAGATATGGGTTTTTAAATTGATTTCGTTGATATACAATGAAATAGATCAAATATCCAAATAATAAGTAAACTGCCTGATATTTTGAATATATGGCCAATCCCAATGCCATAAAAGAAAGGAATAAAAATTTATTTGCTTTTGCAACTCCTTCAACTTTTGTATATTTTATAAAAAAGAATAACGACAATAGCCAGAAGAAAACCAGCGGAGCATCGGGCATTACAAAGAGTCCACTTATAATAAAGCCATAAGTGCTTATTGTGAATAACACGGAGGCGATAAAACCAGACTTCGCATTATAAATTTCTTTACCTATAAAATAGATAAGCATTGTATTTAGGCTGCCGAATACTATTGTTCCAAATCGCAGCGCAATCTCAGAATCAAAAAATAAATCAAATGTAAATATTTGCATTAAAATACCGACCATAGGAGGATGATCGAAGTGACTCCAATCAGGATATCTGGCGTATGTCCAATAATAGACTTCGTCATTGCCTAACTGTAAATTAGACCCTAAAATAATTCTGATCAAAGTGGAGACAATTATCAGTAAAACTAACTTCTGATCTGTAGTGATCTTATTTGATAGAGAACTTGACAGAAATTCTTTCATCTAAGGTTATTTTGTGTTTTTATAACAAATTTTATCAATAATCAGACAACTGATTAAGGCTATTGTCACGCCTAAAATAGCACCGGCCAAGACGTCAATAAGAAAATGCTGTGATAGATATATTCTAGAAAAACCCGCAATTACAGCTAATAATGCAAAGGTAAATTTCAAATAATTATTTTTGGTAATTAAAATTAACAAAGTGAAAATAGCAAAGGCAGTAGTGGTATGCCCGGAAGGAAAACTATTACTCTTTTGTACTTTTACCCCATTGATCAGATACAAATTTTCCAAGTTTTCAAAAAAAGCAATTGGCCGTGGCATTCCATGAAATAATAATTGTTTAGTAAGATACATAAACAGTAAGGTGAGTAGGGAAGCCGTAAAAAAATATAATGACCATTTAAATTTTAGAAACAAGGTTACTATGATCAGAACAGGAAAGATAATTCCATCTCCTAAATGGGTTATATATTTGAAAAAGAAATCTCCAAAATTATTGTGAACCCCGTTAATTATAAGATGGCTTTGGCTTTTGCCATAAATTAGTTGGAAAGCAAATCCTAAAATTAAGAAAGGAATAATTAAATAGAGTACCGATTTTTCCTTAAAAAAGTTGGCAAATTTGTTCATAATTGAATTTCTTCAAAGATAAAAATTAATCGTAATCTGCTTCAAGGAAAATACTTAAGTTTGTTGAAAATTACTATAAGTAGATCAATCTCGCTTAATTGAGTTAAATTTAAGTATGAAATTATTCTTCAAAAGTTTAAATATTTCTCTTAAACAGAACTAATTAAATCCTTCTCCTTCTCCACCACCATTAAACTCACCACCCCTTTCTCGCTTTTTCTTTTGCTTAAACCGATAGGCAAATGTTAATCTGAAATTTCTTTCACTCCATTGAAATTCGCTATAAGAAGTAAATGTATCGGTAGTGGTAACTCCTCTCCTTTTTCTGGAATTGAACAGATCTCTTACATTAAAAGAAACTGTACCATTGCCTTTCAAGATATCTCTGCTAAAGGCCATATTAGTTGAAAATGACCCGTCCCTTTTAGATTGTGCAGTCTCTCTTGGACCCCGATACATAAAAGTAGTTTGCCAGTCGACTTTGGCAGGAAGGATTATTTTTGCACTCATTCGGGTAAACCAACTTGTATTATTAGACCCAAAGTCTATGCCTTTGTGAAACCCCTCAATAGTTGAGTTATAGAGATTAAAACTCCCGTTGAATCTCCAACCTTTTATGGGTGTATAGTTAAGAGAAAATTCATATCCGTATCTGTCTTCAGTGCTTAAATTAATTGGGGTCCATCTAATAATTGGAATACCATCATCAGTAGATTCTCCTGTATCTTCCCTTATAAATTGGAATACATCGGTTGCATGATTATAATAAATGGAAGTATTAAAGCCTACTTTGGGCCATTTCTTATAATAACCCAGATCGAGTGCATTTGAAATTGATGGATCTAAAAAGGGATTCCCTTGAAATATACTTGTCTTACTCGATTGAGAAGGAAATGGATTGATGAAAAAACCTCTCGGTCGACGAATTCGTCTACTATAGCCTAAAGTTATATTTTGAGTTTCGCTAAATTCATAGGCCAAATTTATCGTAGGAAAAAAATCATTATAATTTTTGTCCGTTTTAAAGTCTTCATTTATTGTACTTATGCTATTGATGAAGATATCGGTAATTTCCATCCTCAAACCAAAAAGGGTAGAAAATTTACCAAATTTATTTCCATACTGCGCGTATAAGGCGTGTATATTTTCATCATAAATAAATATATTAGAAACTCTATCGTTTAAAATAAAATTTCCGTCAATATCTTCGTTATAAAATTTATAATCTGTTGTTTGATTATTTAAATTGCTTCTAAACCCAAATTCAAACTGTTGATTCTCTCCAATGGGCAGTACATAGTCTCCTTGTAATAAAAGTCGATCTTGTTTTTCATCCTGATCAATTTTTTCGGAAGGTTCATCTACTTCCAATGGAAAGGTCTCTTCATTGGTAATGAAAGATTTTTCATCTTCAGAGTTATTTTGGTATTGAAAATCTAAAGTTAATTTATGTCCGCTTTTTTTGAAATTTTGTGAATAGTTTAATGCATACTGATTCACTTTGTCAATATCATCCTCGTCTTCTGTGCGAAGGGATGATCTCTGTACTATCATGTCATCATCCAGCTCATCGCTGGTATTTGTAGTAATGGTATTCCTGTTAGAATCCCTGAACAAAAAACTTGCCGTAATAGAACTTTTTTCTGTAAGAAAATATTCAAGGCCGAAATTAGTGTTTAAATTTTTTCTATTTCTATCATAATTTCTAAATTCTTCCAAAAAAGGATAGGTAACATCAGGAGAAAAATATTCAGTTAGAGTGTATGCATTACCTGGACCTTTTCGATTGCTATAACCTACATTTACAAAGAAATTCACCTTTTTTAAGCGATAATTTAAATTGGTTGAAAATCCAAAAGTAGTTGGAATTCCTGTGTTGGCAGTTATAGACCCATTGAAACCGAAAGCTTTATCCTGACGTAAAATAATATTAATAATTCCCGCTGTTCCTTCTGCATCATACCTCGCTGATGGGCTTGTAATTACTTCCACCTGTTTAATTACTTCTGCCGGGAACTGACGCAAGGCTTCGGTGTCATTCATACCAACAAGTCCACTGGGCTTACCATTAATTAAAATTCGAACACTTTCATTTCCACGCAGGCTAACAACTCCATCCGCATCTACTGTTACTGATGGCACATTATCTAAAACATCACTTGCAGTACCACCTTTTACCGTCATGTCCTTGCCAATATTGTATATTTTTTTGTCCAATCGAATTTCAACGGTACTTTTCTCGGCTATTATTTCAACTTCATCCAAGGCCTCTGCGTCTTCCTCTAAAAATAAGGTACCGAGGTCCAGATCCATATCAACTTCGATGTTTTCTAAAGTCGTTTTTTTAAATGAAATAAATTCAATATTGACAGTATATATTCCGGCGGGGACATCGAATTTAAATTTGCCCTTATCATTTGTTAAGCCACCAAAAACTTTTTCTCCTCTCTTAGGTTTAAATATAATGGTTGCAAATTCTAAACCCTGATTCGATTTTTTTTCAACAACCGTACCGCTCACTTCAAATTTTGTGAAAGATCTTTTCTGTTGTGCAATTAATATTTGGTTAATGCTAAAGAATAAAGCAATTAACAAAAGATTTTTCATAAAATATATTTAGGAAGTAATTTAATAGGATGCTCGAAAATACAATTGGTTTAATTTTATTATAGTTAAAGCTTTGTTAAAAATAGATCATTAATATTAATTACAAATTACTGTTCAATAAGAATATTTATATTACTTTTGATGCGAATAAAATAAAAATTAATGGACTTATCGCAATTTTCCGGCTTCTTAGTTTTTTTAGCCATATTTAGTATGGGATTTTGGTTGATGATTTTTTTATTGACATTTGTAGTACCTTATTGGTTGGTAGGTAATATAAGGGAAATATTTAAAGATAAGAAAGCTGCAAAAAAGGAAAAATCATAAATTAAAAATAGTTATTAAAAATAAAGGTTGATAAAAATTTATCGGCCTTTTTTATTTAATTTCATACTCAACTTCAAATACATTTTTGTCCGTATCTCTCGCCCTGTTATTTACATTACGGGTCTTAGCATTATTAAATCTATAGGAAAAGGATAATAAATACTGCGTATTATATCTAAATTCGTAATTCGTTACCGTATTCGCTTCTAAGGTATTATATACACCTTTTTTACTATTAAATAAATCATTAACATTAAAAGATAATGTTGCTCTGCCCTTCATTAAATCCTTGCTCAATCCTAGGGTTGCATATTGATAAGTGCCCAATTCTGTTATAGCAGTTTTCTGTGGTGACTGGTAAACATAAGACATCTGTAGTCTGAATGAATTTGTAATTCGATATAAGCCTTGAAATCTTGCAAACCATATCAAATCTTCATTATCGTAGATATTATCTTCAGTACCCGATAAAATTGCGTAATAAGGATTGATAAAACCGTAAAACCTCAATTTTTTTGTGGGATTATAAGTTAATTCAACTTCCAGCCCGGTATAGCTATAATTACCATTATTTATTGGCGTTCTTCTAAATATATCATAACCTTCACCTGTTTGAATACCCATTTTTTCCACAACATAAAAGATCATATCCTTTGAATGTAAATAGTAAAGTGTAGTGTTTATCGATATTTTTTCGAAATCTTTATTATACTCAAGCATGAAGAAATCGGAGCGAAATGGTTGTAGATAAGGATTTCCAACAAATATAAATCTCTCATCCGTAAAGGAACTAAATGGATTAAGCTGCTTTATAGTTGGTCTGTCTATATAACGCCAATAGGTTAAGGAAAGTGAGCTTAGGTTTTCAAATGTATAGCCTAAAGTAGCATTAGGAAAAATATCATAATAGTCATTTTTAATGCTTTCATTGTTATTTACTTCAGAGATCTCAGTATTTGTAAACTCAGCCCTGAGACCAACCGAAAACCTGAAATTTTCATATTCTTTACTATAATTGGCATAAAATGCATAAATATATTCATCATAATCAACTACATTGGAAAAATTGGGAACAACTGAAAAAATCTGAGTTTTAGGATTTAGGGTATTAACAAAATAATCATTTTGATAAATCCTGAAATTGGATTTATGACCAATTTCCAGGAGAGATTCATTTTTAAAGGGATGCGCATAATCTATCTGAAAATAATAATTGTTCAAAAATTGATCAAAAACAGAATTTTGTCTGTTTTCATCAGAACCTGGAAATGTTTCAGTTTCGGTAATATATGTGTTGTTGATTGATTCATTATTGTCATAGTTAATACGAACTGCAAGTTGTTGGCCTTGCTCATTAAAAATTGTAAGGAGATTTATATAAGCTTCCAAATAACCTTCATCTGTTTTATCGAAAACATCCCTGTAAGATGACCTTTCCAATACATTAATTGGATTATAATCGTTCAAATATAAGTCCGAATAATAATCTTTATTGGCGCTTGAATAGAGTACAGAGGCAGTTAATGTACTTCTGTCACTTAAATAAAAATCACTCCCAATATTAGCCAGAAAACTGTTACTCTGCATGTTGTCTTCCCTTGTTTGATCAAAATTACCGTAAGGAACTTTATCATTATCAAGAAATATTTGTTCAATATTTGTATTTTTTATTCGAACTTTATGATTGAAACTAAGCGTTGAGAATAAATTAATTCTTTCGGTTTTATAGTTTAAAAAGCCAGAGGCACCGTCGTTGTCCGGAATACCGGTATGTCCCTCAATCGACCCATTAAGTCCTTGATTAACACCTTTTTTCAATACAATATTTATAATACCACCACCACCTTCAGCATCGTACTTTGCTGATCTAGATATGATTTCAACCTTTTGAATAGAATTGGCAGGAATTAAGCTTAAGATATCAGCACTATTTTGTTGCCCGCCATATGGTTTCCCGTTTACCAATACTTGCGCAGAATTACCTCTGAGAGTAATATAACCCTCATCATCAATCAATACTGATGGGGTATTCTCTAAGACTGTGATAGCATTTCCACCGGCGTTCGCAATATCTTTTGAAGCATTGTATATCTTTCTGTTAAATTTATGATCTATTAAATTATTCTTGGCAATTACTTCAACCTCAATCAATTCTTCAACTTTTTGGTCAAGCTCTATAATACCTAACTCAAGGTCTTGATCAACTTTTAAAACGTCTATTATGTATGACTCAAATGACAATGATGATGTAATAAAGTAATATTTTCCTGTAGGTATTTTAAGCTCAAAGTTACCCTCTTTGTCGGTTAGATCACTAACAATTTTTTTAGAAACAATATCTTGAACAGTTACTGTGACATACTGCAATTTCATATGTGTCTCAGCATCAAAAACAGCGCCATTTACCACGACATTTTCCTGTCCGTTTTGACTGAATAAAACGACTGAAACTAGACTAAATATGATTGCAAAAATATATTTCACCATTTTATTTTAATCAAAATAAATATATCAAATAACAATTATAATAATCTAGTGGTTTCTTGGTATTTTTGGTTGTCGCTGAAAACCATTAAAAATAAGTATAAGACCCTGTAAATAAATGCTTTGAACATCTAGTGGAATCAAATAATAGAAATTAATTGTTCAGGCGGACGTCCAACCACTGCTAAGTTTCCGTTAACCAGTATAGGGCGTTCAATTAATTTTGGATGTTCAACCAGGGCATCTAAAACTTGCTCATTATCAAGCTTTTGATCTTTGAAATTTTCTTTCCAAATACGCTCATTTTTTCTGACTAGATCGATCGGTGCAATATTAAGTTTTTTTATAATATTCGAAAGTTCCTCTTTGGTCAGAGGTATCTTTAAGTATTCTACAATTTCAAAATCTAGATTCCTATCCCTCAAAATTGACAATCCTTCTCTACTTTTAGAGCATCTGGGATTATGATATAATTTCATTGTTTATTCAAAATTTAAAGTCGATAAAGATAAAATATTTTATAGGTATTTTCAAATGTAAAGGTGATAATTTTTAATATTTTTTAACATTTCTCCATGCTTATTTAAAAAATTCAATTAAGGATTAATTGCTTTATTTTCAAAGTTATATTGGAGACTGTGTTATATTTGTTTTATGATATTAACAGATACTCATACACATTTATATTTGCAGCAATTTGATGATGACAGAGATGAAGTTATTCTAGAGGCAATATCTAAAAATATAGAACGATTCTTTATACCGGCAATTGATTCCACCTATTATTCTGCCATGTATGATTTGGAGAAAAAGTTTCCAAATAATATATTTCTAATGGCCGGATTACATCCGACGCATGTTAAGGAAAACTATATGGAAGAATTCCATTTAGTAACAAAATTACTCAGCGAAAGAAAGTTCTATGCAATTGGAGAAATTGGTATCGATTTATATTGGGATCGAACCTTTTTGCAACAACAGCAAGATGTTTTTAAGAAGCAGATAAAATTAGCAAAAAAGCTGCATCTGCCTATTGTTATACATTGTAGGGAGGCCTTTGAAGAAATATTTGATATTTTAGATGAAGAAAGTAATGATCAGCTCTATGGAATATTTCACTGTTTTACGGGAACAATAGAGCAAGCTAGAAGGGCAATTTCCTATAATATGAAGCTTGGGATTGGAGGAGTTGTCACATTTAAAAATGGAAAAATCGACAAATTTTTGAATGAAATTTCTCTTAATAATATTGTTTTAGAAACTGATGCTCCCTATTTGGCCCCGATGCCGTACAGAGGAAAAAGAAATGAAAGTAGTTATTTAACGCATATAGTGGATAAATTAGGAGCTATTTATGGAGTGTCATCGGAGGATATTGCAAAAATAACAACAGAGAATTCCGTAGATGTATTTGGAATTTAAAAAAGATCGATGGGTAACGAGATTATATATTACAAAACTCCCATAGGAACAGCTAAAATTAGTGGGAACAATGAGGGGATACAATCCATAATATTCATTGATGATGATATTAAGACGTCAATAAATATTCCTGACTTCCTGGAGCCCTGTCTTATACAATTAAAAGAGTATTTCAAAGGCATTCGTAAAGATTTTAGTGTAAAGCTAAACCCGGGTGGAACGGATTTTCAGAATTCCGTGTGGAACGAGTTAAAAAAGATCCCTTATAGTAAAACTTGTAGTTATATGGAACAAACAAAAACTCTTGGTAATATCAAAGCTATCAGGGCAGTAGCTTCGGCAAACGGAAAAAACCCAATAAGTATTATTATTCCATGCCATAGAGTAATTGGAAGCGATGGTTCACTTACCGGATACGCCGGAGGAATCTGGAGAAAAAAGTGGTTATTGGAACATGAAAACCCCAGTCGTCAAATTTCCCTTTTTAAGATTTAATAACACATTCAATTACTAATAATTTTCTGTTATTTTTGTTACTCCCTTAATGAGTTTTGATGAAGAAATTTTTAGTTTTTATAGGTATTTTATTTTGCTTTTTCGGGTTCGGGCAAGATAAGCCTGCAAATATAAAAACTAAAGTATTTACTGTGATTTCGGATACAATTCAGATTGATACCATAAGCATTAATCCAAATTATTTTAAAGTATATAACATTGATAATGAGGAAATAGACCATGATTTTTATAAAGTTGATTTCGCGAAATCATTAATTTTTTTTGAAAGTTATAAGGATAAAAGTCTAAAAGAGATTAAAGTAGAATACCAGCCTTTGCCAGAATTTTTGACGAAAAACTATTCGGCCTTCGATAGAAACTTGATTGTCCCTAAAGTTACGAATAATGCAATACTGTACAGTTCTCAGGATAAAAGCAGAAATAAATATTTGAAGCCTTTTGATGGTTTGTATACGAGGGGTAGCTTGTCAAGAGGGGTAACCGTGGGGAACAATCAGGATGCCGTTGTTAATTCGAATTTTAATTTACAAATTGAAGGAAAATTATCTAGTAGAGTTGGTATAAGGGCCTCTATTACAGATAATGAAGTGCCTTTACAAAGTGGTGGGTATACCCAGCGATTAGATGAATTCGACCGAGTATTTATTGAATTATTCAGTAAAGATTGGTCTATAAAAGCCGGAGATATTGATTTGATCAATACGGAGAGTTATTTTATGAAATTTCAAAAGAAGATCTCAGGAATTTCCCTTAGTGCCAAAATTAATCACGAAAATGCAGAGACAAATATTTTTGGGTCCGCGGCACTTGTAAGGGGTCAATTTAACAGCTATAATTTCAATGGTGTGGATGGTAATCAAGGCCCCTATAAAATATTAGGTCCTAACAATGAGTTATTTGTAATTGTAGTTTCTGGAAGTGAGAGAGTATTTGCTAATGGTGTTTTACTTAAAAGAGGTGAGAATTTTGATTATATAATAGATTATAATACAGGAGAAATTATTTTTAGCACTATATATTCGGTAACCTCAAATATGCGCTTTGTTGTTGAATATCAAATAGCTGAAAATAATTACACACGTTTTCTAACTTTTGATTCTGCGGAATTCAAATCGAAGAAATTTGATGTGGGTGTAAAATACTATAATGAAAGTGATTCAAAGAATAGACCACTCCAACAGGATTTAACGGATGGACAAAAGGAAATTTTGGCAGAGGCAGGGGATAACAAACTAAAAATGATTTCACCTTCAGCAATACCTGAAAATTATTCAGATAATAAAATATTATATAAAAAAGACACAATCGATAATAAAGAAATATTTGTGTACTCCAATAATGAAGACGATGAACTTTATCAGGTTAGTTTCAGTTATCTAGGAAGTAACGGGGGAGATTATTTTATAGCCACGAGTTTGGCCGCCGGTAGAGTGTATGAATATATTCCTGAAAAAAATGGTGTTAAACAGGGTGATTATGCCCCAATAATACTTTTGGTTGCTCCAGAAAAGAAACAAATAATTACTGTAAATGCAAATTACAATCCAGGAGAAAAAACAACATTAAGATCTGAGCTTGCCTTTAGTAATTACGATCAGAATTTGTATTCAGATTTAGATGATGATAACAACAATGGTTTTGCGTCTAAAATCAATTGGCAGCAAACAATTTTGGATAAAAAATGGAAATTATCGAGTGATATTGATTTTGAGTATATTGATAAAAACTTTGAAACTGTTGAACGATTTAGAAATGTCGAGTTTTCAAGAGATTGGAATATCAATAAGGTTTTTAGTTTTGACAGGCAAGAACAACTGTTTTTTGCAGGATCCTTGAATTATAAAAAAGACAGTACTCTGGTTTTAGATTATTCTTATGAGAACTTGCAATTAGGGGATCAATATTCAGGAAACAGAAATAGTATAAAAGCGATAATGTCTGTTAATAATAATAGATTATATGCAGATGGAAGCATCATGCAGAATAAAGAACTACTTGGCGAAAATATTTTTTACCGATGGTATTCTACTTTTGTTCATCAATTTTCCAAAAGCTGGATCGGAGCGAAAGTAGATTATGAAAACAACCAAAGAAGAGATATTCTAACGCAAAATTTAACGAGTTTAAGCTATAGTTTTTCAGAACTAGAGGGATTTTATGGTATAGGTGATTCGACAAAGGTTTTTGTTGAGTTTGGTTATAATTATCGCTCTACCGATAGCTTGCAAAACTTAGATTTACAAACAGTTAATAAAGTAAATACTTATTTTTTAAAATCGAAATTGATTCAGAATAAGAATACAGATTTATCATTATTTATAAATTACAGAAACATAAAGAATTTGAATTCTGAGAATGAAAATGTTTTGAATTCGCGTATCGCTTACCGACAAAATATTTTTAATAACTTTCTTAATTTACAAACCCTTTATCAGGTCCAATCGGGTAATTTACCTCTACAAGAATTTGTATATGTTGAAGTTGAACCTGGGAAAGGATTCTATGAATGGATTGATTTTAATGAAAATGGTATACAAGAACTAGATGAGTTTGTAATTGCTCAATTTCAAGATCAGGCGAAGTTCGTTCGGGTTTCATTACCAACTTTAAGATTGATAAAAACCAATCAGAATAAATTTAGCCAGTCTGTTAACATTAATGCAATTCAGTGGAGAAATAAAGAAGGTATTAAAAAAGTGATTTCACATTTCAGCGATCAGGCATATTTTTTAATTAATTCTAAAACCAAGAGGGAGGATGGAAGCATTAATCTTAATCCGTTTAATCCAAACGACGAGAATTTATTGGATCTTGACTTAGTTTATAAAAACAGTTTATTTTTTAATAGAGGAATTCAAAAATATAGCACCGTATACAGCTTTATAGACTCGCACAAAAAATCAATATTTGTATTTGGCGATCAGGATGTTCAATTAAAGACACATCAATTTCAGTTTTTGCATAAAATTGGGAAATTCTGGTTGATCGATGCTAACGGAGGTTTAAGTGAAAATATCAGTAAATCAATAAGTTATTCGAATAGAAATTACAAATTGAACACTGTAAATTTTCACCCGAAAATATCCTATCTATACAGTAATAACTCTCGTTTAGAAGTTTTTTATAATTTCAAAAATAAAAATAATAAAATAGAAAAATTTGAAAAATTGCACATGCATGTTTTTGGTGTGAATTACCAATATGCCAATAAGGACAAATTTTCTGTAAATGCAAATGTTAACTTGTATTTTAATGAATTCGAAGGCAATACCAACTCTCCCGTGGCATTTCAGATGCTTGAGGGATTACAACCAGGAACGAATTTCACATGGCTCATATATCTTCAAAAACGATTAACATCATTTCTGGATCTTAATATAAATTATTCAGGTCGAAAAGCTGAAAGTACCAAAACAATTCATACTGGTAATATACAGTTAAGAGCTACTTTTTAGATTTAGCCCAGGTGATGGCTCATGTCACACCATTGGGTATAAGCCCATCAAATATTATGAAGCCAGTTACTCATGGAAACCTTTTTGCCAATAATATTCTTCAAATCACTAATTTTTACGCGTTCCTGTTTCATACTATCTCTGTAACGAATGGTTACTTTTCCGTCATCTTTGGACTCATGGTCAACAGTGATACAAAATGGAGTTCCAACGGCATCTTGTCTTCGATATCTCCTTCCAATTGCATCTTTCTCATCATACGTAATATCAAAATCAAATTTCAATTCATTAATTATTTTTTTAGCAATCTCCGGCAGGCCATCTTTTTTAACCAGAGGAAGAACAGCTGCTTTTTTTGGTGCCAGCACTGGAGGAAGTTTAAGGACAATCCTTTCTGATCCGTCTTTTAGGGTTTCATTTTGCAGGGCAGTAGAGAATATCGCCAGAAACATGCGATCTAAACCTATAGAGGTTTCGATAACATATGGGACATAACTTTTATTGACCTCATGATCAAAATATTGCAATTTTTTACCTGAAAATTCTTCATGTGCTTTCAAGTCAAAGTCTGTCCGGGAATGAATGCCTTCCAATTCTTTAAAACCAAAAGGAAAATTAAATTCAATATCGGTTGCAGCGTTGGCGTAATGAGCCAGTTTATCATGGTCATGAAATCGATAGTTATCCTTTCCTAATCCTAATGAGAGATGCCATTTTAAACGTTTTTCCTTCCAATGTTCATACCAATTAAGTTCTTCTCCGGGACGAACAAAGAACTGCATTTCCATTTGTTCAAATTCGCGCATCCTGAAAATAAATTGCCTTGCAACAATCTCATTTCTAAAAGCTTTTCCGGTTTGTGCTATTCCAAAAGGTATTTTCATTCTACCTGTTTTTTGCACATTAGAGAAATTCACAAATATACCTTGTGCAGTTTCCGGACGTAAAAATAAATCCATTGAAGAATCAGCAGATGCTCCTAATTTTGTACCAAACATCAAATTGAACTGTTTTACATCGGTCCAATTTTTTGAGCCCGAAACCGGACAAACTATTTCTAATTCAACAATTAGGTCTTTAACAGCTGCTAAATCTTCTTCCTCTAAATATTTAGCCATTCTTTTGAGAACTTCTTCACGTTTGCTGTAATATCTAATTACTCTTGGATTAGTATTAACAAACTCTTCTTCGTTAAAGGCTTCACCGAACCTTTTAGCAGCCTTTGCTATTTCTTTTTTAGCTTTTAAGTTCAACTTTTCTGCATAGTCTTCAAGAAGTACATCTGCCCGATATCTTTTTTTGGAATCTTTATTATCAATAAGTGGATCATTAAATGCATCAACATGCCCTGATGCCTTCCAAGTTGTTGGATGCATAAGGATAGCTGAATCCAATCCAACAATATTTTCATTTAATTGTACCATGGATTTCCACCAGTACTCCCTTATATTATTTTTCAGTTCAACCCCATTTTGTGCATAGTCATAAACTGCACTTAGTCCATCATATATCTCACTTGACTGAAATATAAAACCGTACTCCTTAGCGTGTGATATGACCTTTTTAAATTTGTCTTCTTGATTTTTCATTTGGCAAAAATAGAGAAATTATTAAAGTTGGAACACAAAAAAACGGAAATACAATTCGTATTTCCGTTTTTCAATAGAATATCTATTATATTTTATAATCCTAAAAAGGATTCGCCCAATGTAAACTTATATTGTGCAGCTGAAATTCCTTCAATAAATACTTGAATCCCATATTCTCCTTTTTCATATTTATCTCCTTTTCTCTCAATTAACATAACTACATCGAGATCAGAATTTTCATAATTAATAATAGTATGATCTGTATACTTTGCTTCCGTTTCATCCTCCAGCAAAAAAGTACCTTTAGCGTTAATAACTTGCCCCTTTGGATTTGTTAGAACAATATAGGCTTCTTTATCTCCAGGACTTGCAATTTTGTTTTCAGACAATCTGAATTCAACTTTTATAGCGTCTGTTTTTTGTGCTTTATTGGTTTCAGTTAATTTACCATTAGATCGAAGCTTCATTGCGGTTACATTAACGTTTTCCACATTAATAACACCTCCAATTTCTACTTTCTCGGCTAATTCTATATTCTGAACTACCAACGAATCATTATACGTAGTTTGAATATCTAACTGACTGCTAATACTGTCTTTCTCCTCAGTTAGTAAATTGTTTACTAATCTAAGCGAATCAACTTCAATAAGCAATCTTTCATTTGTTGCTTCCATTTTAGATAATTGATTACGGTAACGACGCAAAGTGCTGGAATTTATCTTTTTTAATTGTTGAACTGAATCTTTAAATTCAGCAATTTTTTCTTTTTCAATTGTCAATGAATCCGACAAACTTGTATTTTGCGCTATTGCAATATCATACTTATCTTCCATTGCCGTCAGGTTACCGATAATCTGTTCTTTTTCATCTTGTAAGAATTTTACAGCTTCCTTGTGGTCATTGTTGTTATAAAAAGTATAACCAATTAAAGCAAATAATAATACCGTTAAAGCTATTATTAAAACCTTGTTGTTTGAAGATTTGCTATTTTCCTCCATAATTTCTTAATTAGTGTTTTAGTGTTAAATTAATCCTAACTTATTGAACGTTAAAAATTGAAAAAATTGTGTAAAGTTTAATTTTCTTTCATAAAAATTATACATTTATTGTTAACAACAAAAGCTAATCTTTTAAAATGAAATCCCAATTAGAAAATTTACTAGGTTTATTTTATCCAAAAATTTGTTCAACGTGTGCAAAAATATTAACTAAATATGAAGAAATTCTGTGTTTTTCGTGTAAATTGGATTTACCTTTAACAAAATTCTCAGAGTTTGATAATAATGAAACTGAAAAAATATTTTTCGGTAGGGTAAGGATTGAAGCGGCAACCTCTTTGTTACATTATAATAAGAAAGGAAATGTACAAAGACTCATCCATCAGCTTAAATATAAAAAGCAACAGCAAATAGGTGTATTATTGGGAGAATTATTGGGAGATGAGTTGTTATTAAGTGATCGGTTTGAGACAATTGATTGCATAATACCTGTGCCCCTTCATCCGGCAAAATTAAAGATTCGGGGATATAATCAAGTTACCATGTTTGGTCAAACCTTGTCCCGCAAGCTGGAAATCCCTTTTTACGTTGACATACTTAAAGGAAAGGCTTTAAATAAAACTCAAACTGACAAAAATAGATTTGATAGACTGAACAATCTTGATAATAATTTCGAATTGGTAAATAAAAAGTTTCTGGAGCACAAACATGTACTCCTAATTGATGATATTGTAACAACCGGAGCAACATTAGAGGCATGTTGTATTCAACTAAGTCGAACAAAAAATATAAAAATAAGTATTGCAACCATGGCAATTACAGATTAATGTTCATTAAAAAATTTAATTTAAGGGAAAATTAATTGTTAATTTGTAACAAATATTTTTTAATGAAATACCGCATTTTAATTTTCTTTAGTTTACTGTTATTAGTGAGTTGTGCCAGACGGGGAAGACCAGAAGGTGGTCCAAAGGATTTTGATAAACCAATAATGATTAAGGCAGAGCCGGCGTTTGAAAGTTTGCATTTTGAAACAGATGAGATTAAAATATATTTCGACGAATTCATCAAATTACAAAATTTAAATTCCCAATTAATTATCTCTCCTCCGTTAAAAATTATACCGGTTATTACCCCTGTCGGGACACCCAGTAAACGAATAACCATTAAAATAACAGATACTTTACAGGAAAATACAACCTATACGTTCAACTTTGGACAAAGCGTAATAGATAATACAGAAAAAAATGTATTGGAAAACTTTAAGTACGTTTTTTCCACGGGAGATTATATTGATTCATTGCAAGTTGATGGCACTATTAAAGATGCCTTTCAATTAGAAATGAAAGAAGGCCCTTCGTTATTTTTGTATCAGGTAAATGAAAATTTTAACGATTCCATAATATATAACGAAAAACCTATGTATGTGGGAAGTTTAAGAGATAGTGTAAATTGGGAAATAACCAATATAAAAGCAGGTAAATATTTATTAATTGCGTTAAACGATGAAAGTAAAAACTATAAATACGATCCTAAACAAGACCAAATTGCTTTTACTTCAAGGTTCATCAATGTGCCGTTAGATACGATTTACAATCTGTCGCTATTTAAAGAAATATTAGAATTTGATGTCCCCACAAAACCTGTGGAAGTTGATAAAGGTCATATCATGTTTGGCTACCAGGGCGATGGTAGAGACTTTAAAGTTAAGGCTTTGTCTGATACCTCATCAACCTTTAAATCTTTGTCAATATTTGATAAAGATACTGATACTCTTCATTATTGGTTTAAAAATTATGAAAAGGACTCATTAATTTTTACTCTTTCCAACAGGGCAGTTTTTGATACGGTAAGAGTGGTTTTACGTTCTGATGTGGTAGATTCTTTGAGATTGAGCAGTTTAACTAAAGGAACATTAGAACTTAGGGATACTTTTAAAATAAAAGCTAATGTGCCTATTTCTAATATTGATACGTCTAAAATTTCGTTCATAAATAAAGATTCCTTAAAAGTAACTTACCATCATGTACTCTCAGATGACAAAGATGTAATAACTTTCAATTTTGAAAAAGAATATCAAAACAGATATGATATATCATTTTTACCCGGGGCTGTTACTGATTTTTTTGGCATTATTAACGATTCACTCAATGTTCGTTTTAATACAAAAAAGCCAACAAATTACACTTCAATTTATTTGAAACTACGGAATATCAAGAATTACCCTATAATAATTGAGCTTTTGGACAGTAGGGGAAATGTTAATGCAACCGCCTATGCTACAGGAGAAAAGGAACACAAGTTTATAAATCTCGCTCCCTCAAAATATATGGTTAGAATAACCTATGACACAAATAAAAACGGAAAATGGGATACCGGTAATTATTTGACCAGACAACAACCGGAATTGATTTATTATTTTGAAAATATTATCAATGCAAAGGCGAATTGGCAAGTGGAAGAATCATTTATTATGGAGTGATTTTATGAGGTCACATTTGAGTTTTGATTAATATAAATCTCTGTAGCCCCATATCCATATTTCTGATAAGAGGCATCGTAGGTTTGAATGGCATATTTCTTAAATAAAAAGTTAAGCTCACTTTTCAGAATACCTTCACCCACACCATGGATAAACACAATTTTTTGGATGTTATTTCTTATCGCGAATTCTAGTTTTCTTTTTGCAAAATTTATTTGCAGATCTAAAATCTCAAAATTTGACATTCCTTTTGAACTATTAACCAGTTGATTTATATGTAAATCAACTTCCATTGGAATAAAATTATTTTTTTTTGAATAATTATTTGGGATTACCTTTTTTCTGTCCGACAAGTTTTCTTTTAAAAACTCGTCGTGATTTTCATTATTTAAAAAATCATGGAGATTGCCCTTTTTAACAATTTCCTTGGCCTCACAATTAGAAATAAACCCATCATTACTTCGGACGACAATCATGTTGTCGTTTATCTCAACTACCACGCCCGAGGCTGTATCATTGATCATAGATACCTGGTCGCCAATTTGAAATGGACTTTTTGACATAGAACAAAAATAACACATTTAATTAAACCAATATCTATCTTCATATAATTGGTTGTTGAGTCAACTGGGATTGTCTTATACTTTTTTATTGTTATAGCTTGGGTACCTTCAAAATAGTCTAATCGTCCACTACAATTGCAATTTTTTTACCGTCAGGACTGACAGAGAGGCGAGTAATATTTTTCATAGGAATTTCACTTTCTATCAAAATGGCTTTCCAATTATTATCTGTTTTAGGATGATATTTATAAATAACATTTTCTTTTGCCATTAATATAGCACCATCTGTGGTCCATGTCAAATCCTCAGATCCCTCAATAGGGTCTATAAGATAATTAGATTCGCTGGTTAGAGGGTTGATTTCATAAATTTCAGGGTTTCCGTAACTTTTACTAATATAACTTATCTTATCATTACCAATTGAAAAAGGGTTAGGAATTCTATTGAGCGATCTCCCTATATTTTGCGCGATAGGATACTTAATTTTATGTTTAAAATTTGAAACTTGTATTGATTCAATATCTCCTAATACATAAGTGATTACAACATTTTTATTAAACCAAACATAATATCCAACGTTCAAATTTGGAATTAAAACTTCAGGTTCTTTATTTTTATATGAATATTTGTATAGGAATTGATTGTCGTTATCAGATCTAACGCAAGTAAAATATTTTTTCTTTCCAATGTACGGCGCCGGGGAGTATTCATTAACTTCAGTATCGGTAATCCATATTCTATATCTACCACCGATATCATATCTCGCAATATCAGTTTGTCCCTCTCTTGTTGAAGTAAATAAAATGGAAGTCCCGTCCTCGGTAAAACTAGGTTGATTGTCATAACCTTCATTATTTGAAATATTAATGGGATTACTTAGGATATAGTTACCATCGGACTTTATTAGATCAAATAGAAAAATTTCAGAAGCTTTTTGTGCCAAAATATTCGCACAAAGAAAAAACATAAAAATCGAGGGGATAATTTTTAAATGCATTGAAAAAAGTTTAATTCTAAATAGACAACTAAAGTAAACTTAAAAATTGAATAAAAAAACAAATTAATTGAATTGGGAAAGAATTATCACTCAGTTTTCATTTTTAGACTCGATTGCCTCCATCGCTTTGATAAATATATTGGTACTTTCGGACTATAATTATAACCCTTCGTCCTAATCTTCTTTGAATTGTATATATAAAGTTGTTATTTTAAATATTATATGATCATAAAACTAAGTCTATTTAACCTAAGAATCTTTGCTAAAATTTAAAATTCCCAGGACATTTGTTTTGGGAATTTTATATTATTGTCTTCTGTTTATTGTTCTGAAATAATTGCATATTCGAGTTTTATGTCATTTTGAAGTTCGGCAATTAAATATTCCAGAAAAGAATTCTTAACAATATGGAAAATTATTTTGAAAATACCCAAAACTAAGTTTATACTCCTAAAGAAGCATTATTCATCAATTGACCAACTGTAAACTAAAGAGGCATTACCGCTAAATTCTTTTTTCCTGTCAATTTCAATTTGTTCTTCGAATTCAGGTCCGAATCTTTCAAAAGCGCTTAAAAAGCCAAAATCACGATCGGGAATTTTTGTTAATATCTTTCCAATCAAGGGAATTGCCTTTTTTGCAATGACCAACCATGGAGTTGTTGTGGTGCCCACAATGTCACTAACTATTCCGGAAGCGTCTTCACCAATTCCCGTAGCCACCTGTTTAAGGATATCTCCAAGATCTCGTATTGATTTACGTGTATGCCTTAAGTATATATGAGCGTTTAATTCTCGATCCGAAGGCATTTCTCTACTCAAAACAAGTAACCCTTCCGAACCAAACTCATCCGTGTCGAATTGAAATGAATTATTATGTCTCTTAGTTAATTTTATCGGTTGTTTAGGTAGTGTAGCAATTATCATTTTATCTTCATCCGTTGGATGTTCAATGGCCACGACAAAATAGATGTTCCATCTTTTTTTTGGCCTATAAATGTTTACTTCGTCGATTTCTAACCTTACTCTTGTCATGGGATTGAATTTACTGGGTTTATTTTCTTTAGTGCTTGGAAGAATGACATCATCACATGTCTGTTTATCCATTGGTTTGTTAAAATTTTATTGATAACAGTTACAAAACATCTATGATGTTGTTTAAACAGCTTCTCTAGGCAATGTTTTAGTTATATATCAAAGCTAGTCCATCTTATTGTAGGAGCAGTAAGTGAAAGCATCCAAAAAAGTAAGGGTTTCCCGTACGTTTAGTACGGTTTTACCTTACTTAATAGTTGTGACGACTCCATATATTTGTACAGAGAGTGAATTATGAGTACATTGATCAATTTATACTTTTGATTTAACCCTATGGAAATAGGACTATTTTAAAATGGATTGAGGAGATTCAGCACATTGATATCTTTTTATAATTTGATACCAAAATAGAATGGGAGAGTGCGGGAACAAGTATTTCCCCCGTGTTTTTATAGAATCCGTTTGATGGACGTCTAATATGATAAAGCTTGGAATTATGGTTTTAGTATGAAGTAAATTACAATGATTCTAACATAAAATTGAATATAAATTTAAAAACCTGATACTATGAAATTAACAACGTACCTACTTGCATTTTTTTTTATGGTTGTACTCTTTAATTCATGTACCTCTGACGATGCCGTTGAGGAAGGACTGCAATCTGAACCTCAAAGCCGTATAGAATATGGGGAAGATGAAATTCCAATGGATAATGATAAAGTTAGATAATTGGATAAACTCGCTATATCAAAATTGAAACTTACAACATTAAATTATATCAACGTCTCATAACGTGAAATTTATAATGGATTCCAACTCAAGTATATATGATATTCAGTCAGTGCTGGTATGGGGAATTGCTTTTTTTATGATGATTATCTCATGTAAAAGCGATCTCACACAAGGATATCCTATAAATACAGTTCAGATGGACAGCATTTCTATTTGCCTTGCCAATTCAAGGGATATCTCCTTAAAAGAAGATGAAAGAAAAGATTTATTGAATACTGCCTATGAATTGGGCCTTGGCATTAAAATCGATTCATTGAGAAGGAAAGCGCTATTAAAAGTTGCCTACGCAGCCTATAAATTAAAGGATTCTTCTTTTTTTAAAATTGTAAATAATAAAGCTCTTGATGAGTGTGTAAAAGCTAAAGATACCTTTGGAATTGCCGATGCACATTGGAATTATGGGGCCTTTTATGTTGATCGAATAGTTTTGGATAGTGCCTATTTTCATTATCATAAGGCTTACGAAAATTT
>Ga0164313_10001273_pt1 | contig 22230 bp, 21 predicted proteins | sample GuaBasSedimGuay4_FD_113735 | JGI IMG/M metagenome (GOLD analysis project Ga0164313, IMG submission 113735) | Subseafloor sediment microbial communities from Guaymas Basin, Gulf of California, Mexico - Guay4, Core 4569-4, 0-3 cm | ecosystem: Environmental > Aquatic > Marine > Hydrothermal vents... | reverse complement strand
GTCCGTAGGGACGCTCGAGTCGAACCCGGAGTCCCCCACGCCGACGTCGGCGTCCCGAGGGCAGCCGACCCCCGACACGCACTCGCCGGGGCACATCGAATCGTCTGCTTGCACCGAGCAGGCCCCGGCGATGCACTGATAGGCGGCGCAGGGGCCGGGCGGCGGAGGGCAGTCGCTACTGATCGTGCACCCGGGCGCGCCCGAGTCCATGCCCGCGTCGACGGCCCCGCACTGCCCGTCGCGGCATTGGTCGGCGGAGCACCAGGGCGTGCCGGTCTCCGCCTCGAGGACGAGCTCGATCGTTTCGCCGTCGGCGAGGGGCAGCTGGAAGTTGACGCAGGTCGACGCGACCGGGGTGCAGTTCGCATCGAGGGCGACCGCCTCGAATCCGTAGAGGCCCGGCGCCAAGACCGGGACCGCCGCGGTGTTGGCGGTTACGTCCTCTTCGTAGAGCAGCTGATCCCCGGTACAACCATTGGCCCGGACCCGGGCCACGATGCGCACGATGCGCCCGGACTCGACGTCCGGGGCGGAGTTGATCAACCAGGTCAGGCCCCTCGGTTGCTCGCAGCCGAGGGCGAGCACGCAGAGGAAGAGCCTGGGCAGGAAACGAAGCACGGGGATCAGGATATCAGTAGGGGGTGGGGGGCGCACGTATCGAGGCGCGGGTGAGCTAGCCCTCCTGGGCCTTCGCCAGGGTGCGTATGTCGAGGAACATCGGTCTCGTGTCTCCGTGGTGCGCCCTCATCGGAGGGGCCGTGGCTCAGTTGCGGATCAATTAGGGCTTTCTTGCCGGACGGCTGCGGGGACTCGCCGGACAAAGAAGAACGGGGCGACGCAAAGCGCCGCCCCGTCATCACCGAAGTGTGCTGTGGTTCAGCGGCACTTCTTCTTGCCGGCGCGGCCGCGGCAGACGTTGGTGCAGCAGTCTGAGTTCGAGCCGCAGGAATCGCCGATGGCGGCGAGCTCGCAGGTCGTGCCGCCGCCGCCTCCGCCGCTGTCGCAGTCCGAATCGGCCGCGTCGACGAGACCGTCGCAGTCGTCGTCGACGCCGTCGGCGTCGCAGGAGGTCTCGACGACTTCCTGGCCGGCGGTCGGTACGCAGTTGTTGGCTTCGGTGTCGCTGAGGAGGTAGCTGACCGCGTCGTAGGCCTGGACGAGGCCGTGGCCGAAGTCGTCATTGCGGCCGCCTCCGCTGAGGTCGTCAGCGGTGGCGATGAGGGCGGTGCGCACCTCCTGGGCCGTGGCGGTCGGGGCTGCGCTCCAGACGAGGGCGGCGACGCCGGCGGCGTGGGGGGTGGCCATCGAGGTGCCGTTGAAGGTGTCGTAGCCGCTGGCGGGCCGCACCATGGAGACTGTGAGGGTGCTGCTCTCGCCGGGGTTGGCGAGGGCGTCTGCGCCCTGGGTGTCGCTGAGGGTGGCGGACGGGATGCTGAGGGTCCGACCGCCGCCGAGGGTGGCGCTCAAGGGGCCGGACTCGTTGTTGTAGACGAGGACGCCGATGGCGCCGCCGCGCCTGGCGTTGTCGACCTTCTTGCGGAAGCTCTCATCGCCGCGCTGGCAGAGCACGATTTGGCCCAGGAATTCGTTGCGCGCCGGGCGCGAGTTGCAGTCGCCGCCGTCGGCGAGGGTGCCGGTGACGGTGGCCTCGATGGAGCCTTCCATGGCGCCGGCCTCGAAGGTCTCGGTCGTCGTCTCGAGGGAGTTGGTTGCGCGGTACGGGACCGTCGAGAGCACGGACTCGCCCGGGGCCGAGAGCTCGACCTGGGCGTTGTACTGGGAGAAGTCGGCGCGATCGTTGGCTATGTTCGTCGCGCCGATCGAGATGACCGAGGCGTACGACGCCGGGTAGGAGAGGGCGGTGTTGCCATCGTTGCCGGCGGCCGCGAAGGAAAGCACGCCGTCCGCGAGAGCGGCGTCGAAGGCTTCTTCTTCCAAGGAGCTCGCGCCGCCGCCGCCGAGGCTCATGTTGATGACGCTGGCGCCAGCGAGCACACAGCGGCGGACGGCGTCGATGAGGTCGGAAGTGTAGGTCCAGCCGCAGTCGGTGCCGCTGAAGACCTGGACCACGTGGATCGGGACGCCATCGGGAAGGACGCCGACGACGCCTTTGAGGTTGCCGCCGGTCGCGGCGATGGTGCCGGCGACGTGGGTGCCGTGGGCGCACTCGCTCGTATCCCAGCCATCCGGGTAGCCAGTCACGGTGTTGCCCTGAAGGTCTTCGTGGTTGGCGTAGTACCCGCCGTCGATGATGCAGACCATCTTGGTCTCGTCCACCGGGCTGTAATCGGCGATGGTGACCAAGTCCGCTTGAACCCGCCCGATGCCCCAGGTCGGGGTCTCGGCCATCGGCCGGCGCACTTGGTCCTGCTCGATGCGCACGATGTTCGGATTGCGGCGCAGGGCGGCGATGGCCCCGTCCGGGAGGACGGCGGCGACCAGGTTGTGAGCCGGGAGCTCGAGGGCGATGGCTCCCCCGGCGGCGCGGATGCCTGCGATCCCTCGGCCGTAGTCACTGACCTTGATCAGAAATCGGTCGTTGCTCTCGGCCCTCAAGGCCTCGCCGGCGCCGTCTACATCTGGGTGCGCTATGGCGCACGCGCTCGCGAAGGTGACCAGCAGCGCGACCAGCGCGGTCTGGATGCTCTTGTTCTTCATGCTCATCCCCTGTGCCTCCCACGGGTGTCGTGTGGGAGATGTGCGGAGGAGTAGCAATATGTATGCTCAGGTGCTCGGCTCTTTCCGAGCCTCCGGGGCGATTCTCTAAGTCATGGAGATTACGACTGAAAATCAGACGCAAAGAGCCTTTTTGTCCCCATCTACGGAGTGGCCGGAGTACCAGCTGGTTGGAACATTCCGTACACACTGGCCCGAGAGGCCTTCTACCGACAGCTCTCGGGTGGGCCGTCGTTGCCGCCTCCGCGCTCCCTTGTCGGTATTGGTTTATGGTTTTATGGTTCTAGTGTGAAGACGACCCTCGAGATCCCCGATGAACTCTACCGCCAGGTGAAGGCCCTCGCGGCCTTGAGCGGCCGGACGATCAAAGACCTCGTCAACGAGGTGTTGCGCAAGAGGGTCGAGGAAGAGCGCGCGATGTCGGGGGAGCGGGGCTGGCGCAGCGTCTTCGGCAAAGGTCCTCCCGAGCAGGTCGAGCGGGTGCAGGCCTACCTGGACGAAGAGTTCTCCCGCGTCGACCTCGATGAGTGGCAGTGATCCTCGATACCAACGCCATCTCGGCAATATTCGCCGGTGACGAAGGCGTGGCCTCGGTCATCGACGGTGCGGTCAGGCATCACCTGCCGGCGATCGTCCTCGGCGAATATCGATATGGCCTGAAGCGGTCGCGGAAGCGGCGGAACCTCGAACTCCTCCTCGACCGCCTCGAAGAGCAGTCCATCGTCTTGGTCATCGACGGGGTTACTGCGAGGCACTACGCCGACGTGAGAGAAGCTCTCAGAAAACAGGGGCGTCCCATCCCCGAGAACGACGTGTGGATAGCCGCCCTCGCAATCCAGCACCGTCAGCCGATCGTCAGCCGGGACGCGCACTTCGACGTCGTCGAAGGGGTGAAGCGTATCTCCTGGGCGGGGTAGAGCCGGTCCGGCGCCCCTTCCTACGATTCGGGGAACTCGGCGTCGATCATCTCGTCGAACCAGCCCTCGGGGCGGAAGCCGGACATGCGCCCGACCTCTTTGCCGCGCTCGAACATGATGAGCGTTGGCGTCGCCCGGACCTTCAGGCGCGAGAGCAAGGCGGGCTCGGCGTCGGTGTTGATCTCGACGACGCGGACCCGGCCGTCGTGCTTGGTCGCGACGTTGACCAGCACCGGCACCAGCTTCTTGCAGGGCGCGCAGCTCTCGGACCACACGTCGACGATCACCGGGATGTCGCTCTTGACGACGAGATCCGAGAACGCAGCCATTGTACGAACGGGTGACGGGGTGACTTTAGGCCCGCCGCCGAAGAGATTGCCGAGTAGACCCATGTGGAAGAGCTTGGGTCGTTTTGGGGCCAGGGCAAGGCCGCGACCTCACAGGACAGGGCGCGCCCAGCTGTGGCCGCTATTCCCGACGTGGCTGCGCTCCCAATCGCGCGGCTCTCACTCGGAACGCCGGACGCTTCCATCGGCCCGAACCCGAAGCGTCTGCTCGGGAGTGGTGACGATGATCTCGTCATCGGCGGTGAAGAGCGTGATGTCACGGCTGCGAGTGAGGGTGTCGAGGGAGAAGCCGCCATCACGCGAGCGCCAGATGGTTCCGTTTTCGTCCACGAGCACGCAGACCCGGCCGATGACGGCGACCTGGGTATAGGCGATGCCCGCGGCCGATCTGCGCGTTCTCCACGTTTCTCCGCCGTCCTCGGTGCTCCAAACGTGACCCCCGTCCCCGGCGGCGATGCCGAAGTTGGACGCGGGGTCGAAGGCGAGGGCGCGAGCCGCCTGTGCCCATCGCCACGGCCCTGCCTGCCACGTCGCGCCTAGATCGTCCGTGTAGAGCACACCCGATGGGGTCCCGGATCTCCCGTCCACGGAGCCCGCATTCCGAAAGACCGCGACGATTCGACCGGTCCAGGGAACTCGAGCGAAGGCGTACGAGGATTCGAGGACAGTTTGCCATTCGCCGAACTCGAACCCCGAGGGATGCCACACCCGGCAATTGAGGAGGTCGGTGCCGAAGTGGCATCGCGTTGGGCTCAGCGTGACCGAAGCGTCCCCTCCCAGGTCGATGGTCTGCAGATCGGTGGGCTGAGCATCTTGGGCGACGACCCCGGTGGTGATCACCGTCGCGACCAGGGGCAGGGCTGCCAGCACCAGGAGCCGTGCTCGTTTCTCCGCGCGCTTACGCCGTTGCATGGCGTCCTCCTCCATCTCTGAGGATAACACCCGGACCGCGCCCAGGGTCAGCTGACCGTCCAGACCGTGCCCTCGGGGGAGTCGAGGAGCTCGACGCCCATCGCGGTGAGTTCGCCGCGCACGGCGTCGGCGCGTTCGAAGTCCTTGTCGGCGCGGGCCTGGGCTCGCTCGGCGATCTTGGCTTCGACGGTGGCCGCTTCGATGCCCTTGGCCGCGGCGCGGCGGTCGCGGATGCCGAGGAGGACTGCGTCTGCATCCTTGGTCCCGAGGCCGAGCTCGGCGTCGAGGCGCTCGAAGCCCAGGTTGGCGGCCTCGACCCAGCTCAAAGGGGCCTTGCCCTTCTTGCCCTTGGCCTTCTCGGTCAGGTCGTTGACGGCCTTGAGGAAGGCGCTCGCCTCGGCGAGGGCGGCCGGGAAGCTGAGGTCTTCGTCGAGGGCTGCCGCGAGCTTCGCCGGGAACTCGCCGAGCTCTTCGGGCAGCGCGTCGTCGCGGGGCACGATGCGCTTTGCGGGGATGTCGGCGAGGCGCTTCTTGGCGTTGTAGAGGTATTCGACGCGGCGCTCGGCCTCCTCGAACTGCGGGAAGCCCGTGATGTTGCCTTCCTCGTCGACGGTCCAGTCGAGGTTCAGCGGCGCCCGGTAGTGGCAGGTGAGGTTGAACCACCGGACGGCCTCGGGCTCGACGCGCTTGTAGAGCTCCCGGGCAGTGAAGAAGTTGCCGAGGCTCTTCGACATCTTCTCTTTGTTCACCTCGATGAAGCCGTTGTGCATCCAGTACTTCGCCATCGGCTTGCCGGTCGCGGCTTCACTCTGGGCGATTTCGTTTTCGTGGTGCGGGAAGACCAGGTCGAGGCCGCCGCCGTGGAGGTCGAAGCTGTCGCCGAGGTGGGCCATGCTCATCGCCGAGCACTCGATGTGCCAGCCGGGGCGGCCTTCGCCCCAGGGGGAGGACCAGCTCGGCCCGTCGCCGGCGTTGCCCTTCCAGAGGGCGAAGTCCTCGGGGCTCTCCTTCTTGGCTTGCTCGGTGTCCGCGGTCCGGCCGCTCGCGCCCGACTGGTGGTCCTCCATCTTGCGATGGCTCAGCTTGCCGTAGTCTTTGAAGGACTTGACCCGGAAGTAGACGTCGCCGCCGGCCTCGTAGGCCGAGCCGTTGTCGATGAGGCGCTGGATGAGCTTGTGGATGTCGGTCAGGTGCTCACTGACCCGGGGCTCGATGTCCGGGTCGATGTTGCCCACCGCCCGCATGTCTTCTTGGTAGGCCGCCTCGAAGCGCTTCGCGAGCTCGGCCGGCTCCTCGCCGTTCTCGACGCTGCGCTTGATGATCTTGTCGTCGATGTCGGTGACGTTGCGGACGAAGAGGACCTTGGTGCCGTTGGCCCGGAGGTGACGCACCAGGATGTCGTAGACGATCGCGGACCGGGCGTGGCCGAGGTGCGCGTAGTCGTACACCGTCGGGCCGCAGTAGTAGATCCGGGCGAGGTCGGGATCCGCCGGCTCGAAGGTCTCTTTTTGGCTCGTGAGGGTGTTGTACAGGCGCAAAGTCATGGGCCGGCACTTGTAACGCAGGGTCGGGGGATTGGCCACTCGCGGGCACCGCCCGGGCCGGGCCGAACGACGACCCCGAGGCACTGGGGATCAATCTCACGAGAGGCCTACGGCCCTAGCCAAGTGGCTCACGGACTAGCCGGCCGGTGCGCCCGAAACGTTACAGTTTTCGCGGCCCTCCGTTGGCATGGCTCTGGCACTTCGGCGTTATCGGCCACGGCCGCGCCGGAGAACCACCATGATGACGACGACCAGAGTAGCCCTCGGGATGATGATCGCGCTCGCCCTCGGCGGGTGTGCCGCAGAATTGAAGGGCCCGGGCCTGCCGGGCCCGGATGTCGCGGGCAAGGCCGACTTCTCCGATCGGGTGTCGATCGAGGGCGAGCTCGTCCTGGCCGAGACCGTCGATGGGCTCGTCGCGGAGGATGGCGGGGAGTTCACCGAAGACTTCGAGTACCAGGGATTTCGGCTGCGTACTCGGGGCGGCTCGAGGCTACGGGTTGAAGTTACCCAGCGGGGGACCGTTCGGGGCCTCGACACCGTCTTGTACGTCTACGGCCCCTACGGGTCTGGCGGCTACCAATCTCGCCTGGCGACGGACGATGACGCCGGTTGGGGAAGCCTCAGCCGCCTCGACGACCTCGAATTTCCCGAGACCGGCGACTATCTGGTGGTCGTGGGTACCCACGACGGGATCGGCCGAGGTTCCTACAACCTCGAAGCCACCTGCCTGACCGGTGACTGCCTGGACGTCGAGGTTCCCGTGACCTGTCCCGGGAGCGTCGAAGAAAGCATCTACGAATGCGTCAATGAGTGGATCGCCGAGGGGGACTACACGGACACCCGCCGAGAAGGGTTCACGGCGTGCACCGACGCCGCCGACGACATTCACTTCGAGACGGTCTGCGGGGCCTCGTCCAGCATCGAAGCTTGGTGCCTGGCCGGCTTCGACGCCTATCGTGACACCGTCTTGCCCGCTTGCGTCACCGCCCTCGACCCCGCGTTTCCGGAGGACACGGACCCTCTCGGCTTCCGTTATCGCGGCGGCCTCGGCGCAGACATCGACGCCCGCCTCGAGGCGACCGAGAGCGCGTGCTGCGGAGCGTCCGCCGTCACCGCAGAGGTCATCGCCCCGACCTCCGGCGAGGCGGTCACCCTCGCCTGGGTCGTGGACTCGGTCCGACAGGCCGAGGACATGCCGAGCCTCTGGCAGACCAACGCCGAGACCGACGTCGCCGCCTTCGACCGCCAGGCCGTCAGCTACGACCTCGCCCCCGGATTCGTCGAGTTGCTGGAAGCAAACGCCGGGTCCAACTCGTTCCGTATCGGACACCTCGACGCGAACTGGTACGCCGCGGCCGGGGCCGAGGCCTGGGAAGATTTGTACATCTTCTACTTCGACAACGGCGTCGTGACGACGGTTCGGTTCAGCGCCGGCGAGACCTGAAGAACGCGCCGCGGTGGCGGACCCTGCCGATTAGGGACGGGCCGCCCCGAGGTGCAGCAACGCGGCGGCGTTGTCGTGAAGCACACGACGTCGGGCGTCGAGGTCGCCGTCGGTCGCGATCAGCACCTTCGCGAGGCCCGTGGCCTGGTGATAGAAGGGCCAGTCGGTCCCGAAGACCACTCGGTCGGTCGGGGCGTCATCGACCAAGCGTCGTATGTTGGTCACTGACTGCGACGCGAGTTCGAGCCAGACGTTGTCGTATCGGTGGGCGAAGGCGAGGGCCTCTTCCATCTGAAGAGCGCCCGAGTGCCCCAGGACAAATTGCGTCCCCGGGCTCTCGGCGATGGCGCGTTCGTAGTGACGCACCTGCGAGAGGTAGCGCTGGAAGCGGCTCTCGATGCCCACTGGCCCGCAGTGGAAGAACACTGGCAAGTCTCGTTGGCCGCATGCGCGGTAGAGCGCCATGCAACGTTTGCCGTCGGGTCTTACGAGTTGCACCGCCGGGTGAACCTTGATGCCACGGGCGCCCATCGCCTGCTGTTGGTCGAGCTTCGCCTCGATGTCCCGGTCGAAGGGATGCACGGAGCCGAAGGCGATGATGTCGTCTTGTCCCTCGGCTGCCCGCATCCAGGTGCGAGCGTTGTCGGACAAGCCCCGGGGCCAGTCGATGGGCAGCAATACGCTTTGGTGGATCCTGAGCTCCCCCATCTCGCGCACCAGGTTCGGAATCGTGTGGGTTGCCCGCATCCCGCCAGAGCGCAGCGCACCGAGGGAGAGGTCACGGGTCATCTTGCCCATGTCGTCGGGGGAGAAATTGCGGTTCAGGTACACGTCGAGGTCGAGGGTACGGCCCTCCGGCAGGTAGTGCTCGGTCGGGCGCGGCGCGCGGCTCAGATCGATCTGCGTCGGCCTGAGATACGCGAGCGCCAGGTGGGTGTGCATGTCGATAGCCTCGGGGACGGCCGGGTCGGCGACCACGAGGCGCCCCTCCGAGACGTCGAACCAAGGAAGGCGGGCGAGGTCGCGGAGGTTCTCGAAGCGCGTGGGGTACTTGGGCACGGCGCCGATTCTACGTGAGGTGGAGGTCATTCGGGAGCGTGAGTCCTCGGCCCTCGACTGACCCCTACGGTACCCAAAGGCCGAAGAGCCCCGTACCTTCGTGAAGATGGATGACGACGGCCGCCCCCTTCGCTACGCCTACCTGCACGGCTTCGCCTCGAGCCCCAAGGCGACCAAAGGTGTCGCCCTCGCCAAAGCCTTTCGGGATCGGGGTCACGACTTCGAGCTCCCGGACCTCAACCAGCCGGCTTTCGAAGGGCTCAGCCACGACGCCTGCCTCGGCGCCCTCGACGCGATGCACCGGAACCGGGCCGCGGACGATGGCGCGCGTTGGTGCCTCATCGGGTCGAGCCTCGGCGGCTGGCTCGCCGCCCGGTGGGCCGAGATGCACCCTGCCAGGGTCGAGCGCCTGGTCCTGCTCTGCCCGGGTTTCGACCTGCGCGACCGCTGGCCCGCCATGCTCGGCTCCGAGAAGATGGCCAAGTGGGGCAGCGAGGGTGAGCTCTATATGCCGGACGCCTCCGGCGTGTACGCCCCGGTCCACTACGGCTTCTACATCGAGTCCCTGCGCCAGCCGGGGCGCCCCTCCGTTCCCTGCCCGACGCTCATCATCCACGGCACGCGGGACGAGACCGTGCCGATCGAGACATCTCGGAGCTACGTGGCGGACCACCCGGGGATCGAACTCATCGAAGTCGATGATGACCACCGCCTCGGGGCGTCGATCGACCGCATCACTTGGGAGGCCCTCTCGTTCTTCGGCCTCGTGGACCCGGCTATCGACGGGGCGTAGGCGGACAGTGCAGTGAGCATAATCGGCGCCACTATCCACCAAAGTGGCGGCTGTTCTGTCCACTTAGAGGGACATGTCTGCTCAAAAACCGGAGTGATTTCACGACAGTCGTGCCGGGACAGCGGCTTTTTGCACTCGGCACGGTGTTCGCAAACGAGTTCCCCCGAACCAGGAGGACGACGTGGGCTCTCGCGGATTCGGCAGCAGTCATATCGGAGGACGCAGCAACAACGAGGACTCCCTCCTCGTGAGCGATGAGCTCGGGCTCTACGTCGTCGCTGACGGGATGGGCGGCTACGAGGGGGGCGAGATCGCCTCCTCGACCACGACCGAAGGTCTACACCGCTTCTATGACATCGTGGGCGTGAACGGCGATGTCGGCATGCGCACCGCCGGTTCCGGCGGTCGCACGGTCGCCGAGGACATGATGCGTCTCGCGATCCGTCAGGCGAGCCACGATGTCGAACGGCGCCGCCATGGTCGCCTCCAAGGCATGGGGACGACTGTCGCCGCCGTGCTCATCCGCGATGGCGGGGCCCTCATCGCCCACGTCGGAGACAGCCGCGTCTACCGGATGCGCCGGGGCCTGCTCCAAGCCATGACCGAGGACCACTCGCTCTACGCCGAGCTCCTCGCGGCGGGCGGGATCGCGGCGGGCATGACGGTCAACAAGAACATGATCACCCGCGCCGTCGGCGTGCCCGGCGCGTCTCGCCCGGACGTCCGCCTCGAAGAGGCGCTCTCCGGCGATACGTTCATGATCTGCAGCGACGGCCTCACGGACGTCGTCGAGGATGGCGACATCGCCGAGGTCCTCGCGGCCTTCGACCCGAAGCTCGCCGCCGAACAGCTGGTCCAGCGGGCCTGGATCAACGGCGCCTCGGACAACATCACCTGCGTCGTCGCTCGCGTATCGTGAGCCCCGGGGCGCGGGTCAGCTGACCTTGGTCTTCGCGCCGGCGACGGTCAGGACGCGTTTGAAGTGCTTCTTGTCGACGGGCTGAATGCTGAGGCGCTGGCCCTTCTGGATCAGCAACATGCCTTCGAGGGCCGGGTCGCCCTTGAGATCCCCGAGGCCGACGAGCTCGTCGAAACGTTCGACGAACTCCACGTCGACCAGGATCCATCGCGGGTCGTCCTTCGATGACTTCGCATCGAAGTACTTGGACTTCTTTTGAAACTGAGTGGGGTCGGGGTAGGGCGCGCTGGCGACCCGGGCGACGCCGGCGGCGCCGGGGGGCTTCGCGTTCGAGTGATAGAAGATCACGAGATCGCCCACCTTCATCTCGTCGCGCATGAAGTTGCGGGCCTGGTAGTTGCGAATCCCGTCCCACTCGGCCTTGCCGTCTTTGGCGAGGTGGTCGATCGAGTAGACGTCGGGCTCGCTCTTCATGAGCCAGTATTTGCGAGGGCGTGACGGCATGGCGGGTCCTTAACCTAGTGTGGGGTGCAGAGTCACGGAAGGGAGTATCGCGACGGACCGCGGTTTCCCCGCAAGGAAGGAAGGCGATGGAAATGCACAGCATTTTCGAGGTTTCCTGACGTCGCGGGGGAGCCGCGGAACGAGCGAGAAACCTTCAGTGGCTTTGGAGCCCGCACTAGGGGCTGGCCATCTGTCGAGGGATGGCGAGGTCGATGGCGACGGGGTAGTGGTCCGAGCCGCTGCCCGGCAGGAGCTCTCCCCCCATGGAGCGGGCGCCTGCTCCGACGTAGACGTGGTCGACGCGCATCGGGGGGATCGCCAATAGCTTCGCCGGGGCGGTGTGGCCGAAGCCGTCTTCCCCGGCGATCCAGGCGTCTTCGAGGGTCGCCGTGAGCTGGCGATGGAGAGCGTTGTAGGGCGTGGAGTTGAAGTCTCCGGCGACCACGATGGGGCCTGCATCTACGGTCCGAGCGGCGAGCATCGTGAGCAGTTCGTCGCCGCCCCGGTGGTGCACGGCGTAGAGGTCCGGCGTGAAAGGCGGCATGAGGTGCACGCAGTGGACTTCGACCGCCGTGCCCTCGACGTCGACGGTGGCGCGCAGCTGGGGTAGGTCGGCCAGGGAGTACTCCTCGACGTTCGCGAGGGGCAGCCGAGAGAGCAGCGCGATGCCGAAGGGCGAGTCCTCAGGAAGCACGTGCTGGTGCGGATAGGCGGCTGTGACATCGATGGCCTCGAGGCTCACCGCCCAGCCGTGGGTCACTTCTTGGAGGCAGATTACGTCGGCGTTGGCCCCGAGGAGAGAGGCGATGGCCCCCGAATGGTTCGTATTGCCAACGTAGAGATTTGCGGTGACCACTCGGAAGGGCAAGCCCTCGGGATAGGTCGCGTTTTTCGGCAGGCGCTCTTGTGCCACCGGCCACGACGCGGCCAGGGCCCCGAGGAGGGCGAACGGGATGAGGATGCCTTGGCGTCCGAATACCGAGGCGGCGAACCCCACGATCGCCGCTCCGGCGAGCCACGGGAGCACCATGTTCGCGACGACCAAGGGATACACCGGATCGACTGCCAGGTAGTGGGCCCCTCCCACGACGATCCCCGACAGGGCGGTGAGCCACACCGGTATCCACAGCCTCGACCGGGGCGGGCGGCGACGTGAGGCCCGCGGGTCCGCCGGGGGCGGCGGCACGAAATTGGGAGGGCCCTCGTCGTTGAAGGTCATCCGTCGAGGAGCCCCAGGTATGCGTCGAGGATCGCATCCAGCACCGGCGCCGCCCGGCCGCTGAGCTTGTGAGTGACGACGTCCGAGATGTCGGTCACCCCGGGGTTGATCTCGACCGTCGGGATGCCGGCACGCTCCGCCATCAGCACCGGCTCGGCGATGTACGGGAAGAGGCTCGACGTGCCGATCGAGAGCACGACGTCGAAGCCGCGGTCGAGCTCGCGGTTGAGGGTGCGGATGGCGTCGTCCGGGAGCATCTCCCCGAAGAGCACCACCTCGGGCCGAAGGACGGAGGCGCACTGGGGACAGTCTGGCGGTATGTCGAGCTCGCTCCAATCGAGCACAAGCTCTCGATGGGGGCACATCGTGCAGTGCAGGCGATGCACGTCGCCGTGAATCTCGATGACGTTGTGTGACCCCGCCTGCCCGTGGAAGGCGTCGACGTTTTGGGTGAGGGTCCAGACTCGACTCATGCGCCGCTCGAGCTCGGCGATTACTTCGTGGCCGCGATTCGGACGTGCCCCGAGCAAGTTCTTGCCGATTTGGTCGAGGTACTTCCAGACGAGCTCCGGGCGCTTGCGGAACATCGGGCCCGAGAGGGCCTCCTCGATGGGGATTCCGTCGGTGGTGTCTCGAGCTTCATAGAGCCCGCCGACGCCCCGGTAGGTCGGCAGCCCGGAGTCCTGGCTGAGACCCGCTCCGGTGATGAAGAGGGCGCTCTTGGCTCCTGCGAGGAGCTTGGCGACGGCGGCCACCGTCGATGGGTTGACGCCTTGCTTCATTTGTCTCGCATCAGTCTCGCATCAGTCTCGGAGCAATATCCGGCGCAGGACGACGATTCGCCGCGCCTGTTCGGCGTCCAGGAGGCCCTTCCGTTCGAGGGCGAAGAGGACCTGGTACTCGGCGTCGAGGGGCGGGAACGAATCCCGGTCGAGCTTCTGCATGCCGCCCCGGAGGAAGCCCTCGCAGAGTTCGATGTATTCGAGGAAGCGGTGGTGCGTCTTGGGATCCATCGGTGATTCTCTCAGCAAACTCGCTCAGCGGCGTGCGGCAACGGCCCGGGCGTGCCCTTCGAGGCCCTCGAGGCGCGCGAGGGTTTCGAGGAGGTCGGCCTGGGCGTGGATGGCGTCCTCGGAGTAACGAATCAACGAGGTGCGCACGACGAAGTCGTACACGCCGAGGGGCGAGGCGAAGCGCGCGGCGCCGCCGGTGGGCAGTACGTGGCTCGGGCCGGCGGCGTAGTCCCCGGCGGCCTCCGGCGTGTGGTCTCCGAGGAAGACCGCCCCGGCGGCGTCGATTTCTTCGAAGAGCGCCTCGGGCTCGCGCACCTGGAGGGCCAGGTGTTCCGCCGCCAGGGTGCTCGCCACCCGCGCCGCCTCTTGGAGGTCGCCGACGACGAAACAGAAGCCCTTGTCCCGGACCGAAACCTCGGCGATCGACCGCCTGGGAAGGTCCGCGAGTTGCGCCCCGACCTCCTCGTCTACTCGGTCGGCCTGGGCCCGGCTGAGGGTGATCAGCAGCGGGTAGGCGTCTTCATCGTGTTCGGCCTGGGAGAGCAGGTCGGCGGCGACCACGGCGGGCCTCGCCTCGTCGTCGGCGACGACGAGGATTTCGCTCGGACCGGCGATCGAGTCGATGTCCACCACGCCGAAGACCAGGCGCTTGGCGCAGGCGACGTAGATGTTGCCGGGGCCGACGACCTTGTCGACGCGCTCGACGGAGGATGTCCCGTAGGCGAGGGCTCCGATGGCCTGGGCACCGCCTAGGTCGACGACCTCGGTCACGCCGCTGATGGCGGCGGCGGCGAGGACTTCCGGAGTCGGCCGGGGAGTCGCGAGGACGATGCGCGGCACGCCGGCGACCGACGCCGGGATGGCGGTCATCAACACCGTCGATGGATAGCGGGCCTTACCGCCGGGGGCGTAGACGCCGGCGGCGCGGACCGGCCGGACCCTTTGGCCGAGGACGATGCCGTCCTCTTCGTAGCGGAAGCCGGTGTCGCGTTGGTGTTCGTGGTACCGGCGGATGCGCTCCGCGGCCGCGGCGAGGGCTTCCTGCACTTCGGCGGGGGCCTGGGCGGCCTCGGCGCGCCAATGATCGTCGTCGAGGCGGACGGCCTCGAGGGCTCGCCCCTCGAAGCGCTCGGTGAGCTCGCGAAGGGCTTCGTCGCCGCGTTCGCGGACGGCCCGGAGGATCTCCCGGACCGCGGGCTCGACCCGCTCGAGGTCGGCGTCGCCGCGCCGTGAGAGCGCTTGGAGAGCTTCGTCGTAGGCCGCGTCGCCGCGCTCGTGGATCTGGAGCATCGCCCGCACGCTGTTAGCAACTCAGCTCGGCGCTGTCGAGGCGGGAGCCTCGCCGGCACCTTCGGCACCCTCGGCGTGCGGCCGTGCCTGGTAGTCGCGGCGCAGTTGGTCGAGCTCGAGGAGGATCTGCTCCCTTTCGATCACCAGCTTGCGTACGAGGCGCCTGTTCGAGGAGAAGAGGGTGCGAGTCACGATGCGGCTGGAGTAGCGGGCGAGCTGTCGCCGGTAGCGGATCCACCACATACCGGCGAAGGGCAGCGTCATGAGATAGGCCGTGGTCACGACCCAGGAGCCCGACGCGGCGTAGGCGAAGTAACCGAAGAGCGCGTAGAAGGCCCCGTGGATCCCGGTGCCGGCGACGATGGCGGTGATGGCTCGCATCGCTTCGTCAGGGGCTCGCATGACGAAGCGCCGGGTGATGCGTTGGGGAATGAACGCGTGCACCAGGCCGTAGAGCGCAACGGGGCCGAGGGCGACGGCGTAGAGGGTCATCTTCAATGCTTCACGGCGCGCCGACAGGGTCTTCGGAGGACGGTCCAGGAAGTCTCGATGGAGGCTGACCTGGGCCAGGTGCTCTTTGTGGCGGCGAATCGTGCGTTGCAGGCGCTCGACGGTCTCTCGCCGCTCCGCCTCGAAATAGCTCACCGCGTCGGCGATGGCCTGCTGGGCCACCATGAGGTCGTCGAGATGTTCCTTCGGTTGGGTCACGCCCTTGAGGCGGTCGAGCATCTTGCGCCGCTGCCCGCGCACGTCTGGCATGCGGCCCATCACCTCTTCGAGGATCGTCGCGGAGTAGAGTTCGGCGATGTCGCGAACCAGTTCGGCGTGGTGCTCTTCGTGCACGTGGACGGCCTCGGCTCGAATGCCCTCCTGAATGCGGTCCGTCATCTCCCGGGCCGCTTCGCGTTCGTCGGCTTCGAAGGCGGCGCGGAAGTCACGGGTGTCGATCGGCTCGCCGAAGCGCACCAGAACCCGGGTGAGGTAGCGGTCCCGATCCTCGAAATTGAGGCCCACGGGGATGATCTTCACGCCCAGGGTCCAGTCGTTTTTGGCCTCCGCGCCGAGGGCGATTCGCGCCGTGCCGGTCTTGATCTCTCGGACGTGGCGCTCGGGCGCGTTTCGCCCTTCGGGGAAGATCCCGATCGTGCCGCCTCCCTCGAGGACTTCGTAGGCGGCCCGGAAGGAGTCCGCGTTGGCATTGTCGGGAGCGGAGCCATCTTGCGGGCCATCTTGGCGCCGGTAGAGGGGGATGACGCCGGCGTTTCGGAAGAGCAACGACACCGCCGGGTTGTCGAAGAGACCGCTTCGGGCGAGGTAGCAGATGGTCCGCGTCGTCTGGGAGCCCAGGACGACCGTGTCCATGATCGAGTTCGGGTGATTCGCCGCGAAGATCACCGGGCCCTCTGCCGGGATGTGTCGCTTCCCCGTGGACTTGATGTCGACGAAGTAGAGTTCGAGGCCAAGAGTCAGCCCGCGGCGGAGAGCGCGATAGAGGAACGCCATCGCCCCTCCTAGACCCAATGCCGTTCAATTGCGTCAGTCGCCGAGCGCGACCGCAGGGGCGGGCCGAAGGAATACCAAAGGTATTTCGAGGTCGGTCCCGAGGACGAAAGCCGGCGAATGGCGTGAGTGAACGGCATTGCCCTAGTCCTCGTCCGGGTCGTCCAGGTCTCCCCCTAGGTCCTCGACCGCCGACTCGATGTCTTCACGCATGCAGCCGAAACAATCTCTACGGTTGAACAGGTTGCCGCATTGGTTTCGGGGCGCGCGGTACATGCGCATCACGGTGGGCAGCGCCTCCTCGGCGTCGAGGTCCACCAGCTCGGCGAGGAGCGCCTGCTTTTCGTCGCATACCCGGGTGTCGATCATCTTCGCCGTGATGCGCGCCCAGTCCGGCACCTCGCTCACTGGCTCGTGGCCGATGAGCCACCGTGCCGCTCGCCGTCGGTCCCGGAGGCGCTGTTCGGACTGCATGGCCCCGACGCGCTCGATCACCGCCGGCGGGATCGGCGCCGCGGGGCTGAGCAGTTCGCCGATGAGCCCGGGGGAGTCTTCGGTCGACTTCGGGTCCGCGGGATCGTCGCCGCCGCCGAAGGCCACGGTGGCGATGGTCACGAGGAGCGCGAGGGCGGCTATGCCAGCGCAACCGACAGCGATTGCCTTCGTCGGGAGCTGAGCCTCCGGCGTGGCGAGCATCGTTGGCGCCGTGCCGGGGGCGGCCGCCTTGCCGGGGCCGGGCGCCTTGTCCGGGGCGCCTCGGGTCGTCGGTATGCGGCCGGTGGGGTCGACACCCTCCGCCGGCATATCGGTGAAGCTGGCGCGGATCGCGTGTTGCCGGAGGAGGTCGCGAACGACCGACGCCGAGCCCGGGCGGTCCGCCGGCTTCGACGAAAGCAGCGCCCCGACGAGGGCACCGAGATCCTTGGGCATCGTCGTGTCGTCGCTTGCCGCCACCACGTCCTGGGGCGTTACCGTGAGCTGCTGCGTGACGATCGCGGTCAGGTCGTGCCCGTCGTAGAGCTTCTGGCCGACGAGGAGCTCCCACAGGCACACTCCGAGGGCATAGAGGTCGGCACGAAAGTCGACCTCTTCGCCCATCGCCTGTTCGGGAGCCATGTACCCGGGGGTGCCCATGACGGTGCCGACCCGGGTGAGGCTCTTCCCGGGGGCGGCTCCCGCAGGAGCCTTCTTGCCCTCGGTCATGACCCGGGCGATGCCGAAGTCGAGGACCTTCGCGAGCAGTGAGCCGTCGTCCCGGGGTTCGAGCAGTACGTTGTCGGGCTTGAGGTCCCGGTGAACGATGCCAGCGGCGTGGGCCGCCGTGAGGGCATCGGCGATTTGTGCCCCGACGTCGCACACCTGGGCCCAGGGCAGTGCATTCCCGTCTTCGATCAGGTTGCTCAGGCTCTCGCCCCTGACGAGCTCCATCACGAGGTAGGCGCTGCCTTCGGGGAGGGTCCCGAAATCGAGGGCGCTCGCCACATGGGGATGGTCGAGCTGGGCGCTGGCCATGGCCTCCCGGGCGAAGCGCGCGGCGAGCTCCCCGTCTCCGGCGAACTCCGGGTGGATGACCTTCAGGGCCACCCGCTTGTGCAGCTTGAGGTGTTCGGCGACGTAGACCGACCCCATGCCGCCCTCGCCGAGCAATCCCTCGACGCGGTACCGCTCGTCGATGACGGTCCCGATCATGGGATCGGCGGCCGGTGACGCCGGGGGGGTGGCGCTGTCCGTGAGGTTCTCGCGGGTCACTCGAAGGCGCTGTGGTTGATGAGCTCGTAAAGCGCGGTGGCCTCGGGGCCCCCGAGGGAGGCGAAGCGTACACCGAAGCCGGTCGGCCCGTCCTCCGAACTATCGACGACCCAACGGACTTCCCCCGCAATTTCGAGGGGCTCCCACGCCGTCGGGGCTTTGATGGAGACCCGGATCGGGGTCCCCACGGGCAATAGGGTCTCGCATTCGACGAATGCGCCGCCGAGGCCGAGATCGGACGTCCGCCCCACGTGGGTCAGGGCCGCCCCGGGGTGGTCGCGGCGAACCCGAATCTCGAGGGTGACCGATTGCCGCTTTGCCCGCCGGTGGTGGGAGTCGTCGTCTTTGGCGACCATGGGGACCGCGAGGATAGCATCGCCGGCGCGTTCCGAGAGTGGCCTCTGAGAATTCACGTCCACCGTCGCTTTCGCGTATGCTCCGGCGATCTGGGGAGGAATACGCTTGGCACGCCATCATATCTTCGCATCGGTCGCCCTCGTGGCGGCGTTCTTGACGATCTCGGTTTCCCCGGCAGCGGCCCAGGGGCGAGGCGTCGACATCGAGCGATTCAGCCCCGCTCTCGACGCCCAGGGTTTCCTCGGCATTCAAGCGACCCGAACCCCCGGTCCCGGCCGGTGGAACTTCGGCCTCGTCATGAACTACTCGATCGACCCCCTGAAGGTGAAGTCCCCGGACGTCGGGATCATCGATCACCGGGTTGGCGGGAACTTCCTCTTTCAGATCGGCCTCGGCGGTCGCTGGGCCCTCGGCGTGGATGTGCCCCTGGTGGTCTATCAGGATACGAACTCGGACCCGCTGATGGACGGCCTCGGGTCCATCCCGAGCACCGCCCTTTCCGACCCCCGACTCATCCTGCGCTATCGCTTCCTGGGTGAGGACTCTACGATCGACCGCGAGCGGAACGAGGGCGAAGGGGTCGCGATGCATGGCGCGATCACGGCGCCGTGGGGATCCGACGATTCTTTCGCTAGCGAAGAGGGAGTCACCACCGAGTTCGGCTTCATCGCCGACTTCCACGTCTTTGGCGCCGGCATCGGCGGCCAAGCCATCTGGCGTCACCGCACCGAACCTCAAACGATCCTCGGCACGCGCTTCGAGGACGAGCTCGAGTTCGGCGTCGGCTTGAAGATTCCGATCCCCGTCACCAGCGACTTCCTCAGCATCCTCGAGGTCCGCGGCATCCACGATACCGCCGACTTCACCGGGCCTCAGATGGCCATCGAGGGGGACATCGGCCTCCGACTCATCCGCGGTGACCTCGCCTTCACTGCGGTTGCCGGCACGGGGTTCTCCGGCGGCGTCGGTTCCCCGGCCTTCCGCGGAATGCTCCATATTCACTGGGCACCCCGGGTTCGGGATGCGGACAACGACCACATTCCCGATGACCGGGACGAGTGCCCGTTCCTCCCGGAGGACTTTGACGGCTTCGAGGACAGCGACGGTTGTCTCGACCCCGACAACGACAACGACCTCATCCCCGACCCCGACGACCGCTGCCCGAATGTCGCCGCCGAGGAAGGTTGTGACGACGACGAAGACGGCTGCACCGACCCGGGCTGCGTCGCCGGTGTCGTTGCGGCGGTAGACCAGTGTCCGGACCAGGAAGAGGACGTGGACGGCTTCCAGGACGAAGACGGCTGCGCTGACCCCGACAACGACGGCGACGGCATCCTCGACGACGCCGACGAGTGTCCGAACGAAGCCGAGGACATGGACGGATTCGAAGACGAAAATGGCTGCCCGGACCCGGACAACGACGGCGACGGCATCCTCGACGAAGCCGACCAGTGCCCGAACGACGCCGAAGACATGGACGGTTTCGAAGACGAAGACGGTTGTCCGGACCCGGATAACGACCACGACGGGGTCCTCGACGCCGATGACCAGTGCGCCGACGAGCAGGAGACCATCAACGGCGTCGATGACGACGACGGGTGCCCCGACCGGGGAGGGCGCAGCCTGTGGCGCCTCCAAGGAGAGCGGGCATCCGAAGATGTCCGTGTCACTGGAAACGTCCGTTTTGGTCGCGACGGCGCGATCGTCGCCGGCAGCACCAATGCGGTCGACCAGCTCGCTCGCCACATCATCGCCCTCGGGGGGCCCGTGAAGGTCGCGATAGCCGCGGACGAAGAGGCGCGGCGCACCTCGCTGACGAGCGCCCTCACCGAGCGGGGGGTCCCCGCGGACTCGGTGGAAGTCGTCACCGACAGCGCCGCGCGGGGCAACCGAGTGGTGGTCACGCGTAGTCCAACGTCGGATGATGGAGCACAGGGGAGCACGGATGCCCCTCGGGGCGCGGATCCTGCGCCGGCCGCCGAGTGACCCCCGCGGCGCGTGAATAGTTGCGCGCCGCCGACGTCGATTTGCGACAGACCGTTGACGTTCTGCGTCCGGTCTCCGCATGATTAATCATCGAACGTCCGATGCCCCGTGGTTTCACATTCAGAGTTCGTCGCGTTCCCGCGGTCATCGCCGTGGCGCTCGCCGTCGTCGTAGGCCTGGCCGCGTCGGTAGCGCCGACCCACGCGCAAGACCGAGCCGCCCTCACCAGGCATCTTTCGAACCGACGCTCGGATTTTCGATTGAGGGTCCAGGCTGCGTTTGGCCTCGGCAATCTCCGCGACGCGCGCGCCGTGCCCGCGCTCTCCGGTGCTCTCCACGATCCAAACCCCGCGGTGCGCGCCGCCGCTGCGACGGCCCTCGGGCGCATCGCCTCGCCGCGGGCCTTGCCCGCTCTCCGAACCGCCCGTCGCGACTCGTCGGCGGCTGTGCGCATGCAGGTCGGTCGCTCGATCTCGTCAATCGAAGAAGCGCGCGCCGCCGCGGCGGCGGCCGAGTCGTCCACTCCCGGCTCTTCGAGATCGAGGCGTTACGGAGCCGCTCCGACCATCTCGATCATGCCGCGCGCCGATCGGATCCAATGGCCCCGGGTGCGTTATGTCGTGACCCTCGGCGACATGGAGAATCGTTCCAACTTCGAGGGCAATGGGCTCGAAACCACCCTGCGTGCCGAGGTGACTCGGGCGCTCCGGGTACTCCGCGGCGTGGCGGTCATGCAGTCGGAGATACACCTCGACGACCGGGCTCGCCGCGAGATGCGGCGCCGGCGCCTGCCGAGCCTACGTCTCGACGGCAGCATCGCGGAGGTGCAACGCAACCGCCGCGGGCGGGACGTTTCGGTCCGCTGTGAGATCAGCCTGATGCTCCTCGATGGTCGGCGTCGAAGCCTTCGAGGCGAGCTTCGGGGAGCCGCGACCGGGACCGAGCCGAGGCGCCGGGACCGCGCCCAGCGCGCCGAGCAAGAGAAGCGGCTGGCCGAGAGGGCGCTTCAGGGAGCTGTCCGAAGCGCGATGTCGAACGCATCCCAGGCCCTGGAACGCGCCGCCAATCATTGATTCGACGGCGCTCTTGGTCCCCATTTGCCCCAAGTCACGTCTATTGGACGGTGACGCTTTTGGTGCACGCCGCGGATCTGCTAAGAATGGGCGCGTGATGTTGCGTTTCTGGCCAGCCCTCGCTCTCGTCGTCTCCTCGGTCCTCGGGTGCACACCCCAGGGAGACCCAGGGATCGGCGCCGACGGTTTTCGTGATGACTTCGAGCGGGAAAGCCTCGGGGACATCTGGCACAACACCGGCGGCAGCTACGAGATTCGAGATGGCGAGCTGCACATCCGCGGAGCGCGGAACAAACCCCTGTGGCTCCGCCGGGTCCTGCCCCGGGACGCCCGGGTCACGGTCGACGTGCGCAGCGAGTCCTCGGAGGGAGACATCAAGCTCGAGGTGTGGGGCGACGGGTCGTCCCGAGCGACCTCCGATAGCTACACGGCCACCAGCTATGTCTTCATCTTTGGTGGGTGGGGCAACTCGAGGAATGTGCTCGCACGCATGGATGAGCACGGGGACGACCGAGTCGTGGGGCAGCAGAAGACGGTCGTCCAGAGTCAGGTCTATCATCTGAAGGTGGAGCGCCTCGGAGACACCGTGACGTTCTTCGTCGATGACGAACTCATCGCCACCATGGAGGACGACGAGCCCCTCGAGGGGCGCGGCCACGACCACTTTGCTTTCAACAACTGGGAATCGGACCTCTGGTTCGACAACTTGGTGATCGAGCCACTCTAGAGGTCAGAGCCCCGGGATGGACGCGCAAGAGTTCGAGATAGCCCTGAAGGAGTGCGAGACCCGTCTCGATCGGCTGCGTGCGCTCTTCGAGCAGTACTTTCAGGGCATGGAGCGTCGAGAGCCGTCGGTCCCCAAGAAGGAGCTCTTCCGGCGCGTGCAGGCGCTTCGGCGAAACGTGCCCCGCAACACCGCGCTGCG
>Ga0164313_10001272_pt1 | contig 22232 bp, 15 predicted proteins | sample GuaBasSedimGuay4_FD_113735 | JGI IMG/M metagenome (GOLD analysis project Ga0164313, IMG submission 113735) | Subseafloor sediment microbial communities from Guaymas Basin, Gulf of California, Mexico - Guay4, Core 4569-4, 0-3 cm | ecosystem: Environmental > Aquatic > Marine > Hydrothermal vents... | reverse complement strand
CTCAAGCTGCCGATCCAAACCCTCAAGGTGGGATCGCTGGGCACTCATAAGGCCATCGGCCTCGCCAAATCCAAGGGTGCTCGTTTTCTTCTCGCCTCGACATCGGAGAGCTATGGCGATCCTCTGGTTCATCCACAGCCCGAGAGTTATTGGGGCAACGTCAACCCGGTGGGTCCGCGGGGAGTCTACGACGAAGCCAAGCGTTTTGCCGAGGCCATCACAATGGCCTACAACCGCCACCACGGTCTCGAGACCCGGATCGTCCGGATCTTCAACACCTATGGGCCGCGAATGCGGGCCGGGGACGGACGTGTCGTACCGGCATTTATCTGTCAGGCATTGGCGAATGAACCACTGACTGTCTTCGGTGATGGCTCGCAGACCCGCTCGTTCTGCTATGTCGACGATTTGATCGAGGGAATCTGGCGGCTGCTCAATTCGGACTACGACGAGCCGGTCAACATCGGCAATCCGTCGGAGATGACGGTGCTCCAGTTCGCGCGCGAGATCATCCGGCTCATTGGCGCTTCCTCCGACGTGGTCTACAAAGAGCTGCCAGTTAACGACCCCAAGGTTCGGCAGCCGGACATCACCTTGGCACGCAAGGTGCTCGATTGGGAACCTGAGATCAAGCTTGAAGATGGGCTGGCCAAAACCATCGAGTACTTTGCGTCTCGCCGGTAGATAACCACCCGCATACTCTCAGGAATCCCCGTGGAAGATCGCTCCGCTCCTTCCACGGGGATTCCTGAGGCTTGAGTTGAGCTGAGTGACGTTCCCCGGCGATCGGGTTCTGGGATCGGTCAACCGACATGAGCGAACGCGCTGTTGGCCTTCGGCCAATGGTCCATCGCAGGTGCGTGGTGGGGGCCTCGACTGTTAAACCGACCGATTCTCAGACCCCGAGAGTGCCGGAGCTTTCCGAAGGAAGGAACAGGTGCTCCCGAGGTAAACGCGGTTGTCGAACTCGTAGACCCGCTTGTTCGGCTCGAGGCATTCCGGGAGACCAAGGAACGCGTTACGCGTTTTCCTCAGCGCGCGTAAGCACGAGTTCCAACACCTCATCGGCCAGCTGCACATAGTGGACCTTTGCCTGCCGACGCGCTTTGGGCGGGAGCTCGAGAAAATCCCGTTTGTTAACTTCCGGGAGGACGATCTCGAAGATACCGGCGCGCAGCGCGGCCAGGATCTTCTCCTTGACGCCCCCCACCGGCAGCACATCTCCGCGGAGGGTGAGCTCGCCGGTCATCGCGACATCGTGCCGCACCGGTCGTCCCGTCGCTGTGGAGATGATGGCGGCAAGCAATGTGACACCGGCCGACGGGCCGTCCTTGGGGACGCCTCCTGCGGGTACGTGGATGTGGAGGAGGTGGCGGTCGAACCACTGATTTGGAATGGCGTATTCGCCGGCGTGGGTCCGGGCAAAGGTGACCGCCGCCGTGGCCGACTCTTTCATGACATCACCAAGAGAACCGGTGAGCCTGAGATCACCCTTGTCGGCTGGAGACGCTGCGGCCTCGACGAGGAGGACATCACCGCCGACCGGGGTATAGGCGAGACCGGTGGCGACGCCGATGCGGTCTTCGTGGAGACGCTCTTCGGCCAAGTACGGTCGGGAGCCGAGGAACTTGTTGACCACCGATGGTGTGATGCGCCTGGGGTGGCGACGTTTCTCGGCGACGAGCACCGCAATTTTACGGCAGACGGCCCCGATCCGGCGCTCGAGATTCCGAACTCCTGCCTCTCGCGTGTAGCCGTCAACCAGCTCGTGCAGGGCCTTGGTGGTGAACGTGGGACCGATATCGGCCAGACCGTTCTCTAGAATCTGTCGCGGCGTCAAGTGGCGGCGTGCGATCTCGATCTTCTCCTCCTCGGTATAACCCTCGAGACGGATCACCTCCATCCGATCGAGAAACGCGGGTTGGATCGTGTCGGTGACGTTGGCGGTGGTGATGAAAAGAACCCGCGAAAGATCAGTGTCCACCCCGAGATAGTGGTCGCGAAAGGCGTGATTCTGCTCCGGATCGAGGACCTCGAGCAACGCCGACGACGGGTCTCCACGGAAGTCGGAGCCGATCTTGTCGACCTCGTCGAGCATGAAAACCGGATTGATACTGCCCGCTTGATGCAGGCACTGGACGATACGTCCTGGCAGAGCGCCGACGTAGGTTCGCCGATGACCGCGAATCTCGGCCTCGTCTCGGACACCGCCTAAGGAGGTCCGGACAAAGCGACGTCCCAGAGCGCGGGCAATGGAGCGGCCAAGTGACGTCTTCCCCACCCCTGGTGGACCCACGAAGCACAGAATTGGTCCCTTGCTGTCTGGTTGCAACTGGCGTACGGCGAGGAACTCAACGATGCGTTGCTTCACCCGGTCCAAATCGTAGTGATCCTCGTTGAGGATTGTTCTCGCTGCTGTGATGTCAAGCGTGTCGTCGGTGGTCTCCTGCCATGGCAGCGTCGTCATCCAGTCGAGCCAGGTTCGTATGACCGACGCCTCGGCAGAGTCCGGGTGCATGGACGCGAGGCGACGGAGTTGGGTGTCGAGCTCACCTCTGGCGTTCTCGGGGAGGCCGACCTCATCCGCGAGGTGGCGGTACTCCTGAATCTCGTGCTCGATGTCATCGATCTCACCGAGCTCGGTCTGAATGGTCTTGAGCTGTTGGCGGAGAAGATACTCACGCTGGCCCTGGTCCATTTCGGTCCGAACTCTGGCCGATATCCGCTCCTGGATTTCGAGTAGAGCGATCTCCCGCTCGAGGAGAGCGTGGACCCGCTCGAGACGGTTCTCCACGGTCTTGCTCTCGAGCACCTCTTGAGCGTCGGCCACCGGTACGCCGAGGTTGGCGGCTGCAAGATCGGCGAGTCGGACGGGATCTTCGAGATCGGCAGCGAGGACCATGATCTCCGGAGAGATTCCCTTGCCCAGGTTTTGGATCTGTTCAAGGCCGTGGCGGATTGTTCGAACCGAGGCTTCGATTTCCAGGATCGCCTGTTCTGGAGTGGGTTCTTGGAGGAGGCGGATTCGGGCCGCGAGGTGGGGCTGATCCGTGGTGAAGTAGTCGGCACGAGCGCGGGCGATTCCCTGGACGAGAATCCGTTGGCTTCCGTCCGGTAGTTTCACCGCTCGCATGATGGTGCCGACACATCCAACCTGGTAGAGATCGTCCTCACCCGGATCGTTGACCCGGGCATCGCGTTGAGTGAGGAGGAGAACCGCCCGGTCGGAGGCAAGGGCAATGTCCACCGCCAATGATGAGCTCTCTCGGTCAACCGAGAGAGGCAGAATCGCGTACGGGAAAAGCACCGCGTCGCGCAAAGGGAGAACCGGCAGTTCATCGGCGATGTGGACGATCTCGGCCTCGAGCTCGCCGGCTCGCTGGTCGCCTCCAGGGTCTCCGATTTTCATTCGTCGTGGGTCAGGAGCAGGCTCTTGAGCTCCTCCATGAACTGATTGACGTCCTCGAAGCGACGGTAGACGCTGGCAAAACGAACGTAGGCAACCTGATCGAGATTGCGCAGTCGCTCGATGACTAGATGACCGATCTGCTCGGTGGACATTTCGCGGATTTCCTGTGAGGCAATGGCGGATTCCACCGCGTCAACGACCACGAGGAGATTCCCTCGTGGCACCGGCCGCTTTTCGCAGGCGCGGAGCATGCCGTTGAGGAGCTTTTCGCGGTCGAAGCTCTCGCGTCGGCCGTCGCGCTTGACCACCGTGACCGGAAGCTCGTCGACCCGCTCGTAGGTAGTGAACCGCCGGTTGCATTCGGTGCACTCGCGGCGTCGGCGGATCTCTGCCCCTTCCCGTACCTCGCGAGAGTCGACGACTCGGCTTGAGGAGCAGCTGCAGAATGGACAGATCATTCGGCCTCTCCCTCCTCGGCCATCCCCCGCACGTCAGAAAACCGCATTCCCAACAACGGCAGGCAGAGTAGCCCGATCACAGTGATGGGCACAAAACAGATGGCGTGGTAGACGATGGCGATGGCTGTGGCTAGGTTGAGTTCGACGCCAAAGAAGGTGGTTAACCCGACCTGGGTCGCCTTGTGGAAACCACCAACTCCACCCGGAGTCGGGATGGCCAGGCCGATGACTGCGAGGGTCACCAGGAGGAAGGCTGCCCGAAGAGGGAGATCGAGATGAAAGGCGAGGAGGGTGACCTTCACTTGCCAGAAGATGATGTACCAAAGGACGAACGATGCCGTGGCAGTGACGACGAGGTCACGGGGACGCTGGAGAACCCGGAGACCGTCGAGGAAGTGATTGAGGAAATTGGCAAAGGGGCGCTGCCATGACGGGGCGAAGCGCATCAACGGTTTGCTGAGGACCTCGACGAACCGATCCTGGTAACGAAACAGCCCGAGGAGCATGAGGGTTCCCAAGGTGAGTACAATCCCGACTGCGTAACCGGAGACCCGAAGCAGACCGAGGTTCGCCTCAGCATCGGCATCCAGATTGACCATGGCCGGCGGCCAGATCAGGAACACCAGGAAGAAGAGCACCACGGTCCAGAGATCGAAGACCCGCTCGGTGAGAATCGACGCGAGTCCGGCGGAGACCGGAAAGTGGTCCCGTTTGGCTAGGATGACCGGACGAATGATGTCGCCCATCCGGGCAGGGAGCAGGGTGATTGCTGCGTAACCGACTACGGTGGCCAGAAGCGCGCTCGAGTGACGGACCCGGGCGACCGGTCGAAGAATGAGCATCCAACGAATCACACGCGCCCAGTAGGAAACCAGGGCGAGCAGCGCTGCCAGGGCGATGAGCCATGGGTTGGCCTGAGCCAGGCTGTGCATCATCTCCTCGAAATCGACATTCCACAAGAAGATCGCCAGGAGTGCGACCATGAGCACCAACGAGACACCGACACGAACGGCAGGACTCTTCATCGCTCACAGGGTAGTATGATGGCGCGGTCTTCACAACAGCGGCTGGTGGGATCCTCGTCCCCGGCTGGGGGGGTCATGACGGACATAACCCGACTTTCTGTGCGTTCCAACCCGCGTTGCCTTGGCCACGATCCCGGCTTGGGCCACCCTGAATCCGCCAAACGAGTCCAGGTGATTCTGGATGCGCTCGAGCCCGGCGCCGCCGGACGCTGGATGGTCGACCGGGAGGCGCCCCTACCGTCGGACGAAGACGTGCTTGGAGTCTTGAAGTGGGTCCACGACGCCGACTACATCGAACGGGTTCGCCTCGCAGCCGAGGAAGGTCACGGTTGGCTCGATACCCACGACTGTCGAGTTTCGAAAGGGACCTTCGACGCTGCGCTGGCGGCTGCCGGTTTGGCGATGAACGCTGCTCTCGACCTGGTCAACCGCAAGCTTGACCGCGCCTTCGTGGTACTGCGTCCACCGTCTCACCACGCCGAGTGGGCGTCAGCCAAAGGTTACTGTTTCTTCAATTCGGTAGCGCTGGCCACGGAGTTGGTGGTGGCGAGTTGGGGAGAGCCAGTCCTCATCGTCGACTTTGACGCTCACCACGGAAACGGTACCCAACGTCATTTTTTCAGTCGACCGGAGGTGGGTTACGTGTCGGTGCACGCCTTCCCGGGCTTTCCAGGAACCGGGACCGCGGACGAAATCGGAGACGGCGGAGGCGAAGGAACCACTCGAAATGTGCCGCTCGCGCCAGGTGCTGACGATTCGATCTTCTGCACCGCGTTCGAAGAGGCTCTCGACGAGGTCGCTTCAAGGCTGCGACCGTCCGCCATCATTGTGTCGGCCGGCTTCGACGCCCATGCTTCCGACCCGATTGGCGGCATGCGGGTGTCGGAGTCAGGTTTTCGTCGATTGAGCGCGGCGGTGACTGCAGCGGCGCAACGGTGGGCGAGTGGCCGCGTTCTTTCGTTTCTCGAGGGTGGATTTGATCTCCAAGCACTGGCGAATTGCGCGCGGATTCACGTTGAGGAATTGGCCTCCGGGGACGTAGAGAAAGCCGATGCGTAATTGTCCGAGATTGTGATCCGTAGTTTCTTTCAAAAAATGCACTGGGTTACTCACGGAAATCCGACCGAAGAAGTGCCATTCATCACAAAATCCATTGACCGTAGACTTACATTTGGTATATCATTGAACAGGTTAGATTTTCGTATGTGTGGACTTGCGCTTCAGAGGAGGACACCTGATGCGTCACAGAATTATCGTTGCGACATTCATAATAGTGACGGTTTTGCTCGCTGGGAACGCCGTTGCAGAGACGATATTCAGCCTCGATACACCCGAAGATGGGGCGACTGTTTTCGGTCTCGTTGCGGTGACGGGGTATGTCCTCGACGACGGTGAGGACTGCGGTCCGCCGTGGGTGTGGCGCGACTGCGATTGGGGCTCCACATTGGTCGATAAAATCGACCTCTACGTGGACGGTGGCTATGTCGCTACGGCTGACCTCTACCAGCCACGCTACGACGTGCTTCAGGCCTATCCCTGGTACACCGGAACGCCCTTCGAGCGTCCGGGATTCGCCACGTCATTCGACTCCGCCACTCTTGGCGATGGCAGCCACAGTCTTTTCGTGCGGATCTCCTTCGTGGACGCCACGACGGAGGACTTTGGCGAACGTACGGTGACTGTGGACAACAACTTGAACCAGGCGCCATTCGGCGCGATCGAGCTTCCGGGCCAAAACCAGCCCATGAGCGGCGTCTTTCCGGTGACCGGTTGGGCGCTCGATGATTCCGAGATCAGGTTCATAGAGATCTTGGTGGACGGGGTGTCGGTGGGCAACGCCGTTCACGGTATTCACCGGCCCGACATTTTGCATATGTTCCCCTCCCATCCTGATGCCGAGACCGCCGGCTGGGTCAAGATGCTCAACACCACCCTCTGGGTCAACGGGATTCATGTTCTGTCTGCCCGGTTGGTGGATGACGACAACGTTTCCCGAATCATCGGTACGCGTTATGTTCAGACCTTCAACGTCAATTACAACCTGCCGCCGTTCGGCGCCATCGATTGGCCGATTTCCAACCACATCATGTATGCCAAGGGATGCACAGATCCAGGAGGTTGGTCGAGTCCGCCCTTCGAGGATCCCCAGGTCACCGAGCTGATCACGGGTTGGGCGCTCGATGTCGGCTCCCAGGTCGACAATGGTGGCGTGGGCTATGTCCAGTTGCTGCTTGACGGTACGATTCTCGTTGACACGAGCTTCCCCGGTTTCTGGCATGGCTGGCTGCGGATGGATGTCAATTACTACGGCCTTCCGAGGATGGACATTCTGCAGCTCTTCACCGATGTTCCCAATGCCAAGGACAGTGGGTTTGCCTTTGTGATCGATGTTTCGGATCTCATCATCCGCAAGGGATACCGTCAGGGGCTGCATTATCTGAAGGTCCGTGCAGGCGATCTCGAGAACAACGTCGCCGATATCGCACAGATCCCGGTGATCTTCGACTGCGACGACGACCCCGACCGGCCCTCATGGGGTGACATCTACACTCCATCGGCTCCGTTGGAGGTTGTGACCGGCATCGTCGACGTCACCGGCTGGGCCATCGATCTGGACTTCGCCGACGAAATCGAGGTTTGGGTGGACGGCGTGTTTATCGATTTCGTCGACGAAATGTTCCTTCCCAGTCCGGAGGTGGTTGACCTCTATCCATGGTTCCCGACATACTTCACTTCGAGTGCCGGATACGCCTACGCCTTGGATACGGTCGCGGCAGACCTCGCGGACGGCGAGCACGTGCTGGTGATCTGGACCGAGGATCGTTGGGGCGGTCGAACCTTCATTGGAGAACGTCGCTTCCTCCTGGATAACCCCCAGATGATCGAGGACCCCACCGGAGTGTTCGCATACTGAATCCACCGGTTGTCTGATCAATACGGAAATTCCAACACCGGCCGGGCGTTTCGCCCGGCCGGTTTGATAGGATCGCCCCTACGCCGGTGATGCCAATCCCGGAAAGGGCCCGCTGGACCGCGAGAATCGAGCCCGTCGAGATGAATGAGAAGGGCACGGCGGCGATCACGAGGTAGTTCATTGCGATCATTATGTGCGTGACAACGTGGCACAGCGAGTGACCGACGGGGTGATTCCGAGGGTGGTGGCCCGGCCCGACCACTCGGTGTCGCGAAGCGGCATGTCGTCGTCGGCCATCAAGGTGCTGTACCGGCTCCACCGGTCGGGTTATACCTCCTATCTGGTGGGTGGCGGTGTTCGGGATCTTCTCCTGGGCGGAAAGCCCAAGGACTTCGACGTCGCAACCAACGCGCGGCCGCAGGAGATCCGGCGGCTGTTCAGGAATTCGCGCATCATCGGGCGTCGCTTTCGCCTGGTCCACGTCATGTTCCACGGTGAGATCGTGGAGGTTGCGACTTTCAGGGCCAGCCCCGAGCCACCTGAAGGGCCGGACGACTGGGAGGAGGCGGTGGCCGAGGCGGCCGAGGCGGACGCTGAGGTGGATCGCACCCCGGTTCCGACACGAGTCGATCGGGCGGTGTACGGAACCCCGGCCGAAGACGCCCTGCGGCGCGACTTCACCGTCAACGGCTTGTTCTACAACATCTCCGATTTCTCGGTGATCGACTACGTGGGTGGTCTTGAAGATCTGGATGCTCGCCTCATTCGAACCATCGGCGATCCCGAAGGGCGTTTTCGGGAGGATCCTGTGCGAATGCTGCGCGCCCTCGAGTATGGAGCGCGGCTCTCCTTCGAGATCGAAGGCCGAACACGTGATGCGATCATCGAGTGCTGCGACGAGATCGCTGACGCGTCTCCGGCGCGGCTCAGCTACGAGCTCTTCGAAACCCTCCGTTCGGGCAACTCTGCGGCCATCTACTCTGCTTGGAGAAGCGCAGGTCTTTTCGATCGTGCGTTTCCGGGGCTTGGTGGTCGTGTCGAAGAAGATACGGAGGTTCTGAAGGAGCTGGACCGGGTCATCGCAAGGGGAGAGCGCCCTTCCGACTCGACGCTGATCGGGGCTTTCTATCTCCATTCCTTTTATCGGGAGTTTGCCGAGGTGACCCGCGACGGGCGCAAGCTCGACAACGTGGAAATGCTGCGCCGGATCACGACCATGTTGGAACCCGCAGCCGCCAACCTCCGCCTCTCCAACCACACGGCCCATCTTCTGATGCAGGGGCTGTTCACTCTGACCAAGATGCATTGTGCTCCCGAGCGTGGCCGGCAGGTCCTCAAACTGGCGCGACAGGAGTACTTCCGGGTTGCGTGGGGGCTGTTCGGTCTCGCCGAAGCGGTGGGACTCGTGCCCGTTGACGCCTTTCGCGGCTGGTCAACCGCCATCGCACGGTTGAAAAAAGGCAGTGAGTCTCCCGATCAGGACGAGGCTCCGCCGAGAGCGACACGACGGCGACGACCGCGGCGCCGGAGACGGCGATGAGTGTTCGGTGTCGCGTCGAAGAGCTGCGCCGGCTGATTCGCCGTCACGACCACCTCTACTATGTTGTCGCCAATCCTGAGATCTCGGATTTTGACTACGATCAAATCTTCTCCGAGCTCGAACAGTTGGAGGAAAAGTACCCCAAGTTGGCGAGCCCCAACTCTCCGACCCAACGCGTCGGGGGCCGTCCGTTGGCTGGTCTCGAGCAGGTTGTTCATGCTCACCCCATGCTGTCTCTGGACAACAGTTATTCCAAGGATGAGCTCCGCTCGTGGTATGCGCGTGCCGAGCGGGAGCTCGGGCGTCACCCAGGTGACCTGGCGGCGGAGCTCAAGATCGACGGGGTATCCATCTCTCTGATATACGAGGGTGGGCATCTGGTTCGGGCAGTGACCCGTGGGGACGGAGCAGTGGGAGACGACGTTACGGTCAATGTCCGGACTATTCGCGGGCTTCCCCTCGTGCTCGATGCGGCGCCGCCGTTGCTCGAGGTCCGTGGCGAAGTCTATATGGCACGATCGACCTTCTCAGAGCTCAACCGACATCGGTTGGAGGCCGGTGAGCCCGAGTTTGCCAATCCGCGCAACGTGACTGCTGGGTCGATCCGTTTGCTCGACAGCCGGGAGGCGGCTCGCCGTCGGTTGTCGGTGTGGTGCTACCAGCTCGTCCGGGTAGAGGATCGTGACGTCACGAGCCACGTGGAGGATCTCAACTGGCTGGCCGAACTCGGTTTGCCCGTGAGTCCCCATGTTCAACGCTGCTCCAACCTCGCCGAGGTCGAGGTCTTCATCGACCACTGGGAGGAAGGGCGCAAGAAGCTCGATTTTGACACCGATGGGATTGTCGTCAAGCTCGATGGGGCGGTGGAACGGGTGGCACTGGGGGCCACCGCACGCGCCGTTCGCTGGGCGGTTGCTTACAAGTTCCCACCCGAAGGGCGGACGACCGTTGTTCTCAACGTGGTGGTGCAGGTCGGCAGAACTGGTGTGTTGACCCCGGTCGCCGAGCTCGAACCGGTGGCGCTGTCTGGATCGACGGTTTCGCGTGCGACCTTGCACAACTTCGATGAAGTCGAACGACTCGATCTACGCCTCGGAGACACCGTTTGGGTGACCAAGGGTGGAGAAGTGATCCCCAAGGTTGTTGGGGTGGTGAGCTCAAAGCGGTCGGCGAATGCAGAACCGGTGGTGGTCCCCACCCACTGTCCGTCGTGCGGCACCGCTGCCGTGCGGGAGGAGGGCGAGGTCGCTCTGCGGTGCCCCAATCCTCTTTGTCCGGCGGTTGTCGCCGCGCGGCTGCGCCACTTTACGTCGCGTGGCGCCATGGAAATAGAAGGCCTCGGGGGCAAGAAACTCGATCAACTCATAGGCGAAGGCATGGTGAGTGATGAGGCTTCGTTGTGGGATCTTGACGCCGAGGTCCTTGCAGCGTTGCCGAGGTGGCAGGAAAAGTCGGCGAAGAAGCTCATTTCTGAGTTGGATGCAGCTCGCTCGCGGCCGTTGTACCGGCTGCTCTTTGGCCTCGGTATTCCCGGCATCGGTGAACGCCTGGCAAAGCAACTCGCTCAACGGTTCCCAACCTTGGAGGCACTCGCCGCAGCGACCACCGAGGAGATGGAGGCGATCGATGGTGTCGGATCTTCGCTGTCGGCTTCGTTAACGGTGTGGTTTGCCGATGAGCGTAACCGGACCCTGATCGACCGCCTCCGGGTGAGGGGGATCGACCCCGTGGATGAGGGCGCCGAAGATCAAGCAAAGCAGCCGTTAACTGGAATGACCTTCGTGGTCACCGGTGCCCTGAGTCGATCCCGACGCGAGGTGAAGGCTGGCCTCGAGGTTCTCGGTGCCAAGGTAGTGGGGTCGGTTTCGAGCAAGACGACCCATCTCCTTGCCGGCGCCGAGGCTGGCAGCAAGCTCGCCAAGGCCCACAGTCTCGGCGTTGAGGTCGTGGACGAAGAGGGGCTCGAAGAACTGCTCAAGGAGAGGGGAGGCGATCGATTGTGGCCGATGTGATCTTCCTTGTCGACGATGATGACGGCTCGCGCGAAGCCATGACCAAAACGCTGGTACGGGTCGGCTATGACGTGCGAGCTTTCCCAGACGCCGAAGAGGCTCTCGAAAGGATGCGGTCGGGGGATCTCGTGGACGCGGTGGTATCCGATGTTCGAATGCCGGGAATGGACGGCTACGAGTTTCTACGTCAGGTTCGTGCGGAGTGGCCCGGGCTGCCATTCCTTCTTGTGACGGCCTTTGGCGATGTCGAAGATGCGGTCGCTGCCCTTCAGGACGGTGCCGACGACTACCTCACCAAGCCGGTCAAGGTGCAGGAGCTGCGCCAGCGTGTCCAACTCCACCTCGAACGGCGGGCGCTCTCGAGGGAAAACCGCAAGCTCAGAGAACGACTCGACAAGAGTTTTGGTTTCGAGGGCATCGTCGGTCATTCGCGCGGAATGGAGGAGGTACTGGATCGCCTTCGGGTGGTGGCACCGACGAGATCAACGGTCCTCGTCGTTGGTGAGTCAGGAACTGGGAAAGAGCTCGTCGCCAACGCGCTTCACCAACGGTCGGATCGTCAAGATGGTCCATTCATCGCGGTCAATTGCGGCGCCATCCCCGGTGAGATTCTCGAGTCCGAACTCTTCGGCCACGAGAAGGGGGCCTTCACAGGGGCGCACCAGCGGAGGATCGGACTTATCGAGTCCGCTTCGTTTGGGACCCTCTTCCTCGACGAGATCTCCGAGTTGTCGGCGGATCTCCAGGTCAAGCTCCTGCGGGTTCTCGAAGAGAGGGTGGTGACCAGGGTCGGAGGGGCCACCCAGTTTCCGGTAGATTTTCGACTCGTCGCCGCCACCAACCGCGATCTGGAAAAGTGGGTTCAGGAGGGGAGATTCCGGCAAGACCTTTACTACCGCCTCAAGGTCGTCACTCTGAGCATCCCACCCTTGCGTAACCGAATCGACGATATTCCCCTCTTCGTTCAACACTTTCTCAACCACTTCAACGATGAGATTGGACGACAGGTCGAGGGCGTCCACCCTGCTGTATTGGCTGCCCTCAAGCGGCACAGATGGCCCGGAAACGTCCGCGAATTGCGCAATCTCGTGGAGTCGCTGGTGCTCTTCGCCGAGCACAAGGAGATCACCCTTGAAGATCTTCCTGTTGAGTATCGCGTGCCCACCGCCGCGCCGCCATCGGTCGATGGTGACCGTTGGCAGCCGCGAACCATGGCGGAGATCGAGAAAGAGGTCATTCTGCAGACCCTCGAATACACCGATGGGCACCGGGCACGCGCCGCCGGCGTTCTCGGGATTGGGTTGCGGACACTTCAGCGAAAACTCAAGGAGTACGGTGAGGTCAAGTCGCACGAGATGGATGATGAGGCGTGAGTGACGCGGTACCATGAGAAGGTAAATGAAAGGAGCGGTCATGGAGATACCCGGCAAGGTCTCCGTCTATTGTCCCCTCATTGACGCCAAGGGCACGGCGGCGACGCTGATGGCAATCACTACGCAGGGTTACTACCACTTGGAGGTGGATATCCGTGGTCAACGCCACGTCATGTTCCTCCCGATCGCCCACACCGCCATGTACTTCGCCGAGGCGGAACCAGAGATTGAGGAAGGCCTCGAGATCGAGCGCTAGCGAATAAGCCTTGCGCCTCGCGTGTTACGTGTGGCGTGAATCGGCAGCACGATCTAGAAACAGTCCTCGCAGCGAGGTGGTTGGAAGTTCTGCAACGCGTTGATGACGCGGTGCTGGTGCTTGACGATCAGCGGATTCTCCGTTTCGTCAATACTCCGGCACGACGCTTGCTCGGATATGATGAGGATCAGCCCATCGGAGGCCGCTGCCGCCTGACCACCAAGGGCGTCGATTGCGAAAACGCCTGTCCCTTGACCTTTGCCCTCGACAGCGACATCGAGCGAGTTGACGACTTCGCCACCGTTTACCGCACCAGCGACGGGCGGGCGGTGCCTCTGAACGTGACGGTGATTCCGCTGAGGGATGATGAGGGCGCTTTTCTGGGGGCGGTAGAGATTCTCCGCCCGAGGGATCCGGATCCGGGATTCTATCTCGCCGGTTCGTCCCTCGCCGCCAGGTCGCTGAAGTCCAAGCTCATTCGCCACGGTCGGACTCGAGGCCATCTCGTTCTCATCGGCGAGCGGCCGGCGTGCCGCGACGTTGGTCGTGCGGTTCACCGTTTTGCGGGCCTACCGGACGAGCTCTTCGAGCTGTGGAGAGGTTCGTGGGAGGAAACCACGGCGTGGCCTCCGGGGACCATGTATGCGGATGGTGAAGCAGCTGTGACCCTCCTCGCCAGTGATCCGCCGGATGGGTGGCAGGTGGTGGCCGGAGTCACACCTGAGTATCAGCCGGTGGATGGACACCTGGTCGCCGAAGTCATGGAGCTCCCATCGATGGAAGAACTCCGAGATGATATTGCGCTGATGGTAACCGCGTGGGCCGAAACCCTGGCGCCCGGGATCACGGTCTCGCCGGAGGCCCTGCAGCGATTTTGTCGGATTGCGTGTGGCTGTGGTCTCGAAGGCCTCGGGAAGGCCCTGGTCGCGGCGGTGGCCACAGCCGACGAGCGAATCGAGGAGGAGCACGTACCCGCCGACGGCTATAGCAGTCACTTGGTGGATGAGCTACTGCAGACCGAGAATCCGTTCGCAGCACTCGAGGGTCGGTTGCTCACCGAGGTGCTCCATCGAAGCGGATGGCGGATGCAGGAAGCTGCGGACCGGCTCGGTGTGTCGCGAGTCACCCTCTGGCGCAAGCTCAAGGACCACCGAATCGAACGCCCGGAGTGCGGCAGCGACTGATCCTGGACCCGATGGAGCGACTCACCGTCTTCGAGAGAACGCGGGCTGGGTGCCTGGCATCCAACTTTGTACGCCGCGGACAAAAGTTGTGTGCCTGTGCACCCTTCCCATCGCGTACCCGGTGGCAGATCGAAAGCCGGAAGCGATACAATTGATGAAGAACCATGGTTTTCGTTGATCCCGCTTCCGATCCAATCCGTCTCCTCATCGTCGAGGACGACGAACACTTGGCCAAGGGTCTGTGTAAGAACCTCGAAATGGAGGGGTTTGAAACCGCGAGTGTCGGTAGCGGTGAGGCGGCGTTGGCGACTCTGGATGAGAGCTCGACTCCGCCGGATCTGCTGGTGCTCGACATCATGCTTCCCGGCATCGATGGGCTGGAGGTTTGTCGTCGCCTGCGTGTGGGGGGCAACTCAATCCCGATTCTCTTCCTGACCGCCCGTGGCAGCGATGCCGACCGCGTCCTTGGGCTCCGACTTGGTGCAGACGATTACCTCACCAAACCCTTCGTCATTGAGGAGCTTGTGCTGCGCGTGCGTGGGATCCTCCGGCGGTCCGCCTGGTCGCAAACGCCGTCGCAGACTGGGCCGGTCGTGCCAATCGGGCAATGGAAAGTCGACCTCTCGACCATGCGGGCCTCGACCCGAGGAGGTGACGTGTCGCTCACCGAGCGAGAGGTGATGTTGGTGCGGTTCTTCGCCGAGAACGATGGCCGCGTCTTGAGTCGCGGTGAGCTCTTGGAAACGGTGTGGGGTTACACCTTCGACACCGCGACTCGGACCCTCGACACCTTCGTCCATCGTTTGAGAAAGCACTTCGAGAGCGATCCGCGACATCCGCGCCACTTTCACACGGTTCGGGGCGTCGGCTATCGTTTCACCAGCGAGGAGGAGGAGTGAGTCGTAAGTCGTGAGTCGGAGGCGACACAAGGCTGGAAACAGTTGCATCTTCGAGAACCGATCAACCTGGAATCAACAACCGCCAGTACGGAGTCGTCGATTGTTTCCGGAAACCGAGGACCCTCACGACGTACGGTCCACCCGCCTGCCTGCCATCCGAGGCTCCCCTCGTGCTACAATCCGCCGCCCACGGAGGTGCTTCATGCGTCGATTGACTGTCCCCATCATTCTGGCTGTTCTCCTCACCGCAATTCCGGCCACGGCAGGCAAGATCGGTTTTGTGGACGCCGAGCGGGCGGTGGCCGAGGTCGATGAAGGCCAACAGAACTTCGAGGAGCTCAGGGCCTGGCAGAACCCACAGCAGGCGCGGCTCGACAGTCTTCTTGACCGTGTGCGCGTGCTTCGCGAGCAGCTGTCTCGTGAACAGAGCTCGGCTTCACCTGAAGCGATACAGGCCATCGAACGCAACGAGCGGGATGCAGTGCGCGCGTTCGAAGACGCACGACGCGAATATGAGCGCAAACTCGCGGAGAGGAAGGATGCATTCCTCTCCGGAATTGCAAATAAAATCGCCATCCTCGCCACCGAGCATGCCAAAGCCAACGACTTCGACGCGGTCTTCTTGTTTACGGGTCAGCCGATGGTCTATGTATCAGAGTCGTCCAACATCACCGACCTGATCGTCGAGATGTACAACAAGCGTTATCCGGCGAGCGGTCAGTAACTTCCCGGTCGTCCGGAAGGACCGACCCGTGGTATCGATGAAAACGTGGCTTGTCGGATGGGCTCTGACCGGTTGCGCGGTCGTAGCGGTTGCCGCTTCAGATGAGTTGGTCACCGGGTCCGACCTCGAGATCGGGTCGTTCCAGGTCGGGTCTTCCGTCGAGACCGCAACCACCCTTGTTCTCGACCTGGAGGTCCGCAACCAGGGAGACGTCACGTGGTCGGCGGATGACGGTTTTGCTCTCGCCTATCACTGGTTCGACCAAAACGGTGATGCGGTGGTGTGGGATGGGCTCCGCAGTCCGTTAGTCGATCAGCTGGAGCCAGGCGCGGCACGTATCTTCGAAGTGGTGCTGCGCACGCCCGATCGGGCGGGAGAGTACCTCCTCCAGTGGGACGTCGTTCAAGAGGGCATGCTGTGGGTATCCGAGGTGGACCCGACTCCGGTGGTGCCGCACGCGGTGAGGGTGACCGCAACTCACGCCTTCTCCCTCCTTCGGGTGAGTACGCCGAAGGTACTGTGGACAGGTGGTGACCGAGTCGCCAGCGTGGTTGTGCGCAACGACGGAACGCGAACCTGGCCCGGCGACGGGTCGGTCTCTCTCTCGTACCACTGGCTGGCTGCCAACGGTGAGGTGAAGGTCTGGGAGGGGCGCCGAACAGCGGTGACCAGACCGGTCGAGCCGGGTGAGTCCATCGAGCTCGATGCGGTGGTGACGGCGCCGGGGTCGGCCCGTCGATACCGTCTTCTGTGGGATATGGTGGACGATGGTGTGTGCTGGTTTTCCGAGCGTGACGCCAGCCCCGAACCTTCGGTCGCAGTCCTGGTGTTTCCGGTCACCACCGTCTACCCGTTCCTGTGGTCTGTGCTGGTGGTCGTGGTCGCCGTCATCGCGGTGAGACGAGCCCGGAGCGGTCGGCTGACCGGGGTGTGGGCGGTGGCCGATGTGGTGTGGTGTGCCGCCGCCTTGGTCATCAAGCAGGTGTGGGTTCTGGGTGGCGCGGGCCTGGGGTTCTCGGCAGCCGGTTGGTGGCTCAGCTGCGCTGCGGCGGCGCTGATCGGGTTGGTCCTGCTGGTCCTGCCAGTGCGTTTCCGCCCTTGGGCATCGTGGGTGACCGCTGTCCTGGTGACCATGGTTCTCTTCGCCGATCTCATCCACGTGCGCTTTTTTGGTGACCTGATGTCGGTGGCAGCTCTTCACTCTGCGAACCAGATTGGCCAGGTCGAAGCCAGCGTGCGCAGCCTCCTCGTACCCGGTGACCTCTGGTTTTGGGCCGATTTGCCTGCAGCCCTGGTGCTCATGCTGGCGGTCTCTCGGATTCAAGGCGGGTCGGTACCGCGCCGACGATTGGCCGCGGTTTTGGGGCTGACCATCGTTGGTTTCAGTTTATTGGGTGCGATCGCACTGCGTGGCGCACCGGCATCCTTGCGACAGGTCTTTCACACCACCCACCTGGCCCGTCAGGTCGGCGTGCTCAACATCCACGCCATGGATTCAGGCAGGGCCGTGATGCGTGGCGTCTTTCGGCCGGAGCTCGACAGCGAGGACTACCTCGCGGTCATGAAGTTCTTTGATGATCGGCGGCAATTGAGGGCCGGCTCGGGGCCGTTTTTCGCCGTCGCCCAACGCCGCAACCTCGTCATGATCCAGGTGGAGTCGCTGCAGGCCTTTGTCGTCGGTTTTCGCGTCGGCGGCCGCGAGGTGACTCCTTTCCTCAACTCCCTTGCGGCCGAGAACATCTTCTTCGCCAACGTCACAGATCAAACCGAAGAGGGCCGGTCGTCCGATTCGGAGCTCGCCACCCAGGTGTCTCTGCTCCCCCCGGACCGCGGTGCAGCTGCTTTCCTATACGCGGAGAATACTTACACCGGTCTGGCCTCGATTCTGGCTGAACACGGCTACGTGACCATGTCGGCGGTCCCATTCAATGGTTCATTCTGGAATCGTCGCGTCACACACCAGGCTTACGGTTTCGCACGCAGTCTCTTTGTCGGTGACTTCGATCCTGGTGAGGAGATCGGCTGGGGTCTCAACGACCGTGATTTCCTCTCCCAGGCGGCGGAGCATCTGACCGAGCTGTCCGAGCCCTGGTGTGCCTACCTGCTGACCCTGTCGCTCCATCACCCGTTCGAGGGCTTCCCGGAACATCTCGAGGTCCTCGATGTCGGTGACTGGGAGGGTTCTCCTTTTGGAAACTACCTCCACACCATGCACCACTTCGACCGTGCTCTCGCGGACTTTATGGCCGCGCTCGACGATGCGGGCATGATCGACAACACTGTGATCGCCCTCTGGGGCGATCACGATGCCGGGTTCGAGTGGCGGTCTGAGATCGCTGCGGCCATCGGTGTCGTCCATGACGCCACCGGTTGGTACCTGAGCCAGCAGGTGCCGCTGGTGATTCGACTTCCAGGCGCCGATACGCCGACCGATGCCCGAGCCCGCACATCTCACCCGCTATCTGCTGCGACTGGTGATGCAGAGAACCTCACAAGACTCACGACCCAAGCCGGTGAGATACGCGGGCTGACCCTGCCGGCGGGTCACGCGGATGTGGCGCCCACTCTTCTTGCGCTTCTCGGGGTGGATCCGGCTCCCTACGCCTTTACGGGTCGGAACCTCCTCGGCTCGCCCGGATCGGGTCCGGTAGTCGGCGAGTATCGCTGCTGGCGCGATGCGACACACCTCTATCTCCGCCGTGGTCCGTTGCTGACGGATGGGGAGTGTGTCGAGCTGGAATCCATGAGGAAAGTCGATAGCGCGGCGTGCTCAGCGAGCTTTGAAAAGGCCCGGCGCGAAGTGGAGATTTCGCGCCTCGTGCTCGAGCACGATCTTCAGTTGAGGCTTCATCAACCTTGACGCGCTGCCCTCCCGGCCCGAGCATGTCGATCTCACCGGGTTTCGTCGCAGACTGCCGGCGAGATGAGCATGCTAGGATAAAGCGGTCCCACCACGCTGCATTCTGCAGAAGGAGATCCTCATGAGCACCAACAAAGGCGACAAACTCAAGGCACTGGAAACGGCTATCGGCCAGATCGAGCGCCAGTTCGGTAAGGGCGCGGTCATGCGGCTCGGAGAAAAGCCGAAGATTCGGGTCAACGTCATCCCCAGCGGTTCCATCGCTCTCGACGCCGCCCTCGGGGTCGGCGGATTTCCGAAGGGCCGCGTGGTCGAGATTTACGGACCCGAGTCGTCGGGTAAGACCACGCTGGCGCTGCACATCATCGCCAACTCTCAGGCGGCGGGAGGCCTCGCTGCCTTCATTGACGCCGAGCACGCCCTCGATTCCGAATATGCCGGGAATCTCGGGCTCAACCTCGATGAGCTTCTGATCTCGCAGCCGGACTACGGTGAGCAAGCGCTGGAGATTGCCGAAACCCTGATTCGTTCAAACTCGATCGACGTAGTCGTCATCGACTCGGTGGCGGCCCTGGTACCGCGGACCGAGCTTGAGGGCGACATGGGTGATGCGGTGGTCGGTCTCCAGGCCCGGTTGATGTCGCAGGCCCTGCGCAAGCTCGCTGGGATCGTGGCCAAGTCCAACACCTGCCTGGTCTTCATCAATCAGATCCGAGAGAAGATCGGAGTCATGTTCGGCAGCCCAGAGACCACGAGCGGAGGTCGAGCTTTAAAATTTTACTCGTCGGTCCGGATCGACATTCGGCGGATCGCCGCCATCAAACAGGGTGACCAGGTCATCGGCAACCGCACCAAAGCCAAGGTGGCCAAGAACAAGGTCGCGGCACCGTTCAAGATCGCTGAGTTCGACATTCTCTATGGCGAAGGCATTTCCTTTACCGGTGAACTCCTCGATCTCGGGGTTGAACACCGGCTGATCCAGAAATCCGGTTCGTGGTACTCCTACGGTGAGGAGCGGATCGGACAGGGACGTGAGGCAGCCCGTGCCTACCTGGGGGACCACCCGGACACCGCGGGGGAGATCGAACTCAAGGTGCGTGAGGCGCTCGGGCTGATGCCGGGCTTGGACACTGAAGAAGACGAAACCTGATCGGGCAGAACCTGCCGAAGGGAGTCGCGGCCGGAATCGGTCGCGGCTTCCGGTGGTTTGGCTATGTCGGGAGGCCGGATGAAGGTCGCGAAAATTCTGACCGGTGTGCTGGCAGCGTTGACGGCGGCTGGCAGCGCAGCCGTGGTGGTTGCAGCCAGTGATCCGTTAATCAAGCAGGACCCGGTGGTCCTGCGGTTCGTGGAACGGGCCATCCCGTGGTACCCGGACTCGTCCTTCAAGGTCGTGTTCGACGAACGAACGCAGACGCCTTCGGGATCGTACCGAACAGTGAGGGTTTCGCGCACGTGCGAGAATAAAATCCTGACGGGCGAGCCCTCCATGATCATCGATGAAGTGACCGGTCTTGCTTATCTGGGGAGCGTCGGCGAGCTTCCATTCCAACAGTCGGGCACGTCCCCACGTTCATTGCGACCATTCCTCGAGGGCTTCCTGCCGGAAGTCCTCCAGCGAAACATGAACATGAAGGTCAGAGTGAGCTGGGATGAGCCGGCAGGAGTCACTTCCGGCGCGATCATTCCATTTTCTCTGATTGTGGATACCGGCTATGGCGAGTTCGCCAAATCCTCCGCCGTGACCTCCGACGGCAACTATCTCATCATGGGGGCCGGAATGCCTCTTGATGGTGATCCGGTGGCCATCAGGCGGGCACTCTTAGCCGACAGTGAGTTCGTGGTCTGGGACCTCGAGGGCGACGGTGAGGCTGCCGTCGAGATCGTCGAGTTCTCGGACCTCGAGTGTCCCGCATGCAAGATGAAATGGCCGATGGTCAAGAATGTTCTGGATGCGAACAGTGGCACGGCCCGACACGGCATGGTCAGCTATCCCCTGACCTCCATCCACCCGTGGGCATTCCGCGCCTCTTCGGCGACCTGGTGTATCGGCGCATTGGACCGGCAGCAGGTGATTGGGTTCAAGGAACTCTTCTACGAACTCCAGCGTGAGATGGAAGTCAGCCTGGTGACGCAGACCTCTTTGGACTTCGTGGAGGGTCACGGCCTCGATGCAACGCTCTTCCGCGGGTGCTATCTACGGACCGTCTCACTTGGGGCGGTCCACTCTCAACTCTCCCTCGGCCACCAGGTCGGGGTCAATGCCACGCCAACCTATTTCGTCAATGGTTGGATGATTCAGATGCCCAAAGAGGAGTGGTTCCCCGGTCTCATCTCACGTCTTGCTCAGGGAGAAGACCCGTAGCCGTTGGGCAGTTTTTAGTTCTCAGTTTTGAGTTTTTAGTTGCCATCGCAACGCCCATGATTCGCCAAGGAGGGCGATCCGGGTGGAGCCGGTGCCGACCTGGTAGGCATCACGAATTATTCTGAATTATGAGTTATGAATTACCATCGCATACGGTCCTCGTCGTTCTTTGGTAGCGCAGGCGTCCCGCCTGCATTGATCGCCTTCAGTCATTGTGCACAGTAAACACCACGCACGCGGGACGCGTGCGCCACCATCTCCCCGCAGTTCCTTTCTCTCTCGCGTGCGCCACGAACTCCCAGAATTCAGGGTTTCTGCAAGAGGTTCAGTTTTGGGCTCTGCGATGATAACTAAAAACCAAAAACTAAAAACCAAAAACTATTTGGTCTTACCTTCTCCGTTCGCCAAGAACTGTCGGCACACAACTTGCAAAGTTCTCACCGGAGAGGTAAGGCGTGCCTGTACGGACCCCCCGCGGACCTTGTCGTGCCGGGCGCCGGCATACGACTCGTGACCCAAACCGGCTGATCGGCCGCTGTCGTGGACCGCTTGGGCCATTTATGGCCTTGGTTCCGAACCGGGGAAGGTGCGTCCTGGCCCGCGTATCTCACCAGCTGTCACCTACGGCCGGTGATGCACAGTACCTAGAGGTATTTTCTCAAATCGGGGTGCTCGACGTGGTGTCAAGTACGCCTCCGTACCCCTCAGATCGAGAACGCTGCTGGAACCAGCATCTTACCGGCTTCGTCGCGAAACTCGGTGAGATCAGCGGGCTGAGCTACGGGATCGTGTTCTGTGGACGACGCTCGGCGTGCCCCCTCGGTCGTGGGTCGCGTCGGGTGAGTAACACGGATGGTGCGGGACGTGTTACGCATCGGTGACAAGTCCACGGATCGAGGTGGGGGTCGGAACCCTCCTGAGACCGAATCGCCGACCGCGATGCGCGAGCATGTGATCGAGCTCGCCGACCGGATTCTCGAACGGTGCCGTGGCGAGGGGCCGGCCAACTGCGAGGCGCGATGTCCTCTGCGAGTGGATGCCCATCTCTATGTTCAGTTGGCGAGGGCCGGCAGGTTTCGGGAAGCCCTGCAGACCGTGCGGGAGAAGCTTCCATTCCCAGGCATCCTGGGGTATGTCTGCACCCATCCGTGTGAACTTCACTGCAAACGACTCGAGCTCGACCGGGCCATCAGGATCCGAGACATCAAGCGCT
>Ga0164313_10001271_pt1 | contig 22232 bp, 21 predicted proteins | sample GuaBasSedimGuay4_FD_113735 | JGI IMG/M metagenome (GOLD analysis project Ga0164313, IMG submission 113735) | Subseafloor sediment microbial communities from Guaymas Basin, Gulf of California, Mexico - Guay4, Core 4569-4, 0-3 cm | ecosystem: Environmental > Aquatic > Marine > Hydrothermal vents... | reverse complement strand
TATTCGATAAAATTGAATGGATGGAAGCAGACATAACAGATGTACCTTCGCTTTCCGAAGCTTTTAAAGGAATTGAATATGTGTATCATGTTGCAGCTTATATCAGTTTTAATCCAAGGCACTACTCGGTTCTTAAAAAAGTAAATATTGAAGGCACGGCAAACATGGTTAACTTTTGCTTATCTGAAGGAGTCAAAAAAATGTGCTATGTAAGTTCGATTGCAACCATTGGAAAATATAATAATGGAAATTTGATCAATGAAGAAACCGAGTACAACCCCGAAGCTGATAACAGTGTGTATGCCATCACAAAATATGGTGCCGAGATGGAAGTTTGGAGAGGAACTCAGGAGGGTTTAGATGTAGTTATTGTAAATCCTGGAGTGATTTTAGGTTCTGGTATTTGGAGTTCGGCTAGTGGAGGAATCTTTCGCACTGTATATAAAGGATTAAAATATTATACCCCCGGAGGTGTTGGAATTGTTGATGTGCAGGATGTCGTAAAGGCTATGATCTCCTTGCTTAAAAGTCCTGTAAAAAACGAAAAATTCATATTGGTTGCCGAAAATATACCCTATCAAGATTTTCTAACAGAACTAGCTACACATCTAAACAAAAAGCCACCTTATAAATTAGTTGCAAAATGGAAAATGATGTTGTTTAGTAATATTGATTGGCTCTCGAATAAACTTTTCAAAACAAAAAGAAAGCTTTTAAAAGCAACCGTTACATCCTTATATAACAAATCGTTTTATGACGCTTCAAAAATTGAAAAAGCAATCGATTTCAATTACACTCCTCACAAAAAAACAATCGAAAGAGTAAGCCGTAATTATTTAAGAGATTTTAATTGAAGGGTATCCTTCGCTTTACTTTCTTTAGGATTGATAAGTGAATTTGATTTATATGTGTTTGAAGTTATAGTATCTCCTTTTTCCTTTTTAATCAATTTATAAATACTATCTTTTTCTTTATCTATTAGGCTTAGTTGATCTTTAACATCATTAATTATTTCACTGTAGACGTTTAGGTTGGAGCTATAATAATTATTACTCTCCACAAATTGAAGGCTATCAATATTATATTTTTCATAAATAATAGAATCCAATTTCACCCCTAAATTATTTAACAACTTGTTATTTACATTTCTGGCAGCATTAATAGTATATACCTCAGCCAAAATAGTTGCCATTTTTTCCTTTGAAATTAAATTTTCCGGCGGAAGTGGCTTTTTTACATCCTGACAAGCAAAAAGAAGTATTACTAATGAAACCAAAAATAATTTAAGCCCAAAGCTCAAAGTCTTAAGTCGTATGTCATTTTTCTTAAGTCTTTTGTTTTTTTTCATCTGTTAAAAGTTAAGCGCTCGGGAGTACTTCTGTTAGGAAATTTAAAATTCTCGTAAGTCAACACTCCATTTACAAATGTATGTGTTATTCTAGATTTAAATGTTATTCCTTCAAAGGGAGACCAAGCACATTTGTATAAAATATTCTCTTTATTAACTGTCCAGGGAGATGCTAAATCTACTAATACCAAATCAGCTTTAAAGCCATTTTTAATAAAGCCTCTATCTTTTATCTGAAATAAGATTGCCGGATTATGAGCTGTTTTTTCTACTATCTTTTCCAAAGATATTTTCTCTTTGTGATACATTTCTAATAAAGCCACCAAAGCATGTTGTACCAAAGGCCCTCCTGAAGGTGCTTTCGAGTACTTGTTGTTTTTTTCTTCAAGAGTATGTGGTGCGTGATCTGTAGCAATAACATCTATTCTATTATTTAGTAATGCCTTCCACAATCCGTCCTGATCCTTCTGACTCTTAACAGCTGGATTCCATTTTATTTTTGTGCCTTTCTTTTTATAATCTTCATCGGTAAACCACAAATGATGAACACAAACTTCGGCAGTAATTTTCTTTTGGGAGAGTGGTTTCCTATTTGAAAACAGCTTCGTTTCTTTTTCGGTAGAAAGATGAAAAACATGTAATCTAGCTCCTGTTTTCTTTGCCAATTCAATCGCTTTTGAAGAAGATATATAGCAGGCCTCCGCACTTCGAATTTTAGGATGCATTTCAATAGGAATATCCGCTCCATATTCAGCTTCAAAAAGTGACATATTCTTTTTTATAGTCGCCTCATCTTCGCAGTGAACCGAAATTAAAAGATCCGTTTTATTGAAAATTTCTTCCAAGACTTCAGGGTCATCCACCAACATATTTCCTGTAGAAGAACCTAAAAACAACTTCAATCCTGCTACTTTTTGAGCATCAACTTTTAAGATTTCATCAAGATTATCGTTGGTGCCACCGAACATAAAGGAATAATTAGCCCAGGAAGTTTTTTCAGCGATAGAAAATTTTTCATCTAATTTTTCAATAGTAGTTGCTTGTGGAACGGTATTGGGCATTTCAATAAAAGAAGTGATCCCTCCGGCAACAGCAGCTTTAGATTCTGTTTCAATAGTTGCTTTATGGGTGAGACCCGGCTCCCTGAAATGGACTTGATCGTCTATTAGTCCCGGTAATAAATAACAGCCATCTGCTTCAATTACTTTTGTGTTTGAAGACTTCATACTAATGTTAATATCTACCTCAACAATGCGATCATTTTCAATGTAAACATCTCCTTTAAATATAGATCCCTCATTAACAATATGTGCATTCTTAATTAAAATCGAACTCATTATTATCTTATTTATTTGCCAATCCTCTGAAGCTATTTAGAGAAAGGTTAAATCTCATATTTTGTAAATATACTTCTAAACTTCATGGAAATGACTCCAAAAATTGCTTCAGAAATAATCCCTCCATCCATTTTTGATTTTCCTTGGGTTCTATCTGTAAAAACCACAGGAACCTCAACTATCTTAAATTTGCTTAAATAGGTTTTGAACTTCATTTCAATCTGAAACGCATAGCCAACAAACTTTATTTTATCGAGATGGATTTTTTCAAGTACAGCTCTTTTATAACAGATAAATCCAGCTGTAGTATCACTGATATCCATACCGGTTATAAAACGAACATACTTAGAGGCCCCCCAAGATAATAGTACCCTACTCAATGGCCAATTAACAACATTGACCCCTGTTTTATAACGGGAGCCTATAGACATGTCGTAGCCTCCTTTATGACAGGCATTATAAAGCCTGATAAGATCGTTAGGGTTATGAGAAAAATCGGCATCCATTTCAAAAATATACTCATACTCTTTTTGCAATGCCCATTTAAAACCATGGATGTAAGCTGTTCCCAATCCTAATTTTCCTTCTCTGGTTTCTAAAAAAAGATTTTTCGGAAAATTGCTTATCAATTTCTGAACAGCTTCTGAAGTCCCATCTGGAGAATTGTCATCAACTACCAAGACATCAAATTCCCGCTGTAATGAAAAAACATTACGTATGATGCGCTCAATATTCTCAATTTCATTGTAGGTAGGTATAACCACTAAGGCATTAGACATGTTCCCTATTTTGGACAAATGTACTTTTTTTTGTTTAATTCCTGCCTTTGCTGGAATGACATTTTTAAGGAAATCACCGAAGGATGTCTTGAGAAAATATTTTAATAAAATGTGAATGAAAAAATAAATGAGCCCAGCAAGATGCTTTTAATTACAGTACCTTTATCAATTAAAAATTTATTCGTGCAATACGTTGAAAGATCGATAGAATCCTTAGATTGGATCACCTTAACAATGGTAGGGTGTTTTGTTTTATTTGCAATTGCAAGAGTTCTTTATCCAAAACACTTCGACGATTTTATAAAACTGCATATATCCAGAAAGTATTTTTCAGCAAAAGGACTACTAGAAGATATCAATCATCCTTTCACTATTTTACTATTTATTTTTCAAGTCCTTACTATTTCCTTATTTATTTTTCTGTTTTTTCCTGAAGTTTCTAAAATCAATTCTTGGTTATATTTACAAATAGCTACAGGCGTTTTTGTGTTTATTATATCAAAATTATTTCTTGAAAAATTGATTGGCACTATCTTTTCAATAGACTGGATCATAGATCAATATGTGTATCAGAAACTAACTTACAAAAATTATTTTTCTATTATACTGTTTTTTGCAAATCTGATTTTCTATTATATCTACAGCCCAAATTTAACAACATTACTTGTGTTTACAGGCTGTATAAGCCTTTTTTACAGTTTGATCCTATTTTACATTTACAATAGTTATAGAAGTTTACTTTTTAGCAACTTCTTTTATTTTATTTTGTATCTTTGCACTCTCGAAATTTCACCCTATGTTATACTTTACAAAGCGCTGGTATAAATAGGATAATTAGTTAAATGTTGTTTTATATGAAAGTGAAAACTATTTTGGTGTCTCAACCCGAACCTACAGTTGAAAATTCGCCCTATTTTGACCTGATTGACAAGCAGAAAGTTAAAATAGATTTTAGATGCTTTATTCACGTTGAAGGAATGTCTGGAAAAGATGTTCGTTCTCAAAAAGTAGATCTAACTAAGTACACTGCTATCATTTTAACAAGTAGAAATGCTGTTGATCATTACTTTAGAATAGCAGAAGAGCTGCGTTTCAAAGTGCCTGATTCTATGAAGTATTTTTGTCAAAGTGAAGCGGTAGCATATTACTTGCAAAAATATGTTGTGTACCGTAAACGTAAAATTTATGTAGGCAAAAGAACTTTTTCTGAACTCACTCCTACAATAAAAAAATACAAGAATGAAAAATTCTTACTTCCTTCTTCAGATAAATTAAAACCTGAAATCCCAAAACTAATGAATGAATTGGGAGTTACTTGGAAAGAAGCAACATTCTATAAAACAGTAGTCAGTGACCTATCTGATCTGCGAGATGTTTATTACGACATCTTAGTGTTCTTTAGTCCTAGTGGAATTAAATCATTGTTTCAAAACTTTCCAGAATTCGAGCAGAATGATACCTGTATCGCTGTTTTTGGCAACACCACCGTAAAAGCTGCAACAGACAAAGGATTGCGAATTGATATTAAAGCTCCAACTCCTGAGATGCCATCGATGACCATGGCATTGGAAAAATATATTATTGAAGCGAATAAAAGAAAATAAAAATTTACCTTCAAATAAAAAAGGCTTGTAATTAAATTACAAGCCTTTTTTTTGTGCTAATCTCAAAAACCTACATTATAATTGTGGTCCTGCCACTACTAATGCTTTCCCCTCTTCATTATCGGTATACTTCTCAAAGTTCTTTATAAATAATTTAGCAAGCTTATCGGCTTTTTTATCCCATTCAGAAACATCTTGATAGGTATCTCTTGGGTCTAAAATAGTGTCGTTAACAGATTCTAAAGAAGTAGGTACTTCTAAGTTAAATACTGGAATTATTTTAGTCTCAGCGTTTTCAATTGACCCATCTAATATGCGGTCAATTATTGCTCTTGTATCTTGAATTGAAATACGTTTTCCCGTTCCATTCCATCCTGTATTTACCAAATAGGCTTCCGCTCCATGCGCTTCCATTTTTTTAACTAATTCTTTTCCGTATTTAGTGGGGTGCAATGTTAAGAATGCTTCACCAAAACAAGCAGAGAATGTTGGTTGTGGTTCCGTAACACCTCTTTCAGTACCAGCTAATTTTGCTGTAAAGCCAGATAAGAAATGGTACTTAGTTTGTTCTGGACTTAACTTAGATACTGGAGGCATCACACCAAAAGCATCAGCCGTTAAGAATATTACCTTATTTGCATGACCCGCCTTAGAAACTGGTTTTACTATATTTTCAATATGATAAATTGGGTAAGAAACACGTGTGTTTTGTGTTGTAGAACCATCGGTAAAATCAATTTTACCATTTTCATCTACAGTTACATTTTCTAATAATGCGTCTTTTTTGATTGCTCCATAAATATCTGGCTCAGCTTCAGGATCTAAATCAATTGTTTTTGCATAACAGCCACCTTCAAAGTTAAAAACACCTCCATCATCCCATCCGTGCTCATCATCACCAATTAATTTTCTTTTAGGATCTGTAGATAAGGTAGTTTTTCCTGTCCCTGATAATCCGAAGAAAATTGCGGTATTTCCATCTTCACCAACATTAGCTGAACAGTGCATGGCAGAAATTCCTCTTTGAGGCAAGTAATAGTTCATCATTGCGAACATCCCCTTTTTCATTTCTCCTCCATACCAAGACCCACCAATAACCTGCATTTTTTCAGTTAGATTAAATACTGTAAATACCTCAGAATTTAAACCTTGTTCTTGCCATTTGTTATTTTCAATTTTAGATCCATTCAATACTACAAAATCCGGTTCTCCATAAGATTCTAATTGTTCTGAAGTTGGGCGAATAAACATATTTTTCACAAAATGTGCCTGCCAGGCTACTTCAACAATAAAACGAACTTTTAACCTGGTATCTTCATTTGCGCCACAATAAGTATCTACAACATATAATTCATTTCCAGACAATTCTTCAATTACTAATTCTTTCAAATCATTCCAAACTGCTTGAGTCGTAGGCTTGTTGTCATTCTTTGATTTTTCAGAAGTCCACCAAATTGTATCTTCAGTTGCGGCATCTTTCACAATAAATTTATCCTTTGGGGAACGCCCTGTAAATTTACCTGTCATGACATTAACCGCACCTAGTTCTGTAACATATCCTTTTTCAAATCCGTGCAAAGATGAATCTAATTCAGCTTTATATAATTCATCAAATGATGGGTTGTAAATAATTTTCTTTACATTTTTAATCCCAATATTATTTAATGATGCGACCACTGAGTCTCTTAATATTTCCATTATTGTTGTTTTTGTTTATGTAATTTTTTAGAGGTAAGTTGATAGTTTACTTTTGAGTTCGTAATACTATTCCTTTCCAACGAAATCATTTTTGTTATTTCGTTATTTTCGAACATAATTAGTTTTAACTGTTATGGAAAACAAAATTAAGGAATCTATTAAAAACAGCCATTTTATAAACTAATTTTTGTCATTATTTTTTCACAATCAAGCCATAAGCCAATCGCAACCATCCAATTATAAATAAAAAACCTCCAATTGGCGTTATAAATCCAATGGATTTTGCATCAAATGGCAATACTGCATTTAGCGATAACAAATAAATTGATCCTGAAAAGAAGATGATTCCAACAATAAAAAAACGAAACACCCATTTTTTAGTTCCTAAAGGAATTGCAGAAGCAAAACCTACTATTAAAAGTGCAAAAACATGATACATTTGATAGCGAACACCTGTTTCAAATGAAGCCAAGGCTTTTGAGTCTACAAGTTCTTTTAATCCATGGGCTCCAAAAGCACCAATCGCAATAGTTAGAGCTGCTAACAATGACGCTGTAATCACAATAACTTTATCCAATTTAATCATAAGAAACGGGTATAATTTAGTATTTTCGTTGTGTTTTAACCGAATCTTCAAACTTACAAATTAACTACAAAATGAGAAACATTTTAATTATAGGAGCCGGTCGATCCGCTACTTGTTTAATTCGATATTTACTCAAAAAATCACAATCTGAAGACCTCTTTATTACCATTGGTGATATTTCTATAGAATCTGCACAAAAATATATTAAAGGACATCCTAATACAAAAGGAATGTCGCTAGATGTTACTAATCAGGAACAGCGAGAAAAGGCTGTTAAAAATTCTGATTTGGTTATTTCTATGCTCCCAGCTCGATTTCATATAGAAGTTGCAAAAGATTGTATCACTTTTGGAAAGAATCTGGTAACTGCCTCCTATATTAATGATGAAATGCAAAGCCTGGATGATGCAGCAAAAGAAAAAGGCTTGGTATTTATGAATGAAATTGGTGTTGATCCGGGAATTGATCATATGAGTGCCATGCAGATCATTGACCGTATAAAAGATGAGGGCGGAAAATTGCTGATGTTTGAATCATTTACCGGAGGATTAGTAGCACCAGAAAGCGATGATAATCTGTGGAATTATAAATTTACCTGGAACCCTAGGAATGTTGTCTTAGCAGGACAAGGTGGTGCTGCCGAATTTATTCAGGAAGGAAAATACAAGTATATCCCTTATAACAGACTCTTTAGAAGAACCGAACTTATTAAGATCGATGGCTATGGAAAGTTTGAGGTCTATGCCAATCGAAATTCATTAAAATACAGAACTGTTTACGGATTGGAAGATATTCTTACCTTATACAGAGGGACCATTAGACGAGTTGGTTTCAGTAAAGCATGGAATATTTTTGTGCAAATGGGTATGACAGATGATAGTTATATAATTCCTGATTCCGAAAATTTAACTTATCGGGACTTCGTCAATCTATTTCTGCCCTATTCTCCAACAGATAGAGTAGAGTTAAAATTACGCCATAACCTAAAGATCGATCAAGATGATTTGAAATGGGAAAAATTGGAAGAATTAGATATTTTCAATGCTGAAAAAACGATTGGAATCAAAGACGCTTCTCCTGCAAAGGCACTTCAGAAAATATTAATGGATAAATGGACACTTGCTGAAGATGATAAAGATATGATCGTGATGTATCATAAATTTGGATATGAACTCGATGGGAAAAAATGCCGGATAGATAGTAATATGGTTATTACGGGTGAAGATCAAACCTATACCGCTATGTCTAAAACAGTAGGCTTACCAGTTGCTATTGCATCTATCAAAATATTGAATAAAGAAATAACCACGCCAGGTGTACAAAGACCGCTGACCAAAGAAGTCTACGAACCCATCCTAAAAGAATTGGAAAATTATGGGGTTTATTTTACTGAAAAAAGGCAAAAGTATTTAGGCTATAATCCTAATAATGTTGGGGGCTAGATTACCGTCGCCCCATAAACATACTTATAAAATAAAGCAATGTAGCCAAGGATCCCAAAGCAGCAACCACATAGGTTCTAGCCGCCCATTTTAAGGCATCTTTCGCGCCAGCGTGTTCCTCTTGTGTTACCATACGACTGCTTTCTAACCAAGCCAATGCTCGATTGCTTGCGTCAAATTCTACTGGTAAAGTGATGAATGTAAATATTGTTGTCATTGCAAATAATCCAATTCCCACTAAAAATAGCATGGAGCCTAAAACACTTCCAGTATACATTAATATTAATCCAATCATAATCACAAAATTGGAAAGTTTACTGGAAACTCCTACTGCAGGCACTATTTGAGAACGTAAGGTCAACCAGCTATATGCAGTTGCATGTTGCACTGCATGGCCACATTCGTGAGCGGCAACAGCAGCAGCGGCAGCATTGCGTTGTGAATAAACTGATTCACTAAGGTTTACTGTTTTGGTCATTGGGTTATAATGATCGGTTAACTTCCCCCCAACCGAAACTACCTGAACATCACTAATTCCGTTATCAGCTAACATTTTCTCAGCGATCTCTTTCCCGCTCATTCCGTTTTTAAGTTGAATTTTTGAGTATTTCTTAAACTTACTTTTAAGCCTGTTGCTTACAAACATGCTTATTAAAAAAATGACTCCTGCTAATAAATAATATCCTCCCATGATAATTCCCTGCGAAGGCAGGGATCTTTTTTATTAATACTGCCCTGCGAAAGCAGGGGCCTATAAATGTAAGTTTTACTTACCCTTTTAAATACAGCAAATACTGTGCAATAATTATTTTTAAACTTAAAAGTTTAAAAAACCTAGTCGGTTATAGGTTTTGACCTCTTGATAGCCCTTGTTAAACTTTTGCTTTAATTTCATGAGACTCCTGCCTCCGCAGGAGTTTTATCCCACAATATTAACGATCTTCCCAGGGACAATAATCACTTTCTTTGGGATACGACCCTCTAAATAATGTTGAGTTTTCTCATGTGCCATTACGGCAGATTCAATTTCATCCTTACTTAGATCCAATGATAATTCCATTGTAAAACGCATTTTTCCGTTAAAAGAGATTGGATACACTTTCGTGTTTTCAATGAGGTGTTTCTCTTCAAATATTGGAAATGATGCTGTTGAAATACTCTCCTGATGACCCATTTTATTCCATAGTTCCTCTGCGATATGTGGTGCATAAGGCGAAAGTAATATTACTAAGGGCTCTAAGATTTCTTTAGAGGTACATTTCTGTGCGGTTAGTTCATTTATCGCTATCATAAAAGTAGATACCGAAGTATTGAAACTAAAATTCTCTATGTCTTCCTGAACTTTCTTGATGGTCTTGTGAAGTGTTTTTAAGTTTTCTTTGGAAACACCCCCCCTGCCCCCCTCAAGGGGGGAATTATTCATTACAATAAAGGAGCCATCTTCTCCTGTATGATAAAGTCGCCACATTTTCTTTAAAAAGGAATGCACCCCAGAAATTCCTGCTGTACTCCAAGGTTTGGCTTGCTCCAAAGGCCCTAAAAACATCTCGTACATTCGTAAGGTGTCCGCTCCATATTGCTCACAAATATCATCTGGATTGACGACATTGTATTTGGACTTGGACATTTTTTCGACCTCCCGACTTACTTTAAAAGTTCCATCATCTTCAGTTATAAATTCTGCATCTTTGAACTCAGGCCGCCAGTTTTTAAAAGCTTCTATATCCAGTTCATCACTTGTATTTACAGATGCTACATCTGCATGAATCGGCTGAGTTGAAAAATCTCCTATCTTGCTTTTTGTTACTAATTTATTTTCTCCCTCTACACGATGTACAAAAGCACTCTCCCCCAAAATCATTCCTTGATTGATCAATTTTTTAAAGGGTTCATCTACCTTTAAAAATCCGCGGTCGTATAAAAACTTCACCCAAAACCGGCTGTACAATAAATGTCCGGTTGCATGTTCACTTCCTCCAATATACAGGTCTACATTTTCCCAATAGTCCATCGCTTCGTTGGAAGCAAATTCATCTTTATTCAAGGCATCCATATACCGAAACATATACCAACTACTACCTGCCCAACCTGGCATGGTATTCAATTCTAAAGGATAAATTCCATTGTCTTCAAATTCATCCCCAACACTTAATGAAACCAAATCATTACTAACAACCTTATTGTTGTTCGTATCCCAAGCCCAAACATCGGCACGGCCTAAAGGTGGCTCCCCTGTTTCGGTGGGTAAATACTTTTCAATTTCTGGTAAGTGAATTGGAAGGTGTTCTTCGGAAATCATTTGTGGCAAACCATCTTTATAATACACTGGAAAAGGTTCTCCCCAATAACGCTGCCTAGAAAAAACAGCATCGCGTAATCGATAATTTATTTCTTTTGCACCTCGGTGTTTCTTTTCTAATTCAATGATGACTTTCTCTGTTGCTTCCACATAAGATAAACCAGATATAAAGCCGCTATTGGCGATAATAGTTCCTTCTTTTTCGGTGTGGGCTTCTTCCGAAACATCTACTCCTTCAAAAATATTATTGATAGGAATATTAAAATGTTTTGCGAAATCGTGGTCTCTTTGATCGCCACAGGGTACAGACATGACTGCTCCTGTTCCGTAGCCAGCCAGCACATAATCTCCAATCCAAATAGGAATTAATTCCTTCGTAATAGGATGCTTGGCATAGGCTCCTGTAAATACCCCGGTAATATTTTTGACATCAGCCATTCGTTCCCGTTCGCTTTTCTTAGCTGAAGCGGTAATGTATTTTCCAACTTCCAATCGTTGTTTTACCGTTGTAATTTTATCGACCAACTCATGCTCGGGAGCCAGTGTTAAAAAAGTTACCCCAAAAATAGTGTCGGGACGTGTAGTAAATGTTTTAATAGCAACCCCTTGAAATTCATCCTCCTCATTAAGCACTCTAAATTCAACCGAAGCACCAACCGATTTTCCAATCCAATTACGCTGTGTTTCCTTCAGAGATTCACTCCAGTCTAATTTTTCCAAACCTTGCAATAGGCGTTCAGCAAAAACCGAAATACGCATACTCCATTGGGTCATTTTCTTTCGAATAACTGGAAAGCCTCCTCGTTCTGAAACCCCATTTACTATTTCATCATTCGCCAGAACAGTTCCTAGCTGCGGACACCAGTTAACTTCAGTTTCAGCTAAATAAGTAAGACGATAATTTAAAAGAATTTTTTGTTTTTTATCTTCGGAAAAACTATTCCACATCTCAGCAGAAAATTCTGGGATGTTCTTTCCGCATTTCGCATTTAAACCTGCATTTCCTTCTTCTTCAAAAATATGTATCAATTCTGAAATTGGAAATGATTGCTCGTGAGTGTTGCAATACCATGATTCAAATAATTGTATAAAAATCCATTGTGTCCACTTGTAATAATCGGGATCTGAAGTACGAACTTCCCGACTCCAATCAAATGAAAATCCGATTTTGTCTAATTGTTCACGGTATCTTTCAATGTTCTCGGTGGTGGTTTTTGAAGGGTGTTGCCCTGTTTGAATGGCATATTGCTCTGCTGGAAGCCCGAAGGAATCATAGCCCTGTGGATGCAATACATTAAAGCCTTTATGTCTTTTATATCGCGCATAAATATCACTGGCAATATAACCAAGTGGATGCCCTACGTGTAACCCAGCACCAGAAGGGTACGGAAACATATCCAATACATAATATTTTGGTTTATCACTTTTATTTTCGGCCTTAAAAGTTTGGTTTTCTGCCCAGTGTTTTTGCCATTTGGCCTCTATATCATTAAAGTGATATTTACTCATAGTGTTCTAATTCAATCTCTCCCGAAATTTCAGGTTTAAGATCGCAAATTTAAGAGTATTGTACGAAAGACGAAAGTTTAATCGTTTCAATTACATAACATTTCTAAAATTCCAAATTTCAATCTGGAATCTACAACTTAAAAGTATAAAAAAATTGTATTTTTACCTTTTGAAAAACAACAAACATTCATGACATCTTCATTTGAAAAATATCAAAAACGCAGATTGATCTCCTCTTATTTTTCGGTGGTAATCAGTATTTCATTGGTGTTGTTTTTATTGGGATTACTAGGCTTATTGGTATTGAATTCAAAAAAAGTTGCAGATTATTTTAAGGAGCAGATCTCTATAACCATCTTTTTAAAGAATGATGCAAAAGAAGTTGAAATTACACAACTCAAGCAGAGTTTGGCCCTAGCTGAATACACAAAATCCACAGAATTCATTTCAAAAGAACAGGCAGCTGAAGAACACAGTACTACTATTGGAGAAAATTTTATCGATTATTTAGGCTACAACCCTTTGCAAAATAGTATTGATGTTCATCTTATTGCTGAATTTGTAAGTCCAGCTTTAATTGAAGAGATCACAACAGAAATAAATAATAAAGATTTTGTAGACGATGTTGTTTACGATAAACCACTAATTGCAAAGCTTACTGAAAACGTAAAAAAAATCAGTTTTTGGATACTAATAATTAGTAGTGTTTTTCTGTTTATTGCGGTTTTACTGATTAATAGTTCCATTCGGCTTTCAGTATATGCAAAGCGTTTTACAATAAAAACTATGCAAATGGTTGGTGCTACCAAACACTTTATTCGTCGTCCTTTTATATGGAGAAGTATTAAATTGGGGGTGTTGGGCTCCATCATAGCCATGCTCGGAATGGGAGGGGTTTTATACTACCTCAACAAAAGTTTTTCAGAACTTCAATTGATAAATAACAGAATAGAGCTTGCTACATTATTTGCCGCTATTTTTTTAATAGGAATATTTATTTCCTGGATAAGCACCTATTTTGCAACCCAGCGTTTCCTGAATTTAAAAACGGACGAATTGTATTATTAGTGAGACTCCACACCTCTGGTGTGCTTAGTCGAACTAATCCCGAACCAAGCCCCTTGGCTTTGGTGCGGGATAATACTTCGACAAGCCTGTCTGCCCACAGGCAGACTCAGCGACCACATTTCGACTACGCTCAATAACCCTATTATAATTATAAAATAAAAGTTATCTTGCACCAACTTAAAAAATTGAAAGGCACATCAGAAAACTCAATACAATTAGTTGTTAATGATGTCGTTATTTATAATAATTTAAACATCCAAAAAAACAAAAATTAATACTTAAGATAGCTGTAATTTATGGGGGAGAAAAAACGAAAAGAGGTCAAAAAGGCTAAGGAAGAATTTATTTTCCGTAGAAAAAACTATAAGTTTATGCTTATTGGGGTAGGGTTTATCATTTTGGGCTTTATTTTAATGGCCGGTGGCGGAAGTGATGATCCCAATGTGTTTAACCCCGAAATTTACAGCTGGCGTCGCATTCGTTTAGCACCTACCTTTATACTTATTGGTTTTGCTATTGAGATCTATGCCATATTATTAAATCCAAACCAAAAAAATCCCGAGGGAAAAGAATAAATAATGGACAGCTTAGACGCTATTATTCTTGGAATTATTCAAGGTTTTACCGAATTTTTACCCGTTTCCTCCAGTGGTCACCTCGAGCTTGGAAAAGCTATTTTAGGAGACAACTCTATTCCCGAAGACAGTTTATTATTTACCGTAGTATTACATTTTGCAACTGCATTAAGTACATTGGTGGTTTTCAGAAAAGATGTCTGGGATATTTTAAAGGGGCTGCTTAAGTTTTCTTGGAATGAAGAAACTCAGTTTACAGTAAAAATTATTATTTCCATGCTCCCCGCAATGATCGTTGGGCTCTTTTTTGAAGAACAATTAGAAGCCTTTTTTGGCGGAAATATAGCCTTTGTAGGTGCTATGCTCTTGGTTACTGCCTTATTGCTTTGGTTGGCAGATCGATCTAAAAGAACTGGTAAAAAAGTATCGAACAGCAACGCTTTTGTAATTGGAATTTCACAGGCTATTGCCATGCTACCAGGAATTTCGAGAAGTGGTGCTACTATTTCGACTTCGGTATTATTGGGAAATGATAAAAGTAAAGCCGCCCGATTTTCATTTTTAATGGTGGTTCCGTTGATCTTAGGAAAGATCGCAAAAGATATTCTGGGAGGAGAACTTTCTACCGAAACGGTGAACCTCACCAACTTAGGTTTGGGTTTTGTTGCCGCTTTTATTTGTGGCCTCATCGCTTGTACCTGGATGATTAAATTAGTGCGTCAGAGTAAACTCACCTACTTCGCTATTTACTGTGTTGTGGTTGGATTAACAGCCATCGTTGTTAGTTTTTATATTTAATGAATTAATTTTTCTTTGTGTAACTTTGGGTCTTCTTTGGCTAACTCTGTGAAACAGCTTTTTTCTAGTTATACCACAAAGTACAACAGAGGAACACAGAAAAACAAAGTCACACTAAGGTTTTATATTTTATGAATACTGTAGATGCCTATAAAGAAGGAAAAGTATTACTCATTGATAAGCCCTTGAATTGGACATCCTTTCAAGTAGTGAATAAAATCCGTTGGCTGATCAAGCAAAAATTTGAATTAAAAAAAATAAAGGTGGGTCATGCCGGAACTCTAGATCCCTTGGCTACCGGATTACTCATACTTTGCACCGGGAAGTTTACTAAGAAAATTGAAACCTATCAGGCACAAGTTAAAGAGTATACTGGAACCTTTACTTTAGGAGCGACTACTCCAAGTTATGATCTGGAAACCGAGGTAGATCATAGCTTTGATATTTCTGGAATTACTTCTGAAGAAATACATAAAACCACCCATCAATTTACTGGTGAAATTCAGCAACAGCCGCCCATTTTTTCAGCCTTAAAAAAAGATGGAAAGCGCTTGTATGAATATGCCCGAGCAGGTGAAAAAGTGGAGATACCTAGTAGAACGGTGACTATTTCAGAATTTGAAATCACAAAGATAGAACTTCCAAAAATTGATTTTAGAGTGGTGTGTAGCAAGGGGACTTATATTCGTTCTTTGGCTCATGATTTTGGGAAGGCGCTTAATAATGGAGCTCATCTTTCAGGTTTGCGGAGGACTAAGATTGGTGATTTTTCGGTGGAGGATGCTGTAGGCATTGCTGAATTTGAAGATGGGTTGAAGAGTTGATTTTTTCTTTGGGTAGCTCTGGGGCTTCTTTGTGCCCTTTGTGGTATAGCTATTCCACAGAGTTCCGCAAAGAAGCCCCAGAGCTACTCAAAGGATTTTGATCTCTTTAAAATTAGAAGATTCTATCGGTTTCTTGAATTTTGTGGTCTTGATTTATAAAAAACGGGTATTTTAGTCCTATGAATTTTAATTATTCATATAAAGCATTTTTAGTAAGCATCATATTGATTGGCGGACTAATACTATTTATGTTCTTATTAAAACTCCCAAAAAAGATTGTTCCCAATGAAAATATGTACGCTATGGAATATGTTGTGGAGGAATTAATACCTGAAGAGGAACCAACATCAACAGCTTCTGAAGCAAAGAAAATTGAAACCCATCGCGCTTTTAATGAAGCCGAAGAATTCATTTCAGAATTAGAAAAAGAACGCATTACACAGTCAAAAACCACAGCCGATAAACTAAGTGAAATGGATGGTGTTATAGAAAAATCTTCCAATAATGTCACTATCATTACTAATGAGGTAGCGGAAATCCCGGAAGTCGTCGATGAAACAAATGGAGACTCTTCTATTGAATCCAATAACCGAAACAGCACCAATAGCTTTCGTCTTGTGGATAGAACCGCTTTATCTTTTCCCAATCCGGTCTATACCTGCGAAAGCAATGGAAAGATAGTGTTGAATATTGAGGTTAATCATAAAGGAGAGGTGGTCTATTTATCGATCAATGAAAATTCTTCCACAACTACCAACGAATGCCTCATCGATAGTGCCTTAGAATATGCTAAAAAAGCTCGGTTTTCAGCATCCAAAGATAAGCCAACACAATTGGGGAGTATTACTTATGTGTTTCCGGGGCAGGGTTAGGCTGGCTTCGGCTCCGCTCAGCCACCATATTAATATTTCAATAGCAACTAAAACGGTAAATCTTAAAAAAACTTACTACTTTAGTTTTTGCAAAAAATAATATCATGGAAAAACAACGATGCGCCTGGAGTGGAAAAGAACAAATATATTTAGAATATCACGATAAAGAATGGGGCAATCCAGTTTATGATGACCAAACACTATTTGAGTTTTTACTTTTGGAAACCTTTCAGGCAGGTTTAAGTTGGATTACTATTCTAAAAAAACGAGAGAATTTCAGAAAAGCTTTTGATGGTTTCGATTATAAAAAAATAGCTAATTATTCCGATAAAAAAATAGCTTCTTTATTATTGGATGCTGGAATTATTAGGAATAAACTGAAAGTAAATTCTGCTGTAAGCAATGCCCAATATTTTATGAAAATCCAAGAGGAATTTGGAAGTTTCAGCAAGTATATTTGGGGCTTTGTGGATGGTAAACCGATCAAAAATAAGTTTAAGAATATGTCTGATCTTCCTGCAAACACACCCCTAAGTGATACGATAAGTAAGGACTTAAAAAAACGCGGATTTAAATTTGTGGGTTCAACAGTAGTCTATGCACACATGCAAGCCACTGGAATGGTTAATGACCATCTGGAAAGTTGTTTTAGGTATGATGAAGTCTAGAAACTAAAGCTTGGTTACTTTTTTTGTTAGCCTTCCAAAGTCTCCTTCAAAATTAACAAATAGGGTTCCTTTCCAACTTTGATTTAAGTTTAAAGTAATGATCCCATTTCCGTTTTCTATAGTCGTTTCATAGAGTCTTTGACCTAATATATTATGAATTGAGATCTGTATAGGGCCCTCGATATTATTCAGATCAAATGACACATTGTTATAAGTTGGATTCGGAAAAGGAGCAGAAATATTGTTGATTGCCCATTCTTCAGTAGAAAGGTTTTCAGCTTCAATTGTCCAAAATCCTTCAGGAGCTACTATCGGTCTTGCTAATGTTTTTCCTGAGTTCGCTTCCGCTTCAATATAATATTCAACATTACCAGTAGGAATTGTAATATCTACAGACCAATCATCACCACTTACAAAAGTCATTGGTGTTTGTGTAAATTCTGAAAAGCCTTCTTCACGCCAATAAATAGTAGCAGTATTAATTCCAGAATTGTGTTTGATCATCGCATCCACAGAAATAATAGAACCAGCATTCGCCTCGTCAATGGGTTGATGAACGATCCATAATGGGTCATTTACTCCAATAGTATGTGTAATACAATGGATAGCTCCAAATAGTGAAATAAGGTCTTCCCCCGGATTGTCCACATCCACTCCAACGATATTATAACCAGGCAATAATTCCTGATATTGAGCAAGTGCAGGAGCATCTACTTCGGGTCTGTAAATTGGAACAATTACCGACTTATTGATAAAAATAGAATTGCTAAAAGTACGGTAAGAGCCACCGGTATCAGGATAATTTCCGCCGGAACTTGGAGGCGCATCAATCCAAACTACATCGTAGGGAGTTCCAAAAGGAGATTGATAATTGCTCAATACATAGTCGATATTTTCTTCAATCTGAGGCCCATCAGCGACACCTTCGGGGTATCTACTTACCAATAATGTTTCTTCATCCAAAAGCTTCATATGCATATCTATATGGTGAATTTCATCGTAGGGAAGCGTTTCCATTTTTATATAGTTTTCAATCCCCATATACAAATTCATGATCTCGTCAATTTCACTTTCTGTTTTTACTGAAACACCATAAGGATTTCCAGCTGAATTTTCATTTAAAATCAATTCTGAAGCAAAGGCATTTCCCAATCCATCAGACATATAATTCCCTCCTGTATTCACTAAATCATTGGTCCCTGAATCGGTAACATAAATAGGAAAGCCCAATAAATTTGCATGTGCTGTTGGCATTACATCGTCAAAAGGACGCGGACGATTATAGATCCAGTCTGTATAAGCTCTTTCCCCAACATCGTCTGAATAAATCGTATTTCCACCGTAATCGCGAATCCAAATACTGTTACTACTTGCATTCAAAAATATTACATTGCTTATGTCCACCCCTGCATTGGTTAAATAATTGGAAACAGACGATTCGTTTTGGGTAGTAATAATAACCTTACATTCTTCTACCCCAACTTCGACTATCTGACGTAAAATATTCTGAAAACTAGTTGTCCACCGCACCACTAAATACTCAACTTCTTCCCATTCTGCTGCTGCTCGCACAGGACCAGATGGTGGAGCTGACATCTTATTATTCTTAAACTGAAATTGACTAAGTATACTTTTTTCAGTTTCTGTGAGGCCCTTTGGAAGTACTTCTTTTTCTTGTGAAAACAGTAAAGGAGTAGAAAATGATAGTAGAAATAAAAAGACTAATTGCAAAGGTATTCGTTTCATATTCAAGGGCTTATTGTGCGACTGCAAAGATAGTTAATTTTAATATCTATTCTGAAATTATCAATCCTTATTCAGGTATTTTAAAAATTCTTTCCGAGGTATTTCAGTTGCTCCCAAGCGTTCTAAATGAGTTGTATACATCTGGCAATCGATTAGCTTATACTCTTTGGCTTTCAGTTTTTCAACTAAATAATAAAAACCCACTTTTGAAGCATCACTCACTTTACTAAACATGCTTTCCCCACAGAACACTTTTTGTTGGGCTAGATCGATTCCATATAATCCACCTACCAATTCACCTTCCTCCCAAACCTCAACTGAATGTGCATGACCTTTTTTATGTAGTTGAATATAGGCATCCTGCATTTCAGTAGAAATCCATGTTCCTCCTTGCCCTTCTCTTTTTATAGTAGCACAATTTTTAATTACTTCTGAAAAATGAGTGTTGAATGTAATGCTAAACTTATTGCTGTTAATCGTTTTCTGAAGGCTTTTTGTAAGGTTGAAACTTGATGGATATAATATCATTCGTGGCTCAGGGCTCCACCACATAATGGGCTGCCCTTCTTCATACCATGGAAAAATTCCTGAACGATAGGCAAGGCTTAAGCGATTAATCGATAAATCTCCTCCTATTGCTAGTAAGCCTTCTTCTGAAGCTTCTTCCGGATTTGGGAACCAAAGTGAATCTGTGAGAAAATGCATTTTATTTGTAAATAATTAATAAATAGGAACGTTGATTAAACGGATCTTACAGATTTTCACAGATCTATTTGTGACACATTTGTTAAATTCCTATTTACCTTCCCATTATTGTGTTTTCTATTTATGATAATTCATTTTATTACTAATCGTAATTCTTTTTTACAAAAACAATAATCCAAGAAGATACACAATAGTTCCAATTACCATTAACATCATGGTATAAGGGAGGATTTCTTTAGCTTTTAGTTTTGTAATGCCCAATAAGGGTAATGCCCAGAAGGGTTGCAGCATATTAGTTATCTGATCACCATAGGCCAAAGCCATGATTGCTTTTGGTAAGGGGACTCCTAATTTTAAAGCAGATTCAATTACAACAGGCCCTTGTATTGCCCATTGACCACCTCCGCTAGGAACAAAAATATTAACCAAGCCCCCACTAAAAAATGTAAACAAGGGTAATGTCGTTGGTGTGGCTATTGAAACAAAAAAGTCGGATATCTGAACCACCATCCCACTATCTCTCATAATTCCCATAATCCCAAAATAAAGAGGGAATTGTATCAGGATTCCTGAAGCACCTCGTATGGCCTCTTCAACGGCATTTAAAAAACTTCTGAAATTTCCGTGTAAAATTAATGCCAATCCCAACATAAAAAAATTAAGCATATTTGGGGTTATGACCAGTTTCAATAAAGCGTCATGATACTGATAGAAAAATGTAAAGAGAATAATTAGACCGAAACCAATACCAATTATTTTAGAATGATCAATACGTTCTGCTCCCTTTAAATTGGTTTCTCTAGAAACAATCCCTTTATAAATGGGAAGGGATATTTTAGTGATGGGTGCTTTTTTTCCAATCTGATATAAAAACAATGGGAGTATCACCAATAATATTCCAAATAAAATAAGATTAAAACTGCTAAAAACAGTTTCACTGAAAGGAATATAATCAGGGAGTTGAGAAGTTAACTTTGTATCACTTATTCCTGTCATTAAACTTGCAATATGACCACTTTCTGAAACTTTTAAGGGTGCGGAGCCGCTAATCCCCCCATGCCAGATCATTAGACCTCCATAACCAGCGGCACCCACTAAAGGGTAGTTTATGTCGAAATTTCTTATTTGTGAAGCTTCTGCAACCTTACGTGCCAAGATCGCTCCAAAAATGAGTCCTAAACCCCAGTTGAAAAAGGAAACTATCAATGTCGTAGCACTAACTAATAAAACAGCATTGGAGGTATTTGTTACCAAATTGGTAAGCCTTTCTATCAAAGAATTCATGGGTTTGCTCAATACCAGAATATGGCCCAATACTAAAATAAGCATCATTTGGTAGGCAAAGACAAGTAGACTATTGTTCCAAATACCATGTTCCCAATACGAAAGAATTGCTAAAATATGGGACTCCTCTTTCGGTGCTTCCGTAAAGAATAAGGCAAGCAACATAGTAAGGATGGTAAGTATAATTGCTATTGCAAATGGGGAAGGCATAAACCTTTTAAATAAGGTTTCGATGGTGTTGGTGAAATTCATGCCTTAAAAATACAAAAACCTAAGAGACCTACTAGGTTTTGAAAACCTAGTAGGTCTAATTTTATGATAAAGTCATGAGATCCCGCTATTCCCAATTACTTGGGAGCGGGATTATCCCGAAACCTCGGGGCGACTAGGCAAATCAAAGATTTGCTGTCTCAAAACTAAAACGGAAGGTCATTCTTATCCTCTTCTTCCCCTTGATTGGGTAAGGATTCAAAGGATTCTGCTGGTGGCATAGGAGGCATGTCCTGAGAAACTGCTTGTTCTGAATTTTCTATACGCCATCCCTGAATAGAGTTAAAATATTTCACTTCCCCTTGAGGATTTGTCCACTCTCTACCTCTAAGGTTGATACTGATCTTTACATTTTGACCTACTGCAAAATCGTTTAACAAATCGGTTTTATCCTGAACAAATTCAACCATAATTGATTGAGGGTATTGTTCTTCGGTAGTAATAACTACTTCTCTTTTTCTAAATCCATTGTTCCCGAAAATTTGCGTTTCGCCAATAACTTTTATTTTTCCTTGTACTTCCATCTTATTATTAACTATTATTATTTTTTATTTTAAAATTCATCGAAGGGCACTACTTTATTTTCATCAGGTCGATTGCTAATAACAACCTAAAAGCATCAAATACATCTCCTTTTTGAAGCATATCCTGGGCTTGTTTTTGTGTGTTTTCTTTATTTGCGATATTTATATGAGGGCAATGTTTTATGCCTTGTTTTACAAATACCATAACTTCTTCTTCAGAAGGTATGCGTTCTGAATTCCCTAATATTCCCAGATCATTCCCCCTAAGTATGGTACTGTTTTTAATAGAATCCGGT
>Ga0164313_10001270_pt1 | contig 22237 bp, 17 predicted proteins | sample GuaBasSedimGuay4_FD_113735 | JGI IMG/M metagenome (GOLD analysis project Ga0164313, IMG submission 113735) | Subseafloor sediment microbial communities from Guaymas Basin, Gulf of California, Mexico - Guay4, Core 4569-4, 0-3 cm | ecosystem: Environmental > Aquatic > Marine > Hydrothermal vents... | reverse complement strand
ACACCTCCTTTTGGTTCATTTTCATAAACATCGAGCCCAACCCGGAGTCCTTTTTCCCTGATAGCTACCTTAAGCGCCTCAGTATCCACAACCTCACCCCTGGTTGTATTGATGAGAATCGCTCCATTTTTCATTTCATTCAAAAAGGTGATATCCACCAAATGATGTGTTTCCTTATTGACAGCCACATGCAAAGTAACTGCATCAGCCAGTTTTGCAACATCCTGTAGTGTAGCTGCATATTCAATCTCTAAGCTTTCTGCCATTTCTTTTGTTAAACTCCTCGACCAGGCAACAACTTGCATATCCAATGCCAAAGCCCGTCTTATTACACCTTTACCAATAGTACCTACTCCTATGACGCCTAAAACGCGTCCTTTCAGGCCTCGGGATTTTCCATACTTCTTTTTCTTCCATTCTCCATTTTTCATATCCGTAGAAGCCTGACTAATCCGGCGATCGGCAGCGATCAGCAAACCAATAGCAAGTTCAGCCACAGCATCACTATTCTTACCGGGACAGTTTGCCACGTGGATACACCTTGCACTGGCCTCTTTAAGGTCTATGTTGTTAACTCCGGCCCCTGCACGAATAATCAATGACAATGAAGAAGCTGCATCAATCGTTTCCTTAGTTACTTTTGTTGACCTAACGATAAGAATTTCCGAATCACCGATAACTTCAGGAATTTTTTCAGCTGTCAGATCCGGAATGCATGTGACAGAAGCGTTCATCGATTCTAAAGCTTCGATTGCTGCCGGGGCAAGTTTATCGGCAATAAGTATCTTTTTCATACATTTAAATATTTAATAGGATATATATGCCATGCAGGCACAAAAATCCTGATGTAATGCTTTGCTTTTAGTGAATTTAATGCACTAAAAGGTACTTACGTGCCGTATAGCATGAAGAAAGATAACATTTATAACATGACAAAAAACTTTCAATTGGAAAGCTCCTCATCCGGAGGTGGTTTTTCTTTGTTTTTTCCAAAAGGCCAAAACTTTCTTTTCTTTTTAAGTGGCTCTTCATCTTCCCTCAGAGCTTCTGCATCTATCAGAGGTTTATCTACCTCAGACAGATCTTCTTCTATAGCCTCATCACCCATTTTCTTGCTCGGCAAATACTTTCCAAAATGATGCAAATAGATGATTTGATCCACATTTTCAAAATCATTATAATAATTCGATAATACTGCAGCCGTATCAACAGAAACAATGGAATCAGATTCTGCAAATTCAAACTCATAATCTGCAAACGGGTCTTTCAAAGGCAAATAGACGGATTCTGTGGATACCGTTTGCATGCTACCGATCTTCTTATTATAGGCCATCGCATTGGCTATACCCACCTTCTTTTTGTCCACTTCCCAATTTTGCTTTGGTAAAGAATCCTCTCCGAATAAAGAGAAATGCCTACGGGTTTCATCTGTATCTAAAATGAAATAGCTTTGATAGGCCGGACAGATCATTTTCTTTTGGCAAGAAAACAAACTGGCCATTCCTACTACTAATAATATGTATAAAAATCCTTTCCTCATGTAGCTCAGCAACAAATATCAATCATTATTTAATATTAAGAAAATAACATGAAATATAATTTATTAGTGAACAGGTAATAAGCGTTTCGCAAACTAAACGTTTGATTATTATTTATATTCTCATTCTGAAGAACTTACAAATCCATAACCCCTGCGCTGCAGCTAAAAAATCAATCCAATCCCTATTCTTATCGCATTACATTATTATCACATTCTCGCATTATTCTACTCCGGCAGGGTAATGATCACAGTGGTCCCTTTTCCCTCTTTACTTTTAATTTTTATTTTGCCATGATAGGTCTCTACAATCCATTTGCATATCGATAACCCCAATCCATTGCTCTTACCAGCACCACCGCGAGATTTGTCTACACGATAAAACCTGTCAAAAACATTTGAAATCTCTCCTTCAGGGATGCCTAATCCATTATCTTCTATCTCCATCCTGATCTGGCCATCAATCTGTTGGATCCCGATGCTAACCCAGCCTCCTTTACCTGTATATTTAATGGAGTTATCCAATATATTTGTTATTAGTTGACTAAATTTTCCCGGATCAATTTTGTAATTAACAATGCCTTGGCCATGCTGAAAGGTCATATCAATCGATTTTTCTTTTGCCAAAGGCTGCATCTTCTGAATATTTTCATTCATCATCTCTACCAAATTGCAGCTTAAATTTTCAAGCTGAACATGCCCCGAATCGGCACGCGTAAAAAACAAAAGGTCTTCAACAATCTTTTCCATTCGCTGAACTTCTTCCAACGAGCTTTTCAAAACACTTTTGTAGTCTTCTTCAGACCTGATTTTTCGAAGTGCTATTTCAATCTCGCCCCGCATAATCGTGAGTGGGGTTCGTAATTCATGTGAAGCGTCAGATGAAAATTGTTGAATTCTCAAAACACCTGATTGAATGCGATCGATCATCTCGTTAAATGTATGAATCAACAATCCCAACTCATCTTCTTTTCCCTTCTCAGGCAAGCGCTTGTCAAGATGATATGCTGACAGGGCCCTGGCAGTATTAGTGATATCAGATACAGGCTTAAGAGTACGACGAGCAAGATACCAACCACCGAGACCTGCAATTATCAACATAGCAATGCCAAAAATAATCAGTAGCCCCCTGATTTGTTTTAATACATTTGTTACATATAATGTGGACTGACCAACAAGGAGGTAATAAGGCGACTTTTCCTCATGTGGTGACAAATGCCTGATTGGGTTTATGAATATCTGAAAAGTAATGTCATATTCGTCTTTTATGAGCATCCGCTCTCCCCGATCGCAAGATTTCTCAAGTTCAATATCAAAAACCGGAAAATTGGCGGAACGAAACTGAACATCGCCATTCTCATCATATATCTTAAAGAAAATACCGTATCTATTCAGGTGTTGATCGGCAATATGCCTTTCCAAATGTGCAACATTTAATATATCTCCATCCTGCTTTACATATTGAAGTATTTCCTCTGCAGTTTCTCTTAAAAGATCGTTTTGTTGCTTGTAGTATTGCCGCGAAACAAAAAAATATATCAGAAAAGCATATAAAACCAATGTCGCAGATAGCATCAGGCTATACCATATTGTCAATTTCAGACTTATACTTATTTTCATCTACTTTAGAATTTTACCCAAAGGCAATTAGGTGCAAAGAAATATCATTTTTCAATTTTATATCCAAAACCCCTGATTGTTTTAATCAGATGACTATTAAAGGGCTTATCAATCTTTTTGCGTAAATAATTGATATATACATCCACTATATTGGTGTCGTGATCATAGTTTTTGTCCCATACGAGCTCCTCAATATCAAGCCTGGAAACCACCCGGCCGGCATTTTGCATAAGCAATTCCAAAAGCCTGAATTCAATGGCTGTGAGCACAATCTCCTGTTCTGCTTTATAAATTTTATGCCTAACGGGATCGAGTTTAAGATCTGCCACCTGCAATACATTTTCCTTCCCCGCTTTCTGACGAGTCAAGACATGTAGCCTGGCCAATAGTTCTTCAAATGCAAACGGTTTGGTCATGTAATCATCAGCACCCTGATATAGCCCTTTTACCTTATCAGGTACCGTATCACGTGCTGTAAGCAACAATACCGGGATATCAATCGATGCCTCCCGCATCTGTTTTAGAATTGACAGCCCATCAAGTTTCGGTAACATGATATCCAATATCACCACATTATAATTGCCTGAAAGTATCTTTTCCCACCCCTCTTCACCATCAAATGCTAGTTGGACAATCCATCCTTCTTCCTCCAGGCCTTGCTGTAAGAAAGCTGCTACTTTATGTTCATCCTCAACGATTAAAATACGCATACATCAGCGTGCCAATTTTTAATAATAATGTGTAATTCGTTCAATTTAATTCTCCGCCTCAACCTCAAAATCATCAAAATATGTTACGGCATCTGCCTTGGTCCAAAGCCCAACCTTACCTTGTGTAAAAGTATCATCTTCAACATCAAGTAACAATGCACCATTTAGCCAGCATTTAATATGATTACCTACATTTTCCACTTCTATCTTATGCCATTGATTGGATGGGATAGTAAGGTTCGCACTTTGCAGTTGCTTACGATTTCCATCCACTACTTTATATACACGATAATTACTCTCAAGTGGGTTGGCACGGCAGATATAATAGTTATCTGCATCTACATACCTCCAAACCGGCCCCCCACCCTGATCTTCTTGCCCATCAACTGCCTTAAACATTAATTCTATCTCTACATCAGAATAGTTTGTTTTATCAGCAACGGCTACACTAAAATGATAACCGAGATTTTCTTTGCTCATTTGGGCCAGCGCATGGGGCTTGCTCGGGGCACTATCATCCTTTACGACGACCCAATTACCCAATCCACCTTTTCCAGTTTTGGCCGAGGTCCATTCTAAAGGAAGTGTACCTTCAGAATCCTGATCGAAATTAAAAATAACTTCTTCCTCCTCCTCTTCTTCCTCTTCAACCTCAACGTTTTCAGTAGCGTTTATTTGTTTACCTGATTCACCTTCCTCTCCCGTTTTTTGTGTCCCCTGACATGATATGCCAAATACCCAAACGGAAATGACAATAATAACTGAAATGATCTGATTGGTTTTCATAAGAGTCTCCTTTCTTAAAGTAATAATGAGTAAATGATTAAATGCCTAAAGCGCGAACCGCCATATCAATTTACCAAGAATAGTAGTCCTTTGTACTGTAAATTTATTTTCTTTTGTAGAAATGGATTGGTTTATTACAAAATAAAAATCCGTTCCTATCTTTGGTATCCAATTGATTCGGAAATTAAGCAATATATCCTCTCCTTCCGTATTCCACTGACCAAATAAGCTTGTGTTCAATTTGGGATTATAAGCATATTGAACCCTTGAACCAATCTCATCAGTAACAAAACTTCCTTCTGCAAGATTTACATAATTCCTGTCCCAGTTGGTATAAAAACTCCAGTGCTTATTAATATTAAACGCGATAAATGTTTCAAGTTCAGTGCGTTTTCCTGTGTAAAATCCTCCCCAACCGATACTTGAATAACCTGAAATTTTCCTTCCCCTAAAAGTCCTGAACTGTGTTTCCATACGATTATTCCAATATTCACCTTCAGGAACAGATATATCATCAGTAATATCAAAGGGCTCATCCAACCGGTCAAAAATATGCATCACATTAAACTCAAAAAACTCACCGCTTTTTGTCACAAATCCAAATGGACGCCATTCATAAAAAAAGGATTCAAACTCGTTGGTTCTACTGTTAGCATAATACCTTACATCAACCGGCTTAAGAATAAGATTTCTAAAAAATGGCAGCCATTTTGGCCTCGGATTGAATTGCAATTCGGTATAGTACATCCGGTAATCATTTCTTCGTAAAAAGCCAACTTCCGGATTAAACTGACCCTGTATTTCCATCACTGCCAAATCATATTCAACAATATCATTGTGATAGGCCAGGGATGCATGGTAAGCCAAATTTCTTTTGTTTTCTTCATCACTAGTTTGCGATTGTGCGATAGAACCATTGATCACAAGATTTTTGTCGCCAAATATTTTTGTTGTAGAGTAATTGAAATCAGCCCCATAAACGAAATTTTGCCTGCCGTTTAAAATTTTTGAAGTAGCCATAATTCCAATATTGGATTGCTTTAATATATCCTGGCTTATTCTCACAACTGAATAGTTGGTCATCGGTATAGAATCCAGCTCTCTCGTCAGAATAGAAAGAATACCAATATTGGTTCTTTTTTGTTTGCCAAACAGCCGTACCCCACCTAAGATAGGAACTTCTTGTCCGTCATGAAGGCCAATCCTCCTCGAATAAAAGACCTCATTGCCCCTGCCCATATTCATTTGAAAATTGTCTCTGCCCTCCAAAAAGAATTGTCGCCTTTCGGGATAATATAAGGAAAACCTGGATAGATTGATCTGTGCGCGATCTGATTCCACCTGGGCGAAATCTGTATTTATAGTTAAATTCAGTTTAAGCATAGGCGTAATATCATAGTTGATATCACCTCCAACCCTTAAACGTGAATCCCATTTATCCTCCTCATCAAGTTCAGCCCCTCCTGAAATATATGGCTTTATCTCTACTTTATTCTTCGCTTTAATATCCGTCAAACCTGCCAGCTTACCTGCCTGGGATATTTTTTCCAGCTCATAAATGCGATACCAACCCTGCCACAACAACTGTTCCCTTTTCCGGCGTATATTTCGTTCAAAATTGATGCCCCATATTTGGTTATCTCCTTTTGGAAATTTTAATGTTGAAAAAGGAATTTCAAATTCTGCAAACCATCCTTCATCGGTTACTGTTGTAACTACATCCCAAACACCGTTCCAGGACATGTTGAATCCAGCGCCCTCTTCAGAAACCAATACATCTGCACGGGCACCATTTGGATTGGTAACAAACAGATAACCGTTTCTATTATCATTAAATGTACTTATGATCATCTCAAAATTGTCATCACCTCCCCACATAAAGTCACGATTCATCTTGTTAGCGATCAATTTTGATGGATCTGAATCATAGCCCCAGAATCCAATGTACATTTTATTGATACCATATATGATGGCCACTTCGGTCCTTTCCGTTGCCGGCTCACCCTCTGTAAGTTCACGTTGAGTAAAATTACTGATCCTCCTTACTTTTGACCAACAGGGCTCATCCAGTTTTCCATCGAGAGTTATTTTATCCGCTGTATAATGGGCAAAAACGGTGTCAGGTTGACTGTGTTGTGCAACTGCATACCCCGCAGCCCACTGAAAAATAAAAAATGCGACTACACGTCTCATCTATCGTTTTATTCTGTTTTACTTCTAAAAAAAATACTTCCTTTTGCCGCACACCAAAAAACACGTGTTAAAGGATGATGAAGCACTCGATTTCAGCATATTATACTGTAAATATATCAGGTAAAGATTAAAATGAGATTAAAATGAGAATATGTTGAAAGAAAAAATCAAGATGAGATCTTTTAGCTTATCCCTGCTTTAACAGCCTTCGGTAATTTTTCAAAAACCAGGGCATAAGAATCATCAACCCACTCACTGATCAGAGAATCCGGTACAGATCCATCCATTTTCACTGTGTTCCAGTGCTTTTTGTTCATGTGATATCCGGGCTTTACAGCCGGGAACCTTTCCCGTAACTCTATCGCCTTTTCCGGATCACATTTAAGATTCACACTTTCAAAAGTATCCACATCCAGCAGAGTGAACATCTTCCCTCCCACCTTAAATACCAGGGTACTCTCATCAAACGGAAATTCTTCGGTGACACCCTTCTTTGACAGACAATAAGTCCGGAAATTTTCTATATTCATAATCCGTAATTCATAATCCGTAATTCGTAATTTTTAATTCTTCTCAACCCACTTACCATCTTCTTTTATGATTTCGATCAGCCGGTCAACGGCTTCCGCTTCCGGCACACCTCGCCTGACCACCTCCTGCCCTCTGTACAGAGTAATCTTCCCTTTACCAGACCCCACATATCCATAATCCGCATCTGCCATTTCACCAGGACCATTCACTATACATCCCATTATGCCAATTTTCAGGCCCTTTAGATGCCCTGTTCGTTCCCGTATTCTGGCTGTGGCTTCCTGCAAATCAAAAAGGGTACGACCGCATGAGGGACATGAAATATATTCTGTTTTGGTAATACGGGCCCCTGCTGCCTGCAAAACACCAAAAGACAGGTCATTAAGCGAGGTGTATGACCCCGAATCACCTGCTAAAACATCCGGGTCGTCAACGCTTAACATAACCCCATCCCCCAGGCCATCAACCAGCAAGCCGCCCACATCCGTGGATACATAAAGCATTAAATCATCAATACCCGTATTTGAATAATTCGCAGATATAACCACAGGAATTTGAATATTACGATTGATGAGCTCAAAGAAAAACCGGCGCATTTCCGGCATGGCATGTTTGTTGGAAGTCTTCAACATGATCACCAGATTAGTGCCTGCTTTTAGAAACTCCCATTTCTGCTCATCCATACCCGGCAAATCAGCTGTGATAAAATTGAGCTCCGAATGTAAGACTGTTTTCATCGAGCACGCCCCAATTTCCAGGCAAGGAAACCAGTTTCCCCTTTCTTTATCCTTCACCCACAAGCTGTAATCAACAATCTCCCCTACATTCTGTGGCAAAGAAAAAGACAAGGACTCCTCTGAAGTGAAAATAAAATCAGCAGCCCGGTCAGACCGTGAAAATTCTCCGCTTTGTGTCGAATAAGATAATCCCACACACTTCAAGTCTTCCTCAGAAAATGTCTTTATTCCTCTTAAATCAGCAATAACTACTGGTACTTGCAGTCCACCAAAAGAACCTAAGGGCTGTGTCCTTCTCCTTGCAAATTCAAACGGATTTAATGGGGACTTATCTATCGAAGATATCGGAACATGCCCATCCCTATTCTCATACCTTAAAGCAAGAGATTTTGCAACGGGAACTTCCTTCTCCGGCTCTTCCGTCAGTGAAACGCGTATAGTATCGCCCAATCCATCTTCGAGCAATGCCCCAATGCCCACAGCAGACTTGATCCGCCCGTCCTCTGCTTCTCCAGCTTCGGTTACCCCCAGATGTAAAGGGTACGGCTGCATTCCTTCTTCTTCCATCCGGTTAACCAGCAACCGGTATGCCTGCACCATCACTTTCGGATTAGAAGCCTTCATCGATAATACGATATCATGATAATTCAAATCATCACAAATCCGTAAAAACTCCAGGGCGGACTCTACCATGCCCATTGGCGTATCACCATACCGGCTCATAATGCGATCTGACAGCGATCCGTGATTAGTGCCAATACGCAAAGCAGTACCATACTCCTTACAAATATTCACAAGAGGTGTAAATTTCTCTCTTATGCGTTGAAGTTCGGCCTCATACTCACCATCGGTATATTCTAATTGCTGAAATTTCTTTTTATCAGCATAGTTACCAGGATTAATACGCACTTTTTCTATGATCCTGGCTGCTACCTCAGCAGCATTTGGAGTAAAATGGATATCGGCGATTAAAGGAATATCAACACCTAAGTTTTGAAGACTTTTCTTTATCTCTCTCAGGTTTTCTGCATCTCTTACAGACGGTGCCGTAATGCGTACATACTCACAACCGGCATCAACCATGCGCATCACCTGTGCTACCGACCCTTTGGTATCCATCGTATCTACAGTGGTCATCGATTGAATGCGTATCGGATTTTGTCCCCCAAGCGGAATATTTCCCACCTGCACTTCGCGAGTTAAACGACGGGAATAGGTTGTCAGGCTGTTACAGTACTTACTAATGTCGTGGTTATTCAAATTATTATATTCTATATGAAACTCTTTCGATTCATGATTATAAAATCACAAATCCCAATCAACAAATTTCAAATAAATTTTATTTACAAAAAAATTAATTTTTAAAGCAGTATCAGATGTTCATTGGTTCTAATGTTCTATTGTTCTTCTGTTCTAATGTTCTAATGTTCTATTGTTCTTCTGTTCTAATGTTCTAATGTTCTATTGTTCTTCTGTTCTAATGTTCTATTGTTCCTCTTATCCGGATGATTGACGCTCTTTCACAAATTTTTTAAACAAAAAATAGGCTGGCACACCTAATGCCACCGTAGCTATCGCCACACCGGATTCAACAGGTCGCTCCATAAGCGCAAAGAACATCATAGCCAAGCCAGCTACGATATAAACAACAGCGGTCACGGGATATCCGGGAAGGCTCTGCGTAATCTTTCCGCTCATACGCATCCTGATCAAGCCAAACACCACCAATACGGGGAAGATGGCCAGCGAAAATCCCATATATGTCAGTATCTGATCAAAAGTTCCCGACAAAAGTATCACAATTGATATAGCACCCTGAAAAATTACAGAAAGCCATGGCACACCGAATTTTGGGTGGATCTTTGAAGCAAAACTAAAAAAATAGCCATCTTTTGCCATTGCATAATACACCCTTGGACCCAGAATAATAAATGCCGAAATAGATGAAAAAAGGGCAAATGCAATCATCAATGAGAAAAATTTTCCGCTTAATACCCCAAAAAGGTTACCGGCAGCCACACCGCCAACCGAGATCACACCTTTCATTTCTTCAGGAGGAATGGCATAAATAAATAACAGATTCAGTAAAAAATACAATAAAACAACCACTCCGGTACCCAGCAACAACGATCTGGGTAGGTTTTTTACCGGATCCTTAATTTCAGCACCAATATAAACGGAGGCATTCCACCCGCTATAGGCAAACATGATCCACATGAGCGACAAGCCTACCGTTTTCCATCCACTTAAGTCAAAGTTAAAAGTATCACCTGCTGCCAAATGATCCATATTTCCCTGCCCGATAGAAAATCCAAGCAATATCAATCCTACTACAAGTGCTACTTTTAAAACAGTCAATACATTTTGAACTTTAGCTCCAAAATCTATGCCCCGCAAGTGAACAGCTGTAAACACCAGAATAATCAAAATGGAATAAAATTTCTTCATGAAGTCCAGGCTAAAGCCATCAACTTCAAACAAAAAGGGTAAAGCCCTGTAAAAATATGCGCTAAAACCAATCGCAGCAGCAGCAATTGGAGCTGAAAAGCCGACAATAAAGGATACCCAACCACTAAGAAAACCAAGCATGGGATGATACATCCGCGACAAAAACACATATTCTCCACCTGCCTCAGGCATCATAGCCCCAACAGCACCATAACTCAAGGCCCCGCTCAAAGCAATTGCGCCTCCAATTACCCATAAAATCAATAAAAGCAATGGGTTGTTAAGATCAGCCATCAAGAGCCCGGAGGTGGTAAAAATACCGGCACCGATCATATTGGCCACAACAATATTTGTGGCAGGAAAAAGTCCCAGCCTTCGCTGCATATAAGCATGTTTTTCTTTACTCATTTCAATTTCCTGACCTCACATTTATTTCTTAAAGCTGATAGAAATACCTGAACTGCTGGTTTTATTGATCCGGGTATCATAATCGTCTCTACTCTCCAAATAATCCAGAAATTTCCTGATGCCCCCATAAGCATTTCTCACATTATGAGCTGTAAAACATCCCCCTGGATTAAGTTTAGGATCCACATCCTTAAAATATTGAACATACCAACCTTTATCGGCATCGGAAAATACAAAGTCAAACGGACCAGGCAATTCTTCTACCAGCTGATGAGCATCTGCCAGTCTTGCATCCACAAAATCAGACAGACCTGCCGCTTCAATATTTTTAAGTGCCTGCCTGTGACGCTCCTGATCCACTTCAATGGTGATCAATTTACCACCTGTCTTACTTAATGCCCAGGCGATCCAAATAGTTGATAGACCTGTTGACGTACCGATCTCCAGAGCATTTTTATATTGATGATCAAGGATCAACTGGTACAACACCCTGCCGTCCTCATAAGGTACATTCCAGTCCTGCCATTCGCCGGCGTGATCATCTAGAAATTTTTGGACCTTTTTATCAAGGGCTTTCTGATTAATAGTATTTTGGGCTCTTAGAAGTTGGCCATTAAAAGTCACCCATATAACACAACTAATAGCGAAAAAACGTCTTAAATTATTTTTCATATCACAAATTTATTAGTGAACGAAATATACATTCAAGGTCAGAAATATTTCATTAAGATCAAACCGTGAAGAATGTTGCAAATCTTATACCAAAACCTCTGGCATCAGGGCTTCATCATTTCCAATGCCGGGGCAACCTCTTTTACTGGTAGTTTGCACATCTTTTCCTGGCATACATATATCCATGTTTCGCCTTGTCGCAGCCTATGCTCCAGTATGTCAAGGCTTCCTTCTGATGAGCCTCCCACATATACCGCATTTGGCGCAAAATATACAAGCAATTCCGTTTGAAGTCGTTTGTAATCTTCTCCCACAATAGCAACTTCATAAAAATTATAAACGCGAAACAGCAACAACTCAACCCATGTAGTATAGTAAGAAGGGTATTCGCTAAGCTGGGGAATAATGGATTTGAGCATATGATCGGATATTTCAAGATAACCATCATCAAAATACAACATGCCCAAAAAGTATAAATTTCTTGCCATTATACCATTTGCAGATGGAATTACATTATCGACATTATCAATTTTACGTGTTATGATCTTTTCATCCAGATCAGAAGTAAAATAAAAAAAGCCGGTGCGCTGATCCCTGAAATGCTTTATAACATAATTTGTAAGACCTTTTGCCCTTTGTAGCCAGGATTCATCAAATGTTACCTGATACAGCTCAATAAAAGCCTCAATGGTAAAAGCATAATCTTCGAGAAAACCGTTGATCCCTGATTTACCATTCTTATAGTTTCGGTTCAGACGAAAATCTTTTGACATCATTTTTTCAGAAATAAATATTCCTGAATTAACCGCCAGATCCAGGTACTCTTCATCCTTAAATGACCGGTAAGCATGGACAAGTCCGGAAATTGCCAAAGCATTCCAGGAAGTCAATACTTTATCATCCAATCCCGGAGCAACACGTGTTGCCCGTGCTTTGAGCAATATTTTTTTTGCCTGTACCAATTTTTCACGAACTAAATCTGCCTCCATCCCAAACTCACGAGTCTCATCTTCAAATGATTTTGTTACAAAAAGTATATTCTTCCCTGACTCCCAGTTTCCCTGCTCTGCTATGTTGTAATACTTTTTAAACAAATCCGCATCTTCCCTTAGCAGGGAATCTAATTCACCGGCTGTCCACACGTAGTACTTACCCTCATCTCCTTCACTGTCGGCATCAAAAGACGAATAAAAAGCGCCTTCACCTGTCAACCAGTTTTCTTTCATAAACCCGACCGTCTCACTAACAACATCTTTGTATTCCGGATTTTTCGTAACCAACCAGGCATCGGAATACAACCGTAGCAGCTGAGCATTATCATAAAGCATCTTTTCAAAATGAGGAACTTTCCAAAACCCATCGGTAGAATATCTGGCAAATCCTCCACCTATTTGATCGTAAATACCGCCACGGGCCATTTTAGTAAGTGTTGTATTTAACAATTCCAAAGCTTGCCGGTCTTCACTCATATAATGATAGGCCAGAAGCGTACTGAAGTTTGACGGCAGGGGAAATTTTGGGGCACGGTTATACCCGCCTTCATCTGGATCCATCTCATTCATCCATTGCTGCGCCAGAGCTTCAATATGTTGCCTGTCAGGCAATATAGTATCCTGTACCGGTTCAATGGCATTCCCGGCTACAAGTCCTAGCGCAACCTGGTTGGCCATGTTTTCAAGCTTCTCAGGCTCTTCTTCCCATAATTTCACCACTTTTTTCAACATACTCATCCATTGTTCCTTTGGGAAATATGTTCCTGCAAAGAATGGTTTTCCATTGGGCAAAGTAATACAATTGAGCGGCCATCCGGCATTTCCGGAAATCATCTGGGCTGCTTCAATAAATATCTTATCAATGTCGGGTCGTTCTTCCCTATCCACCTTTATGCTCACAAAATGCTCATTCATATAAGCGGCCACCGAATCATCTTCAAAAGATTCATGTTCCATCACATGACACCAATGACAAGACGAATATCCAATACTGACAATAATGGGTTTATTTTCCTTTTTTGCTTTCTCCTGAGCTTCAGTTCCCCAGGGGAACCAATCGACTGGATTGTATGCGTGTTGTAGCAAATACGGACTGCTTTCATGAATCAACCGGTTTGGTTTGCCTTTGTGATCCTGTGCATTATCACATCCGGAATAGGTAGTAACAAGGGAAAATAGCATAAGCAATGAGATATGTTTTTTCATATAGATCGTACTATCAATTACGAATTGCAGTTAACGTTTTATGATCAAGTTACTTATTCGTAATTCGTAATTCGCAATTTTTATTCATTCCACTATCCTGATCACTTTCATTTTGTCATTGTTACGTGCCACCAGGATCATAGTGCCGAGCTTATTTTCAATAATTTGAATATCTTTTACATCACCATCTGCATACAATCCGCTTTTAATAAATGGAACTGCTTTAAAATGGCCTTTACCGTCACCCCGCAAATAAGTGCCGGTACCTGCATCAGCACGTATAGTCTCTATTTCGGCATTGTACATATTACCTCCTGTTATCACATCCAAATGCCCATCTCTGTTCACATCCCGGACAATTATACCAGAAACAGGTGCAATTTGTGCCAGATTCTCAAAAGGTGTAATGCGGAATGTGCCATCACCGAGATTTTCTATATAGCTCGACGCAAAGGTTTGTACTTTATAATTTAATGCTTGCCCAAGTGTTTCCTCCCCATATACTTCTGTCAGCGGTGCAATCGCAAATTCATCGTAAGTAGGAAATTTTTCACTGATTCCCGGTATCTGTTGGGAAGAACAAGACCGTCCGCGTAAAGGAAATAAAATGCCTTCATTGAAATACCCTAATACAATATCCAGTTTATCATTTCCATCAAAATCATAACTATAAACCTCAAATGGTTCATCTTTACTTGCATGATATTTATAGTTTAACCCCAGATTACCCGCTATAATATCTTCATCTCCATCACCATCAAAATCCCCCTTTGCCAGGCTAAACCACCAACCATTTGAATACTTTAAGCCATTTTCATCTCCGGTTTTGGTAAACTTACCTTCGCTAAGATTAAATACAGTCAAAGGCATCCATTCACCGGCAACAATCAGATCCATGTCTTCATCCATATCGTAATCAATCCAAATAGCTGAAGTCACCATTCCCAATTTCCTGAATTCCGGGGCCATCGTATCGGTAACATCTGTAAACTTTCCTCCATCATTTCTCAATAAATAACTATCTGCAGGCTGCGGGTACATGCCAGGATTCTGTCTGCCGCCTACAAAAAGGTCAAGATCACCATCCTTATCATAATCACATGGAACTACTTTCGACCCACTCATAGTCATATCCGGCAATGCATTTTCATCTTTAGAAAAATGTCCTAAACCGTCATTCAGATACAAGCGATCCTGCAAACGCTGGTCGCCATTTTTCACTTCATTTCCCCCACTCACTACATATAGATCGACATCACCATCGCCATCAGCATCAAAAAACGTAACACCCATGTCTTCATAACCTCTCTCTTCCAACCACAACTCCTCTTCAATAGAATGAAATGTGCCATCAGTATTTTGCAAATACAAACTGCCTGGCATCCGGTAAGAACCACCGATATAAAAATCTTCCAGGCTATCTCCATTAACATCTGCCACGGCTACATTCGGACCAAGGGTTGACATTTTATGTGGCAGCAACACCTCCCTGAAAAAATCATTAAACTCATTTTCAGAATGCCTGTAATCCAATTGCACTTCATTAGTTGCATCCACAAAATAGCGTTCAGAATTATCTACCTCAAACGGCATGGGATCCCCTGCCTGTGCATATTTAAAAACCAGCTCCTGGTTGGCCTCCAGATTTTCCAAAACCGTACTTTTACCATCCAGCCAGGTAATTATTATCTTGTCCACTTTACTGGTATTTCCAAGGCCAAAATGTAGCACGGGCTCCATACTTGATCTGTATCCATGAGTCAGATACAATTGTTGAAACTGCATACTGTCACCATGGTAAATCCACACTTTTGTACCCAATCCCAATAGATTTTGCTCAGGCCCTTCAAAACTTATCCTCAAATAATTTCCATTCTCCTTTTTATCCAGGTTATTCTCATAAACAAAGGCATAATCATCGATGTTATTGACGATCAGATCCAGATCACCATCGTTATCCAGATCACCATAGGCACAGCCGTTAGAAAAACTGGGCTGCCCCAATCCCCACTCATCCATCACTTTAGTAAAAGTCAGATCACCATTGTTCTTATACATATAGTTTTTTATCTTCTCCACCGGCAAAGATTCCAAAAGATAATCCCATTCCTCAGATTTAAAAACATTTTTTCCATAGGTCAGCTTAAGCATTTGTTTTTAATTCTTTCCCCAATCTGTGTTCCGTATATCCTTCCGCATGCCATTGGCAATAAACAGGTCCTTATATCCATCATTGTCAAAATCGGCAAAAACCGGTCCCCAGGTCCAGTCCGTATTGGGTATTCCTGCCATTTGGCCTACTTCACTGAAAGTTTCATTTCCATTGTTCAGGTGTAGTACGTTAAACATATACTGATAATGCAAACCCATCCTAACCGAATTCCAAAATTTTGACGGATTCATTCCGCCCATATTGGCTTTTAAACGTCGATTATCCTCCGCTACCATATCAGTCACCACTATATCAAGCCAACCATCATTATTATAGTCAGCCATATCATTCCCCATCGAAAAGTTGGAAATATGTTTCATTGATTTCTTTGTCGTTTCCCGAAATGTCCCATCACCATTATTATAGTAGAGGTAATCATATTCAAAAAAATCATTGCTTACAAAAATATCTTCCCAGCCATCCTGGTTAATATCTCCGGCAGAAACACCATGGCCAAAACCGATAACTGAACTCCATATTCCCGCTTTTTCTGTCACGTCCTCAAACTGCCCCCCTTTATTTTCAAACAACTTATCACCACAGTATTGATGAACTTCCCTCCTCATGTCTTCCGGCAATCCGTTGCTGAACTTTTCAGGCCCTTGATTTACCAGGTACATATCCAAATCTTCATCTTTATCGTAGTCAAAGAAAGTGACATTTACTGCATAGCCGGGATGGTCCAGACCATACGCTTTTGCCTTTTCAGTAAACGTGAGGTCTCCATTATTGATATACAATAAATTGCGCCGATCATCCGGTTCATGCATGCCTGATTTGCTGATATACAGATCCATATAGCCATCGTTGTTAACATCTGCCATAGCAATTCCGGTATACCACCCCGGACCTTGAGCAATTAGCCCTGCCTTCTCAGTAATATCTTCAAACTTCATGTTGCCCATATTGAGATATAACCTGAATTGCACCATATTTCCGGTCAACAGCACATCAGGCAGACCATCGTTATTGATGTCTCCAATGCCAACGCCACCACCGGAATAAAAATCCTGGTACATGATCACATTCATTTCATGAGTTTCCTCAATATCATTTCTGAATTTAATACCGGTGGATTTCGGATCTTTTAAAGTAAATAGCTTACTCCCAATAGTCCAGTCTTGTACTTTTAATTCCTGGCATGAAACAATCAAAAACACCAAAATCAGCCATACCATACCTGAGTAAAAAATGCTTTTACTTAAAAATTCTTGTTTCATATTCAATCGTATTTTATAGAATAACTCAATTCGCAAGTTAATGTTTGCCAATAAAAAATAAATGGAATTGTATCTTGTGGTAGGTTAACTAACCTGCTCACTATTCTGGCAGGAAGTATTGATAATCTTTGCATCGAATCTTGTGCATATACAAGCCGTCTAATACAGACTGAAATCTGCCTATTTTAAGACTACCAACTGATTCTACTGCCAACTATCTCTCACTCTTCTCCCTTTTCACTCTTTCCCACATTCCCGCTGCGGCTTTTTAGTTTCTTATCTTCGACCGTATGGTTCAGAAATTTATTTATTCTATCAATATCAAGGGTTGATCGGATTTGACCCAGCTCATCTATATCAATGTCAAGTCCTTCCAGTTCCGGATTAACTGCCAATTTCTTTTTTACCTTCCCTTTCTTTTTATTGCCCATGACCTTCAATCTTTGTTAGTGCATTATTTATTCGTTCTATTACTTCCTCCCTGCCGAGCACCACCATAATTTCCATGAGATCCGGCCCCGACCCAACACCTGTAACCGCAAGGCGAAGGGCCTGCATGATCCTGCCCATTTTTATATTTTCCTTTTCAAGTATACGGTTGAGCGCCTCCACCACCGTTTCCCGGTTAAAATTATCAAGTTCCCCGAGTTCCTGCACAAACCCTGACAAAACCGTTATAGCTTCATCATTCCACTTCTTCCTGACAACTTTTTCGTCATAACTTGTAGGTGGCTCAAAGAAATATATGCCTTGTTCCAAAATCTCTTTGGGAAATATAACGCGCTCCTTTAACAAGCCACAAATAGCCTCCGCTTTTTCTCCGGAACACTTAAAGCCTGCATTTTGAATATCTGTCAAAAAATCTCCTGCCAATTCAGTGTTTTCCTTTTCCTTTAAATACTGCTGATTAAACCATTTGGCTTTTTCAATATCGAAACGTGCTCCGGATTTGCCGATCTTCTCAAGCGAAAACTCAGAAATTAAGGCTTCCATGTCAAACAATTCCCGTTCTGTTCCCGGATTCCATCCCAAAAGTGCCAGAAAATTGACAAGAGCTTCCGGCAAATAACCTTCTTCGCGAAATCCTTTAGAAACCTCAGCAGTTTTTGGGTCTGTCCAATCCAACGGAAAAATCGGGATACCCAGTTTGTCGGCACTACGTTTGCTCAATTTTCCATTACCATCCGGCTTGAGCAGCAGGGGCAAATGTGCAAACCTGGGCATATCATCTTCCCAACCCAAAAACCGGTACAATAACACATGTAAAGGTGCTGATGGCAACCATTCTTCACCCCGGATCACGTGAGTGATCTCCATCAGATGATCATCCACCACATTGGCCAGATGATATGTTGGCAACCCATCAGACTTCACCAGGATCTTATCATCAATATTTGATGAATGCACTCTAACCTCTCCCCTGACAATATCAACCAACTGAACTTCTTCATCCGACGGCACAAGCAAACGGATCACATAAGGAAAGCCGGAGGACAACCTTGCCTGCACATCTTCTCCGGATAGTGTGAGGGAATTTTTCATCTCACCCCGGGTTGCAAAATTGTACACCGGATTGGCCTCACCAGTTTCTTTCATTCGCTGGCGCATAGCTTCCAGTTCTTCAGGTGTATCAAATGCATAGTAAGCCTTACCGTCATCAATCAACTGAAGTGCATATTTAATATAATGATCTTTTCTCTCCGATTGTTTATATGGACCAAAAGCACCTCCTTCTTCTATTCCCTCATCGGGAATGATTCCCAGCCAATTTAGAGACTCACGGATATACTGCTCTGCTCCTTCCACGAATCTGGATTGATCTGTATCTTCAATCCGAAGTATAAAAACTCCTTTGTGTTTCTTCGCAAAAAGGTAATTGTATAATACCGTACGCACACCGCCAATATGCAATGCACCCGTTGGGCTTGGGGCAAACCTTACTCGTATTCTATTCATCTAACACTATTTAGGGTCTACTGAAAAACACATAATCATTTAATATACAATTAATTATAATGAATATCATTCTATAAAATGCAAACATTTTGATTCATTTGGCAATAAAACCGTGCATTATTTATGTTAGTCTGTGGCACATCATCTACTGCATTGCTTCGGCATCGTAGTATTAATATACAACTTCGCCTTACGGCTTTGTATCTGATGCACCACAGACTTTTTCAGCAGACCCTATTTATAAAAACCATTTAAAATCAGGTGCAAATTTATTAAAATGAATCGTCAATCAATTATAATTTTCAATATTCTATTTGACAGCGATACAAGAAATTTCGACCTGCACATCTTTTGGCAACCTGCTCACCTCTATTGTTTCCCTGGCAGGAGCCGCACTGGAGAAGAAACTTCCATAGACCTCATTAATCAAGGCAAAATCATTCAGATCCTTTACAAAAATGGAACATTTCACTACATGACTAAAATCCATTTTTGCTGCTGCAAGTATTGCACCCAGATTTTTCATCACCTGTTCAGTTTCCCGGACAATATCACCGGTCAACAGAGTTCCGGTTTCAGGATCGATTGGAATTTGCCCTGACACATACAATGTATCACCCGCCAATACGGCCTGATTATAAGGGCCAATTGGTGAAGGAGCTTCTTTACTTTCAATGATTTTCTTTCCCATATTTTTACGTTGCTGGTTTTATCTCAAACAAATTACTACCGGTCAAATCAAATTACTTCATCTCATTTCTTGTTTTCAAGATGAAATATAAACAATTTGGCACTGCAAAAATACATATAAAATTGAACAAGAGACCAATTTATGAGTTTAAAAAACGATCTTATTATACGTGCTGCAAGAGGAGAAAATACAGAACGTACACCTGTTTGGGTAATGCGACAAGCAGGACGAATTCTCAAAGGATACCGGCAGATCAGAGCCCAGGTCAGTGGTTTTGTCGAACTAGTTAAAACTCCTGAGCTTGCAGCGGAAGTGACAGTTCAACCTGTAGATCTACTCGGTGTAGATGCTGCCATCATTTTCTCAGATATCCTGGTAATCCCCGAAGCGATGGGATTGCCTTATGTGATGGAAGAGAAAAAGGGTCCGCGTTTTCCTCAAACAGTCAATCGAAATGATGACCTAAACAAACTTTCAATAGCAGGTGAGCATGAACTTGAATATGTAATGGAGGCCATCCGGGTGGCAAAACAAAAACTCGATGGACGGGTTCCTCTGATCGGTTTTACCGGGGCGCCATGGACCCTGTTTTGTTATATGACAGAGGGAAAAGGGAGTAAAACATTTTCAGTCCCAAGAAAATTGTTGTACAGTGATCCTGAGTTTTCCCACAAACTGTTAGATATGATCACCGAAAGCACTATCCGTTATTTGAAAGGACAGATCCGGGCCGGTGCCGATCTGGTTCAAATATTCGATTCCTGGGCGGGTATATTACCTAAACCCATTTATGAAGCATTTTCCCTGAAATATATAGAAAAAATTTGCCAGTCGATCAGCGAGGTGCCGGTTATCGTTTTCGCAAAAGATGCATATGCTTCCAGAGCATCTCTCGGCAAGTTGAGCTGTGATGTGATCGGGTTAGATTGGAATATGGATATTATCGAATCCCGTAAGTTGATAGGCCCGGATAAGGTATTGCAAGGGAATCTCGATCCGGCAGTATTGTATGGAAGTAATAAAGAAATTGAAAAGCACACACACAGGATGTTGCAGGAATTCGGTGGAATAAAACATATCGCAAACCTCGGGCACGGTGTATATCCGGATACCGATCCGGATAAAGTCAGATTTTTTATTGAAACAGTTAAGAATTTTAGTAATTAATCCATACTATAAGCAGGAAGTTTTGAATTGCGTCCGTTTAGCGCTTTAAATATTACCACCATTAAAGAAAGTGGATTCTAAATTTGTTAAATAAATTATAAAACCATGAAAAGAACAATCATCTCCTTTTTACTACTTTTTTCATTTTTTATTGTTTCAGCTCAGACCGTTCCACAAGGCACTGTGCTTGAAAGTTTGAAAATGGATAGTAAAATGATGCCAGATCCTGTTAATTATACAATTTATCTGCCACCTGACTATGGAACCAGTCAGCGGCGCTATCCTGTTGTTTATCTGTTACATGGTTTTTCTGACAACGACATGGGATGGATACAGTTCGGTGAAGCCAACATGACCGCCGATCAGGCCATTGCCAACCGAGAGATTCCGCCCATGATCATCGTGATGCCTGATGGAGGCGTTACATGGTATACGGATGACTACAAAGGGAAGGAACCCTGGGCAGAAATGTTTGTGAATGAGTTTATTCCATATATTGACGCCAACTATCGCACACGGCCAAAGAAAGAATTCAGAGGTATTTCCGGGCTCTCAATGGGCGGTTATGGCTCATTGCATACTGCCATGAGGAATACTGATATATTTGTTGCCTGTGCGGCATTCAGCTCAGGGGTTATACCAAAAGAACGGGTAACCCAAATGCCCGAAAAACAATATCAGTCGTATTTTAAATCTATTTTTGGAGAAAAATTGGTTGGTGAAGACCGCTTTAATGAACATTGGCAAGCCTTTGATCCTTTTACCCTATTGGATACTGTGCCTATGGATAAATTGAAAAGTGTCAGGTGGTATCTGGATTGTGGTGATGACGATTTTCTCTACCGGGGTAACTCCGCCCTGCATGTGAAAATGCGTATGATAGAGTTGCCACATGAATACCGGGTACGGGATGGGGCACATACCTGGTCATACTGGCGTACGGGGCTGAAAGATGCTCTGGCATTTATAGGAAAGAGTTTTCATCGGTAATTTATGTTTGTCCATAAAGCCCGATTTCTGCCCTGGGAAATGCGGGACAGGCTGTTTAGGATAAATATTTCATTAAATCTGTTGTAGAGCCAACATTTTATTGGATAACGTAATTTAATTACATACCTTTGCAATGTTTATTAGTTTTTAGTGAAAATGTT
>Ga0164313_10001267_pt1 | contig 22255 bp, 15 predicted proteins | sample GuaBasSedimGuay4_FD_113735 | JGI IMG/M metagenome (GOLD analysis project Ga0164313, IMG submission 113735) | Subseafloor sediment microbial communities from Guaymas Basin, Gulf of California, Mexico - Guay4, Core 4569-4, 0-3 cm | ecosystem: Environmental > Aquatic > Marine > Hydrothermal vents... | reverse complement strand
CTGTCAAAATGCCCCCACAGCAGTTGGTCATGTAATCAACTGTGTCAACACATTTTATTCGCATGACGGTAATGGATATCAGACTGAAGCAAACAATTTTGCTAATTGCACCAAAACAGAAGACTTTAGGGAGGGCATCGCTGCATTTCAGGAAAAACGGAAACCCGAATTTAAAGGCCTGTAGTTTTGTAAAAGGAGTCCATCCGAATGAATAAACTCAAACAACTGGCCGGAGATACGGCAACTTATGGTCTGGGCAGCATTGTTGGGAGAGCCATCAATTTTTTGCTGGTTCCCTTTTATACCTCCACTCAGATTCTTAGTGTCGCCGATTACGGCATAGTGTCAGAGCTTTATGCATATGTAGCAGTGCTTAACGTAATCTATCTTTATGGAATGGAAACAGCATTTTTTCGTTTCGTTTCAAAAGACCCTAAAAATGCTGATACGATTTTCAACACCTCGGTTTCCTCTATTTTTTTTAGTTCTCTTGGATTATCCCTGCTCCTGGCCGGATTCGCCACCCCAATTGTCAATTGGCTCGAATTTGCCGGACAGGAACGTTTTATTTATTGGTTTGCAGCCATCCTCGCTATCGATGCCTTAGTGGCCATCCCTTTTGCAAAACTTCGCTATGAACGAAAAGCCGGAAAATTTGTAAGTTTCAGACTGATCAACATATTTTTAAATATTACTTTCAACATATTTTTTCTCTACTTCTGCAAAAACATATATACAGGAAATTTCCTGCCCGGCTTAAAGCCCATAATTAGCCTGGTATATAATGAAAATTACAGCGTGGAATATGTGTTTATTTCAAACCTCCTGGCCAACCTCGCCTTTTTGCCAATGTTTGCCAAAACATTTGTAAAAGTTAGATTTGGCCTAAACTGGTCATTTTTAAAACCCATGTTTCTTTACTCATATCCATTACTGTTTTCCCAGCTTGCCGGCGTTACGAATGAGATGTTTTCACGCATGACTCTCAAAAAAATGCTCCCGGAGGGGTTTTATCCTGGCCTCAATAGCCAGGAAGCATTAAGTATTTTTGCTGCATGTTATAAATTATCAATTTTCATGACGCTTGCTATCCAGGCTTTTCGGTTTGCTGCCGAACCCTTTTTCTTCTCCAATGCAAATCAAAAAGACTCTAAGGAAATCTATGCCAGGGTATATTACTATTTCGTTATCGTAGGCTCTTTTGCATTTTTGGCCATCAGCCTTAACCTGGATCTGATCAAACATATCTTTTTAAGCAACCCTACCTACTGGCAAGGCCTGCATGTGGTGCCTATTCTTCTAATAGCAAATTTGTTTCTGGGCATTTATTACAATATTTCTATTTGGTTTAAAATTAAGGATAAAACCTATATAGGCACGTTTATTTCCATATCTGCAGCTATTCTCACCATTGTACTCAACATCATACTAATCCCACATTTTGGTTATGAGGGTAGTGCAGTCATCACACTTATAACTTACTTTTATATGAGTCTAACAGTTTTTCTGATAGGAAAGAAGTATTATCCCGTGCCATATAACCTTAAAAAAACGGCAGGTTATTTTCTAATAGCTATTGTACTGCTTTATGTCGGATGGCATATTGAAAGCTCCTCTGCTGTTGTCAGCCAATTATTGAAAGAAATTCCCGTTTTACTCTATATTTTAATTTTTTTGGTGGCAGAAAATAGAAATTTCAGGTTTAATGGAAATTAATTTTTACTTTTGTGACCCATTTTAAAATGACAAAATACTAATCTTGCTAACTTCATGCCTGGTAATTTCATTACCTTTGAGAAAAAAAGCAACCAATTTATGTATAGGTGATTACAATACAATTTCTCAGTTTTGATTCAAATAAATAACATACAATTGTCCGGCAACCAAAAGTTTATCCTTTTCACTCTGTTTTTTGTGGTGTTTACTCTTTTTACCGGCCCTGTCGATGCCCAAAAGCGAAAAAGAAAAAAGAAAAAGGAACAACCGGTTGTCGAACAAACCATACCCACCCATGACGATAAGCTGAAAGCTGAAATGTATCATGCCGATGCAGAAAAGCACTTTATCCTTGAAGATTATCCCAGAGCTTTTGCGCTTTATCAAAAATCGTTGCTGTTAGACCCAGCCAATGCAGCAGCCTATTATAAATCTGCACAAATATATCTCATCGGAAAAGAGCATGAAAAAGCCATGCTAAATGCCCAAAAAGCCATTTCATTAAACCCGGGTAATAAATATTATTATCTGACGCTTGCTGAAATATATACTAAGCAATCGAAATTAAAAGAAGCCTCTGACACTTATGAGGAAATGCTGAAAAAATGTGATGATGCCAGCGAATACCTGTTTGAACTTGCTCAGGTGTATCTTTATCAGCAGAAATATGACAGTGCCATTTCCGTCTACAACAGGATTGAAAATCGCTATGGTCTTAATGAGCAGGTAATCATGCAAAAGGAAAAAATATATTTGCAACAAAGTCAGCTGGACAAGGCCATTGCTGAAGGCGAAAAACTGATCAATGCTTATCCGTATGATGCCAGATACGTAACCATGCTTACGGATATTCTCATATCCAACAATCAAACAGAAAGAGCTATCCCCTATCTTGAAGAACTGCTATCAAAAGATCCGCAAAATCCAACCGCCCTTCTTCAGCTTTCAGAAATATATCGTAAGCAAGGGGAAAAAGAAAAAGCTGATGATTATTTACTGAGAGCTTTCAGCAATCCCGAACTGAATCTGTCAGGCAAATTACAAGTGGTGGCTGGTTTTATGCAAAAACTCCCCAATGAAGATATCGAAAAGCTTTGCCTGCAGCTTGGCAAACAAATCATTGATGCACATTCTGATGAACCTGAAGCATATGCTATTAACGGAGATTTATACATGAAGATCCAAAATGACGAAAAAGCACGAAAAATGTACCAAAAGGCTATCGAACTTGGAGCCACAGGTTATAATATATGGCAAAACACAGTTCAGCTAGATCTCAAAATGGAAAATTATGATGATGCTATTAACCACGGTGAAGCGGCTGTGGAGCTATTCCCAAATCAGGCCGCTTTGTATTGGTTTCTTGGCACAGCCTATTTAATCCAAAAAGATGATGAAGCCGCAGTTGAAATACTAGAGCAGGGGGAAAGAGTGGCTGGTTCTAACAAAGATCTTAAAGCCTTATTCAACGCCCAACTTGGCGATGCTTATAACAATATAAAGAAATATGATAAATCAGATGCCGCCTATGAAACTGCGCTAAAATTTAATCCCAATAACGATCATGTGCTAAACAATTACAGCTATTTCCTTTCGCTTAGAAAAGAAAAGCTTCAGTTAGCCCGGCAAATGTGTGAAAAACTAATAAAAATTGCTCCTGGCAACCCTACTTATTTAGACACCTACGCCTGGGTGCTTTATACTCTTGGAGAGTACGAAGAAGCTCTGAAATACATTGAAGAGGCCGTAAACAGCGAGGAGTTAAGTGGGACAATTCTCGAACACTATGGAGATATCCTGTATAAACTGGGCAGAAAAGATGAGGCCATAAAACAATGGATCAAGGCCAAAGAACTGGGAGAAACGACAGATCTGTTAGACAAAAAAATCGCTGAAAAAACCTTATATGAATAAAATACTTTTCCTATTGTTTGCCCTGGGCCTTTCACTTACTTTGGCCTCATGTAAAAAAGAACTCATTAGTACAAAGTCTACTGAAAAAAGCCAGTTAGAAGTGGCCAATATTGATTTTGAATACTTCAATGCACGGACAAGAGTTAAATACCGTGAGGGAAATAGACGTATCAATGGCAATGCACACATCAGGATAAAAAAAGATTCTATCATCTGGCTTTCAGTCAGCCCATCTGTGGGCATTGAGGTTACCCGAATTCTTATCACCCCGGACACCGTATTGATTCTCAATCGATTAGATAAAGTTTTTTACAAATTTGGTTTTGAAGAAATCAGCAAATATTTTTCCTTTGAAGTTAACTTTTCACTGATCCAGTCAATTATGCTTGGAAATCTGCCTGGAGTCATCGACGATAAAACAACTGTAAAGAAAGAAGGCGATTACTTTGTTGTCAAGCAACACAGCGGATCACTCGACATACAGAGCTTTGTCAATAACACAACGTTAAAAGTGGAAACAGTGCTTTTAAACGAAAAACCAACAAATAATCACATGACCTTAAAATATTCGGAGTTCGATTTGTTAACAAATAGTCTGTTTCCGTACAACTGTCTGATCAATCTGACGTATAAATCAGGTAAAGGACCGTTGGTGACAAGTATAACCTTGAAATTCACCAAAGCTGAAATACCGGACAAACCATTAAAATTTCCCTTTAATATCCCTAACAAATATGAGGCAGTTAAATAGAAGTACGTGGTGGCTATTCATATTTGTCCACTTTTTCTTTTATTTTCAGGTCGAAGCCCAAAAAAGTAAAACGCAACTTGAGCAGGAAAAACTGGCTGCTCAAAAAAGCATCAACGATGCCCAACTAATTCTAAAAGAAACCACTGCCCGAAAAAAGGGAAGTCTCGGACAATTGCACGCTATCAACAAACAGGTAGAATCCCGCCAAAAACTGATTCATTCATCCAAACTGGAACTGTCTATAATTGAAAACGGAATAAAAGAGGATTTCAATGTGATCAGTGCTTTGGAAAACGATTTAAAAGAACTAAAAGATGAATACGCATCTATGATTTGTTCGGCGTATAAATCCAGCAGCAACTTTAGCCGTCTTACGTTTTTGTTCGCCTCCGAATCATTCGACCAGTTGATTATGCGACTTAAATACCTGCAACAATACTCAAAAGCCCGCCAAAACCAGGTGAGACTGATAACTGAAGTACGCACAGAATTGATCATCGAAAAAGAACAACTCGAGAAAAGGAAAGATGAGAAGGAGAAACTGCTGGCTGAACAACTGAATGAATCAGAAAAACTTCAAAAGTTAAAGAAAGAACAAAACCGCGTATTGACCAATCTGAAAAGCAGAGAAAAAGAACTTAGAAAACAGATAGTTCAAAGACAAAAAGATGTAGCTAAACTTGAAAAATTAATAGATAAATTAATCCGTGAAGAAATCCGTAAAACCAACCTTGCGTCAGAAAAAAATAAAACTGTTGAGATCAATCTATCCAATATTTCTGCCTCTTTTGAAAAAAATAAAATGAAATTACCCTGGCCGGTTAGCACAGGGTTTATCTTCGGGCACTTTGGCACACACCCACATCCGGTGTATAAAGGCATTAAAGTTCCCAATAATGGGATCAACATCCAAACTAAAAAAAATGAAAAAGTTAAAGCTGTATTCACTGGAAAGGTGAAAAAAATAGTTGTGGTTCCAGGTATGAAATACGTTATACTTATACAACATGGCAATTATTATACACTTTACGCTCGTCTAAAAGAAGTTTATGTACAAATGGGACAACATATTGAAAAAAATGGCGTTTTGGGGGCAGTGAATACTGATCAAAATGGTGTATCTGAGCTGCATTTCGAATTATGGAAAAAAACAACAAAACTGGATCCGGAAACATGGTTAGTAAAAAAGTAAAATGCCATTTGTAATAAATTCTTTAATTGTTAATAGTTTTTCTTGAGATTTGAAAGTAGTTTTGTTTTATACTTATATAGAAAAGACATTATTTATTAAACATTAAAAGATATGAACGTTGAATTAGCTGTATTAGGTGGTTTAGGTGGTTGGGAGATTCTTCTTATTCTCATGGTTCTTTTAATATTCTTCGGAGCAAAAAGAATCCCAGAACTGGCCCGTGGATTAGGTAAGGGAATCCGGGAGTTTAAGGATGCTACGAAAGACATAAAAGACGAAATAGAAGAGGGAGTTAAAGATCTCGACCCAAAAAAATAATTGTGCTTTGGATCAGTACCGTTCATTTATAAAGATCAGGTCAGACCTGAAGGATAGAGTTACAACTTGTGAACGGATTGTTAGCCATTATCTTCAAAACATCAGAGTTAAATCCCATCTAAATGCTTTCCTGGATGTTTACGAAACAGAAGCACTGGAGAAAGCAAAAGAAGTGGATCAAAAACTATCACTTGGAAAAGCCGGCAGGTTGGCGGGTATGGTCATTGGCCTAAAGGATCTTTTATGCTATAAAGACCATAAAATCCGTGCCTCAAGTAAAATCCTTGATGGTTTTGAATCGCAATTTACAGGCACGGCTTTGCAACGTCTATTGGAAGAAGATGCCATCGTGATCGGTTCGCTCAATAATGATGAGTTCGGGATGGGATCATCCAATGAGAATTCAGCCTTTGGTCCGGTATTAAACGATATCCAAAACGAAAGGGTACCTGGCGGTTCATCCGGAGGATCTGCAGTAGCAGTTCAGGCCAATCTGTGTACAGTAGCACTCGGTACCGATACCGGAGGATCTGTCAGACAACCAGCTTCGTTTTGCGGAGTAGTAGGTCTTAAACCTACCTATTCGCGCATTTCTCGTTGGGGTTTAATTGCCTACGCCTCATCTTTTGATACCATAGGTATTCTATCCAATACAATTGAAGATAATGCCCTTTTACTGGAGATAATGGCTGGCAAGGATGACCACGACAGCACTGTTTATCAGGGAGCTGTACCAGCCTACACCCAACTGCTTGATAGTGAAAAACCATTTAAAATCGCCTGGTTTGATGAAGTACTTGAAAGTGATGGACTTCATAGTGTTGTCCGGAATAACTTTATTGAAACGCTCAATAAATTGAAGTCAGCAGGGCATTTAGTGAAAAAAGTAAAATTTCCATTGTTAAAATATATTCTGCCTACTTACTATATATTGATTACTGCTGAAGCCAGTTCCAATTTATCCCGGTATGATGGCGTTCGATATGGATATCGCAGCCCAAAGACCAGTGATATGGAAAGCATGTATAAAAAAAGCCGAATGGAAGGTTTTGGCGAAGAGGTAAAAAGACGCATCATGCTGGGCACTTTTGTTTTAAGTGCAAGCTATTACGATGCCTTTTATACTAAAGCTCAAAAAGTGCGCCGCCTAATACGGGATGCAACATATAATATTTTGAAACAATATGATTTGATTGTTTTACCTACCGCGCCATCAACAGCTTTTAAGCTTGGAGAATACAATAAAAATCCGCTTGAAATGTACCTTGCCGATTTGTTTACCGTACAGGCATCGGTAACCGGTATACCGGCACTGTCTATACCAAATGGCACAGACAGCAACGGACTGCCTATTGGATTACAGGTCATGGCGGGCAAATTTCAGGAGCAAAAATTATTTTCATTTGCTAAAAACTATTTATCAGAAAACAAAAATGTCAGTGCTGAACTATAATATTAAAATTGAAATAATTTTATTTTTTTCAATAATCCTGTTTTTTTCAACAGAACAGGCAAACGCTCAAATACCCGGCAGCGATAGCCTTTTTGTGCCCACATATACCTATGAGTGTATTCCTGATGTTACTTATGATACTATGGAACAACGCATAGCCCGGATAGAATCGCAAATTCCACTTCACTTCAACACAAAAGTAAAAGCCTTTATAGATTATTTTACAATTAAAAATCGTGAATATACACGTAAAGTTGCAGGCAGGAGTTATTACTATTTCCCACTTTTTGAAGAAATACTTCAAAAATATAACCTGCCAGACGAATTGAAATACCTTGCCATTGTCGAATCTGGTCTTGCAGCAAATGCCCGATCCAGAGCGGCAGCTGTAGGCCTATGGCAGTTTATGTACTCAACAGGAAGAATGTATGATCTGCACGCTGATTGGTATATCGATGAACGCATGGATCCGTACAAAGCGACCGAAGCTGCATGTCGGTTTCTCACCTCCTTATACAATCAGTTTGGTGACTGGGAACTCGCCCTGGCCGCTTATAATTGTGGTCCCGGCAATGTTCGGAAGGCTATCCGGAGATCGGGATACAAACATTCCTTTTGGGAAATTTACCGTTATCTACCAAGAGAAACACGCAGCTATGTGCCTCAATTTGTCGCCATCAATTACGCCCTCAACCACCTGGAAGAACATAACATCTACCTTGAGCCTGACGAAATTCTCCACCCACTCCCATTTGACACAATACGAGTCAAACACTTTGTCAATCTGCAATCACTGGCCAGGCAACTAAATGTTTGCGATGATGAAATCCAATTGCTTAATCCCTCAATAAAACACGGTGCGCTACCCGATTTGAAAAAACACTATACTATTAGAATTCCTGCCTACAAATTCGAGTATTTTACAGAAAATAAGACGATAATTCTGGATTCGGCTGCTAAAGAGGGAAAAAAACAAATAGAATTCCTTGCAAGAAATTCAGCTGGGAGTACCTATGGCAGGGAAAAGATTATTTACAGGGTACGGAGTGGTGATGTTCTGGGTAAGATCGCTGGACGATATCATGTCCGGGTTTCGGATATCAAGCGATGGAATAACCTACACAGCAATATGATACGGGTTGGTCAGCGGCTTAATATATGGCTCAAACCACACTTCGCATCCAATTATAGTTCACCTCCAAAAAGCAGTACTACTTCCAAACCAAAAACATCTATTGTAGATGGTAAAAAATATCATATAGTACGGTATGGTGAATCATTGTGGAGTATTTCGCGAATATATGAGAACATGACAATTGATAAATTGAAAAAAATGAATCAATTGACAACCAATAAAATTAAACCGGGGCAGAAATTATTGGTTGGGTAGCATAATTTTCAGCCCGTTTCCATATATTTTTTATTTGATTTGTCGTCTTAAAATCACAACTTGAAATTTGGAACCTAATAAACTGACTATGAAGAATATAATCGGCTTTATCGCAATTGTTGCATTTGTATTTTCCTGCAATTTGAGAGAAACTGCCAAAATGAAAGAAAATCTTCCAAAAGCCCGGGGTAAACAGGGTCAGATCCTGGTAGTCATAGATTCTACACAGTGGCAAGGTATAGTGGGTGAAACCACGAGGGAAGTTTTTCAGAAAATTGTACCTGGCCTACCAAGAGAAGAGCCTTCTTTCAATCTTCAATATGTAGATCCAATTCATTTTACAAGCCTTCTGAAAGTTCAGCAAAACATCATTTTTATTACCATTTTAGACAGCAAGTTACCCGGCGACAGAAAACTAAAAAAATACTTTACTGGCAAATCGCTCAAAATGATTCAGGAAGACTCCTCTATATTTAAATTTACCAAAAAAGATGATTTTGCAAAAGGACAGGAAATCCTGCATTTGTTTGGGAAAACTGAAGCTCAACTCGTAGAAAACCTGAAAGAAAATGCTCAGGCCTTACGAAATATTTTTAATGAAATAGACCAAAAACGCACATACCGGGCTTTATACAACGCAAAAGCTGAAAAGGGTATAAATAAAAGAATCGGGGAAAAATTTAATTCTAACATGAAAATTCCCTATGGATATGAAATTGCTATGGATGAAAAAGACTTTATGTGGATAAGGAATTATAACAGAAATATAGATAAAAATGTATTTATTTCCTGGGTGCCTTACAGATCAAAGGATCAGTTTGCTCTTGACAGTCTGATAGCCATCCGCGAAAGGGTAGCCCGTCCATATATCTTATACAAACCTGGTGATGGTGAATCATATATGGTAACTGAAACCAAATATCGCGATGTAATCCGACAGGAGATCAATTTTAGGAGTCATTATGCAGTTCGCCTCAAAGGCTTGTGGAAGCTCAATAAGTATACAATGGGTGGGCCTTTTATTAGCTATGCCATGGTAGATGAATCATCAAATCGATTGTACTATATTGAGGGATTTTTATACAGTCCGGGGGCCAGTCAACGCGAATTTATGCGCGAACTGGATGTGATTCTACGTACTTTTAAACCGTCGGAAAATTTAAAATAAGCCAGCTAATCTTAAACTAACCCGGAATCATTATGATCGGATACCTAATAGGCAATCTTGCATGGAAAGAACCCACACAGGTAATCATTGATGTCAATGGAATAGGTTATGAAGTACACATATCACTTAACACCTATTCTCAAATAAAAAATGAGGCAAAATGCAAGCTATTTACATACCTGCATGTAAAAGAAGACGCACAAATTCTATATGGTTTTTCACATACTGCTGAAAAAAGCATCTTTTTGAAACTCATCTCTATTTCAGGTGTTGGGCCCAACACAGGAATGATGATCTGTTCATCGCTTTCTGTAAATGAAATTCAGAGTGCAATTGTTGAAGAAGATGTAACAACCATACAGAAGGTAAAGGGTATCGGAGCCAAAACCGCCCAAAGAATAATTCTTGAATTAAAAGACAAGATCATGAAGGAAGGAGTGGAGGCTCGTATTATAGGAACGTCAGCACATCATTCACTGAAAGAAGAGGCACTGTCTGCTCTTGTCACTCTTGGGATCAACAAAAATATTGCTGAAAAAACAATATCAACAATCATAAAAAATAATCATGAAATTAGCCTGGAAGAACTAATTAAACGAGCTCTACGTAGGGCCTAAACCAAAAATAATTTGAGGGGAAACGCTCATCATAAGAAAATATTTTTTTTTATCAGAGTTCTGCTGATCACAACTCTGTTATGGCCCGCCAACAAAGAATCTCAAGCTTCCTATTTTTACCAGGTCATTCCTGCTGATACCACAAAAACCGATAGTTTACAGATAGATAGTTTACAGATAGATAGCCTGGATCTTCCCTATCAGCCGAGCCGCAAGCCTACTTATCAACCCACCGACCGGCATGGCGATCGCCTGCTTTATCAGGGTACCAGTTCGCCTTTGTTTCTCAAGGATCCCAGTCTGCTCAAAAGAGAAATAAAAATCGACACCGCACTAAACTATACTATCAGTGAAAACATGGGTGACATATTGTTTAGGCCACCTTCCCAATATACATTCAAACAATACAACCGTTTGTATGATCAAAAAATGCTCCGGGACTACTGGAAGGAAAAATCGATAGGCCTTGACGGGGAAAGCGCTATGAGTGGCAGAAGACTAATTCCGCCGATATATCTGAGCCCTACCTTCGACCGTATATTTGGTGGAAGCTATGTAGATATTCGACCAAATGGTTTTGTAACTCTCGATTTTGGCGGACGATGGCAGCGCATTCAGAACCCATCCATACCCATTCGTCAACAAAAAAATGGTGGTTTCGAGTTTGACCAGCAGATCAGCATGAACGTGGTGGGCAAGATAGGTGAAAAGCTTATGATCACGGCTGATTTTGATAATAACAATTCTTTTGACTTTGAAAATAATCTGAAAGTAGAATACACGGGTTTTGAAGAAGATATCATTCAAAAAATCGAAATCGGCAATGTTAGTCTTCCCCTGAGAAACAGCCTCATTACCGGAGCTCAAAACCTGTTTGGTGTTAAAACACAACTACGTTTTGGGCGTTTAAATGTAATTGCACTTGCCTCAACCCAACGGGGCAGAATAGACGAACTAACTGTAAATACAGGTGGCGTGAGCGGCGCAGGACGAGAATTTGAATTGCGTGCATCGAATTACGAAGACAACCGACACTTTTTTCTGGGGCATTATTTCAGGGATAATTTTGAGAACTGGCTGAGAGGCATTCCCCAGATCATCTCCGGTGTAAATATTACCCGGGTGGAGGTTTATGTGATCAACCGGCAAAACAACACCCAAACACTTCGTAATTTTGCCGCATTTATGGACCTCGGTGAAGGCAGTGTAATCTATCAGGACACCAACCCAAAAGTTGTACCCGGAACCGGTGGGGCTAACTCCAATGACGCCAATAAATTATATGCCGAACTAAACAATACACCCGGGATCAGGGATGTAGATCAGATAACAAACATCCTGGAGACAAGTTTCCAGTTTTCCAAAGCCACCGATTATGAAATTATCACAGCAGCCCGTAAACTTAACGAAAATGAATATACGATCAACCGGCAACTTGGATATGTCTCTATGCTCCGCAAGCTGCAAAGCGACGAAGCCCTTGCGGTAGCCTATGAATATACATACAATGGCCATCCCTATAAAGTGGGAGAACTAACGGAAGACTATCAAAACCTACCGGAAAGCGAGGTGATTTTCCTGAAAATGCTGCGGCCAACTAAAATAGATACGGAAGTGCCTACGTGGGATTTGATGATGAAAAACGTTTACAGCCTTAACGCATCGCAGGTTACCAAAGACGGGTTTCAGCTACGTATCATTTACCGCGACGATAAAACCGGCATGGACAATCCCAGCCTGCACGAAGGGAAACGCACCCGGAATGTACCGCTTATTCAATTGCTGGGCCTGGACAAGCTCAACCCAAGCAACGACCCCCAACCAGATGGCAATTTTGACTTTGTAGAAGGCCTAACTATTCAAACTCAAACAGGCCAGATTATATTCCCTAATCTGGAACCTTTTGGTTCTAAACTAAACAGTTATTTTGACCCAATTACAGAAGCCAATCTTATCAATAAATACGTGTATGATACTTTATACAATACAACTAAAGCAGACGCAGAACTGGATGTAACCAAAAATAAATTTTTCCTTTCCGGAAGAATGCAGGCAGGCTCATCAGCTGATATTATATTGCCAGGCATCAATATTTCGAAAAATTCTGTAACAGTACTTGCCGGTAATACACCTCTCACGGAAGGCGTCGACTATCGTGTGGATTATAATCTTGGACGAGTAAACATTATCAATGAATCAGTACTCAACTCAGGGCAACCCATAAAGATAAAATATGAAAAAGCAGACCTTTTTAACTTTCAGTCGAGAAGTCTTCTTGGCACACGGCTCGACTACGCGATAGATAAAGATATCAACGTTGGGGCCACACTGCTATATCTCAACGAAAGACCATTAGTTTCACGCGTAAGCATCGGCAATGAACCGACGAGAAATCTAAAATACGGAATGGATATTAACCTTCAGAAAGAATCCCGATTCCTCACAAAAATGGTAGATGCGTTGCCATTAATACAGACTAAGGTTCCGTCAGCCATTACCTTCAATGCTGAATTTGCACAAATCAGACCTGGCACTTCAAATATTGTAGATGGGGAGGGCACCTCCTATATAGATGATTTTGAAGCAACAGCAACACCATTTAGTCTGGGCAATAATATCCTTAACTGGAAATTATCACACACACCGGTTACCGATGACGACCGCTTTACTTTGGGAGCAGAAAATATGATCGACGTGCAGTTGGGTTATAAAAGGGCTAAGACGGCCTGGTATGTTATAGATAATGTGTTTTACCGGACCTCAGGGGCTTCCAAACCCTCAAACATAACTAAAGCTGACCTGCTTAATCACTATACAAGAGCTATCTCTCCTCAGGAGATATTCCAAAACCGGGACAGGGAGGTGATCAATACCAACGTGCCCATCTTCGATTTTGCCTATTTTCCAAGTGAGCGTGGACAAAATAACTACAACCCGGACCTCAATGCCCAGGGTCTCCTAAACAATCCTGAAACTAATTTTGGTGGTATGACACGGGCGATAACATCTGATGTGGATTTTGACAAAAACAATATTGAATACATTGAATTCTGGCTTATGGATCCTTTTATTCAGGGTGATAACGGAAAAGTAATCGACGGAGTATTAAATGAGAATAATACCACAGGAGGGCAGTTAGTATTCAACCTGGGAAGTATTTCAGAAGATATCATTAAAGATAACCGGCACGGATTTGAAAATGGATTACCAGCTGATGGCGATACTATAAAATCCCACCGGACTGCCTGGGGACGAGTGACTACAGAGCAATTCCTGACCAATTCATTTGACAATTCAACAGAAGCGCGTTTCAATCAGGATATAGGACTGGACGGAGTACGCAACGATGAGGAACCGATATTTTTTAAGGACTTCATTCAGGCCATTGAGCCCATAGTTGACCCTGATGCATTGGCAAAAATACTGGAAGACCCAACAGCCGATGATTTTAAATATTACCTCGGCACAGAATATGATGAAAATGATGCAAAGATACTGGAGCGCTATAAAAATTTTAACGGCACAGAAAACAATTCTCCCGTTAGTTCCAGCAGCAATGCAAATTATACCCCATCGGGAAGCAACTTGCCGGATAACGAAGATATAAACCGTGATAATACGATCAGCGATTTGGAAGAGTATTTTGAATATAATATTTCTCTTAAAGCCGGTGGGTTACAAATCGGCCGGGATTTTATTGTTGATGAAGTGATCAACAATGTAAATGGCGATGATGTCAGTTGGTTTCTTTTTCGTATACCGGTTCGATCACCAAGCGGACGTTTTGGGAATATTTCCAGCTTTAAATCCATCCGCTTCATTCGTATGTATATGTCTGGATGGCGGCAGCCTGTAGTGCTTAGAATGGCTCAATTCCAACTCGTTGGATCACAATGGCGTAAATTTGATGGCAACCTTTACCAACGAGGAATCTATGAAATCCCGGAACCCTATGACGCTAAATTTGATGTTTCAGTAGTCAATATTGAAGAAAACGGATCATCTGCAGGGGGAAAAATACCATACGTATTACCTCCTGGCATCAAGCGGGATATCGACAACACCTCACCCGTGCTAAGGCAAAACAATGAGCAGTCGCTCAAATTATGTGTATCAGGTCTCAAAGATCGCGATGCCCGTGCCGTATTTAAAAACATGGCAACCGACCTGATCAATTACGGCAGATTGAAAATGTTTTTTCATGCCCAGGAAAATGATGAGCCGCTCAATGATGATGAACTAACCGCTTTCGTACGGCTGGGTACTGATTTTAAAGAAAATTACTATGAAATAGAAATACCTTTGAAGGTGACCCCTCCCGGCTCACAGGTAGTTGATGAAATATGGCCTGAGGAAAACACTATCGATCTCCGTTTGGATGAGTTGTATAAACTGAAATCGAGAAGAAACAAATTGGGTATCAATGTTGATATTCCTTTTGCCGATACAGTAGGCAGACATCGAATAACCGTAGAAGGTCGTCCCGATATGCAGTCGGTACAAACTATCATGATAGGTATCCGCAATCCTGAAAGTCCGGATGGCATGGACAAATCCGTATGCATTTGGGCCAATGAAATGCGTATGACAGATTTTGACAAAACTGCTGGATGGGCTGCTAATGCCTTTTTAAATGCCAAATTAGCCGATTTTGCTAATGTTACAGCTTCTACACGTTACACTTCATTTGGTTTTGGTGGACTCCAGCAACGTATAGCAGAAAGGACCCGTGAAGAAATCTTCGAATACAATATTTCGGCAAACATCACGCTCGATAAATTTATCCCCGAGAAAGCAGGAATAAAAATTCCCATGTACGTCAGTTATGAAAACAGGCATATCACACCAAAATTTGATCCGCTCGACCCTGACATACCGCTCGAGGCATCGCTCCAATCCATTTCGGACGCTGAGGAACGAGCCAATTATAGAGCAATCGTCCAGGATAGAACTGAACGAACCAGCTTCAACCTAACCAACGTACGCAAAGTAAAAACTAAAGAAAATGCCAAAAGCCACATTTATGATATCGAAAACATTTCGCTCACCTATGCATACAGTGATGCCAAACATACAAATGTAAATACTGAATCAAACATCATGAAATCACACAGGGGCTCCTTGTCTTACAATTACAGTCCTAAAGGAGGTAAGGTGGAGCCATTTAAAAACTCCAAGAAACTGAATAGCAAATACCTGAAATTGATTAAAGATTTCAATTTTTCATTAATGCCTTCTAATCTCAGTTTCCGCACTGACCTCGATCGCCGTTTTATACGTACTCAACTAAGAAATTCAGACCTTACGACAACGGGAATCCGCCCTACTTATGAAAAGTATTTTACATTTAACAGGATGTACAATTTGCGTTGGAGCATTACCAACGGCCTTTCTTTCGACTACAACGCCCGGGCTAACACTTTAGTGGATGAACCGGTCGGTGATATAAACACGGAGGAAAAGAAACAATTGATCTGGGACAATCTCAAAAGCTTTGGAAGGATGAAACACTTTGATCAAAACATGAGTTTCAATTACCGCATACCGTTCAATAAGCTGCCTTTGACCGACTGGATAGGAGCTGATGCTCGATATTCTGTTGGCTATTCCTGGATGGCCAGCGCATGGTCCTCTGTAGATACTCTTAATGTACAACGGTATCTTGGTAACAATGCCCAAAACCATCGCGATATGGGATTGACTTCTAAGGTCGATTTGGTTAAGCTATATAATAAATCCAAGTTTTTACGGTCAATCAATACACCACCGCGTCGGAGAAGCAATGCAAGCAGAACCAGGCCATCAGCACAGGATACAACATCAGAAAAACCAAGAGAAATGAAATTTATGAAAGGCATCGTCAGAGTATTGATGGGACTCCGCTCGGTAAACATCTCTTATACGGTTCGCGATGGCACAATGGTTCCCGGCTATATGCCTTACCCCCATTTGTTAGGTATGGACGAAAGCTGGTCAGCGCCGGGCTGGGATTTTGTATTCGGAAGCCAGGACCCGGGTGTGCGTCAGCGCTTTGCCAACAATGGATGGCTGGCCACGGATACCCTCGTGTCGTTGCCATTTACACAAATGCGCAGCTATGACCTAAACCTGAAAGCCAATATTGAATTTACACGAACATTCAGAATACAATTGGACGCGCGCCGAGGTGCAACAGGCAACTACCAGGAACTGTTCAGAGTTACACCCGATGCAAACGGAATCGGCCAGTACCATGGGATCAATCCGGCTCGAACCGGGGCTTATACCATAAGTGTACTAACCATTGGAACATCATTTATAAGAGACCTTGCCGACAACATCTCACCCGTTTTCCAGACTTTCGAAGAAAATCTGGACATCATTCAAGCACGGCTGAATCATCTCAATCCGGATCCTGAATACTCTTATGCCAAAAAATCACAGGATGTACTGATACCCTCATTTATTGCGGCCTATTCAGGACAAGATGCAAAAGAGGTTGGTTTATCACCATTCCCAAAGATTCCTTTCCCGGGATGGCGGGTTGATTTCAGCGGGCTGAATAAGATACCAGCTTTAAAAGAAATCTTTTCTTCCATCAGCATCAATCACAGCTATAGCTCTACCTACAGCATTACAAATTATGCCAATTCTTTGTTGTATTCTGATAACCTTGAACTAGACAAACAGCTCACTTATTATCCGGTCGCCTCAGAAGGCAATGATAACAAAGAGTGGGTTTCATCATTTCTGATGAACACCGTAGTGATCAGTGAACGCTTTGCCCCGCTCATCGGCATTAATATCCGGACAAAAAGCCGGATAACAGCACGAATAGACTATAAAAAGGAGCGGAGCATTGCTTTGAATATGTCAAATGCCCAAATTACGGAATTACGTAGCAACGACATATCTGTAGATTTCGGATTTACCAAAGCAGATATGAAACTTCCATTTAAGATGAGAGGACAAGTGGTCAGCCTGAAAAACGATCTGACGTTTAAGTTAAATTTTACAATGCGCGATACAAAAACGACTCAACGAAAAATTGAAGAAACCAATACAATAACAGCCGGAAATATAAATTGGCAGATACGCCCGCAGATCAGCTATATTCTCAATGAGAGGCTTAATTTGAATTTTTACTTCGAAAGAAATATAAATACACCACGGGTAACCAGTTCATTTCCACGCTCTACTACTTCAGTTGGAATTCAAGTACGATTTAGTTTAGCACAATAATTTTTACTTTTTGATAAACAAATGTATTTTTGATAAAAAATTAAACTTATGAACATTCCAGAAGAATTAAAGTATACCAAAGATCACGAATGGATCAAGGTAGATGGCGACGAAGCTATTGTAGGCATTACAGATTATGCACAAGCCGAATTAGGAGATATTGTTTTTGTGGAAATTGAAACAGAAGGAGAAGAATTAGCAAAAAATGAAACATTTGGCACTATAGAAGCCGTAAAAACAGTTTCAGATTTGTTTATGCCATTATCCGGAGAAGTGCTCGAAATAAATCCGGATCTTGAAGGAGAACCTGAAATAGTCAATTCAGATCCTTATGGTAAAGGTTGGATGATCAAAATTAATATAAAAAATGCTTCTGAATTGGATGAAACCCTTTCCGCTGAAGCTTATAGGGAATTGATCGGTTAGTAGAGAGCCATACGATGTTTGTAAGATATAGACTGCCAGCTGTTGTATGGACTGTGGTCATTCTGGCGCTGACTCTTTCACCAAACAGTAAATTACCGGAAGCAGAGTCTGTACCATTCATTGATAAGTTTGCTCATATCGGAGTTTTTACAATTTGGGCATTTTTACTGGTAAGATATTTAGTGCATCAAAAAAGCTACAGAGTTTTTCAAAATCCCAGTCTGTTTTTACTCATTTTATTATCAGGATCTTTTGGGTTGAGCATCGAATTGATACAATTTGTTCTGCCTTTTCGCCAGTTTGAATGGGCAGATTTGATAGCAGATATGGTTGGCGGGGTAGCCGGATACTATATTTATCAAATTTTCGTTAAATAATTGAGTTTGTTTTTATAAAATATTTGTATTATTGCAATGTTGGTAATTCTGCAAAGGCAAAACGACATTTAAATTATAATCGTTATGGTAGAAAATAAAAAGAACCCAGGTGCTGATATTACGAAAAAAACAGGAATGTTTTTTAACATTGGCCTTGTTATAAGTCTTGCTCTGGTAATTATGGCATTTGAATGGAGATTTTATGATGATGGTAGTCAGGTGAATTTAGGCGCAAGTTCGGAGCAATTTGATGACCTGATGGACATTCCTCAAACAGAACAAACCCCTCCACCTCCACCAAAAATCCAACAGCCCGAAATCATTGAGGTGCCGGATGAAGAAGAAATCGAAGAAGAAATCGAAGTTGACCTCGATGTGGAAATGACAGAAGAAACCATAATTGAAGATGTGGTATTTGATGATGCACCTGCTGAAGAGGAGGCTGAAGAGATCTTTACTATTGTGGAAGACCAGCCAACACCCAAAGGTGGTATGCAAGCTTTCTATCAATATGTAGCAAAAAAACTCAAGTACCCGGCACAAGCAAGAAGGATGGGTATTGAAGGGAAAGTTTTCGTACAGTTTGTGGTTGATAAAGATGGCACCATCACCGATGTGAAGGCAGTGAAAGGAATTGGTGCAGGATGTGACGCGGAAGCAGTGAGAGTGATTAGTGGTGCACCTAAATGGAAACCGGGTAAGCAAAGAGGCCGACCGGTTAAAGTGCGAATGATTTTGCCTATTACATTTAAGCTAGGATAAAAAAATATCTTTCTTATAACAATAAAAAGCCCACATTACTGTGGGCTTTTTTTATGCCTGTACCTGAATAATACATAGGTTAGTCTGAAAACTGAAAGTAAAAAGTAATTACATTGGTTCTAAGACTTTCTATCCCCTTACTATAGCCAAATTCATCTTCACGAAGCAAATTGAGCAATCCTCGTGAAAGCCTGATCTCCGGTGAGAACTTAAACAATGGGAAATACATGTCAATGCCAATGCCTACATCCACGCTAAGGTTCAAATCATTGGTCAATAGTTTATTACTACTGAGCTCTTTTCTTTTCTTCCCCGAAACTTCCATTCCCGGTGTAATGCCACCAATAAAATACATCTTAAAATTTCCATGCCTCGGAGAAGCATATTTCACGAGTAAGGGTATTTCTATAAAAGTTGCTTCAATCAATTGAACATCAGTATGTCCATCGGTATAGTTGAAGTCCACGCCCCATTCATAAAAAGATACTTTTGGTAAAACGCGAAAATTCAATTGGGGGATCCAACTGAAATCAACGATAAACCCCAGTGAAAAACCAAAAGAATTTTTTGGCATAATGGAATGAACGGAATCGAATTCTGACGTGACAAATTTATCAGAATATTTCATCCTGAAATTAGATGAATGTATCCCAATGGAAAAACCATAGTGAAGCCACCTGGCATCAGAAAATGGCAAATTTAAGTCAACATTGGCCTGACTATGGCCAAAATGCGCAAAAACCAGCATTCCTGATATAAGTATAATTACTTTTTTCCCCGGTATATTGAACATATCCCAAATGTTAAGGAAATACTCTTTGTTTGTGTAAACCCTGTTTTATTTAAAAGTTTCAAAAAACTATCCCCATCGGGAAACGCCCGGACTGATTCGGGTAAATACCTGTATGCGGAATCATCTTTAGAAACGAGTTTGCCTATATTAGGCAATATGAAATTAAAATAAAAATTGTATATCTGTTTAAATGGAACACCCTGTGGTTTTGAAAACTCCAGAATCACGACTTCCCCACCCTTTTTCAACACCCGATACATATCTGACAAGCCTTTTCCAAGATTTTCAAAGTTCCTTACACCAAAAGCAACGATGACTGCATCGAAATTATTATCCTTAAAAGGTAACTTCTCCGAATCTCCCAATATTAGTCTGATTTTTTTGTCCAGACCCCTTTTTATTAATTTTTGCTTTCCGTACTTCAGCATACCCTCAGAAATATCTACTCCGATCACTTCTTCAGGTTTAAGAGACAATGCTTCCACTGCAAAGTCTGCCGTACCGGTAGCTACATCAAGAATTGTTTTTGGTTGTAACTCTTTCAATTGGGCAATTGCCCGCTTTCTCCAATAAAAATCGATACCAAGACTCAAAAAATGATTGAGAAAATCATATCGTCGGCTGATATTGTCAAACATACGGGCCACCTGTGCCTTTTTGTTTTCACCCTCCCGGTTATATGGCTTTACGTCTTCAATCATTTAAATTTTATTATAGCAAGGCAAATATAACCGAATTACTTAGAATATCGAAAAAGCCAAACCACTCAAATATTTAGCCGGTAATCAGATCTTATGCAAGGCTATAAAAAAAAATTACAAAATGGATGTTTTCTTTTGTACTAGAAAACACTAATTTTGTCATGAGATTTATTATGAAAACCTTGATTTCCATATCATTGATCTTATTGCTTTTTGCTGGTCAATTTCGCCCGTTGGTTATAATATTGGATTTTTATTTGCACCGCGATTACATAGCTGCCAACTTATGTCAAAACAGGAATAAAAGTAATAGCACCTGCCATGGCAAATGCTATCTGAAAAAAAAACTTAAAGCAGCCAGCAAAAAACCAACCAATGAATCAGCTATCATCGCTCCTGTGATACAGGAATTTATATACCAACATGTAGTAGAAGATTTTACTGCCAATTGTCCGTTTAATACGACAAATAACAATTTCACTTTTTATAAAATGTCATACTCTTTCAGATACTATTCATCTATATTCCATCCGCCAAAAATACTTGCCTGATCATTCAGTTAAAAGCACTTTCCAGAAAGTAATGAGTCATGTGCGATATTTCGGTTAAACCTATGAATCAGGTTTAAGGCGAATATCATGTCTGACACATTACTACGATATTAATTACTAATATAAATCAAAGAAAAAATGAAACTGCAAACAGTTGTTCATGGAATTCTGTATGTATGGATTTTTATATTATCTGCCGTCATAGATCTTAGCGCTCAAGGTAAAATTACTCTTCATGCCCAAGTGATCGATAAGCAAACCAACGAAGGTATACCTAACGCCATTATCCATATTAAGGACCAATCAGATCATGCAATTACAGATAAGGACGGTTATTTTAATTTAGAAATAAATACGACAGAACCTTTCATCCTGCACTTTCGCTGTTTGGGATATGAAGATATGGAAACCCGCTGGCCGACAGGCAATTCACCTGTAATATTCAAAATGAACCAGGCACCCACCATGCTGGATGAAATACTTGTAATGGATAAAAATCAACCCTTATTAAACCAGTCTTCCATCGACGCTAAAAATATTATGAGAAAGGATCCACGTGATATTGGCGAAATTTTTAACGACGAGTCCGGATTTGGAGTTATCAAAAGAGGAGGTTACGCAATAGATCCTGTATTCAGATCATTTAAATACGATCAGCTCAACCTCATTTACGATGGAGGCGTATTTGTATCGAATGCCTGCCCAAATCGTATGGACCCCGCCTCCACCCACGTGGCGCCTGGCGATATCGACCAGATAGAACTGATACGGGGCCCGTACAGCATGCGATACGGACCTACCATGGGTGCTGTTATCAACATCATTACCCAAAAACCTGTATACAGTGAACAATTTAATGTCAGTGGAAACATTGGAGGCGGATACGAATTTAACGGTAACGGGAT
>Ga0164313_10001266_pt1 | contig 22263 bp, 17 predicted proteins | sample GuaBasSedimGuay4_FD_113735 | JGI IMG/M metagenome (GOLD analysis project Ga0164313, IMG submission 113735) | Subseafloor sediment microbial communities from Guaymas Basin, Gulf of California, Mexico - Guay4, Core 4569-4, 0-3 cm | ecosystem: Environmental > Aquatic > Marine > Hydrothermal vents... | reverse complement strand
TGAAACTCCTGGCGGAACTTCACAGCCATTTCAATCACCCAGACAACCGCCTCTGGATCCTCACCGTTGACGTGGAAGATCGGCGCTTCCACGAGCTTGGCGATATCGGTGGGATAGCGTGACGATCTGGCCTCGACAGCGGTGGTGGTGAAGCCGATCTGGTTGTTGATGATGATGTGGACCGTGCCACCGGTTCGGTAACCGGGGAGCTGTGACAGATTGAGGGTCTCGGCCACCAACCCCTGCCCGGCGAAGGCGGCATCGCCGTGGAGCAGGAGTGGAATGACCTTCGATCTCTCAGCTGTATCGTCACGCCGGCGCTGTTTGGCACGAGCGCGGCCTTCGACGACCGGGTCAACGGCCTCGAGATGGCTCGGGTTGGCGGTCAGGCTGATGTGGAGCTCTTCACCGGAGCTCGTTGTGTAGTCAGATGAATACCCCCGGTGGTACTTGACATCGCCATCGGCGTAGTCGGTGGTCTTGAGATTGTCTTCAAACTCATGAAAGACAAGGTCGAGGGGCTTGCTGAGGATGTTGACCAATACGTTGAGGCGACCCCGATGGGCCATGCCCATGACGACTTCCTCGGCGCCGGTGTCGACGACGGTGTCCATGAACTGGTGGAGAGCCGGGATCACCGTCTCGACACCCTCGAGGGAGAACCGTTTCTGACCCTGATAACGGGTGTTGAGGAAGGACTCGAAAACCTCGGCGTGCATCAGTTGCTCGAGGATCCGACGCTTCTTGTCGTTCGGAACCTCGGGTTTGTTGAGCACCGGCTCCATCTGCTCCTGCAGCCAACGACGAACCTCTCGGTCCTGGATGTGGATGTACTCGACACCGATTTTTCGGCAGTAGCACTCCCGCAGATAGTGAATCAGCTCGCGCAGGGTGATGCGCCTGGGTCCGCCGAGGTGTCCGGTGTCATAGATGCGATCGAGATGTTTCTCGCTGAGTCCGTGGGTCTCAAGGTCGAAGATGGGATCGTGGAGGTCTCCGTCTCCAAGGGGATCAACATCGGCGATCAGGTGGCCGACGTTGCGATAGACAAAGATCAGTCCAGCGACCTTGGACTGGTCGGCAGCTTCCTCCGACGACGGCATTGAAGTCCCGGCGCCGAGGTCGAAACCCGAGAAGAAGACCTTCCACTCGTCAGGCAGGGAAGAAGGATCTTCCTTCCACTGCTGATACAGTTCGTCCACATATTCGGGGCTCGAGAGGAGGGACAGACTGTTCGGGCCGCTCTTGGTCGATGGTTGTGCCACCCTGAGTTGCTCCTTCGCGAGTGTGTCATCGCTACCGGTCTGAAACAGCGATGATCCACGGATTATGCCATCTCTGAGTTTAAAAAACCTGCCGAGGCGATCACCGGCGCCGACCGAGCGTGGCGGGTGAACCCTTGGCGCATCATTCTCGTTAGAATATGGGAGGGGGAGAAATGACCCGAACATCCACCATCATCTGGAGCTTGATAGGCATGGTTATTCTGGTTCTCGGCATCTTGGGCTTGATCTACGGGCCCGGGATGTACGCTCGAGGAAAGGCATTCGTCGGTCCTATCGTCGATATAGCCCAGTCCGAGGAGCGTCTTTCCACCCTCAATGCCGAGATGCCGTTCGACGAATCTGAGGATGGGACCGTCGGTGAAGATCGTTTTTCGGTCTTCCTCGACATCCGGCGGGATCTGCTTCCTCGCTATCTCGAGTGGCAGGCGATCGAGCGGCAACTCGAGGAACATGGGCAAGAGGACTGGGGGAGCGCCATGGAAGTTCTGAAGGCGATCCAAGGTGTGATGACGATGCAGATCGAGACCCTCCAGACCCACGGAATGTCTCCAGCCGAGTTTATTTGGATCGAGGACCTGGCCTATGTGATATGGGCAGGGAAGGCCGAAGAATTGATCGAAACAAGCGCCGTCACCGAAAAGGTGCGTGAGACCACCGTTGCTGATATGGAGGCCCTTGCCGGCTTGGAAGGTCGGTTCGGATCTTCCCGAACCACAAAGGAATTTACCGCCCTTTTAGAGCGACGCCTACAATCCCTCGACAACCCGGACCCGCCGACAGTCGAGGGCGTGTCCTACGCGACTTCAGCGCTCTTCTGGGAACACCGTGAAGAACTTGCCGATCTCGATCTTGCGGCATACAGCGAGCTCCACGGCGTTCTTCGAGGGAACGATGTCAACATCAAAATCGATGGAGAGTGATTGCCGCCGCAGAGCAAAAATTGAACCGTTAGTCTTTTCTGGGCAGCCACTCCGGTTGGCTGCCGCCGAGGGTGTGGAATCGTTCCCATAGCGCGGGCGTGGCTCTTCTGGCTTCCTCCGCGATGGCCACTGGATCGAGGGTCGTGAACCGATGGTCTTCCATCAGGACCTGTCCCCGGGCCACCGTGTGTCGGACGGGAGTTTCCGCGCCGCCGTACACCAGATGGGCGAAGCAGTTTTCAGGAGTGACCGGGGTTGGTGGCGCCGTGTCAAGGACGCAGAGATCCGCCGGGGCTCCCGGTTCGAGACGACCGAGAAGCGGTTCGTCCAGAAACCGCCCAGCCACCTCCGCGTTGACGGCCAGAACTTGCGGTACCACGTCGAATCCGACCCGAGGATCGCGCCGCCCACCGCGAAGACCAAGGAAGGCCGCCCGCAAGGATCCGAGCATGGCTGAGGACATACCGTCTGTGCCGAGACCGATCCGGCAGCCATCGGCAGCTGCCTCTAAGATGTCGAGTCGCCCGACCCCGTTGTTGGCGTTGGACTCGGGGTTGTGAACGATGACGGCGTCGCGATCGGCCAGGAGTCGTCGGTCGTCGGTTCCCAGGTGGATGCAGTGGATGGCGAGGGTACGATCATCGATGAGTCCGTATTTGTCGAGGCGTTGGATCGGCGCCGAGTCGTACACCAGTTTGGACATCCTCAGATCCAGTGCGTCCTCGGCGACGTGGATGTGGCAGCCCATCCCCGCGCGTCGGTGTTCGGCGGCGGCTTGGAGGGTCTCCTCATGGACTGTGAAGCTCGCGTGGAATCCCAGCATCCCACGTATTCTGTCGTCGTTGAGGTGGTGGTCGAAGAAGGCGAGGTTTTCGTCAAGGCCCTCGACAGCGTCGTCATGACCGTTACGATCGGTGATCTCATAACACAGGACAGCCGAGAGACCGACATGCTCCACCGCCTCCGCAATGACCTCCAAGCTGCCCCCGATCACCGATGGCGACGCATGGTGGTCAAAGACCGTGGTCGCGCCCCAGCGGATGGAGTCGGCAAGGGCGAGCTTGGCGGAGAGGCGTATGGTGTCGCGATCGAGGGCGCGATCGAGTCGCCACCACAATCCGTCGAGGATCTCGCCGAAGTTGTCAAGCGGCCGGCCCGGATCGAGACCTCGCGCCAGGCTCGAATAGAAGTGGTGGTGGAGGTTGACAAGGCCGGGGAGAATCAACCCGCCGCGGGCATCGAGCCATTGGGCGTTGGGGTGTTTTCGGGCCATCTCTACGGCGGCGCCAACCTCGAGAATCCTCTCGCCCTGCCAGACCACCGCGCCGTCGTTCACCACCTCGGGTTTACTGAATGCAGTGATGACGGTCCCCGATGCCAGGACCGTGACCGTGCCCGTTCGATCGGGTTTCAGACTCATGTCAGACCTCGTTGGATCCACTTGCCGCAACCGGCGGGGGCGAAGAGTTCGCGTCCATCGGGTCTCCGCTCGAAGACCGCCTGGCCCCGAACATAGGTTGCTCGTACACGACCTGTGAAATCGTGTCCTTCGAATGGGGTGTACCGGTTGAGGTTGTGGAGTTCAGAGCCGAGCACCGTCCACCGGACGTTTTCGTCGAAGACTACGAAATCGGCGTCGAAACCCTCCCGGATCGCTCCTTTGAAATCGTCAATCCCAAAAAAGCGCGCAGGATGAGCAGAGGTGTGTTTCACCAGCTGTTCGAGAGTCATGCGACCTGCCGACATGCCCTCTGAATAGAGATAGGGTAAGAGAGTCTCGACGCCGGGGATGCCGCCATAATCTGTCCAGATCGACCCGGTGTTCTTTTCTTCCGGCCATTGACCGGGGGCATGGTCGGTGGTGATGAACTCGATCTCACCGTCGGCGACACCACGCCATAGGCGCTCGCGATCCTCGATGGACTTGACAACGGGAGCGGTCTTGAGCAGCGAACCCTGGCGGAGGAGATCGTCCAGGGTGAACTGGAGAAAATGGGGGCAGGTCTCAGCGGTGATCGGTAAGCCTTCGTTCTTTGCTGCGGTGATGAGATCGAGGGCCGAGCCGCTGGAGAGGTGAACGATGTGGGAGCGGGCTCCGGTCGCTCGACAGCACTCGATGAGCTCACGGACGGCGGCCACCTCGGCCAGGGTCGGTCGCGACGACGCGTAGTCGGCCGGATCATTCCCGTCTCGACTGCGAATTTCCTTGGTGAGCTCTCGAACAACCACCGGGTCCTCGGCATGGATGCCCACAGGGATTCCGAGCTCACCTGCAGCCTCCATGACGTCGCGAATCCGGCCGTAGTCTAGTTCCGTAAAGCTGTCCATCCCGGAGAGGCAGTAAACCTTGATGGCCGCGACACCGGACTCCACGAGCTCACTGAGATTGTTCCGCCAATCGTCGTGGGCCAGGGCGTTCCCGGACACACCACCCCAGAGCATGAAGTCAACATAGGCTTTGGTCTGAATGGTCCGGACCTTGGTCGCGAGCGCTTCGGTGTCCGTAATCGGTGGCTGCGAGGTGCACGGCATATCGACGACACAGGTCACGCCACCGGCTGCGGCCGACGCCGTGCCGCTGGCGAAGTCCTCGCGGTGAGTGAAACCGGGATCGTCAAAATGCACGTGGCCATCGATCACGCCCGGAAGTACCAGAGCGCCGCGGAGGTTGACCCACTGTTCGCCGCCGGCGGCGGTCTCGGTCCCTGCAGGGATGATCTCTTCGAATCGACCGTCGGCAACCACGATCTCTGCCTCTTGGACTTCGTTTCCACCCGCCGGGATCCTCAGATTTACGAAACGTGTACGCATTCATCCTCCATGGGAATCATTGTAATGGGAGCAGAGGTCGTCGGAGAGACAGCATTCGGCATCGCAGCGGATTTTAACGCAGAGGCGCAGAGGCGCAGAGACATCGCATGATTGAGTTGGGCACGTGTAGGTGGCAAAGCACTGGACTGAAGTAGAAATGGTCGTCGCGCCGGATGGTCTCTGAATCTGGGCCGAGGCCGCAACCGCGACCACGCCAGGGGGTCGGGACGGCGGGCTAGATTTACGAGACACCATCAGGATGGATGAGCCACTCGGGCTTGGCTTCGGGGATTGGCAGGTGGGGCATGGACTCGGTCAAACCGTGGAGAAGCGTGGACATGATGGCGGAGGGTGTCAGGGACCCCTCGCCCGAGTAGGGCGTCGCCTGGATCGCCTCCAGGTTCGAATCATGTCCCATGATGAACTGGTGTGTTTCGTCCTGGAACCGGCCCTGAATCCCCGGCAGACCATTGATCCTCAGCAGCATGAAGGCGTTGTCGGCCTCGGCTTCGAAGTCTCCGCGATGGAAATAGAGTCTCGGTTTGTCCCTCCAGGGTCTTCCCACCGTGGGACAGAAGGTGACGCAGTTGCCGCACTCGTTGCACAGATCGGCGATCACGGCAACCTGGGGGGTCTGTTCTGCCGAAAAGCCCGCGCCCGAGGTCGAAGACCTCAACTCGTAGGTCACGATGGCGCGGTTTGGACAGACGCCTTCGCAGGTACTGCACAACAGATCGCAATCCAGGCAGCGGGATGCCTCACGGGCGGCCGCGTCGGGATCGAGCGTGTCTAGGACCTCGTCAAATCCGCTGTGATCGACCCTCAGTCTTCGAGGGGCATCCACCCTCGAAAGCCGGTGGGCTCGCCGGGCGAGAAGATCGGCCCGATCATACGGGACGGAGAATCTCGAACGGTACTCGGGTTCGGAAAGACCCTCTCGCGCCAAGATGGCTCGGGCGATGCGTTGACCGTCGCTGCACGCATCGACGATGTTGGACGGTCCGGGGTCCCGCAGGTCGCCACCGGCATAGATCCGCCCAATCGAGGTCTCCAATGTTTCGGCGTCCACCTCCAGGTAACCCGAAGGTGAGACTTTCACCTGCATGCCTTTGAAAACGCCGAGATCCGCTTGCTGACCAATGGCCACGATCAAGGTGTCGAACTCGAGGGTGATGTCCCCACCCGGAACCTCGATAGGGCGTGGGCGTCTCGATATGTCAGGTTCTCCGAGGGTCATCGCGGCACACTCAATACCTTGGAGCCGGTCATTCTCTGTAACAAGGCGCCGTGGCGCAACGAGCTCACGGATGGTGATTCCCTCGGCGAGTAGATCGTGAATCTCCTCGGGGTGAGCGGGCATCTGGTCGACTGTTCGCCGATAGAGGATCTCCACATCTCCCTCACTCAGCCGCCGAGCCGACCGTGCGCAGTCCATGGCCACGTCGCCACCGCCGATGACGGCGATTCTTCGCCCGATGCTGACAGGAGTCCCTCGTCGAGCGTCTCGCAGAAAATCAAGACCATCCAGTACCCCACCGGTGTCCTCACCGTCGATGCCGAGGCGAAGTCCGCGCTGCGCTCCGACCGCGACGACGACGTAGGAGAACCCCCCTTGCAGGAGCCCTTTGAGGGTGAGGTGCTGTCCTACGGAAACGCCGTACTCAACCTCCACTCCCAGGGCCGTGATGGCATCGAGGTCGCGGCGAATGGCGGTCGCCGACGCTCTGTATCCGGGAATGGTGGCGGAGACCATCCCGCCACCCTCGTGACGGGACTCGAAGAGAACGGCCCGGACGCCCCCCCGAGCGAGATCGGCGGCTGCAGCAAGTCCACAGGGACCCGCGCCTACGATAGCCACCCGAGCCGATTCTGACCCACAAGATACGGGTCGGACCACCAGATCGGCGTTGTCGGTGGCGAAACGCTTGATCTCACGGATCGCCACCGGCTGATCAATGTGGGTTCGCAGACAGACTGGTTCGCAGGGGTGGTGGCATGCGCGGCCCAGGATCGACGGGAGGGGATTGTCCTGCGCGATGACCTCTGCGGCGCCATCAACATCGCCCGACGCCACGCGACGCATGTAGGCCGGCACCTGCTGGTTGATGCTGCAGGCGTCGGTACACGGCGCCTCAATGCAGTCAAAGAACCCGAGGGTGCGCTCGGTCTTGGTTCGTTCCCTTTGGTAGGTACCGCGAATGAGCTCAGGATCGTTTCGCAGACTGTCGGCATAGGCCTGGAGGTTGAGTCTGGCCGCCTCTGCTGTGCTGCCTGACCCCTCGGCGCTCTTGAGAATGAGCTGATCGAGGTCGGAAGCGTTGGTGCGGTTGAGGGCGGCGTTGATCTCGTCCAGATACTGCCGGAGCCGGAGATATCCACCAGGACGGAGAAGATCGGAACAGGACGTGATTGGTCGGAGCCCGGCTGCCAGTAGTGCGGGGGTGTTGAACGCATCGGCGCCGCCGGCGAAGGAAATTGCGATCTCACCCTCGGTGTCATTCTTCAGCCGGCAAGCCAGCTTCACCGCGAGTGCGTGGAGGGGACGTCCCGACAGGTATCCTATGGTCTTGTCGGCGACGAACTCGGGTCTCCGATTGACAACCGGCAGGGTGTTGCAGAGCTTGATGCCGAACTCGAGGTCCCGCTGGGCCCCGAATGCCTTCAGCCGCGTGATCAGAACGAGGGCGTCGGAGTATCCAATGTCGGCGTCGAAGGCCGGCCGATGGGGTTCTATATGCGTCCAGTCGAGATCCTCGACGAGGATCTTTCGGACCATCTCGTACCCGAGCAGAGTCGGGTTGAGCTTGACCGCCGTGTGCAGACTCCAGGTATCGAGGAGGTGCTCGGCGATCGCACCGATTTCGTCGGGGGGGCATCCGTGGAGCGTCGACAGGGTGACGCTGTCGGCGATTCTGCTGGGAATGTTCAGGTTGAGGACCCCGGGAAGGGAATGGGAGATCTCGGTCACGCAGCGGTCGAGCTCATCATCCGCATCAGCCATGTGTTCGAGATACCAACGCATATTTGGTTGCCGAATGCCATCGAGGTCATAGCCGACGCTGAGGTCGAAGAGGACGCCGGGTCCAATGCCCTCGAAACCGAGTTCGGCGTGCAGGGTGTGGATCAAGACCCAGGCCGAGAGGTACTCATTGAAGGACTCTCGAACCGTCAGTTCCTGTGACCACTCGATATTGTAGCCTTCGTCCTGCATGTCAATACACGGTTTGGGAACTTCGATGTGGTCGAGGGTCTGTACGGTCTTGAGCTCGATGATTCGAGCGCCGCACAACCACGCCACCACGATGTTCTGCGCCAGTTGGGTGTGGGGACCGGCGGCGACACCGATGGGGGTTTCCAGCCGCGCACCTCGAAGGTCGAAGGAGAATCGATCGGCAGGGGTCGGAGTGAACCAGAGTTCTCGAGGAATCCCGAACACCGATCCCGCGCCGTCGAGCTCGTCGGCGATCCATGCAGCAAGGCGTTCAGCCCCGAGGGGACGAAAGCGGTCACTCACGAGTCGCCTGATTCTCTTGCGAATTGCTGTACCACCCCTCAGAACCTCCCGCTTTTGTCGTGGTACATCAAGTGATCAACCCGCACCATCGCGGCGGACGGGTCACCGCCGGATTGGAGCTCGGTCACGCCGATGGCGAGGGAAACCGCTGGTGTTTCGTCGTTCGAGGCGGCCATGAGCGATCTGATTCGATCGATTCTCGGACCCACACTCTCTTGGTCCATCTCGGGTGCAATGACGAGGAACTCGTCTCCGCCATAGCGCATGACTGCATCCTGGGGGCGGAATGCCTCGATGAGGAGACTCGCCAACCTCTGGAGAACCGCGTCACCAACAGAATGCCCGAAGCGATCGTTGATCAGTTTGAAGTCGTTGATGTCAATGAAGATGAGGGCTGCCCCCGTTGAGGTGGCCCGATCCATAAAGGGTCGCATCGCACGTCGGTTGGCAAGTCGTGTGAGCGGATCGGTGTCCACCATCAGGCTCAGGCGGTCCTGGGACTCGAGCAGTTCCCGGTTGGCGTAGCGCAGCTGATCCTCGCTTCGATCCGCCACTGCGGCGAGACAGCTGAGCGCGAGGATCATCTCGATCCACGCATCCAGAAACGAGGTGAAGGGCATGAAACGAATCAGAATCGGTCTGTCAAAGAGGGTGGGGGCCATGGCCACCGCATAGAAGAGGAAGACACTACTCTGGAGGAGGAAAGCCCACCCAAGCCAGCGTGATACCGGGGACCTTGGTCTTCGAAGAACGATCCAGCCGCCGGCCGCGAAAACGACCCCTACCATGACGCTTTGAGCGAACTGGGCAACCACCAACTGTCTCGCCATGGCGCCGACCGCGAGACTCCACACCGCAATCAGTATGGCCAGGGGAATGGGTCGAGTGTGGGGCTCGGCACCCGGCCGAACGTGATTTCGTGCGCCCGAAACCATGAGGACGGAGAAGGCCGTCTTGCCGGCAAGATAGAGGATGAGGGTGAGGCGTAGGGGCATTCCTTCACCGCCCACCACCGAACTGGACAGGACAGCGCCGAGGGCGACGGCATCCGCGAACCAGGCTGCCGACCAAAGTCGCACCTCTTCGAGTCGAACGGTGTTTCTGAGAAGCAGGAAGTACACCAATAGAGTAGTGACCACCGTGAACTGCACGGCGATGGAGAGCTTGGCGGCAAGGGCGTACTCGGGACTCATCTGATGAATCCACTATACCTTTCCATCCGATATCCCCGCAGTGCGTTTCCAAGAGAAGACGTTACACTTCCGTTGGAAACGACCCTGGGGGTGAAGGATGTCAGACTCTATCCGGCGTATCGCCATTAACACTGGGGGAGGTGATGCCCCGGGACTCAACGCAGTTATCAGGTCAGTGGTGCTTTCGGCCGTCGGCAGAGGCTGGGATGTGCTCGGGATTCGCCGTGGATATGCGGGTCTGCTTGACACCAGCAAGATTCTTCAGCTCGACGCTGACATCGTGCGCGGCATCACCCACATCGGCGGTACCATTCTCGGGACCACCAACAAGGGCGACCCATTTGAGTTCCCAGTTACCCTCCCGGGCCAGCCGACCACCCTGGTTGATCGGTCAGACGAGGTTGTGGAGAATTTTCACCGCCTCGGGATCGACGCCCTCATCGCCATCGGCGGTGACGGGTCCATGAAGATCGCCAGCCGCTTTGCAGCCAAGGGAATGCCCATGGTTGGCGTTCCCAAGACCATCGACAACGATCTCACCGGAACCGTTGCGACCTTTGGCTTCGACACCGCAGTCACGGTGGCAACCGACGCCATCGACCGTCTGCACTCGACGGCGGAGGCCCACGAGAGGGTCATGGTAGTAGAGGTTATGGGTCGGTATGCAGGTTGGATCGCTCTTCATTCCGGTGTTGCCGGCAGTGCCGACGTCATCTTGATCCCCGAGATCCCTTTCGCCATCGAGCAGGTCTGCGAAAAGATCACCGATCGCGAGGCTCGCGGCCGCCGGTTTTCGATCGTTGTGGTCGCCGAGGGGGCCATTCCAAAGGGCGGCACCATGTCGGTCAAAGGGGAAGAGATTGGTCGCGAGGTCCTTCTCGGTGGCATCGGAGAGCAGGTGGCCAAGGAGATCGAGCAACGCACGGGGAAAGAAACCAGGACCGTGGTTCTCGGCCACATTCAGCGCGGCGGCAGACCGACCACCTTCGATCGGCTGCTCGCCCTCAGGTTCGGAGCAGCGGCGGTTCGACTGATCGAAGAGGGGACTTTCAACCACATGGTGGCCCTCGATCCGCCGGTGGTTCTGGCCGTCCCGTTGGAGGTGGCTACCAGCCGGATGAAGACCGTGCCCACCGATTCGGACACTGTTCTCACTGCCAGAGATCTTGGTACCTCGTTCGGGGATGCGGAGCAGGGAGACTGAAGGACTAAGAAACGCACTCCTGAGAATCGGGTTCTGCGTCACGCTACTCGAAACGTAAACGAGGGTCCAAATCAGTGTTGATCCGTGAAATCCGTGCCCCATTTGCGACGTTGCGATATCTACGATGTCTTAGGCGATGGAGCTAGTAACTTTCTATTCACAACTTACTAACGCCGCATACCCCGGAAATGTTAGACTTAAGCCAACAATGATCGTCTCAGCCTGGTATGACGGCCACAGCACCTATGGAGTCCGAATCCTCGATCGGGAGGTGAGTCTTTGGTTCCGGCCGGAGTGGGACCACGTAGATCTCCACCTTCCGGATCGGAATGAGACGGTGCCGGTCGCGCTCACCGAGAGTTTCTGGCATGGCTCTCCGGAGCTACGGTCGCCCCATCTCAAGGAGTTCTTTGTCCGTCACGGAATCGTCGACTGGCCCAGGAAGAAGCCTCCTCAGTTCGAGCTGGAGTCGATGGGAGGTGGTGTTTTCAGTCTCAAGTGGCTGAAGAAGGTGGAAGGTCAGCGAGCGCTCCCGCTCGACGTTTGATTGTCGGCACTGATCGCCGGGTCAGTTCTGCTGCAGGTCTACCGGTACAACCATTCGGGCGTCCAAGCTCCTGCTGTCGGAGACCGAGCCATAGACCGCAAGTGGTCCGTCGATAACCACCTCAAGATCAAAGCTCTCGGGTTCGAGGCAGATTTCGTTGGGCCGATCCATGGGTGAAATACCGATCTGTTTCCAGTGTTGTGGCTCGATTACGAATTGGTGCGGCAAGGCGACGGTACGGCCATTGATCCGGATCGCGCGTCTCCCTTCTTCCGGCAGGTAGAGGGTCACGGTCACCGGGTCGGTACCGGGGTTGGCGAATCCCACGAGGGTGGAAAACGCGGCTGTTCCGCACGGGTTTCGGTGCCAGAGCAGTGCCGGCAGCATCAGCGTAGTCGGTCCGGGAAGCGCCTCTATTGGAACTGCCGCCACCGGCTGGCCTCCGCCGGAAAGAACCCCGATCGGTGTGGCACCGTTGAGATCGGCATGGCGAACCATACGTCCGGTGACTCGAACCGGTCCGTCTGAGTGGAGCTTGAGGGCGCCGAGAACCTCGTCCGCGCAGCCCAGGTCGGTGGCAAGGCCCGAGGCGGTCCAGAGTACCGCCGACTTTGGTGGGACGACGCGAGTCTGTGACATGAACTGACCACAGGGGGTCGCCCGTCGAACCCTTCCGGGAAGTAGTTCTGCAATCGCCACCTGTACGGGATCCAGAGTCGGGTTGACCAGATACACCTCGGTGGACAAGCGTGATCCGTCCGGGAGAAGGGCGTTCAGTGCGAAAACGGGTAGAATCAGTTCTTCCCCTACCGCCAGTAACGGCATGGTGAGGATCACGAACACCAGAAAAAAAGATCGAAAGGCCATATGACTCCGGAGGGGGTGGTGCGTTTGGTCACACCTGTCCCTGCACTCTACTACGGAAGTCGTCGGTAATGTGTTGGTACACTTTGGGGACGGGAGACCGGGATTGGGTCCCTCGGAGGTTGAATGACACTGCCAAAAGGTGCGTATGCCCCCATCCCGACACCGGTTGACGATACGGGAATCTTCGATCCGGCTGTTCTGAATCGTCATCTCGATTTTCTCGCCGATAAGGGACTCGAAGGTGCTCTGGTATTGGGGACCAACGGCGAATTTCCGTCTTTCGACGTCAATGAAAGGCAGATCATCGCCGAAGCTGCGGCGCACTCCGCGCAAGGATTGTCTCTCATGCTCGGCGTTGGTTCGAGCGCTCTGCCAGAGGTGATCCAGCTCGTTCAGGCAGCTCGAGGTTTCGGATACCAGTCGGTTCTGGTGCCTCCGCCGTATTACTTTCGTTCTGCACCGATTGGGGGTCTGACTGCGTTTTTTCGAGCGGTGCTCGACGCCGCCGAAATCCCGGTCCTGCTGTACCACATTCCCCAGGTAACCGGGATCGAGATCTCGAATGCGATCCTCGACGGCGTCGCTGACCATCCCTGTTTCGGGGGCGTCAAGGACAGCTCCGGCAGTGAAGGCGAACTCAAGAGACTCACCCGCAGGCTCGGAGATCGCTCGTACATGGTCGGTCATGATCGGCTGCTGTCGATGGCGCGCGCCTCCGGGGGGAGCGGTAGTATCACCGCCTCGGCCAGCGTGGTTCCCGCACTCGTGGCGGAGACGCAACACGACCCAACGCGGCAAGCCGAGCTTGACGCTATGCGGACACTTCTCGAGAGCTACGGACTCGGTCCAGCGGTCAAGGCGATCCTGCGGCACAAAGGATTCGGCGACTACCGAACCCGACCGCCGTTGCTCGATCTCGATGAAGAATCAGCCGGTCGGTTGTTTGAGGAATTCGACGCCCTCGTCGCTTCGGGGAAATAGACGCACCATCGCCCGATTCTTACCGCAAAGATCGCAAAGACCAGCGCAGTTTTATTTTGCGTCGCTTTCTCAGGGGCTATTGGAAACCCTCATCGACGTAAGCTCATCAGGTACATTGCCGCGTCCCACCACGAAATGTGAAACCGGAAATAGAAGTGGACCCGTGGCGGGAGCACCGATCACTTTCTCGAGCCGAACGCTTGGATACTCACCATCGACCGTCACGTCAGTCTTGCCCAACCATCAATTGAGATGTTCTTTGCGATGGTCTTGGCGCTCTTTGCGCCTTTGCGGTAAATACACACCATTGAATTGATTTCATAAGATGACGATAACGCATTACAATTCAGCCCGTCTTTCACCAGACGTCTTCGGCTGGTGAAAGACGGGCTGAATTGTGGAGGCACAGATGATCGAAAAGCGCGATCTCGAGACCTGGGCTGGATTTCTTCTCGACCATTCGGTGGGCGGTGTCGGTCCCGGTGACCGAGTCATGATCAAAGGTGAGCCGGTGTGTTGGCCGCTGATGGCGGTGCTCGAACGAAGAGCAATCGAATCGGGGGCCATCCCCGACATTTATCTCGTGCCGCCCAACAATGATCGCGGCAAGGTGTGGTCCTCGGCCATGGGACGAGCGGCCTCGGCTGAGCAGTTTGAAAAGGTACCGGACTGGCACCGTGAACGCTACGAAAGCATGACGAAGTACATCGAGGTCCTCGGCGCTGAGGATCCGAGACAGTACATGGGTCTCGATCGGGAACAGTCTCAGGCCCTGGCAGCAGCCGATCGTCCATTTGCCGATATCCGCCTCTCCAAACCGTGGGTGATCACCCTTTATCCGACTGCCGCCTTTGCCCAACTCGAGGGGATGTCTCTCGAGGATTTCGAGCGGTTCATTGTCAGTGCCTCGACCGTGGATCCCCGCCCGTTGCTCGAGGCCGAAGAACGCATCGCGCCGTTGTTGGATGACGGCTCCGAGGTTCGGATCACCACTCGGTACCCTAAAGAGGACCGAGATCTTGTCCTCGAATTGAATATCTCGGAGGGTCATGCGGCACTCTCGTATGGGCTTCGCAACTTTCCCGACGGCGAGGTTTTCACAAGCCCCGACGCATCAAGCGTAGAGGGTGAGATCTTTGTTGATCTGCCGATCAACTACGGCGGCAACGACATCCATGGTATCTACCTCAAGTTCGACGGTGGCAAGATCGTCGAGTATCGTGCCGATGTGGGCCACGAACACCTGGCAGCCATCATCGAGACCGACGACGGCTCCCACCGTCTCGGGGAAGTGGCTCTCGGGATGAACCCGGGACTCGATCGGGTGCTCAAACACCCGCTTTTTGTGGAGAAGGTCGGTGGCACCCTGCATATCGCCATTGGAGCCAGCTACGAACATTGCTACGTCGAGGATCCCGGCACCGATGAGGGCCGCGATCGGATCAAGGAGCTCGAGACTGAAGGAGTACTCAACCGGTCGGCGCAACACGTGGACATTGTCACCGACTTCCGGACCGGTGGGTGCGGTGTTTCGGTCCACATTGATGGCGTTGAGTTGGTGCCTCGCGATGGAGTCTGGGTGGTCGCAGGCTGATATGAATCGAGATCGTGGTTCGTATATCCTTCGGCAATGAGGGAATCTGCGAGGGTTGTGAGGCGTTCGATGCATCGGGGATGCGCCGCCGCACCACAGAGGAGTCACCATGACAACTGACAACACAAGTTCTTCCTCCGCGGCTGATGGGCAGCGAGAACTCACATCCATCACTCCGCCGGAAATTTTCAAAGAACTCGAGAAGGGTGTGCTCGGCCAGAGCACGTCTTTGCGCTATACCTCGGTGGCGGTCTACAAGCACACAACCGGCAAAGTTCCGGGGAACATCCTGCTCATCGGTAACTCCGGCACGGGAAAAACCACCATCATGAACAACATCCAACGGATGTACCACGAGGTGAGTGAATACCGTCCCTTCCGCGCCATGACCATCATCAACGCCAACCTCCTGGTCGACGCGGAAAGGCTCGAGTTTCAGCCGGCAAGGTTGTTAACGGCGGTCGAGCAGCGGGCCCGGGCCTTGGTCGGCGAGAAGCCCACCGCCGAGGCTCTGAAAGCCACCATGGAGCGCGCCACCATCTGTATCGACGAAATCGACAAGATGTCTTCCATCGTCGCCGGCAAGCCCAACGCCATCGGTGTCGTGCTTCAGCAGGGCCTGTTGACGCTCATGGAGGGGGAGGTGGTGACTCACCGAACTCATGTCTGGGAAGGCGACGAGGAGCGCGAGGTCGTCATTTCCGTCGACACTCGACACATGATGTTCATCTGTGGCGGTGCATTTGAGGGCCTCTATGACCAGGTGTACCTGAGGGTGATCAAACCGGGAAGTGGTGAGAAGCTCAAGTCTCAGGCGATCCAGACTGCCGATGGGCAGGTTCGAATCGAGAGCCGATTTGCTCTCGGCGATTTTCTGAAACCCGAGGACCTCTTTGAGTTCGGCATGGTGCCGCAGTTCATGGCCCGTTTCGACGACGTCGTTCTGCTCCGTGATCTCGATGCGCCTGTCCTCAAGGAGATCCTCATGAAATCCGTCGATTCTCCATTCCTGCGCTCCAAGAGATACTTCGACGTCCTGGGCATCGACCTCGAGATCGATGACGTCGCCGCTGGGATGATTGCCGAGGAGGCTGCCAAGAGCACCCGAACCGGCGCGCGAGCGTTGCGAACCGTCTTCGGGAGAATCGCCAATCGGCTCGAGTTCGACCCCTGGAACTACGAGGGTCTCGAAGATGTCGCGGGTGGCGGAAAACGCCTGCTGATCTCCACCGAGATGGTCAAGCTCGCCATCGAGGGTCGCAAACGCTAAACCTGCCTTTCCACCACGACCTGGCTCCTGTAAACTGACTCGACGAACTCCCGAGATGCGCCAATGCGGCCGACGGGATCGATGAAGGCGAAGGAGCATGACGCAGTTCATTCTGGTCTACACCCACCCGACAGAGGGAGAGCAGCGGTTCGATCTGGTCCCCAGCCGCAGCTATCGAATCGGTTCCAATCCAGATAACGACATCGTCATCGACCAGAAGGACGTCTCACGGCGCCACGCTGTGCTGCGGGTCCAGGATGGTTCCTTCCACGTCACCGATCTCGACAGTAAGAACGGGACATTCATCAACGGCGCCAAGACAGTTTCGGAGACCTTTAACTGCGGAGACATGGTTCACCTCTCCTCGGCGCGTTTGGTCATCGTGGAGGTGGGAACGGGCAGCTACCCAACGAGCCCAGAGGTCATCGTCCAGCAAGACGATGACTCCAGCGCCAGAAGGGGGGAGGATACCCAGAAGTACCGCAACGAAGCTTCCATGGAGGATGTGGTTTCCCTTCTCGAGACCACCGCGTCAGCGGTTCGACGTGGTGCCCTGGCCGATCCGCTCAGCTGGGCCGTTGATCACCTGGGATTCGACGGAGCAGTTGTTCTCTTCCGCGACGAGAATGACAGCGTCGCCATGGTTTCCAGCGCAGGCGATCTTGGCCAGCTTGCGCGAAAAAGCAGTGTCCTGACGAAACTTGCCACAGATCACAAACTCACGAGCGTGGCTGGAACACGAGTCCGACAGGTGAGCGAACTGGGCGAGAGCCTCCTCGTCGCGACGGTAGGAACGGATCATATTCTGGTGGTTCGGTACGCTGGTCAGCCACCCGCCATCGGCGATCTTCGCTCTGTGATCGCCTCGGTAGATGCAGTTTTGGCGAGCGGCAAGGTCTTAGGTCAGGGAGCCGTAACCGCGGCCGATCGTGGCAATACGGCCACTTTCGAACATCTGGCCGAAAGTGTGAGAGCCGAGGACGCGACCGATGGTGTTCCGACCCTCGATCTCGAAGCGCTGGCGGAGGTCGAGCTTGCCGAGGCCCGAGGCGCGTTTGAGAAATGGATTATCCAACGGGCGCTTGCTGCGAGTGACGGGAAACAGACCCAGGCCGCACAACGCCTCGGTCTCTCCCGCGCCGGCTTGTTCAAGAAGATGAGGAAGCTGGGACTCTAGGAGCCTGTAGGGAAATACTTCTCTGCCTGGCCGATTTCGACGACCTCTTGTTCGGCAAAGGCGTTGTAGGTCGGTAGCGGCGGCGAAAACGCCCAGGGGCGAGTGCCCCCGGGCTGGTTATTCAGACGTTGTTAACTTTGTTTCTCCTGGCTCCGGTTCGGATGGTCCGCTGGAACTGGGAGTGCTTGATGATGCGGACATCTCACGAGTCACGGTCGAGGAACGCCAAGATCCCGACAAATCTTGGCTGCCATGAGGTTCTTGATTTCCGTGTGGCGGGGTATTGCGGAGCGGCGGTTCTGCTTGGGATTGTGCCACCAGGAATGGCGGCTATCTTCCCTCAGAAGTTCGCAACCCTAATTCCGGAGGTGTCGCAGCAACTCCCTCCGCTTCATACCGCGATGTGCTCTTCCGTGAAATGATCGCCCGCCGCCAGACGGGCTTCCTGACGATTAAATTCGAGCGCTTCGGACAGCACTTCTCGAAGACTCTTCAGAAGCTCCTCTTTCGATTCTTCCTGACAATTGACTCCGGGAACCTCTTCGATCCAACCGATCCACCATTCGCCGTCCTGCTTGATCACGGCAGTAAAATTCTGGTCCATTGGATACTCCTTTTTCAAGAGGGGTGCTCTCGGCCCCCTCTCGAACCCGGTTTGGACATCATCCGTCAGTGGAATCAGTCACCGAACTCCAACCACCATGATACCAGTCGGGTTAGCCCGCATTTCTCACCGGTTATTGAGCTAGACTGGGATGGTGAGACGCCTGTCGATCCTTCGCCCGGCCCATGTGGCCCGGATTCTGATCATGGTTCTCACCTGTACGCTGGCGCCGTCGCTCCTGATGGCCATGGCTACGACGAACCCGCGAACATCATCTTTCAACCAGGCGTCAGCGAAAAGTACCGACTTCATGCATGCCCGGTACTACTCGCCGAACCACGGGAGGTTTTTGAGTGGGGATCCCTTGGGGGGGAGCATCGGGAGTTCGCAGTCCGGGTACGGAGTTATACGCAGTTATGTGCTCGCATGCTTGAATCGGTGGGCTAGTAGGAGTCGCCATTGGGGCGGTATTTTGGTTTCTTCTTTCGGCAATAGGTGCCGCTGGAGGGATAGGGCGCTACTTTTTCTTCGTTTGGATAGGTGTTTGTGTTTTGATTAGCCTCCACCAAAACTGGCCTGTAATCGTCTCCAGGGGCATCCGTGCCAGGTCAACGCCTCCGACGATTCTTGATTGAGTGAGAAGCCCGGGGGCATCGGCTCCCGGGCGTTTTCCTGTCGGGAGGCGGGGATCACTCAGCGGCGGCTGTCTGCTTACCTCGCATACACTGCTCGGCGTCGTGCTTGATGAGCATGCCTTCGAGGACCTCGCGGACGACGTCGCGCTCTTTGTCGTCGAGGCGTGACAGCGCCTCGAACTGAAGCCGCATATCGTCGGTGGGACCACGCTCGTTTTTGAATCGAGAACTACGCAATTCCCAAATGAGTCTTCGGATGGAACGGCGTCGTTCCCGACCGGGTTCCCGGTTTGATTGGTGGTACTCTATCGGGCGCAGGAGGAGGTGGGCGTTCGCGGCGGACTTCGGACCGTCGAGGAAAGTCCGGACTCCTATCGGGCAGCATGCCGGGTAACGCCCGGCCGTGGCAACGCGAGGGAAAGTGCCGCAGAAAGTAAACCGCCCGCGTGTCGTACGTGGGTAAGGGTGAAAGGGTGCGGTAAGAGCGCACCGCCTCTCCGGTAATGGTGAGGGCACGGTAAACCCCATGCGGAGCAAGGCCGAGTAGGGGAGTCGAGGGTGGCCCGTTCCCGTTACCCGCTTTGGTGGGTACGGCTCCCGGGTAGGCCGCTGGAGCCGCGCGGTGACGCGCGGCCAAGATGAATGAACGCCACCTTCAGGGTACAGAATCCGGCTTATAGCCTCCTCCTGCAATTTTGCTCGGTGTCGGCCTACCTTGTAGGCCGATGCCAAGTAAAATTGCTGAAGAGGAGTATTGTTGAACCTGAGATGAGTGTTTGGCGAACTCTTGAACGCGATGAACCCATCGGTGTTGTCGCATTGTCGGGGCCGGTCGATCCTGATCGGTTGGCCGCAGGACTGAAGGCTCTTCAGTCCTGGGGCAATCCTATCGAGTTGGCTTCAAATCTGCGCGCTCAAAAGAGTTACCTTGCCGGATCGGACGAGTCTCGGCTGAATGGACTCAACGAACTCCTGGATCTCGGGGTTCGGACATTCATCGCGGCGCGAGGCGGTTTTGGTGTGACGCGATTGATGGAGCATGTGCCGTGGACGCGCATGGCCTCTTCCGGGGTTCAATTCATCGGTTTCTCCGACCTCACTGCTCTCCTCAATCCTCTTTCCACCTCGGTGGTGCAGGTCCACGGACCGATGGTAGCGGCCGGCCTGGAGCACAGGGCTAACGAGGAACGGCTTCGAGATCTCCTTCTCGGACGGTTGATCGGGGAGTGTCTGTTCCCAATTCCTGCCGACAAGGTCCTCCGTCACGGAAAGGCTGAGGGAGTTGTGATGGGGGGAAACCTCTCTTTATTGTCAACTCTGATCGGTACGCAGTGGGAGCCTGATTTCAGCGATCGGATTCTCTTCCTCGAAGAGGTTTCGGAACCGTCCTATCGCCTCGACCGTCTGTTGACCCACCTTCGCAGCTCTGCTAGCTTCTCAGGTGTGAAAGCACTGATTGGGGGGACTTTGCACGCCTGTCGACCGCACTCAGAATGCGTGGAGCGATGGTCCGAACTGCTCCTCGAAGCGGCGCCCGAAGGTGTTCCGGTCATCTGCGGCCTACCCTTCGGTCATGGGATGAAGAACATGGCTTTTCCAGTCGGAGCCACGGTGGAGATCGACACCCGGCGCGCTGCGGTATCCTGGAGCGTGTGATGGCCAAATTTAAAACGACCGGCACAAAGGGTACTCACGACTCTCTTGATCCCATGCGGACCAGTTTCTCGTCCGGAAAGGTGATCTTTGAAGAGGGAGACCTCGGACTCGCGATGTACGTCATCGAAAGCGGTGAGGTCGAAATCCACAAGAGAATAGGCGAAGAGGACCGCGTGCTGGCGGTGTTGGGCAAAGGTGATTTTTTCGGCGAGATGTGCATGTTGGAGGACGACGTGCCGAGGTCGGCCACCGTTGTGGCGCTGACCGATATCGAAGCTGTGATGATCGATCGTTCCGCCTTCACTTTCATCCTCAAACACAACCCGGAAATCACTATCCGAATCATGCGTAAGCTTGTCCGGCGTTTAAGACAGACGACTCAGTTACTCGAGGAGGCCGTCGGGCACAAGGTCGACATCGAGTCTTCCGATGTTTCGAATCAATCCAAGGCCACCCTTGACCCCAACGCGCGTTTGGTTGAAGTGACCTCGGGGTTGGTGTTTCCGCTCGCCAAGAACGGTGAGACCTCCGTTGGCCGGATCGACCCCGTGACCGGCATCCACCCGGACGTAGACCTCACTCCTGTGGATGGCAAACGGTCCATTTCGCGTCGCCACGCGAGGATCCGGCGTGAAGAGAACGGAACCTACAGTGTGATCGAGGATGTGGGCACGATGAACGGGACCTTTGTCAAAGGTGTCAGGTTGACGGCCGGCAAGGCTCACCCCGTCGAGGCCGGAGATACGGTGATTTTCGGCACGATTCAGTGCCGGTTCGAGCTTGACCCCACTCAAGCCTAACGGCCAACCGCCACTTGGTGCGGATGATCCAGTCGAACGGGTGTCTGGTATCGGCCCAAAGTCCTCCGTGGCCCTGGAATCGGCCGGAATTCGACGGGTTGCAGATCTCCTTTTCCACCTGCCACGGCGGTACGAGGACAGAGGGTCTGTTGTTGCGGTCGATCAAGCACGGCGGAAACAGGGCTCGGTCCTGTTATACGGGCAGCTGGTGGCTCGGTCAGCTCGGTATGTTCGTCGGAGGCTTCACATCACTGAAGGTGAGTTCACCGACGACACAGGTTCGATCTCCATTCGTTGGTTCAACCAGCCTTGGATCGTTGATCGTTTGGAAAATGGAGTTGATGCGTTTGTTTACGGCGTAGTGAATGAAAGAAAGACCGGAAGCCTCCAGCTAGTGAACCCTGAGATTGAGATCGTCCCGAGGTCGGTTCCCGTGAACGAGATCGTACCCATCTACCCAAAGCTCGGACCGCTGGCCGGGAAAAGGCTTCGCAAGGTCTTGGATCAAGCCCTCGGTTGCCTCGATACCATGGCCGACCCGATCCCTGCCTCCGTCCGGCGAGAAGTCGCCCTGATTCCTCTTGCGGATGCTCTTGCCAACCTCCACCGGCCAACGCCGCCCGACGATGGCCAGGAGAGAGATCGCTACGTGTCTGCCCTGAACAGGAGAGCAACCCCGGCTCACTTGCGTCTCGCGTTCGATGAACTACTCGCTGTGGCCTCGGTTGTCGCGGGATACCGGGCGCGGCGTTTCGAGCAAACCGCAAACCCGATCCGAGTCGCGTCTGCTTTCGATCGGGAAAGCCGCAACCTCCTCCCGTTCGACCTCACACATGCCCAACAGCGCGTGGTTGCCGAGATCATCGGCGATCTTGGTCGTGCTGTGCCCATGGCACGATTGCTCCAGGGTGACGTCGGATCAGGCAAGACTGCGGTGGCGATACTGTCCATCTATGCGGTGCTGACGAACGGGAGGCAGGCAGCTTTGATGGCGCCCACGGAACTCCTTGCTGAGCAACTTCACCGATCTGTTTCTGCCATCCTCGGACCTCATGGCTATCGAGTTCGGCTCCTGACCGGTTCGGTGACAGCAGCCGAGAGACGTTCCATTCACTCTGGGTTGGCGGTTGGTCATATCGACGCCGTGATTGGAACGCATGTCCTCTTTCAGGAAGGGGTCAGGTATGCCGATCTTGGTCTGGTG
>Ga0164313_10001265_pt1 | contig 22264 bp, 18 predicted proteins | sample GuaBasSedimGuay4_FD_113735 | JGI IMG/M metagenome (GOLD analysis project Ga0164313, IMG submission 113735) | Subseafloor sediment microbial communities from Guaymas Basin, Gulf of California, Mexico - Guay4, Core 4569-4, 0-3 cm | ecosystem: Environmental > Aquatic > Marine > Hydrothermal vents... | reverse complement strand
GCCCCCGCTGACCCAACCGATCGCGCTCAACGAGGAATGGACCACGAGAACCATACCTGGCTTGACACCCAGCTCCGCTAAATCCTGTTTGAGACCCTCCAGGGTGACGGGGCCATTGAGAGTTTTCTTTATGACATCAGCTTCACTCATCATTCTCCTTATGGTTTCCCTGAAATCATACCAGATTTACAGAAGCCTAAGACTCCTGTAATATGCCCCAGAGATGATTGCAGCCACTATGGTATAACATTAAATCATGGATGAACGCATCACCTTTTATCCTTCCAAACGAACCGGAACAATCGTTCATATTGCCCTAATGCTGATATTCTCTGCTGCCGGCATCTGGGGGATATGGGGCGTATCCACAGTCCAGATGGCCCCTCAGCTTCTGCCCTACCTGGCCCTGATCGGATTATTCCTGGTCACGGTGCCCTATCTGATCTACCACCTGTATGCATTGCATCACTCCGCTTATATCCTGGAACGGGGGGGCATCACCCTGCAATGGGGCTGGCGTTCGGTGACGCTTCCTGTGGACCAGGTCAAATGGGTGTACCGTGATATTGATCTGGAGATCCCTCCTCGACCTCCTGCCCTGCACTGGCCGGGGTCCGTCACAGGTGTCAGGAAATTTCAACGCGGTCCAGAAGTGGAGTTCCTGGCTTCCCGCGTAAAAAGATTGGTCATCATCTCCGCCAGCGATCGCTACTATGCAATTTCGCCACTTTTCGTGGATGAGTTTATTTCCACCTACCTTGACTTTGTCGAGTTGGGCGCACTGCAACCGCTGCCGGAGGAATCCATCCAACCTACCCTAGTTCTTTCAGAAATCTCAAGAAACCGCTTAACACTCGGAATTATCCTGGCCGGGGGCTTGCTGAATATCAGCCTCCTGATCTGGACTTTACTGGTCATTCCCACCAGGGAAAGTATCTCCCTGGGTTTTAGGCCGGATGGCCTTCCCCGCCTGGCTCTGGAAAGCGTCAGGCTGATTCTCTTTCCAATATTAAGTTCATCTGCCTTTCTCGCCAATCTTGTCCTGGGCTTGTTCATGTTCCGCAACCCTGAAAACCGTGCCCTGGCGTACATCCTCTGGGCAGCAGGCATCCTGACTGCCCTGCTCTTTCTTATCGGTTTGAGCCTTATCCTCTAAAAGTCCACAACTTATCCCCCGAAAACGGCTATTATCCACAGAAAGCAGCAAGTTATCCACAAAGTTATCCGGATTTTCACCTGAGGGATCCCTGAATTAGCAAAGACTTTTGGAAAATGTTCCCCCTTCCAGGCAAGATTTGGTAAACTATGCCAGAGCTCAACTCAACAGGTAGATGCGATTACTATGCTCCAAATTGACGGCTGGATTACACTGGGGTTATTTTTTGCCACCATCCTGTTATTCTTGACCGAATGGCTGGAAGTGGATCTGGTAGCCCTGGGATTGGTATTGGGATTAATGATCACCGGGATCCTTACGACGGAGGAAGCCCTGGCCGGTTTTTCCAGCCCGATCGTGATCACCATCGCGGCTTTATTTATTGTCGGCGGCGCCGTGATGGAAACCGGCCTGGCAGATTCCATCAGCGGCAGAATTATCAAATACGCCGGAAATAGCAGATTCAGATTGTTGATCCTGATCATGGGAACGGTGGCCCTCCTGTCCGGGTTCATCAGCGATACCGGCACCGTGGCTGTGATGGCACCGGCGATTATCAGCATCAGCCGCAAGACAAAGATCAATCCCTCCAAATTGCTTATCCCCCTTTCCTTTGGATCACTGCTTGGTGGAGCAATGACCTTGATCGGGACTCCGCCCAACATCGTTGTCAGTGATTTGCTCGCCGTAAATGGCTTTGAGCCTTTCCAGTTTTTTGACTTCACGCCGATCGGATTGATCCTGCTCGCCGTCGGAATTATTTATATGACCCTGACCAGCCAGTGGCTGCTGCCAGATCACAAGAGCAGTAAAACACTCCAGCGAGTGGATACGCCTCAAGAACTCCTGGAAGTATATAAACTGCCTGAAGACCTTTACAGGCTGAGAATCCGCCAGGGATCTCCCCTGGCTGGAAAAACCATCCTGGAAAGCGATCTGGGGAATAATTTCAATATCAATGTCCTGGATATTATCCGGGCAGAACAAACGCGTGCCAGGATGAGAATAGGCGATTTCCGCCTGATACCTGAGGAGGAAAAAGAGGAACAACTCACGTCCCACTATGCCCTTCAGCCCAATGATATCCTGATCTGCCAGGGCAAACTCAACGATATCAGCCATGCTTCCGCAACCCTCCGGCTTGGCGTGCAGCCTGCCCAGGCAGAAGATCACAAATCGCTGGTCAATGATGAAGTGGGCCTGGCAGAAGTCCTCCTGCCGCCCCGCTCCCGCATTTTGGGGAAGAATCTGGTTTCGTCACGTTTTGGCAGCCTATACCAGCTGACCGTACTGGGCATCAACCGACCCGGGAATGAATCCAGCTTGCCGCTCAAGGACACAGCCCTGCAGTTTGGCGATACACTTTTTGTCCAGGGGCCCTGGAAGAATATCCGCGCCCTAGCTGACCAGAGGCGGGATTTTGTGGTCGTAGGCCAGCCAGAAGACCTTAAAGGCACACCCCCCCGGTCGAAGATGATAGCTGCCGGACTGATCCTGATGGCCATGATCCTCTCGCTGATCACTGGCTGGCTGCCGCTGGCAACCACATCCCTGCTGGCAGCCTTCTTAATGATCATCACTAACTGCCTGAACATGAAACAAGCCTACAACAGCGTGGATTGGAAAAGCGTGATCCTCATCGCTGGTATGCTGCCGATGACTACCGCACTTCAAAAGGTGGGACTGGTTCAAACCGGGGCAGAATGGATCGCGTCCACCTTGGGAGGATTGGGTCCGATCCCAGTCCTGGGATCCCTGTTCCTGGCCACTTCCCTCTTTACACAAGTGATTTCCAACACCGCGACAACCGTTTTGATCGCTCCTGTTGCCTTATCTCTGGCCCTGAACCTAGGGTATCAACCGCAGGCTTTCCTGATGACTGTTGCCCTGGCAGCCTCAACTGCCTACGCAACGCCGGTGGCCTCGTCTGTGAACACACTGGTCATGGGTGCAGGAAATTACCGGTTTAAGGACTATGCCCGCATAGGGGTCCCCCTGATTTTTATTTCGATGGTGATCACTATTCTTTTACTGCCCCTGCTGTGGCCGCTGAATTAGGTTTAACCTTCCATGAGGTCCCCAGGGACAGGATGACAATAAAAAAAGGGGCTGTCTGAAAAGTTCGACTTTTCCGATCAGCCCCCCATTTAGAGATGAATTTCTTGTAAAATATAAGTGTTCTCCCTCACTTTGAGGGTAAAAAAATAAGCAAAATATACTGGTCGCCCCCCACCTACTTGACTTTTAGGACAGCCCCTTTTTAGAAAGCCCGCGTTCTGTTCACGCGGGCGGTCTCAGTTTACTCCCCCCCTTCCCTCAAGTGCGGAAAGAGGATCACCTCTCTAATCGTAGGCTGATCAGCTAACAGCATCACCAACCGGTCTATGCCCATGCCGAACCCACCATTGGGAGGCATGCCGTAGCGCATGGCCCGCAGATAATCCTCATCCAGCGGATGATGTTCATCCTCCCCACTCGCATAGGAACGGCCCATCTCTAGGAAGCGCTGCTCCTGATCCTGGGGATCATTGATCTCTGTAAAGGCATTGCAGAGCTCCATCCCCCCCATAAAGCCTTCAAACCGCTCCACGGTATCGGTGCTATCTGGAGTGGTTTTTGCCAGGGGAGAGATTTCCCGTGGGTAATTATAAATAAACGTAGGCTGGATATAGCCCGGTTCCAGAAAATGCCCCAGCAGATCATCGATCAACTTACCGCGGGAGGCCTGGGGATTGAAATCCATCTCGAGGGATTGCATGGCTTCGGCCAGTTCAGCAGCAGTACTATGGTCCTGGATATCTATACCCGTCTTTTCAAGGATCCCTTGACGAAGTTCGACCCGCTCCCAGGGCTGATCCAACCGGATTTCCTGGCCTTTATAGGTAAAGGTCTTTCGGCCCAGGACCTGCTCAACTACAAAAGCTAACATTTCCTCGGTCAACTCCATCACTTTCTGATAATCTGCGTAAGCCCAGTAAAACTCCATCTGGGTGAATTCTGGATTGTGCTTAAAGGAAACACCCTCGTTCCTGAAATCCCGGCCAATTTCATAGACCTTATCAAACCCTCCCACCAGCAGCCTCTTTAAGTAAAGCTCAAAAGAGATTCGCAGGTAAAGGTCCTGTTTCAGCTGGTTGTGATGGGTAGTGAATGGTTGGGCAGCTGCGCCCCCGTAGGTGGGCTGCAGAATGGGGGTTTCGACTTCCAGAAATCCCTTCGAATCCAGGAAAGCCTGGATAGCCCGGATGGTTTTGGCCCGTAAGCGGAAGACTTGGCGGACTTCCGGATTCACTGCCAGGTCAGCATAGCGCTGGCGGTATCTGGTTTCCGGATCAGACAATGTGGCGTGGGACACAACCTCACCGTTCACGATCTGGTCTTTGGCGGCAGGTAAGGGTGTGATGGCCTTGGCAAGCATTTTATAAGTCTTTACCCAGAGAGAAATTTCTCCTGTCCTGGTGCGGAAAATCGTTCCGCTGGCCTGGATAAAGTCTCCCAGATCAAAATGCTCCTGGAAGAAATCCATTGACTCATCGCCAATTTCATTGGCACGGAAAAAGAGCTGGATCCTGCCTGTGCCATCCTCTATATGGGCGAAAATGACCTTGCCCATCAGCCTGGCGGATCGAATCCTGCCCGCCAGAACAGCTGTTATCTCCTCCGGGGCTTCCTCGTTTTCCATTTTCAAGAATCCCTCAGTAGCATCAGCGATGGCATGGGTTCGCTCCACCCGTCTGGGATAAGCCTCTATCCCTAATTCCCGCAGCCTGGCAAGTTTGCCAAGACGGACTTTTTCCAGATTTGTGTAATCTTCCATGAATACATCCTTCTTATTAAAAAAACCCGTGCGGCTGTTCTGCGCACGGGGAGATTTCTACTGGGGGGGTGGTCAGCCTATCTTAAGAATTTTGACCTTGAAAACCCCTCCCGGGGCCAGAACGTCCACTACGTCACCTTTGGAATGACCCAGGATCGCACTACCGAGGGGAGATTCATAAGAAATCTTGCCTTCCACAGGATCTGACTCCGCCCGTCCAACAACGATATAGCTCTCTTTCTCCTTCTCGGCGGTTTCGATGGTGACCTTGGTGCCAATTTGAACTACATCAGTCTTGGAGATATCATCGACGATCTCTGCTTGGGCGAGAATACTTTTCAAGTAAGCAATGCGACCTTCAACAAAAGCCTGGGCATTTTTTGCGGCTTCAACTTCAACATCCGCATCCACGCCTAATGGGCTTCCATCCAGCGCCTCGCGCAAGCGGTCAGCAACTTCCTGTCTGCGTTCAGAACGAAGGTATTCCAGTTCTGCCTTTAGTTTATCATACCCTTCCTGGGTCAAGAATGATGGGACCATAATGTCTAACCTGTGATTCTTCGGGTATCCATATTTAATAGAAAAAGAGCTTTTTCCTCAGGCGTTTCAGCCAAAAAAGCCCCACACTTTAAAAGTGCGCTAATTCTATCATAGGAAATCTAAGCCTGCAAGGTAGTCTCAATCACTCTCCTCCCGGGCAACCCAGAGTTTCATTCCCCCCAGAAAATTAGAAAATTGCTTGATTTCTCTTCGCAGAGCTCCCTCATTCTCCCAGAAAGTAGTGATCTGGGAGCCATAGGCACGTGCTCCCTGCCACCATCGGTCCAGCCCTTTCTCCGTGATCTGTAACTGATCACACTCCCACTCCCGGGCCCCTTCCATAAACTTTAATGTCTCCCGCCCCTCCAATTCATGAGCATAAGGATAATCTGCGTAATAATGCAACCTCCGTCCCAACCGGGAGGCTGCCTTCCGCGTTAATTCATGGTCAACGTGATTCCCTATGCCCAGGGGGACGATCAAGTCTGATTCAGTGGGAAGTAAATCGCCCAGCGCCGTACTGACCCTATCCAATAAATCCGCTTCTCTTGGATCCAATCCTCCAAATATGTCCACCTCAGTCTGATAAAAAGGCTCTCCTGGCGGGGAAAGTCGATAAATGCAGTCCAGGAAGGACAAATGCCGCGGCACAGCACCAATGATCCGGCAAGCTTCCTGGTCCTCGTCCCGCCGGATACGGACAGCGTTCTCATCCAATTCCCAGGACTGGTGCAGGAATTTAGCGAGATCTGACAGGGACCCCGGCGGCGGATCACCAGCGCAGATCGTCCAGATTTCCACTTCCTGTCCCTTATGGGTCTGTTCCCAGATCCATCCTCCGCAGGAAAAAACCACATCGTCAAGATGAGGTGAGAGATAAATTGTCTTCATATCCAAGTTGTATCACAATCCTTCCAGCCTATCTACACGGATCCAGAGCTTCTTTCCATCAGTTAGCAGGGAAATGCTGCCGTTTTCATCGGTTCTCAGCAAGGAATACCCCCCCAGCCTATCCATCAATCCCCGGTCCGGCAATCCCCGATTATCGGTCACGCCCACACTCAGCAAGAGCAGTTCCGGGCGCAGATTTTCAATCCAGACAGAGGGATTGCTGGATTGATATCCATTATCCGCCAAATAATAAACATTGATTTCCCCTAACTCCCGGCCCTGTCCCCAATCCTGACGGTCTTCCGCTCTGATCCCGAACGGGAATAGAGCTTGAAAGTCCCCATATTGGATCAACAAGGTTCCTCCCCTGGCGTTCACCGCCAGGATCTTGACTCGCAAACCATCGCTCAGAAGCAGGGTTTGACCCGCTTTTCCGTAGACAACAGGAATCTGGTTTTCCTGCATCAGGGACCGCAAATTTTCGGCTTCCCAGCAAAGATCATCAGCACCCAGCCAGATGACTTGCTGGGGATTGAAGCGGGGCAGGATCCCTCCCAGGGCATCCAGATCGTTCAATGCTGGTGATGCAATCAGCAGCAGATCCAGCTCCCGCTGAAAAGGTGGAAGCCTGCGTCCGAGGTGATCCGAGAGCTGCTTTGTGCTGGGCCCCCCATTGATCAGCACCCGCTGCCCGGTGGGGCTTTCCAGTAAAATCGCGCTTCCCGTGCCAACATCCAGCAGCGTGAGGTGAACCAGGCCATCCGGAGCGCTGAAAAAGCCCCGCCAGAGGATCACGGTCAAAATCGCCAGGGCACTCCCAACTGCAGCAGGTCTCAAGACATTTCTCAGCAGGATGAGCAGCTCCCTTCCAAACGTAAATACCCCCAGCAGCCCATAAAAACCAAAGATCCATCCCGGGGAGATCTCGCCTACTGCCCCGGGTCTTATCGGCAGCCGGCTGAACCATTCCACTACCCGGATCGTATAGAGCACAAAAGGATAAACCAGGGGAGCTGTCACCCGGCCCAGCGGAAGCCAGATCAACCCCAGAATCAACCCCAGTCCTCCAACGATCATGATCGGAGGCTGGACAGGCAGGATAGCCGGATTAGCCAGAAACGTGCTGAGCGAGAAGCTGTGGAAATGGTATATCATCACCGGCAGGGTAGTCAGCTGAGCAGCCAGTGTAAACAGGAAATATTCACTCACTGGACGGGTCAGTTTTTGAGCAGCCTCTAAGGGAAGGAAGCCTGAGATCAAGCCCAGGAACCAGTCTGCCAGAGGATCCGCATACAGGATCAAACCCAGCGTGGCAGAGAGGGAAAGCTGGAAAGAGATGTCCCAGGGAAGCCTGGGGTTGAAAAGGATCATGATCAAACTGGCCAGGGCAGCAGCATTCAATCCATGCTGCCGGCGCCCGATCTGGCCGGCAAATATTGATAACCCACCCATCACCGCCGCCCTGACCACAGCCGGGTCCGCACCCACCAGCAGAGTGTAGATACTGATGCCCAGCACCGCTGCCAGCCCAGCCTGTCGTTTGTCCAGCAACCTGCTGAACAAACGCGAAAACAAGCCTGCCACGATAGTGATATTGAATCCGGAGATGGCAATAATATGGGTGGTCCCTGTATCACGAAATGCTTTTTGAACCTGGTCGGATATCCCACTTTCCACACCCAGCAGTATGCCTGCCAGCAGGGAAGCTTCTGGATCAGGCCAGAGCACATAGATCCGTTCCAGCGCATTTTTTTTCAGATCGTAGATCGCCTGGAGGGCAATGTTTCCCTGCCCCGTTTCCAGCACTTCCAGCTCTGCGTTAGGCAGGTAGGCATAGATGTTCTTCCTGGCCAGGTAGGCGCGATAATTAAAATCCCCCTCCTCAGGGGGAAGGTCCAGATAACCCCTGAGTCGTACTCTGTCCCCATAGGAAATCACACCTTCAACAGGGACTTTGGCCAACAGGAAGCCATTAACCTTGTAAGGTTGCTCCTCTCCATCCAAGTTCAAAGATTCAACTTTGACCCTCAAATTTTGGATCTGATCCCGCCGGTCAGGGAATTCGACCACCAATCCCAGGATCTCAACCGGAGACCCGGTACCAGCATAATTGATGAGGAAGGCAGGATCCTCGAAGTCAGGGGTTCCCAGGCAGTAACGAATCCCCCCCAGAGAAAAGGCAATCCAGGCGGCAATGACCAACCCCCCTGCTTTAGCCAGGCTGCCTTGGAACTTGTTGCTGGTTAGAAAATGAGGGACTAACGCTCCCAGGACTGAAGCGATGAATATCCCCAGCCAGATCCCGATCACCCAGGTTAAGCGATCAGCACAGAGTATGCCCGCAGTAAATCCAATACAAATCCAGATCACCGGCATGAATATCCCCCTTAGCGGTCCTGCTGATTAAAAAAATTTCCCCTCGCTATCCCGTCTTAATCAATATTTACAAGAATAAAATTATCCCGCAGGGTCCTTTTCTCATCATTGGCTTGATTGGCGCGGTACATGAGCTGCTGCGCCAGGATCGCTGTGCCGAAAACAAATAACCTGCGGGGGGAAGGTTCTTCTTCCTGGAGGATGACCTCATCGGGGATTTTCAGACGTTTGCACAAATTCTGAATATCCATCTCCATGAAGCTGCCTTCTCCCATGTCACGGATAAAACGGTTGCGGATATGCCAGATCAACACCAAGTCATGGTATTCTGTCCGGCTGATCAAACCGAAACCATAGGCAGCTTTAATCCTGGCTTCAAAACTACCCAATGGATTTTCTTCTCCCAGAAGCATCTTGGATATCTTTTCATCATCGATAATAAAGCATTCCAGCAGCCGTGACAGATGCGTGTTCAGATAAGTCGTACCCAGAATTGCTACCGCGCGATCGCTTTTCTTCTGGAATTCATCAACCAGCCTTTTCCATTCTTTGGTCTTCACATTTTTTTCTTCTGCCATTTCCAGTATCTCTCCCGGCGGATTTGTTTTCTGGTCTTTTTATTATACATGACATCCGTCCAGCAGCGGCGCATTTCTCCCCAGAAAATTACCGGGAAGCTGCATCCTCATAGATCCACTCGAATTCACTCAGAAAAATCTCGGCACAATTCCTGTCATGGAGGATCAGGGTATTTTCATCATTCTGGACCTCCGCGCTGCGGGTCAAATTATAGGAACCTGTAACCACAATTCCCCCATCAATGATCATAACTTTGTGATGCAGCTTTTCCGGATGAGCGTCCAGGTACACATCCAGTCCTTGGCCCCGCAAGCGCTGATATTCCCCACCCAGGCCCGAGCGCTCCTGATAGGCATCCAACACACCCCTGACCTCTATTCCCTGGTTGGCCTGGAATATCATCGCGTCCCCTATACCGTCGGAGGTGAAAGCGTAAAACAGGAAATCGATCGATTCCTCTGCGGAGAGGATCAGCTCGATCAACCGTTGGGCTGTATCATCATCCGGCGAAAAATAGGTCTCAACACGGACCTCATTGATGGTTAGATCCGGATGGGGAGTATTCTCCAGGCTGTTCTCGCCAAAAAATCCCTCCTGGAACATCTCCTCAAACTCAGTCGTGTAATTTTCGGCTACCCGGGTCGACCGCAGCTTGATCAGATTATTGAGATGACGATAGGCACCATTGACGGTCAGATTCATCGATCCTGTCCAGATCTCAGCACCATCTATGATGAAAAATTTGTTGTGCATTAAACTCTCGGTCTGATCGAAAACCACAGGAATCCCGGCAGCAATCAATTCCTGGATCTCCTGCCGATCCAGGGAGTCGCTCTCCACTACCAGCCGGACTTGGACGCCGCGTCGATGAGCCCGGATTAAAGCATTACGGATGGACCACAAGTTCAGATCATAAAGAGCAGCGTCGATCTGGCTTCTGGCTTGATCCAGAGCATCCACCAGGAAGCGATCCGGACCTCCTTTGAAACCCTCATTGGTCGGGGCCGTAAAATAAATACTGTAAAGCTGATCCGGGGAGGTATATCCAGCAGGGGTTGTGGTGGGAAGCGGGTCCAACCAGCCTGGCGGTTCGGGTTGGCAGCCGCCCTGGAATAACCCCAGGATTAAAACCGGGGTGAGAAAGAGCCATTTATGCAGGACGCTTGTGAATTTTGCCAATTTCCCCTCATTCAGCTTTCAGACAGCGGATCAGCACTCTCCTGCGGTGGGAGCGAGCCCGGTGCTCTGCCAGGTACACTCCCTGCCAGGTACCCAAACTCAAATTCCCCCCATCAACAGGGATGCTGAGACTGGTTGTGGTCAGTACCGCGCGCATGTGAGAGGGCGAATCATCCCGGCCTTCTGCCGTATGCCTGTGCCAGACCTCTCCTTCCGGTGCCAGGCGATCCAGGAAGGTTTCCAGATCCTGCCGGGCGCTGGGATCATAACTCTCATTGATGACCAGCGAGGCGCTGGTATGGGGAATGAAGAGATGGAGCAAGCCTTCTCGGACCTGCCAGTTGCCCATTACCTCCCTGATCTCCCGGGTAATCGGATAGAAACCCTTGCCTGCGGTTTCAACCACAATCTCAGCCTTCAACCATTCCATAATTTTTCTCCTGTCTCCATTGTAACGGATTCCCTGGCTGCCTAAACAAAAAGAGCAGCGATCTCTCGCTGCTCTTTTGACTGTTAAAATAGGATTAACTAGAATACGCTGTCGGTGTCATCACTGAATATCTCTTCACTGTCTTCTGGGCCAGTGCTGAAAGAAGTGACGCTTTCACCCAGGGCTTCTACATCCTGTGCCTGGGGGCCTTTGTCGCTCTCGACAACATCAAATTCAACCCGCTGACCTTCGTCCAGCGTTTTGAAGCCGGCTCCATTGATGGCGCTGTAGTGAACGAAGACATCGCCTTCGCCGTTGTCGCGCTCAATAAAACCGTAGCCTTTTCCTGCGTTAAACCACTTTACAGTGCCGGTCTCACGCTCTGCCATAAAAAATCTCCTTCGTACTAAATGGTATTAACTCAGCAGGGCGTTCCGTCCTAAACAAAAAAATTGCTCAAGAAACGTACGTTCTGCTACTGGGACTGGATTAATCCAGTCCCACTGAATAAATATAGCACGAAGATTTGATATCGTCAACGGAAAAGCAATCAATTTAAAATGGTCGTTCACCCAATTTGGAATGCCGGGAAAAATCAGCCTTTCCCCCCAGTTATTGAGGACATCCGTGCCCAAAGGGGCCTTTCAGGAAAAATCCACCGTTATTGCATTGCTCCTCCAAAAATTGATTACCTTCTATAATAGTAGTAAATAAGCAGTAATGAAAACAAGGGGCACCATGAACATAGACAATCTTTCAGTGTGGTTGCTGGGGGTTTTCGCAGCCGTCGTCCTGATTTCCGGGCTGACATTTGTGTTCCTTTCCTATGCAGAAAAGGAAAAAATCGCCCTGCGGAGAGGACTCCTTGTGACAGTGGTCGGATCCGGCCTGATCTTATCCGCTCTGGCGCTGGAGAAATCCGGTCAGTGGATCCTGATCGCTCTCATAACTGGGATCCTCCTGGCTGGTGGGATCCTGTTCGTCCTCCCTATTGGAAAAATCGAGATGGATCTGGGGCAGCCTGCCCATCAGGTGGATGAACGGCAAATCATCTTTGCCCGGGCCCTTTTGGAGCTGGGCTCGGCAAACTACCAACGCTATTACAACGAACATCCGGAACATAAAATTCCCGATGACCTAGCACGATCCCAGCCAGGACTGCTCAACCCAGAGGCCAAATACTCCGATCCCCTTCACAGTGCTGCAACGGCAGGTAGTTTTACTTTGACGGAAGCGCTTCGAGAAGCAGTTGATGGGACGCATGCAGGTGAACCCTATCCATCCTCCCCTGAGCACCTCACCCGGGCAGTTAAAAAGCTGGCCTGTTTCTACGGGGCTCTGAACTGCGGGATAGCCTCATTAACACCAAGTCATATCTATTCCCATATCGGCAGGGGAACCGGGACTTACGGCGATCCTGTTGACCTGGATCATCGCTTTGGGATTGCCTTCACCGTTGAAATGAATCCGGAAATGACCGCCGCCGCTCCACTCCCCCCGATCACGATGGAATCCGCCCGCCAGTATGTGGAGGCGGCCCGGGTGGCGGTGCAGCTCGCTGCAGCCATTCGCGAGCTGGGATATCCTGCCCGGGCACATATTGACGGGAATTATCGTGTGATCGCGCCCCTGGTCGCCCGGGATGCGGGATTGGGTGAAATCGGCCGCATGGGGCTGCTGATGACTCCCCGCCAGGGACCCCGGGTTCGCGTGGGCGTGGTGACCACCAGCATGCCGCTGATTCCCGACTCTTACAAACCAGAGCCAAGTGCCCTGGATTTTTGCAGGATCTGTGAAAAATGCGCCCATAATTGCCCCAGCCAGTCCATCCCTTACGGAGACCGAGAAATTAATAATGGCGTGCTGCGCTGGACGATCAAGGCGGAATCCTGCTATCACTACTGGACGATCATCGGCACAGACTGCGGCCGCTGTATGGCTGTTTGCCCCTTCTCTCACCCCGATAACTGGGCCCACGGCCTGGTACGCTGGGGGATCCGGAAATCAGGCGCTTTCCGGCGGGCTGCCCTGTTTCTGGATGACTTCTTCTACGGGAAAAAGCCGCCAGCCAGGAACAGCTCTTTCTTCCCCTGATACAAGCTCCCCCAACTCATCACAAGTCGAAGCCGCAACCCATCAGAGAAGAAGTAAAATAATCAGGAAGGAATTATGATCATTGACCCCTGCGGGAGAATCATCAATCAAGAAGTGAGGTGTTTATGGATCCTGTAATTTTATCCAGATGGCAGTTCGCCATCACAACTATCTTTCATTTTTTCTTTGTGCCAGTTACTCTGGGGCTGTCCCTCTTCCTGGCCGTCCTGGAGACGAAGTACGTCACCAGTGGGGAGGAGATCTATAAAAAGATGGTCAAGTTTTGGGGCAAGATCTTCCTGATCAATTTTGCCATCGGTGTGGTCACCGGCATTGTCCAGGAATTCCATTTTGGGCTGAATTGGTCAGAATATGCCCGTTTCATGGGAGATGTTTTTGGCGCCCCGCTGGCTATTGAAGGCCTGATGGCATTTTTCCTGGAATCCACATTCATCGGCGTTTGGATCTTCGGCTGGGACAAACTCTCCCCAAAAGCTCATGCCGGGGTGGCCTGGTTGATCGCGATTGGCTCCAATTTGTCCGCCCTGTGGATCCTGGTAGCCAATTCCTTCATGCAGAATCCGGTTGGTTATGCGATCCGCAACGGTCGGGCTGAAATGACAGATTTCTGGGCTTTAGTGAGCAATCCCAACGTTCGGTATCAGTTCCCACACGTCGTCACGGCTGGCGTGGCAGTCGGGGGTTTCCTGATCATGTCCTTCAGCGCCTGGCACCTTCTGAAGGACAAAGCCGAAACACGGGAATTTTTCACCCGCTCTTTCCGCTGGGCAGCCATTTTTGCCCTGATCGGCGCCCTGCTGGTGGGATTGATCGGACATGCCCAGGGTCAGTTCCTGGCCCAAAGCCAACCCCTCAAAATTGCCGCCATGGAAGGCCACTGGGAAACCGAAGCACCGGCTTCTTTCTCTGTCATCGCCATTGTCAATCAGGAAAAACAAGCCAACACCTTTGAGATCAAGGTCCCTAAATTCCTCTCGCTGATGCTCTTCAATGATCTCAGCACCGGTTTTAAGGGGCTCAAAGAACTCCAAGAGGAAGAAATAGCCAAATACGGCCCCGGAAACTATATTCCGCCAGTTCTCATCAGTTACTGGTCCTCCCGAACGATGATTGGCATCGGCCTGGTGATGGTATTGATTGCCATTTTGGCAGTTTGGTGGTCTTGGAAAGAGAAACTTCAGGAACGCAGATGGTTTCTGCGAATGCTGATCCTCACCGGTCTGCTGCCGACCATAGCCATCACTGCCGGCTGGCTGATTGCGGAAACCGGGCGCTGGCCCTGGATCGTGCACGGACTGCAGAAAATCGAGGATGCGGTTTCTCCCGCAATCACTCCGGGCATCATCATCTTTTCAATGTCCAGCTTCCTGGTCCTTTATAGTGTTCTGGGAGTGATCGGCGTATCCCTGATGTTGAAATACGGTAAAAGCGACCCCGCGGCCGCTGAAGGAAAGGGAGAATAATCATGGATCTCAACACACTCTGGTTTATTTTGCTTACCGTATTATTCAGCGGGTTCTTCTTCCTGGAAGGATTTGACTATGGAGTGGGCATCCTCCTGCCCTTTGTGGCCCGTTCTGATAGGGAACGCCGGGCTGTGATCAACGCCATCGGCCCGGTTTGGGACGGTAATGAAGTCTGGATGATCACAGCCGGGGGGGCGATGTTTGCCGCTTTTCCGCACATGTACGCCACCCTGTTCAGCGGCTTTTACCTCGCCCTGGTATTTATGCTGATCGGGCTGATCATCCGCGGCGTGGCTTTTGAGTTCCGCGGAAAGCGGGAGGATCCCAAGTGGCGAGAAATCTGGGATTGGGCGATCTACTACGGCAGCCTCATACCCGCTCTGATTTGGGGAATTACCGTTGCTAATCTGATGCGCGGGGTGGCCATTGAAGGGGACCTCAACTACTACGGGGGCTTGATCCCCCTTCTCAATCCCTATGCGTTCTTTGGCGGGCTGGTATTTCTGGCTTTGTTCATCCTGCACGGTGCCAGCTTCCTGGGCATCAAACTCGAGGGGGTTGTCAAGGATCGCGTCAAGGACGTTACCGGGAAGATCTGGGTTGTCGCGGTGGTGCTGACGGTGGCTTTCCTGATCTGGACCTATCTGGCCACAGACATCTTGAATAATCCTGGCTGGGATGGACTGATCCCGGCTATCCTGGCGGCTGTTGCCCTGCTGTTATCCGGATTGTTTTACAAAATGGGCAGGGAAGGATGGACCTTCCTCTGCGGCGGCCTGGTGATCATTCTGGCCACAGTGATGGTCTTCTCAGGCTTGTTCCCACGGCTGATGATTTCCACCCTGGACCCGGCCTACGACCTGACTATCTACAACGCGTCTTCCAGCCCTTACACCCTGAAAGTGATCACCATTGTGGCGGCGATCTTTTTGCCCGTGGTGCTGGCTTACCAGGGCTGGACCTACTGGATCTTCCGCAAACGCCTCAGCCCGGACAGTCCGGACCTGCATTACTAAGCATGATAAGTAAAAGAGGCTGGCACTTCAATTTGCCAGCCTTTTTTACTTTTGGCGTGAAAGGGCTTACAACTGATTCACAACCCGGGCAATATCAGCCGCCACGTCCTCTATGGGTTGGTCGCCATTGACCTCCCGCAACAAACCCCGATCCAGATAATACTTCGATAGCGGGCTGGTCTGCTGCTGGTAAACCGCCAAACGCTGGCGGACAGTCTCAGGCAGGTCATCCTTCCTCTGGTATAGTTCCCCCTCATCCACATCGCATAATCCTTCCCGTTCAGGAGGATTAAAGGTCAGGTGATAGGATTTGCCGCAGGAACGGCAGATCCGCCTCCCGCTGGCCCGATCCACCAGGACGTTTTCCGGCACACCCACGGATAAAACCCCCGTCAAGGAAGCGCCCAGGTCGCTTAATATCTGGTCCAGTTCCTCTGCCTGGGGAATGGTGCGAGGGAAACCATCCAGCAGGGCTCCCCCGGCACAATCAGGCTGGCTGAGCCGTTGGGCTACCATGCCTATGGTGATCTCATCCGGCACCAAATCGCCCCGGTCTATATAAGCCTTGGCCTTTCTTCCCAACTCGGTCTGATTCTTGATGTTATCCCGGAACAAATCACCGGACGATACCTGGGGTACTCCCAGCAACCTGGATAAACGGGCAGCCTGGGTACCTTTGCCGGACATGGGAGGTCCAAGCAAGATCAGGTAAATTGGCGTTTCTGGCATGGGTCTGCCTCCATTCAATATGCGGCTCAATCTGGAGAAAGTATAGCATGAAACCCACCCCAAAAACCTCTTATTTGAGCCAGGAAGGAGCACCGCCGTCCCCTGAGCCGGGGTTATGATACCATTAGAAAATACCTTTCAGGAATCGCTTATGATGCCGAATCCCAGGCTGCTCAAACTGGCTCAAAAAAGCCGCCCCTGGTTAATGCTGACCATCGGGTTGGGGTTCTTCTCCGGGATCCTGTCCATCGTCCAGGCCCGCTTCATCAGCCGGCTGGTCAGCCAGGTATTCCTGGATGGAGCCGGATTGGGAGATGTCACTGGCTTCCTGTTCTGGATCCTGCTGGCCTTCAGCCTCCGGGCTCTTATATCCTGGGCCAGCAGCCTGAGCGGGAAAATCATCGCTGTCCAGACCAAAAGCCTGGTCCAGAAAACCCTGCTCGATAAATTGGAGGCCCTTGGCCCAGCTTATCTCATGGGTGAAAGGAGCGGGGAGCTCAGCAGCACCTTGACCGAGGGAGTTGAATCCCTGGACGCTTATTTCAGCCAATACCTTCCCCAGTTGGTTTTGTCCGCCCTGGTACCCACCACCATCCTGTTTTTTGTCTTTCCCATGGATACCCTTTCCGGGGTCGTGCTGCTGGTGACCGCGCCCCTCATTCCCTATTTCATGTTCTTGATCGGGGGCAGCGCTAAAAAGATCACCGACCGCCAGTACAGCACGCTCAGCAGGCTGGCCGGTCAATTCCTGGACAGCCTGCAGGGCATGAGGACCTTGAAATTATTCAATCAGGCCAAAGCTGAAGTGGAAAAGATCCAGGAAACCAGCGACGAGTACCGAAAAACCACCTTGAAGGTCCTTCAGGTCACTTTTTTATCCGCCCTGGCCCTGGAGCTGCTGGCCACACTGAGCACAGCCGTAGTGGCGGTCCAGATTGGTCTGCGGCTGCTCTACTTCCGGGTTTCCCTGGAACAGGCCCTCTTCACCCTGATCATCGCCCCTGAATTTTACATTCCCCTGCGCATGCTGGGGCTTCGCTTCCATGCGGGTATGGAAGGCCAGAGCGCAGCTGAAAGGGTCTTCCAGATCCTGGACACTCAGCCACTCAGGAAAATCCCGCAATCTCCCCAAACGCCTTCTTCTGCCGTTTTTCCTTTCCAGTCCCTGGAGCTGCGGGGAGTCAGCTTCCAGTATCCCGGCGATCGCGGCAGGGCACTTAAAGATATCGATCTGCGTGTCCACCGGGGAGAACAAGTCGCCCTGGTGGGTGCCAGCGGTGCCGGAAAGAGCACCCTGGCCAGCCTGATCCTGGGATTTTTTCCTCCTGGCGAGGGGCAGATCCTGGTCAACGGGATGGACTTCTCCGGAATGGACCTTTCCCGTTGGCAGGAAGGCATCGCCTGGGTCCCCCAGGAACCAGCCCTGTTCCAGGACACAATTGCTGCCAATATTCGCCTGGCCCGACCGGATGCGGATGACGGCGCTGTGGCTGCAGCGGCCTCCGCTGCCCACCTCGCCGATTTCATTGCCTCGCTTCCGGATGGCTACCAGACCCGCATCGGCGAAGGTGGGGCCCGCCTCTCCGGCGGGCAGGCACAGCGCCTGGCCCTGGCGCGGGCATTCCTCAAGGACGCCCCAATCCTGCTGCTGGACGAACCCACCTCCCAGCTTGATCCCCTCACTGAAAGCCAGCTGGCGGACGCCACCCGAAAGCTGATGAAAGGTAAAACCGTATTAACCATCGCCCACCGGCTCAACACCGTCTTCCAGGCTGATCGCATCCTGGTCCTCGATCAGGGCCGGATCGTGGAAAGCGGGACCCACCAGGAGCTGCTGGCGGCTGGCAGGGAATACAAAAAATTGGTCCAGGCCTATACCGGCGCAGCCAACCTGGCTGACCTGCCGGAGTTTGGAGGGGATTACGATCTTGATGATCGCCAGGACCAGGTCTGGCAGCCCTTATCAAATTCACCCCTTTCAACTGAAGTGGAGAGAAGAACCGCTCCTGCCCCAGCAAACGTCCTGGGAAGGCTGCTGGCTTTCTTCAAGCCCCACCTCCGCGAGGTGCTGGGATCGGTTGCCCTGGGGGCAATCACCATCGCCTCCAGCATTGGCTTAATGGGCGCTTCCGCCTGGCTGATCGTGACTGCAGCCACCCACCCCAACATCGCGGTCCTCCAGATCGCTATTGTGGGGGTGCGCTTATTCGGTATCTCCCGCAGTGTCAGCCGCTACCTGGAACGCCTGGTATCACACAACCTTACCTTTAAGCTCCTCACCAGGCTGCGGGTGTGGTTCTATGAATCACTGGTCCCGCTTTTCCCGGCTCGCGCCAGCCAATACCGGGCCGGAGATCTGCTGAGCCGGATCACCTCTGATATCAAAACCCTGGAGGATTTTTATATTCGCTCCCTGGCTCCGCCCCTGGTTGCGATCCTGATCGGCCTGGGAACAGGGATCTTTTTCTACCCCTACCATCCGTGTTTAACCTTGCTGCTTGGGGGCCTGTTCCTGGTAAGCGGGATCGGGGTGCCGCTGGCTGTGCGGTCCCTGGCGCGTAAACCCGGCCAGGCACTGATCAGGACCCGGGCGGCGCAGGCCGGGCTGCTGGTGAACTTCATCCAGGGGCTGCCGGATCTAACTGTCTAAGCTCAGATCAGATCCAAGAAGGACCAGATCCAGGAACTGAACCAGCGGTACGCAGATGCCCAACTGAAGCTGGCTCGGATCAGCGGGTTAAACGCCGGGCTGCTGATCTTCTTCAGCAACCTGGCCATGTGGCTGGTTTTTATTGTGGCCATTCCCCTGGTCCGCTCAGGGGAGATCCCCGGAGCAATGCTGGCGGCCCTGGGGTTGATGGCCCTGAGCGCTTTTGAAGCCGTCCAGCCCCTGCCCCAGGCCGTGGAAATCCTGTCCAGCTCCCGCGAAGCCGGCTCCCGACTGATGGAGATCCTGGACTCCGATCCTCCCGTGGCTGATCCGGCCAATCCAGCTCCCTTCCCCCCCCATCCTGCGGTCCACATCCAGGATCTGTCCTTCAGCTACCCGGGAAGCCGGGAAGTTGTCCTCCAGGACATCAACCTGCAGCTGGGGGAAGGCCAGAAGCTGGCCATTGTAGGGCCCAGCGGAAGCGGGAAGTCCACCTTAGGGAATTTGATCCTGCGCTTCTGGTCCGGTTATGAAGGGGAGATCAACCTGGGAGCAAACCGGACGCCATTAAGGACCCTGGCCCAGGAAGAGGTCCGGCAGGGGATCAGTGTGGTCTCCCAGGGAACAGATCTTTTTAATGACACCTTACGGGCTAATATTGCCCTGGGCAAACCTGGCGCGGAAGACTCCGAGATCCTGGCCGCGGCCCAAAAAGCCCGCCTGGAGGAATGGATCCAGTCCCTGCCAGATGGACTCGAAACCCAACTTGGAGAACGGGGGACCCAGATCAGCGCCGGAGAAAGGCAGCGGGTCGCTATCGCCCGGGCAGTGCTGAAGGACGCCCCCTCTTTTTGCTTGACGAACCAACCGGAAATCTCGATCCAGTGACCGAAAAAGAATTCCTGGAGACCCTGTTCACCGTTCTCTCTGGGAAAACCACACTGCTGATCACCCACCGCCTGGTAGGCCTGGAGAGAGTGGACCAGATCCTGGTCCTGTACCGGGGTCGGATCATTGAGCGCGGCAGGGAAAGCGAGTTGCTCGAGCAGAATGGCTTCTACCGGAGAATGTGGACCCTGCAGAACCGGATTCTGAGCTATCGTTGATGGTCAGCCAAGATTGATCCCCGCAACTTTACCAGACAGGATTCAGATAATGGTAGTCTGCCTTGATAGAGCCGGGATCGGCTTCTGCCAGACAAAGCGAAGCAAGACGCTTTATAATTCAGGGTGAGAAGTCAAGATCAGATCACCAAGGAGATATTCGATGTCATTCCCTCCTGAACTGCTGGCTTTGGGTCTTCTTTTCATCTTCGGGACAATTATCTTTCTAATAATCCGCATCTCCCGCCGCCAAAAAGTCGACCAGGACAACCAGCTCCACCAGCTGGGTTTTAGAGCCCTGGAGTCCCCCCCACTAGAACTGGAACGGCGTGTGGAAGAGTTATGTCGCCCCGGCGGGGATCAGGAGGTCACACTCCGGCAGGTTTACCACCGCCGGGAGCTGGATCAGGACCTGTATCTCTTTGATGCTGCGGATATCCACGGCGAAAATTCTGAGCTGGGATCAGAGATTTTCGGCCTAATCTCCAGCCAGTTGGCCCTGCCCCGCTTTTCCCTCGTCACCCTGCCGGATTTTGACCGGGAAAGCCTGATCGGCGGCTTGATGGATAAATTACTTGATAAGGCCATGTCCTATGCGGAAAAGCACCTTCAGCTGCAACGAATCGAATTCCCGAATCGGCCTGAACTGGACGACAAGGTGGTCCTCTTCGGACAGGACCCCGCTGCTGTCCGGGAGATGCTGGACCGGGTTGGTCTCAGTGCCTTCAGAACTGATGACCTGCCAGTTCAGATTGATGGCAGGGGCGATTTTTTAACTGCTGATTTCAGCACTGGCAAAAGTCTCAACCAGCCCGGGCAGGACCTGGCTTCCAGATATCAGACCTTCATACAAATTGCCCGCAGATTTATGGAATAACCCCTGGCCTGGCTCGAACCAAATCAGACCATCTCTTCCAAGAGCATAAAAGGAGACACCTATGACCACGAGAAGAAGGCTTTATCCGCTGGCGCTGCCCATCCTGGTCCTGGCGATCGCCATCCTGGCCTGCGGCACTGGCTACAAAACAAGCACAAGGATCTACGGCCTTTCGGGTGTGGTCCGGGTGCAGATCAAGGAAGCCAATGGGGTTTATACAAACAGCGTTGAGATCAATGAAGACTGGAGCCAGGAACGGTTCAGTGCCACCGTCACCCTGAGTGTCAGCGCGGGAAGCTGCCGGGCCATATTGAGTGGGAATGAGAACACCAGCATCATCCTGGACGTTGGGGAGGGCAGCCCTACCGAAGCCTACGGCGACCTGGTCACGGACAGTTTTGGAGAGGTTAGTCTGGAAACCGACTGCCAGGATGCTCAGAACCTGGATCTTACTATCAACTTCACCCTAAAATAGAGAGCTCATTCATCCGGGGGAACACAGCTGACCTCCCCTGCATATCTATGCTAGAAAGGTTCCGGTTCTTCAGGACATCCAGATAATAAACTATTTCCAAAATAATCATACTCTATCATCTCCTGTTTCAAGCAATCTAACAATAAAGACTGGCTAATGGGCAGGTATTTTCAGTTCCTGTTCCACTTTAATGAGATTGGGATCAGCGCCAATGGTGTCTTTGTTGGCCTCATAAATCACCATGTATTTGGATGCATCATCATAGAATTTCTTGGCGATGGAGGAAAGGGTATCTCCTTCCTGGATTTGGTAATGTTTGACCGCCGAGGTTTCAGGTCTGGCCTGAACTTGTGGGGGTAATCGTGCTTTTCCATATTTACTCCTTCGATAAGGGATTTGAGCTGATTGATACAACCGCACTGAGGGTGGTTAATCGACTACTGAGTAAAGACAGCGGCCGGCCAGGAATTCCTGGTCGGCCGCCCTGCCCCCCTCATCTGTTCAGAATGGATCAGTATTCCCTGGCATCCGCGTACCACTCCTCCAGGAAATCATCAAAATAGGCCAGGTGGCGCAGATTTGTGCCGTCGATGTTGATAATATAAATAGCCCAGGGTGATTTTTCAGTTTGCTTCGCCTTAAATACAATCTCGTTCCCATCCGGGGAAAAAGCTAAAACACCTACTTCCCAATCCAGCAGCTGGGTGAACTCTCCAGTTTCTAAGTCTTGAACAATAAAACGGTCCTTAGGTTTGTTAATGATGCCGAAGATGCCCCCGAACTCATACTCACAATAAACTATCTTTTTACCATCCGGTGTAAAGTAATAGCTGCCATGCCCTGACCCCCGCTGGGTCAGGAATTT
>Ga0164313_10001264_pt1 | contig 22290 bp, 35 predicted proteins | sample GuaBasSedimGuay4_FD_113735 | JGI IMG/M metagenome (GOLD analysis project Ga0164313, IMG submission 113735) | Subseafloor sediment microbial communities from Guaymas Basin, Gulf of California, Mexico - Guay4, Core 4569-4, 0-3 cm | ecosystem: Environmental > Aquatic > Marine > Hydrothermal vents... | reverse complement strand
GGGTAGTCTTGATAGTTGCAACACTTGAATAAGTTTTCATTTTGTGATACTCCATTGCCAATTTAATGGCATTAAGTTAGATTTCAGACTACTGTATGGATGTACAGTATCCGGTCAGGTGCCCGAGGCCCACTGACACCTGAATTCTACAGGGTCAGTGTCCCAGGTGCCAAGACTGTTTTGGACTAAGAGACCCCCCCTATATTCTTTTCGGTTATATGTACACGTAGTGCCGGTGCAGCCCCCCCACTCACCTCCAACCAAAAACGAAAACGAGTCCAATAAAGATTGCCCAAAATCCAAACTCCCCCCATACTCTACCCCATGAAAAACAAAATCCCATTCGGCAGCTTCGTCATCGTCTACAAAACGTACCAGCGAAAACGCACCCAAAAATTCAAACCCTCCCTCCACGGAGAATTTCCCGAAAGAGAAAACATCCGCGAGTGGATCACCGAAGAGTGCCTACCAACCCGTGCCCTCTACATCGGCACCCGAACCCTCGTAAAAAAAGGCACCTTCCATTACGGAGACGAGGACACCGAGAGCTACCTCATCCCAGAAGAGAGGGTCGAGGTGGCTTTGGTCGTCCCCCACCCCCGGACCAAGCCCATCTACGTCGAACTGGAATCCTTGGAGATTACGACATGAATTACGGCACCCCTACAGGCTGGATGCCCTTACCAGAATGAAATGGAAAGACTACATAGGCAAGCGTCTCTACTGGTACGAACCCAGTAACCGCTACGCCTTCCCTCGTTCAGGAATTCTCACTGGCATTTTCAACCGGCAGACAACAACATGGACTATAAGCCAGCGAGGGACTACGTTGGCCTTCGCCCGGAGAAATCTTATGAGTAGCACCAACTGCAAAAACGACTACTGCCATCGACAGGCCTACTACACAACAACGTGCGAGGCCTGTCTGGTCATGGAGCTACAGGCGCTGCGGAATCTGGCACAGACTGTAGCAGATGAATCTGCTGAAGGGTGGAAAGCAATGGACAATCTTAGAGTCGCACTGGATGAGTGAAGAAGCAAAAGTAGTATTAGCTTTCTTTGGCCTGATGGTACTTATCATTTTTGGATTTGTTTTAATATGAGTAACTGCAATCACGGATTTGAAAACTCGATGGGGTGCCCCTCGTGCTTAGCGGAGGAGTACGCTGCTCTCCAGCGGGACCACGAATGTCTTATAGAGACCTGTTCCAGCCTTGCCGCCGAAAATACTAGGCTCAAAAGCTACCTTGACGAATTCACCGGCTTTTTCGCTCCGCGAGGAGTCTGTGAGCCTGTAGAAGGCTACGTGGAAAAGCCTGAGTATCTGATGGCCTCTGTAATTGAATTAGTTGAGAAAACCCCTTCTGAGCCTGAGTTGAGATCTGCCTATCACGCTCTCGCAGACAAGTATCGTGCTAAGCTCCTAATCAAGGGTTTCGGAACAACCTCAGTATCGGATGAAGACACGTGGCCGACATAGACTGCCCGTACTGTAATGCTCCGCAGGAGGTTAACCATGATGATGGGCAGGGATACGCTGAGGATAAAATTCACGAGCAGCAGTGTGACTCTTGCGACAAAATTTTTACTTTCACCACATCCATTCAGTATTACTACGAAACCAATAAGGCCGCGTGTTTACATCAATGGGAGTCGACGTTCACTCACCCTGTCAGGCACACGAAGATGGAATGTAAAAATTGCGGAGGCCAGAGGTCTCCGACGGAGTATGAGATGGTATTGATTTTAAACAAGAGGTCGAGATGACGAGTAAGATTTTTGACGAGTATCGGGACCACCTTCGGAGCGACATTTCCGGCTACCTGTCTTACGACGATTATGTAGACGAGCGCATAGCTCGTCTACAAGAAGCTTTGGAGTGGATACAGGGGGCCTGCCACGCTAACGCCAACTTGTGTGCCTGTGGCAAGCCTACTGGAGTAGAGGCAATTTACCAGCATGCAAGTCGTGCATTGAGAGAGGATAAGTAATGGAAAATCAACACAGGAAGATCAGTGGTTACCGTGAGTTGTCTCAGGATGAGATCAACTTGATGAATGAGATCAAGGAGAAGGGTAAGGAGCTTTCTCTGTTAAGAGACAAGCTCAGCGAGGTAGTTGGGTGGGATTCTCCTCCCCCACCCTCTGCGGAGGAAACTGAGCCTTTAGCTCAATCTATTCGTTGGTTGGAAATTGGATCTGACCATCTTCAGCAGGGTTTGATGGCGTGGACTCGTTCTGTCGCCAAGCCGGAGTTTTTCTAGTTGTGAACTGTAAGGATATATTTTGCTGGTGTGGAGGATTCCCCACTGCTGGGGGTATTTGCGCTTATGTGATTGCGGGCCGGGGATGTGGGGCTCCTGACTGGTTTGAGTGTCGTTTCAAGGAGAGTTCTCCTCCTGACTGGCAGAAGTTTTCGGAGTGGGTAATTGCAGTTTCTGTGGTTAATTTAGAAGTCCCCTCTAGAGAGATTCTTCAGAAGGCAATAGAATGTGGGTTGTTGACTGGAGATGAAAATGAAGAAGGTTCTGGGCCGTCCGATCATAACGGGCAATTACGACAGTCGTAAAGATCTTGTGGAGGCGGTACGCAGGTACCGCCTCAAAGGTTTGTATGATCGTGACATTGCCCGGAAGGTTGGGGTGAAGAAGAGCACGGTTTTCAACCTCCGCAAAAAATATGACATCACTTAGCATTTCTATGGATCTTTTTTGATCCGACGGTTTTCCGATCCAAAAAATTGTGGGATGATCAGGCGGTGGGAACAGTCAAACCGTTCCAACCCAATTATGCGCCTTAAAAGCAGGAGTAAGGAAGAAAATGCCAATCAATGACTTACATCAGACATATCCGAACCGTAATATCGGGCTACGTTCCGCTGCAAAGCAGTGCTATGAGTTCGGCCAGACTATTGCACGAGAACCCAGCGCTGCACACAGCAACGGGCTGGATGAACATGCTATTGGACGGCAGCGCCAGTACATCGCAAAAGCCAGTGACGTGGTTGAGCGCCTGAACGCTCGGCCCATCCCAGACCGTCCCGCTTCTCACCCTACGGACATGCCGATCAACTTCAGCGCCCCGTATGTCTACTTCACTGAAAATATCAATGGTGAAGAAGTGCCGATGAACGAAGCCACGCAGGAACTGGCGGAAAATTGGCTCACTTTGGCAGTTGAGTTGGCGAAGAGTCAGTCTGCGGGTATTGCTGGCTCCCTTGTCGAATTTGACTACCTGAGGGCGGTGAACAACTTGGCTGTTCTCGAACAGTTGGTTGATGAGATCGAACAGCGCCCTATGGTCGACCTGCCAGAGACAGCTCTGCCGGGAAGCACTCACGGCCAGAGAAGTGGTGGCAAGACCATCAAAAAGTAAGCCGAAGTAGGGTGGGGGCAGTCAAACCGTCCCCACCCAGTTTCCGAGGCTTCACGAGATTTAGATGATAGGTTACCTGAACAAAGTTAAGAGCGTCCTGACGAAAGCCCCGGTTCGGAAGGCGCTTTTTCTTTCCTCCTCCACTCCCACCTACTGGTTTTTATTGGTTGCTGCCAATGAGACTTTGAGAGCCTCTGCGAAGGGCGAAGAGTTTGCTTGGCGTGAAGGACTTCTGTCTGCAGCAGAGCAACTTGTGGATCTGTTAAAGTGGGCTACCGGCTAATACACTACAGCTTGTACCACTGCACCCTCCCATTCTTCATCATGAAAACTTTCTCAAATCCATGATCGATTAAAGACTCGGTCAGCTGCGGGAAAGCCCCCGGCGCTCCCATGTCCTTTGAGATGATTCGCACAATTTTATTTTGAATTTGACGTACAGCCACAGCAATCCAAGTCGCCTTTTTCTTCGGGCAATCCTTAGGGATGCCTCGCACCATCCAGACCGCCATACCTGTTTCACTGTCAGCAACAAGTAGCTCCCAGTCAACTCTCACACCTTCCACAGCTTCTTGCGGATAGTCAGGAGCAGTACTGCAGCTGCTACCCCCGGCCACACGGCCACTATCCACAAGGTGGTGACTGCCCCTCCAAGTAACTCCCATCCTTTAAGTTTCTCATCTACGATGAGCACCTTTATCCAAAACAGCGAAAACAGGGCTGCACCTATCAGGTAGGCAGTCATGCTTGCTCCAGAGGGTAGTTTTCATTAATGGTTTCTAGCCACTTGTCGTAGCTGTCTGTTACCCACTTACCGGAGGCCCAGTAAGCTGCTTCTAGTTGCCCTTCTAAACGTTTTACTCGTTTATTTAGAAGATCCTCTTTTGTTGCGTCCAACGCTTTTTGCGTTTCTGGATATTTGTACCGCATTATCCCCATCCCCCGAGGTCATGCTAGATGTTGCTTGTCTCACTGCTATAACGAGCTTTTTTATTTTTATGCTCATAGATTTTTTATTATTAATTTGAACACTGCCTTAGTCCCAGAACGTGACTTACTGAGGACAGCCTATTTTTTGCTTTGTGAATATCCTCGTCTATTTCCGAATCAACTTCAGAGTAAGTTTTCTTAATGTGAACTAATCTCTCCAGCTGATTTTTTGTTATGTGCAAAGCTTGCTCAGCCAACTTCTCCCCGGCCAGCATCATAATATTCTCCATTTTCATATCAGTAGCTTATAGTTGTCGCACTTCCGGTTCTAGATATAGGCGGGGCCACTCTTACCAGCCCACCCTCCGGTGAATAGGAAAAGTGCTTTAGCTGCTCAACCGACTCCTCCATTATTTTTATCTGAGTTTCTACTTCCAGCAGCTTTCTTTTAGATGCTTCTTTTGTGGATTGCAGGTGCCCCTCGAAGAAGTTGTACTGTCCGTTGTCACACTCGAACTTTCCAAGCATCTTGTCTATTTTACCCATATTGTTTTTTATTTGAGATTTGCCCTGACAAGCTTTACTGAGTTCATTCTGTATAGCTGTGCGGAGCTGAGCCACGCAGTCGGTATTCGGGAGGATCTGCCCGGTGAATACGCCGTTGAGCCACTGGGAGAAGGCTCCCATAATATTGGCGGTTGCTTTTTCTGAGAATGAGGGCTCTGCTACTTCCTCAAAACCCTCGCAGTCCCAGTGCTTCTTCCTCTGCTCATCCTTCAAAATGGAATAGGCCCACTGGATGTCGGCCATAGCCTTTTCACAACCCCCCTCTCTGTCAGGGTGGTTGCGCTGAGCCTTCACTCTAAAAGCGAACTTAATTTCACTTGGCGTGGAGTCTTTTTCCACGCCAAGTATTAGATAAGGATCTCGTTCTTCGTTCATTCTACCAACTTCGCTAATTTGACTTCCATCTCCATAAGGATAGAAGTTAGGAACTCCAGCTCTTTATCCAGAGCCGAGTCCGTGAAATTTATACGACGCCACGTTCGGCTCTCGTAGGGGGCTCCGCCATTATCGTCAGCAAATTTCCACGCCTTATTCAGGGTCGAGTTCACTGCTTGAAGGATATTCGAGTCGGAGCAAAAATGTTTTTTGGCGATTGTTACAAGTGGAGTTTCTTTCCTAAGGTCAACGATCATGGATAGATTTCGTTTGAGCTTCTTTAACTCTCCCGATTCGCCTTTCCTTCTCATGATGCAATAAGCTGCTGACTTTCTGTGTCGGTGGCGATGCCCGAGAACATTACATTCCCAGTAGGTAATACTTATCGTACCTTCCACTTTACGTGGTTCGATATCATTCGACATCCCCAGCGACCGCCTCTTATTGTTTGAGCTTTAGCAGACTCCCCACGATCTGTGTGGAGAATCCGCTAAAGCAAGCATAGTTGCAAATCAAAATTTTAACAATTAGTTAATAGCAACTACTTTTTACGAGACTTCGATTTCGCCTTGGCAGCAGCAGCTTTGGCAGCAACAGACTTGGCTTTGATCTTCGCCTTGGCGGCAATAGCCTTTTCCTTCTCCTTGAAGCGAACTGACTTCAGGTTCTCACGAGCTGCGAACAGCCCAGCCTTTGCCGCAGCTACCTTTGTCAGGTGCAGCTCTACTCGTACTTTGGCGCGTTCTATTCCAGTTACTTTAGTCATAAATATTTCCTTTGATTGTCAGGGTTCTATTGACTAGCAAATAAGTCAAGCTATGCCAGCGGGTGTAATCATACTATTTACAACTCAAATTACAATTATTTTGCTCAATTATTTGAGCATCTGTGGGATAATACCCCGCATGGGAGAAAAACGACACGCCAGAAAGGTTATCCTCGTTCGCCGGGGAAACGAAACAACTCGGAAAATCGAGGTGTTCGACGGCGACCTGTTCCAAGGGAAAACCTTTATCAATATGCTGGGAGGTGTAGCCAACACTGACCGGGACGACCTCTATCGGCTACGCATTGACGGAAAGTGGTTCCCCAAGCGCCAGAAAATCCTCTATAACAAAGAGCAGCTAAACCAGCTGCTTGCCAAATTCATCGGAGAATAAGATGGGATATTTTGCTACGTATAAAAGGCAAGTTGCCGCTTTTTACCGGCAGCTGTGGCGAGGCCTGTTCGCTAGGGAGCGGGTTATCGACGGGCCGCTGAGAGACTTTGTACCAAAGCCGGGGTTCTTCTGGGAGTTCCTCGCCATGCACAAGTGGTTTGTGATCTCCATTTTACGGGTGCCTATGATCCTACTGCAGCTGGTATTCGGCTACTTTGCCCTGCTCATTATCTGCGGGCTGGTACTGATTGCCCCTCTGGTGATAATCGTCGTGTTCCCTATATTTGTCTGGCAGAGAAGGAAGCGGCTGAAGGTTGAAGGGAGTGAGTTATGAGTCTTGATGATTTCGACGTACAGGCGGAAGTGAAGGAGGAGCCTACTTTGTTGGAGGCTGACTTTGAGAGGTTCTACCACAACGTGCTGCCTCACCTGACTGGGCCGCAGGCGGTGCTGCTGCTGACTCGAGTCAACACGCTGGAGTTGGTTCCTATAGCTGACCGGGATGTGACCTACGGGGCTGAGTACGACATGACTTCTGAGGTGGAGGGGTTGATTCAGTCGGTCAGGGCGATGAGGAATTCGGTGATGACTGAGGATGGGAGGATGCGCACGGATGTCACCCCGAGGGAGATGAAGGACGTGGTGACTGCCACCTCTTCCTTGATGAATTTGCTGATGAAGTCTCATGAGAAGCTGATGGATTTTGACCGGCACAGGGCACTTGAACAGGCGACTATTGACATTCTCCGGGGTATGGGTGGGGAAGAAATTGTGACCAAATTTGTAGAAAACATGGAAGCCCGTCTAGAGGCTGGGTAAGGGGTAACGTATACTCTGAGTGAAATACTACTCAAAAGTCGGGGCAAAATGTGGCTAACGAAGACGTTACCCTGAAGCCGATTAAAATCGGAAACTCAAGAAATATAAAAGCCACGCTACGAGACAAGGTCACTAAGGCCGCTATCGATATCTCCGGCGATAAATTCTACTTTACCGTAAAGGACTCAGCCGACCAAGAGGATTCTGACGCGGTAGTTCAGGTCAGTACGGTCGCTCCTGCCGATGCTACTTCGCAGGCGGGCATTGTGATCATCCCAGTGTCTGCGGCTGACACTGCTTCAGTCATCCCCGGAACCTACGATTATGACCTTGTTTGGCTGAAGCTTGCTTCTGCCCCCGGCGAGAGGGACACCCTTCAGCATGGGACAGTATATTTTGAACAGGCGGTAACTCGTGCCCAGACTTGATCTGTATTTTTCCTCGTGGGTCATCGCCCTCATTCTTCTCTCCCCCCTCTCATTCGCTGGGCCTGTCTACGGGCCTTATTATGATGTTGAGATCCTCAAGGTAAAGGACGGAGACACTATTGCTGTCCGGGTAGAGGTGTGGCCTCAAGTTATTATTCAGACAGACGTTCGTATCCGAGGTATCGACACTCCGGAGACTCGTCGTGGAGTGAAGTCTGGCAATCGTATTCCTGAGTGTGAGATTGTTCTTGGTCTAGAGGCGAAGGCGTATGCCGGGACGCTACTGGCCGAGGCCAGTAGCGTGACGTTATTCAATGTCGATCCAAGGAAGACCAAGTACGCCGGGAGGATTTCTGGCAACCTTCTTGTGGACGGGGAAGATTTTTCCAAGCTGATGATCGACGCCGGTCAAGCTGTTCCTTATGAGGGTGGTAGTCGGGGGGTGTGGCCGTGTGGATAACTGATGTACACGTTACGGATGTGGACGGTTCCTTTGGCGACTTTATGTTGGAGGAAGCTCTTGTCTATATGGACGGCAATGACAAGGAGTGGATTACTCCTCCCCTGTTCGTCAGCGACCTCAGCTCTATCCCAGCTCTACTTCGACCTTTCATTCCTAAGACTATTCTTGGGAAGGCTCCGTGGCTGCACGACTACCTTTACAGGACTCAGCCGGAGGGGGTTACCAGAAAGAGAGCTGACCAACTATTCAAGGAGGGCGCTTTGGACGAGGGGATGCCTCATTGGAAGTCTCACATCATGTATCGGGGGTTGCGTTTAGGTGGCTGGATGGCTTGGAGAAAAAACAAGAAACTTATTTCTAGTGGGGTTGCGTGACGTGGGGGGGAGGCGAACAGGAGATAATGCGGAAATGTGTAGTTCTGAAGAAGTTCAAGAAATTAATGACCACACCGACAAAGCTGTGGAGATTTTACATAAGGATGACGAACAAATTTCAGGTCAAGTTCACGCTCTGGAAGCTAGATTTACAGATAAAGTTGAAGCTGTTAAAGAAGAATTTAAAGAAGAAGTCGCTGAGGTAAAGAAGGAATTTAAGGGCGACATAAATATAGTATTTGACCAGCTCACTGACATACGAAAATCTGTCGGAAGATCAACAGGGGTGCAACTCACCGTGTTGATCTTTTTATTTGGCATGCTGTTTAATTGGCTATGGGATAACGAGCAGGCCAGAGACACTCAACAGATGAGGAACACTGAGGTGTTAGCTGTCACCACTACCGTACAGGCTACGTTGGCTGAGGACGTGAAAGATATAGCCTCTATGATGAAGGGCGAGCTGGACGAGAATCACAAAGAGCACTTGGACAACCACAGAAAGTATGAACATCCTGAGATAGAGTAATGTTCAACCTGAAACAGTTTAGAACGTATATTGTCAGGCCTGCCCTTGACGGGGTTGGCTTGTATTCCGAAGCGGCTGAAGATTTACTGGTGGGGACTGCGTGTGCGGAGTCCATGATGGGCACTTACGTTCATCAGGTAGGGGGTCCGGCGCTGGGAATTTACCAGATGGAGCCAAATACCCACGCCGACATATGGCGCAACTACCTTGAGTACCGTGAGGGGCTCCACGACAGAGTGGTGGGATGCGTCCCAGCTAACGGTTGGTCTTCTTGGGGAGACATGCCGAGTCACGCCCTTCTAATAACTGACTTGAAGTATGCCACTGTCATGGCTCGTATCCACTACCTGAGATCTCCTGAGCCACTTCCTGCTGCCGGGGAGTGGAGTGGTATGGCTCGCATGTGGAAGAAGGTTTACAACACAGAAGCCGGGGCAGGTACTGAGGGTCACTTCATGCTGGCTGTTCAGGACTGTGGGGTGGTCAACTAATGGCTGCACCAGCCTATTCGGAAGACCTGACTGACATCGACCTTGCTGAATCGGGAAGTACTGGGGTAGCTGTAAATTACTCTGGCGGGGGTGGTGCAGCCCCCGCTTTTGGAGCTGACTTAGGCATGCAGGGCGGCGGTTGCTGGGATAGGCAGGTTTCAGCTCACGAACGTGGGGTTGTTTTTAACCAGTCCCCCGGTGCCGGGGCTGTTGCTACTGGAGTTCATATCTTCCAGTGGGGTTTTGTAGCCACGCCGGGGATTACTGATAACTTAGCAACCCGTGGCGCGTACCTAATATGCGGCACAGGTACAAACGCGACAGTACAATTTCATGTAGAGGGTAACGATACTTACGGTGCGGCAGGACGAGTCGGCAGGTGCTACTCGTACCGTTACGTGACTACAGCAAATACAGGTAGCGTTCCATACAGAACTGTAAACGGATCGCCGGGAGCTACCCCCACGTACTTCGGGTTCGGGATAAAAACTACCGCCTCTGCTAAAGGCGCTAACATGGGCTGTGATGCTGTTCGGTACGGCACCGGAGCTTACCTCACTGCCGGTGACTCTGGAGACCCAGCCACCTTTGATGGGTTCGCTACACAGAATGATCTAATCGGTAACCGCTGGGGAATCCTCACGAACGTTGGCGGCTCATATGAATTGCAGGGTTATTTTGTCATTGGACAGAACAATTCTAAGACTGCCACTCTGGCCTATTTCGACGATTCAGATGTCAACATTCTGATTGCCGATACCCCTCACACAGAAGACGATTTTACCAGAATACTTATAGACCACGCGTCCACTGAGGTCTACTGGAATAACATATCCATCACAGCGCTGGGAACGAACAATCCCGGCCTGTTTTCCGTACTCGACTCCAGTGCAACCGTAGAGATTACAGGCGGTACTTGGACAGGTCTGGGAACCGCTACTTTCAGTGTAGGGTGTGTCTGCACTGGAGTGACATTTCGTGGTTGCGATTTCACTTTCGCCAACTCGGCCTCTTTTGTTGGCTGCACATGGGCTAAGGCTTCAAATATTTCAGCCGTGTCCTCAAGTGATTTGAGTCAGTTGGATGGATGTGACTTCATCAGCGACGGAACTGGGTATGCAGTATCCATCTCAGGAACAATTAGCTCTGATGTTGCGATGTCGTGGAACTGTACCGATAGTGGCTATGCCGCTACCAACGGCAACACAGGTAACGAAACAATTGGCTGTAGCGTTGATTCCGGAAAAACTCTTACTATCAACGTTGGGTCCGGGGGCTCTACGCCAACTATCCGCAACTTAGGATTAGGGACGGTAACAGTAGTAAGTTCAAAAACCTTAACGCTAACTGACATTCCAACAGGTGTGCAAGTCACTATCGTCAATAGTTCTACAAGGACAGAATTGCAGAACTCAACGTCGACTGGTGCAGACATCACCTACGGGCACTCGGGAGGAGAGACGGTGGATATTTTGTTGATGCACAACAGTTACGACCCAAATGCATCAGACATATACGATCTCACTCTGCCAAGTTCAGACAGTTCTATTAAGTTCAGCATGACCGACGATCTAAATTTCGACAACCCTTAAAACCATAGAGTAGGTATACGACAATGGCAAAACTTACAGACCCCGATAGTTATTCTATAGCTGTCAACGCTACCGCCACCACTGAGGAGGTAGAAATTCAAACTGGAACGCTGACCGTTGAGTTGCGTGTTGCGGGTAACCTTGATGACACTGCCCCCGGCAAGACTTCAGGCGCTACTGCGAAATCAGTTTATTCCTTCCTCAAGGAAGAGTGGCTGACCAACGCGACCCTGCGTCGTTTTAAATTCCCCATCAAAATGATTTTTGAGGGTTCGTTCATTTGGACAAACGGTTGGGCACCTCAGGGCGCACAGACTCGTGACTTGTTCCGTGACGCTGGATTTGAGGAGCAGGTTTCAGGCAACGTCAACGCCTGTATGATCTCACTGGGCGCTATCGACGCTCCCGGATCTGACCTTGCGTATTATACGCAGGCGGCAGGATTCACTTCCTCTACTACCGACTACGACAAGACTGGCGAGGTAAACGAGAACATCGATATCACCGGCCTGACAACTTACCAGAAATCTTTCTTGCGCGAGCAAGGCAAGCTGTACGGCGAGTATGCACTGCTGGCGGAACAGGGTCTATCTGTTATTGGTTTCCAAGCTTACTCGTTCCCGCTTACAAACGGTAACGATGCCAAGGTAACTGAGACTGACGGCAACATCGACACTCAGGCTCCTTACACCAGCATGGAAATCAACTACATCAAAGGTACTGGATTCACCTCTGCTGCTGCTCAGGCGTACACTACCGGAGACGTTATTCAGGACGTTGCAGGACGTTGGGCGTATTGTTCAGCTGACGGTACTCTGGATGCTGCAGGTGTTGCAGATTACACCGCGAACGGTGGCACCGGAACTTTCGAAGCCTACTTCGGTGAGGAACTGATCGGCTCCACCTACTACGCATTTAACCGCGAAGTAGATGCCGGTACTGGTACCGACACAGAGGCGCATGAGTACATGATGCGCCAGCTGCGTCAGGTTGGTGAGATCAACACCGATACTGGCGTCACTGCCGGTCAGGATGCCTACGGTACAGTGAACGGCAAGGTTGCCCGGATGCTTGACCAGTACGTTGGTGACACATTGGTAATGGCTCCCGGAGTCGTTCTGCGAAACTTCGATGCCAACTCTACCAACAGCATCAAGCACCAGCCGATCACAGTCGACTCAGGCGGTCTGGACTCAGACGATGTCCCTCTGATATTCACAGAGGTATCGTTCCCGTTCGTTTCAGCTGGAAACTTCGTGTTCTCCAACAACTTCGTTACTCAGCCGGATGTCGATACGATTTTCACTGTGTACTTTGACTATACCAAGACGCAGACTGCGTCCACCATCGCTGCCACTTCGGCTGCTGGTGCCACTTCAACGTTCACTGACTCCGGCTCTGGCATGGATATCTCGGCTGGTGAATACTTCACCATTGACGGGTTCACTGATACTACCCTGAACGGTCTGTGGCAGGAGACTGGCGGATCACCCACCAACGCTTCTGTCGATGCTACCAAGCAGGACGGTGTGACAGTCGGTGACGAGGCTGCTTCAAACAGCATCACCATTCTCGGCAACCCATACGAGTCGCCCGGAGCTGTCATCGTCAAGGATAATGGCGGAACCGATATGGACGGGCAAATCTCAGCTGGTACAATCGCGTTCGACTTTGACTATACCAACAACGTTCAAGGCGGCAGGACTCCTGCATCAAACGCACCTTGTACTGTAGTTGCTATCGCCAAGGACGGTGCAGAATGGATCGACGCAACGTTTACTCTCACAGCTGCTACCGGAATTAACGTTCCAGTCAACGGTGGTGACGAGCGTAACTACGCAACGTAAGGAGTAGCTGATGAGCTTGGAAAAAGCTGAACAGCTCGAAACGGAAATCGAGGAACTGGAGCTGGCAGATATGTCAGCTTCAGAAATCGAAAAGACTGTAGCTGCATTCTCTGAAGAGGGGATGCAGATTCGAGCTGAGAGGAAGAAAGTGCGGTACCAGCTGTATCGGTGCCGAACTGAGTCAGAAGGCAAGTGCGGTTCTGACTCCGAAGAAGATTTCAAACAGGTGTTTGAGTCCCAGCCGTTCTTCGACGGTTGGCGCTTCTTCGGAACAACTTGGGACGTTGCTTTTGACGACCCATACCGCATTGTCCACAAAGATAAGTCTGAGCAGGAGGAGTGGGATGAGCTGGTCGCAGCGAAGTTCCCCTCCATCGGCCACGACGGCAAAGTCACCTACCCGGATATCAACGTCCGTAAAAGCGTAGAGGGTGAAGCCAGAAAGAGAGGGCTTATCTAAATGGGAGCGAAGGTAACATTCGATGCTGTAACGCGCATCATACAGGTTACCCAAGTCCCCGTACTTGAGAATGGGGACTGGGTCATCGACATCGATGTCCAGATAGATCTCTATTCTGACGGAAAAGAAGACTGGGTCGCTGACGAAACCTTGAGGAAACTTCAGTTTCCAATCAGGGCAGTAGGAGGTGACCCTCTCCCCGGTTCGAAAGTTCTCGGGGATACCTATTTTATACGTTCCGATTGGAAGATTGCTCCTTACGAAGCGAGCCACCGGCTCCGGGTAAACGGCAACTTCTACTCAGAGGACGGTACGTCACCATTCAACACCACCCTCGGGTCGTACAACATATTCTTGGAGCAAACAGTATCCAGCCTTGTTGACTCCACAGTAGCTCAGCTGTCAGAAATTGAGCACGGCACCTACAACGGAGGCGTCACTGTCGACCTCCTTGAGATTTACTCTGGAACAGACTACCCAACCGGAACGTCGAGACAACCAGTAAACAACCTCACCGACGCTATCACCATCTGCTTGGAAAGAGGGTTCGGTACTTTTTACATCCTTGGGGACGCTACTCTCGACACCGCCATAGACTTTACCAGCATGGTATTTGTCGGAGAGAGCCAGACCAAAACAAAAATAACTATAGATCCTGCCGCCATAGTCGCTAACGCTGAATTTTATGACGCAGAGATAACAGGAACGCTGGACGGCAATGCCAAGATAAAAGGTTGCGAAATAACCAGCTTAAACTACATAAATGGATTCGTTGAACAATGCGTACTTTCGCCGGGAATAATACTGCTAGGGGGAGGCGCAGCGGCTCATTTTCTAGACTGCTGGTCGGGCGTTCCCGGATTGGGCACCCCAGTCATAGACATGGGGGGTTCGGGTCAGAGTTTAGCTCTCAGAAATTACAACGGAGGAATCTCCCTTCGGAGCAAATCCGGGCCAGAAAGCGTAAGCTTGGACATCAACTCGGGCACGGTAATTCTGGAGAACACGGTAACAGCGGGAATAATAGTGGCAAGGGGCGTGGGGAAGATGGTCGACGAGAACGGTGAGCACATCCGCTCCGGTACTTGGAACGGAGCCACCATCGTCAACGAACTGGTCAACCCACAAGCAGTAGCCGAGGCGTCAAGAGACCTCCTGCTAGGCACCACTAGTTACCCATGAATACGTGGCAACTGGTAACCAACAATAGCACCCTCCCGGTATCCCCGGCGAATACGTTTTGGGATCACCTGAACAACTTGGGAGGAGGTAGCGGCGAAGGCTCAATTGTTCACGTCCAGCCAGTCCCAGTATTCTACGACGACGAATCCACAGCCGTCGTAGAATACCCCGCCAACGAAGTTGAAATTGTAGATTACGAGGCGTATGAAGTGCTCATAGAAGTGAAGACTATTACAACCTATGGGGATGATATCGTACTGACTGGTGACTTCCCAGACGCAGCGTCTATAACTGCACCTGAATGGTTCATGTTCCCCAAATCTTTCTACGATTCACAAGGAATTACTGCGGGGTGGTGGGAACCAACCCATTTAGTGGTGGCTAGGAAGGGCGGGATAGACGCCGCAGTGTTCTACACCTTCCCAACTTACCTTGGGGAGGTCGTCAGGGTTAGATTTGACGTTACATTTGGCACTGTGCGATTCAGGATTCCTTACACTGAACACGTAGGTGAAGTTACGCTGGGGATAGGGTCTCACGAGTTTGTAGCTACCTGCCAAGACCCCAGCCTAGAAACTAAAGTAGGTTGGGAGCAGCACATAAACACAGGTGCCCATATAGACAACTTCACCATAGAGAGACAATCCACCGTCGTTGTCGATTCCTTATTAATGACAGAAGAAGAGATCACAGTCTATGTCGATTCATAGATCACACAGAAACTACCTAGATAGGATTGCTACCCAAGCATCCAACGTGTTCGACCTTAGGCAAATACCCAAGTGGTTGGAGCGTAACACCAAAAACCCTATGGACCCAGATCAGAAGTGGAACTTCAAAGGTCACGAATATCAGCGGGAAATTCTTGCCGACATGTCCGACGAGGTGGTCGCTCAAAAGTGCTCGCAAGTGGGAGCATCCGAGCTGTGGATTAGGTTGATTTTAGCGATGCTGGCCCTATCCAAAAGCATGACAGCAATTTACGTTCTGCCGACCAGCGGGTTCGCTCGCAAATTCTCCAAGGCGAGGATAGATCCAGTCATCACCCAGAGCCACCTCCTGTCTGACCTGATCAATAAGGATGTGGACTCCTCCGAACTGAAGCAGCTGGGAAACAACTTCCTATACATAGCAGGCTCCTATGGACAAAATGCAGCGATCTCCGTGCCAGCAAACGCCCTCTTCCAAGACGAAGTGGACTTCTGTAATCAGACAACGCTCACTACATTTAACTCACGACTCGGCCACAACAAGCCCGGAGAATTCTACAAGCGATCTTTTTCTACTCCCACTGTGGATAAGTACGGTATCAATGCAATGTATGAGCACTCCTCCAAGGCTCACTACTGTATCAAGTGTGACGGATGCCACAAGTGGGTAGCCCCAAACTATATGACGGACGTGGAGATCCCCGGCTTTGATGGCAATCTCCTTACGTTTGAAAAGGAAGATCTGGAGAATCCCTACGTCGATACCGACAACGCATTCATCAAGTGTTCAGAGTGTAAATCCCCAATAAGCTGGCAAACTATTCTGGACCCTGAGTGCAGAAGGTGGATTCACGAGGAGCCGGATAATTCAATTCACGGCTACCAGATCCTCCCCATCGACGTGCCGGAGGTGAACCCGATCTCCCGCACCCTGCGACAAATCAAAGAATACGACCGAAAAAAGGACTGGGTAAATTTCAAGGTGGGGTACCCGTTCGCTGACGCAGAAACTTCGTTTTTACAAGGAGCTATAGAAAAGTATGCGACAAAAAACTCAGAGAAACGACCAGACGACGACGAAGAAGGCCTCGTCCTTGCGTCGAACACTGCGTTCGGACTTGACGTGGGAAAGACAAGTTGGTTCACGGTTCTCGCCAACGTCGAAGGAGAAGCTCGATGCATCTACTACGAGCGAATTAGACAAGACGGAGACAACCGCCTTGGAAAGCGAGTCCTGTTCCTCTCAAAAGTCTTCGGATGTTCCAAAGGAGTCGTGGATGCTGGACCTGATATTTCGGTGTCCAAGTTTCTGGTAGAGAAAAGTTACGAGGGAAGAGTCTGGGCCTGCTACTACGTCAGGCAGCAGAAGGGGACTCTGGAGAATTATAAGCTGAACGAGGCTGAAGGAATCGTCACTGCCAACCGCACCGGCTGCTTTGATGCGATGGCCAAGAAGGTGAACTCGGGCAAGTCAACCTTCACCAAGTCGGTGGAGCTTCCCACCATGAAGCTCCACCTGTCAAACATAAAGAGGGTGGACAACCGGAACGATCAGGGGGAGATGGTCTCCTCTTGGGTCAGCACCGGGGAAGACCACTATGCGCACTCTCTGAATTACGCCCATATTGCCATGAGCATGTTGCTGGCCGGGAGTACTCTCAACGTAGCTCCGGCCCTGCCCATGATGCGGAAAACCAAGATGCGGAGCGAGCCGGAGGAGCCCGACAGGATCAATGACCCACTGGGACTGAGGATTGCTTCAAGGTGAAGGCAAAATTTTGCAAGTAAGGTTGTAATAATTCTGGGCGAACACCTACAAAAAATTGGTAGTATTGTTTTAATTACTGGATTATCAAATAATGACTAAACTGAACGGTGTGACTTAAGTGCCAGATTCAACAGGTAAGCAGGTAACTCTGCCGACGAAGTTGGTAAAAAAGGCTCAGGCACAGACCCCGGCATCTGGGTCAGATCGTGGGACTGCGATTCCCAAGGATAATACCCGAGCTGCCAATGCGTCAATACAATCTGTCCGTACCCAGAACAACGATGTCAACGCTGTTCGGGCGCTCGATATTCAGGATGGTACAGTCTCGTCAGCGATATTCTCGTTTGTGGAGATTGCCAATTCCGGGTTCAAGCTAACTGCTTATGAGACGGACACTCACCAGTACAGTGTGGAAGGCACTCAGATGGCACGGTCAGTCGTGGCAGCTCTGGACACCCTGTACGACTACTCCAAGGGGTTTGCTGATAAACGTAGCATGACGGCTACTATTGAGACTGCTCTTCTGGAGGTGATCACTACGGGCGCTATGGCGGCTGAGCTGGTGCTGGACAAGCTGCGTCTCCCGGACAGGATCAATGTCGTACCTTACGACACTCTGGAGTGGGTGGCTCGTGGAGATGGAACGAAGTACCCCCGGCAGCAAACAGCTACCGGAGACCCCATAAAGCTGGATCTGCCGAACTTCTTTGTCTCGGAACTGCACAAGCATTCTAGCAAGGCCTACGCTACCACGATGATGGCAGCGGCCTTGAACAGCAGCTACCACTTCAACGATTTCCTAGAAGACATGCGTCGGGCCTTGAGAAGGCAGGGGCATGGCCGGTTGAACGTTAAATTAAGTGCTGAGCAGGTCCGTGCGGCGGCTCCTGAAGAGATTCGAAATGACTCTGTCAAACTGGCTTCTTTTATGGAAGTTGTTCAGGATGCTGTAACTACCGAGTTGCAGGCGCTCAACCCAGAAGATGCACTGGTGTTTTACGATAGCGCGGATGTTGACCTGATGAAAGCGGAGGGGGAGAAAGCAGATTACGTCCCCTTGCTGAACGCACTGTCAGGCCAGCATGCCACATCCCTCAAAACCTCTCCGTCGATACTTGGCTTGAGGCTGTCTGGGTCACAGAGCTTATCCAACACAGAGAGTCTGGTGTTTCTGAAGGTAGCTCGCGGCATCCAGAAGCCGGTAGAGGAGGTCATGTCCAGAGCGTTGACTCTGGCTACCAGACTGTACGGGGTGGATGCCTACGTCAAATTCAAATTCGACCCAATTAACCTTCGTCCTGAAGATGAGCTGGAAGCCTTCAAGACGATGAAGATGGATCGGATATTCAAGTTGCTTTCAGAAGGATTTATTACCGATGAAGAAGCTGCTCAGGATCTGGGGACTGGACCTCGTGCTCCGGGAGCCCCGGCCCTTAGTGGCACAGGATTTATGCGGCAAGGTAATGCCGAAGACAGTATTAATGCGACGGACGCATCACCCAATGCAGACCCGCAGGGCAGGGCGTTGCAACCTGATACACCTAAAAAAGCTGGAGGAGAGAGTCAATGAGGATAAATGAAAATGAGTTTTGGCTTGGGGATGAGGTAAGTCTCTCTATCCACGCCGCGCAGGAGAATAAGGTTGCGGGGACTGCGACTGCCGAATTGCAGGACATGTGCATTCGGGCTACCACTGAGTACGCTGATCAGGACGAAGAGGATTTTGGCGAGTTCAGCTATATGGTGAGTCGTGCGGGGAATCTTGCTATTGTCACCATAAGCGGAAGCCTCACCTCAACCGATCGATCCTACAACCGTTACATGGGAATGGTCTCCTACAACGAAATTCGCAATGCCGTATTCTCCGCTATGGAGGCTGACGGAATTCAAGGTATCGTCCTGAACATGGATACTCCCGGAGGCTCTGCTTCTGGGGTCGACGAACTCGGAGAGTTCCTCTCTGAAGTTGATTCAAAGGTCATGCCCATTTACACCTACGCCGGGACTACGATGGCGTCTGGTGGATACTGGCTTGGTTCAGTAGGAAGAGAAATTTATGCCTCCAAATTGGCCACTATCGGGTCAATCGGTGTCATCACTGTACACGTCAGTTACGCGAAGATGTACAAGGATATCGGACTGGAGATTACCGTGCTTCGTGCCGGGGAATTCAAAGCGTTGGGTTCCCCTTACGAAAACTTAGACGACAAAGCTCGTGCGCAGTTAGAATCTCAAATGAACTCGATCTACGATGTGTTCTTAGAGACTGTAGCTGACAACCGAGGTACAAGCGTCATTGCTCTGAAGGAAACTGCTGCGGAGGGCCGAATTTTTATTGGTGCTGATGCCGTGACAGTTGGGTTGGTGGATAACATAACCTCGTATGATGCAGCTATTGCTGACATCTCTCAGAAGGTTAAGTCTTCCAGCATCCGTTCGCCTTTTAACCCACCCTCCTCGATTATCGTAGGTGAAATTGATATGAAAAAGAAAGTCTTGACCGAAGCTGGTGTTGCAGCTATTGAGTCTGGAGTCCCTGAAGCCGAAGTTTACGCCAACTCAGAAATGGTTGTCGAAATGACGGAAGAAGAGATTGCTGCTCAAGCCGCTGCTGCCGAAGCTGGTGAAGGAGCTGGTGAATCTGAAGGCGAAGGTAGCGATGCTGCTGGAGACGAAGGTTCTGAGAATCAAACAGCGGCCTCACAAGAAGAGCCTGTCGGCATGGTGAATAACCTGCTGGATCGGATTGCAACCTTAACCACAGCAAATGCTGCCTTGGAGACCAAGGTGTCTGCAGCTGAGCAGAATAGCGTTACGGCAAAGGCGAATGAAGTGTCTTTGACCAAGATTGCTGTTCAGGCTATTCACAAGATGCAAGTTAGTCTTGGCGGATCTCCTACCCCGCTCAACGATGCTTCAACCCCTGCAGTTCTGGACCAGTACAATCGAACGTACTCCCAGTTCAACCAGAAGTTCAAGGTTGGGGCCTCAGCAGCTGTTCCCGAAAACGAAGATTTTGATGGCGCTAGTAACGACGAGAATGCCTCTATGGCAGCTGCCGTTACCCGCCTGACAACTTCAAAAGTGAAATAACGGAGTTTAACGATGAGCACATTTGCTTTTAACGTCAAAGTAAACGACCCGTTCGCCAGTATTACGGAAGCCGCCCTTGGCGCTACCACTGGTGAAGGCTGGGGCGATGAAGAAGTGGGCAAGGCTGTAAAGCTTGGTTCCGCTCACAACTACGTGCCTTGCACAGCCAACGACCCTATTGAAGGTATCGTTGTCGGTGTTGAGCCTAACACTGTAAACCAAGGCTTTAGCTTCGGCTCTGTGCAGCGTGACCGCCGCATGGAAGTTGTTCTGGCCGTTGGTCAAACTGGTGTTGTGGTTGGGGATGTCATGACCGCTGGAGCGCAAGAGGCTACTGGTGTACAAACCAATGGCAACAAGGCGCTGGTTCAGGTTGAAAGTGCTGCCGGTGATGCGGGTAGTTTCGTGTGGCGAGTAATCGCCCTTCGCACAGATGGTGAAGCCGGTTCCACCGTCGTCATCGAACGAGTCTAAGGAGATTACGTCAATGACTTTATCTACAACTTTCAAGATGCGTGACAAGAGCGGCAACAATATTGAAGTGCCGTTTGAAGCGCAGGACTATCAACGTGCAGGTGAAGCCAACCTGACTCTGAGCCAGTACCTGACTCAGAAGCATGGCGGCAACACCGACGAAGGCAAGTACGGTTCGGTAATCGGACAGTTCATGGCTTCTGCTGGCATGTTCATGGGCGAAGACTACACCACCGGGATTAAGCCTCCTACCATGAAGGCTGTTGTTTCCGACGGTATCCAGATCTCTGCCATCACTCGTAACGACGGCTCCGACCAGAGTCCGTCAGGCCGCATGCTCTTCCCAGAGATTATCATGCGTACTATCGAATCTGAGCTGCGCGAATCCCAGGATGATTTCTTGGGCGGCTGGGAGAAGATGATTGCCCAGACTGCGTCCATCAATGGACCGAAGTTTGAGCAGCCGATCATCAATGTGAAGGCTCCAGAAGGGCAGGGTTCAAACCCTATAGCTCAGCTGGCCGAGCCGGATGCTTTGGTAAGCATCTCCGTGAGCGAAGTTTCGCGCACGATCACAACCAAGTCGATTGGTCTGATTATATCCGACCAAGCTCTGCAGGCTACCACTCTGGATCTGGTATCCATCATCTTGAGCGCACATGCTCGTGGTGAGCGGGTTCGCAGTGTTGAGGAGCATATCAACGGTATCATATCAGGTGACGTTGATCGCAACATGACCGCTCTGCCGACATTCCAAGCCAAGTCTCTGGACTCCGGACTCACCGTACTGGGCACCCTGAGTCACACAGCTTGGATCAAGTACCTGCGGGCCAACTATCGCAAGATGTCCATCAACCGTGTCATTACTACTCTGGATACGGCGCTGGCGATTGAAGGTCGTACTGGCAGGCCTGTGGTAGCTAACGCTTTCCACGTTCCGGGTAGTAACTTTGCGGTGGACATGACTGTCGACAACCTGTCTATCAGTGCGCCACCTGTGCTACTAGTTGATGATGGCGTTATCCCTGCCGACACCATTGTTGGTCTCGACAGCCGGTATGCGATTCGTCGTGTGATTAACGCACAAGCATCTTACTCTGCCATCGAGCAGTACTTGATGCGTCGTGCGTCTGCATTCCGTATTGACTATGGTGAGTTCTCTCACCGTCTGTATGACGATGCGTTCTCCGTGATGGATCTGACTGTCGCGTAAGTAAGGTCTTGGCGGTGGGCCTTAGTCGGCCCACCGCCATTTACTCCAACAAAAAGGTAACCCCAATGTCTGAAGAAGAAAATGTAGAAACTGAAGAAACTGAAGAGCAAGGCCAAGATGGCGAGGCTCCTTCCATCCCAACAAAAAAGCGCAGCAAGCGTAAGAAAGATGGCAGCTATCCAGCTGGCAGTTACCGCTTGCAGTGTACTCCCCGTGTCACCGGCACCCTGTTCGACCACAAGAGGCAGATTCGCATCCCCTCTGCTGGACAAGGTGACATCGAAGCTGCTGGGCCTATCCTATCAGGAAGCTGGCTCCACTCTCAGCTTAACGCTGGCCTCGTCACCGTATTGAGCGAGTCGTAATACGATGGCGCAGATAACCAGCTACACTACTACAGAAGCTATTCGCGGCTGTCTCGGCATTGATGCCGACGACTGC
>Ga0164313_10001263_pt1 | contig 22290 bp, 18 predicted proteins | sample GuaBasSedimGuay4_FD_113735 | JGI IMG/M metagenome (GOLD analysis project Ga0164313, IMG submission 113735) | Subseafloor sediment microbial communities from Guaymas Basin, Gulf of California, Mexico - Guay4, Core 4569-4, 0-3 cm | ecosystem: Environmental > Aquatic > Marine > Hydrothermal vents... | reverse complement strand
GCCCGGATGAAATGAAGATCATTGCCGGGCTCATCGACAGAGTCTTGCGCGCGGATGAGGACAAGGAGGACGAGGCCAAGATGGCAGCGTTCACCGCCGAGATGGAAGCCGTCAAAGCCGAAGTCCATGCCTTAACCGCGAAGTTCCCGCTGTACTGATTCCGTCACGCGTCCGCGTCCGTGCCCGAACTCTACATCGCTATCGGTATCGCTATTGGAATCGGTATAAAAAGCACCGAGTCGACGAGATTGTCATCGATAGCGATCCCGATAGCGACAGCGATCTGCGCCTCGCCTGTCGAGCCTGTCTCGACAATGCACACCGACTTTCTCCAGCTCAGAACTCGGTCATTGGAAACCGGCGCCGCACGAAGCCCTGAGTTGTTGAGTGAATCGTCCCCTGCATTCTGATGACCGAGGAATCACTTGGTGTTTTCGGTGTCTCCGTGTCGAGGAGGGCAGGCGGAATTCCTATTCGGTGCCGGTATCACCCGAAGCGATCTCCAGGAATTCCTGGTCGGTTAACGAGTCGTGCTTTGCGATCGATCTCTTTTTCACCTCGGAGAGAATCTCGCTGACACGCTGGTTGTCGGGAACCGACAGCCCCAACTGCTTCATCTTTACCCTTATCGACGTGCCGCCGCTCATCTTCCCGACAACGATGCCGCGCTCGCGGCCCAATATCGTGGCGATGTCGCATTCTGGTGGGATGCCCGCTCCCGCTTCGACCATCTTCGTTATGAGATCAACCGCGATTCCGGACTCCATGGTGAAGACCCGCTCGCCTATCAAGGGCCAGTTCGCCTGAAGGGGCACCCGCGAGAGCTCCTCCACCAGCCTGCACAGCTCGTAGGTCTTGTCGAACCGGATCCCGGTGTCGATGCCTAGCATCATCTGGATGTTGAGCGCTACAGCGTCGAGAGAGGCGTTGCCCGCGCCTTCCCCCAAGCCGTTGACGCAGACATGGACGCCCTCGGCGCCGGCCATGACACCGGAGAGCGCGTTGGCCACCCCCATATTGAAGGCGTTGTGAGAGTGGATTTCCACCGGTTTGTCGGTCCAGCCCTTGAGCAGGCGAACGAAGTGGTAGATGGCCTGGGGGAGACATTTGCTGAAGGTGTCCGGGATGCAGAGCGAGTCGACCTCGGCCTCTCTGAGCACCTTCTTGATGAACCGCTCGGAGAAGTCGAGCGGAGCATCGGTCACCGCCACGAAGAATGCGGTCACTCTCAGACCCTTGTCTTTTGCGAATCGAGCCGTCCTGATGAACTTGTCGGTCGCTTCGTCGAAGGACCATCCCACGCCCTTGAGCAACGGCGGGCATGCGATGATCTCCATCACGATTGCCTCACACCCGGCCTCGGTCGCCTTCTCGACGTCGCTCTCGACAGAGCGGCAGAAGCCGACGATGTCGGCGGACAGATCCATGGCGTTGAGCTCTGCCGCGGTCTCCAGGTCTTCGCGGGAGACGGCCGGCATGATCTCGATTCGTTGGACGCCGTACTCGTCGAGCGCTCTCGCGATCCGGATCTTGTCCTCCTTGGTGAACTCGACGCCCGGGAACTGCTCGCCGTCGCGCAGCGTCGTGTCGTGGAGATAGACGCGCTCGGGCAGATGCAGGTCGCGCGTGACATCCTCGCTGGTATTCAGAACGATGTTGTTGGCCTTTTCCCAATCAACCATGAGAATTCCTCCCGTCTGTTCAATCTGACTAGAGAGTTTTGACGACTTTCTCGATGATCTCCAATGAGGCATCGATATCGTCCGCCGTGTGGGCAAAGGAGATGCTGCACTGCTTGGTGGGCATGGGGACGAAGTAGACCCCCGCGCAGACCAGCTTCTGCCTGTACCTGATGTCGAGGTCCGAATCATGGTGTTGCGCGATGTCGTTCCAGTTCTCCGGTTCATGGTCCATGAAGTAGGTCGACCAGACGGACGCCTGGCGGGTGGTGTGGAACGGCACCCCCTTGGCGGTCCAGATCTCGGCGAGCCCCGCTTCCATCCTGGCACCGAGGCTGTCGATGTGACCGTAGATCTCGTCCGCTCGGCCTCTTAGCTTCTGAAGCGTGGCGATCCCCGCCAGCGATCCGACGAAATGCCCGTTAAAGGTGCCGGCCACCAGGACGTACTTCGAGGGGTCGGGATTGAGGAAATATGCCATGTACTCGTCCCTCCCGCCAACGACGCCGAGCGGGTAGCCGTTGGCCACCGCCTTGCCGAAGGTGCACAGATCCGGCATGACGCCGCAGATGGACTGATACCCCCCGAGGGCGTAGCGGAAGCCGGTCTTTACCTCGTCGAAGATCAGCACACATCCGTAACGGTTGCAGAGATCGCGAAGTCCCTGGAGGTAGCCATGCCCGGGCTTGACGACGCCGATGTTCTGCAGGATGGGTTCGAGGATGATGCCGGCGATCTCACCGCCCTTCATGACGTTTTCAACCGCCTCGAGGTCGTTGAACTGAACGACGATGGTGTTGTCCTTCTGGTTCGACGGCATCCCGGAGGTGAATGGGAAAAGCGGCATCGGCTCGCCCGACCGATACGAACTGACTCTCTCCCAGGGGTCCTGAAGGTTGAAGGCGACGTCGTTGTGCCAGCCGTTGTAGCCGCCCTGGATGATGATGATCTTGTCTCTCCCGGTGGCGGCCCGTGCCACCCTGATGGCGCAGTAGGTGGCCTCGCTGCCGGTGTTCACCAGTAGCGCTTTGTCGACGCTCGGGACGCTGTCCACAACCAGACGGGCGAACTGCTCCTCCCAGGGCGATGCGCCGGTCCCGAAGAGGGAGCAATTCTGTTTAAAGCCCTCCAGAATCGCACCGTTCACATCGTCGTCGTTGTGGCCCAACAGCATCGGTGCAAAGGCTGCGTGGTAATCCGTGTACCGCGTGTCCTCGCTGTCCCAGATGTAGGCGCCCTTGGCCTTGACGAAGATCCGCACCGGTGGGTTGTTCCGATGGGATGAGCAGACCCCGTTGGGAAGCACCTCGATGTGTTTTGCGAATTGAGCCGAAGTCGAATCCACGATGACCTCCACAACTGTTGGACAGATTCTGTAAACTCGTTTTTTCTTCGTACTGATGACGTGTCCATTGGGGGAAAAGATGGCTGAATGGCAGCAGTACCTCGACGAAAACCAGCCCAGATTCCTGGACGAGCTTCTCGAGTTTCTGAGCATCCCGAGCGTGTCGAGTCTGTCGCTGCACACGCCGGACGTCCAGCGGGCCGCCGAGTGGGTGGCGGCGCGGATGATCTCGGCCGGGATCGAGAACGCCAGGGTGATGCCTACCAAAGGCCACCCCGTGGTCTACGGCGACTGGTTGCACGCTCCGGGCAAGCCGACGATCATGGTCTACGGCCACTTCGACGTCCAGCCGGTCGACCCGCTCAACCTGTGGACCAGCCCTCCCTTCGAGCCCGTGGTCAAGGACCGCCGGGTCTACGCGCGCGGCGCCAGTGACGACAAGGGCAACATGCTGGTCCCGATCCTCGCCGTCGAGGCGCTGCTCAAGACCGCGGGTGAGCTCCCCCTCAACCTCAAGTTTTTGTTCGAGGGTGAGGAGGAGATCGGCAGCCCGAGCCTGCCGCCGGTTCTTGAAGAGCATCGACAGTTGCTGGGGAGTGATTTGGTGATCAGCGCGGACACGGGCCAGTTCGCCGAGAACCGGCCGGCCCTCATTGTCGCCTTCAGGGGTGTGTGCGGTCTGCAGATAGACGTCGTCGGTCCGAGGGCCGACCTCCACTCGGGGGTCTACGGCGGTGCCGTGACCAACCCAATCCACGCGCTCGCCCACATACTGGACTCCATGCACGACGCCGACGGCCGGATTACGGTGGACGGTTTCTACGACCAGGTCATTCCCCTCACCGACGGCGACCGCGAACAGATCGCAGCGGTTCCCTTCGACGAGGCGACCTACAAGGAGCGGCTCGGGATTGACGAGGTTTTCGGCGAGGCCGGTTACACAACCAACGAGCGGGCGTGGGCGCGGCCAACGCTGGAGATCAACGGCGTCTGGGGTGGGTTTCAGAATGAGGGCATGAAGACCGTGCTGCCGTCGGAGGCGCACGCCAAGATCACGTGCCGGATCGTGGCCGACCAGGAGCCTGCCAAGGTCCTCGAGGCGATCTCCCGGCATGTAGGGCGCAACGCACCGCCCGGTGTGAAGGTGACGACGACACCGTTCGAAGGCAGTTCGCCGCCGTACCTGATCCCGGTCGACCACCCGGGGAACAAGATCGCCCACACGGTCCTCGAGGAGATGTACGGCGAGGCGCCGTTCTACATGCGGGTGGGCGGAACGCTGCCGATCACCAGTCTGTTCCTGAGCATCCTGGGCGTCTATTCGGTGGCATTCGGCTTCGCGCTCGACGACGAGAACTTCCACTCGCCCGACGAGTTCTTCCGATTGGCCAGCTTCGAGAAGGGACAGCGGGGCTACGCGATGCTGCTCGAGCGGCTCGGCGAGCAGGGGATCTGACGCTGACTTAACCTCATCTCGACTCGGACGGTGGACCGGGAGGCGATCCCCACGGAGTGGAAGGATGGGCTGCCCGAGTTCTCTGACCATGTGAAGAACCCCTACAAGCCGGTGCCGTGGGAGATCAAGGAGAAGGAGCTCACAGTCCCTCCTTGATGCCCAGAGTCTTGTTGACAAGAGGGTTCGGGCCATAAATCTCGAAATCTCGATAGCCCAATGATTCGGATTTGGTTTCCTCCCCCGACGCCACACGAATGATCATCCGGAAGATCTCCTCGCCGACCTGTGTGATCGAACGTTGGCCCGTAATGATGGCCCCCGCGTTGACGTCCATATCGTCTTCCATGTGATCGAAGGTCCTCGGATTCCCCGTGACCTTGATGACCGGCGCGGTCGCGTATCCGACCGTGGAGCCCTTACCCGTGGTGAAGATCACGACCTGTGCGCCGGCGGCCACCATGTGGGTCACTCCATGAACATCCGCCCCCGAGCCGTCCTGCAGGTACAGACCCGGTCTCCGCGGTCTTTCCAGCACTCTCATGCTGTTTTCCAGAACGCCGCAGATCGGTGTCGACCCGCCCTTCTGAATCGCACCCAGAGACTTCTCCTCGATGGTCGTCAATCCCCCTTCGACGTTGCCCGGTGACATCCAACTCGGCTCGATGTCCAGCGCCTTCCACCTCGTTTCCTCGTTCGAGACCATCCGGTTGATTCGATCCCTGACCTCAGGGTTGACGGCCCGCCGGGTCAGGATGTGTTCAGTACCGATCATCTCTCCGGGCTCGGTGAAGATGGCCGTCCCTCCCGCGTCGATAAGCATGTCGACGGCTGCGCCCACCGCCGGGTTCGCCGCGATTCCCGAAGTGGCATCTGAACCGCCGCAGTCCAAGGCGAGCGTGAGGTGACTCAGTTCGACCTCGTCCCTTTCGAAGCCCTTGGTCTCCTCCACCATCTCCCGTACGATCTCCGCGCCCTTCCTCACCGTCTTGACGGTCCCGCCGGTCTCTTGGATGACCAGAGAGACAACAGGTTTAGGAGCGGCCGCCAGCCGGTCCGTCAATTCTCTCGCCTTGAGCACTTCGCACCCCAGGCCCAGCACCAACACCCCCGCCACGTTGGGGTTCTCCGCAATGCCGACCAGGTTGTTGATGACTTGCCCCTGGTATCGTGGCTCCGGGCCGGGCTCATCGCACCCGAACGGATGACTGAGGGTCACGACGCCGTCCACCCGATTGGCAATCAGACGCGCGGTTTCGTTGGCGCAGTAGACCGTCGGCATGATCACCACCTGATTTCGAACGCCCACCGAGGCGTCGGATCGGTGATAACCCGCGAACGTCGTCTCCCCCGTCTTCATCTCACCCTCATGCTCTCGACGTTGTGGGTGTGGACATGGGCTCCCTTGCCAATCGAATGAGTTGCCCTGCCGACGACCTCTCCGTACTTTACGATCTTCTCGCCCACTTCTGTCTTTTCGAGCGAGACCTTGTGTGCCATCGGTATCGCACCCGTGGCCACGATTGCTCGCAAGGTCTTGCCGTCATCAGAAATAACGGTCACCTCATCGCCCTCCTCGACATCCGCCAACACCGTGGCGACCGTGTCTTCGGGATGAATTCTCAGCGCTCTCATTCTTCCCCCTCGGGTCCCATCAGAACTGAGCGAGATTGCCCTGTTCGTCAAAAGACATCGTCTTCGCTTCGCCGATCACCTCGATATCCGCTCTGTTCCGCAACTCCTCTTCGTACGCCACCGACACCTCGACCTCATACAGATGGAGGGTGTTCTTGATTCTCATCACTTTCAGCTCCTGCGCTGAGATCATCCCAACACACTGCGCCGCCATCTCGATAGCCGATCGGTCGCTCTCCATCGGAAGAGGGATCTTGATCGCCTCGGGATCGCATGAGGTCAGGCAGTTCACCATCGTGACGTCCTTGTCTATCTTTTCGTACAGCCTCCTGGTGATGAAGTCCGAGTTCGAGACGCCCGCCGCGTTGCCCTCCGATTCGTCGGTGAGATCGCAGACGATGATCCGCTTGATTCGTGGGCTCTTAGGTTCTTCGGTCTTCAACGGCAACCCGATTCTGCCGACGACCTTGGTGTCGAACCCCGCCCCGCTGATCTCCTTGCCCATCTCGTCGATGATCAGAATGTCGACGTCTTCAAATGGAAGACCGGGCGTCATGGTTTTGGAGATCCTCAGCAGTTCCTTCTCCCGGTCCTCCAATTCCTCGGGCCGAACGACACTCACCGCCGCCGTCTGCGCAAATGCATCCTCGATGACCCCGACGCCGAAGAGCACGTTGGTGTTCTCGAGGATTCTCCGGGCGACCGAAAAGATGACGCGTGGGAAACCGAGTTGGAAGACCGCCTGATGATAGAGCTCGGCGCCCTTCTGCTTGCCGAGTCCGATCGTCAGTAGCTTCATCAGACCGCTTTCGAGTTCATACTCGAAGTCTGTATGTTTCTTGATGCGGTTGATGGGGACGATGAAGTCGGCCTCGTGGGCCAGTTTGTCCACATACACCGGGATCGAATCGTCCGTTTCGCCGATCTGGACGACCTCCATAGATGATCGAATGGGCACACCAACGGTTTCGTGAGACACCCCGAGGCATTCCAGGACCTTCTGTTGTCCCTCGGCCGTCGCCCCACCGTGACTCCCCATGGCCGGGACGATAAACGGCTCGAGCCCCAGTTCCCCGAGAACCATGGCCACGGACCGGATGATCTCGGCCAGATTGGCAACGCCCCTGCTGCCGCATGCGATCGCGACCGTCTGACCGGGTGTGACAATCTTGTTGATTTCCATCCGCTCGACTTGAGTTCGGATCTCTCGCGGAATGTCTATACGAGATGAGGGCTCGAATCTCTGCCTGATACGGATCATCTCAGGAAATCTCATTCGTGCTCCATCGACCGATGTCCTTGCCCCAAGCTCCTGCACCCTACTCGTCTGGCGAGGAAGAGGCCTCCTAACCTCTCAAAGAGACTCTGCCTCGACTAGGGACTTGTGTCGGCTGTATTATAGTATGGAATCATGATCTATGAGTATAGATTGCTGACTCATGGTCAATTATTCTTGCGATGGTTGAAGGGGTATTGATTGTGCCCACTTATGCATGTGAATAGTCCCGTGCCGGGTACCGATGTCCAGAGAACTGTCGGGGTGGTCGGGGTGGTTGTGACCCTTGTTGGCCTCGTTATCGGAGTGTCGATCTTCATCCTACCGGGTGCGCTCGCGGCAACCGCCGGCCCGGCTGTCCTGCTCTCATATGGCATCGCGGCCCTCATGGCCGTTTTCGCGTGTGTCGTGGCGGCCCAGATCGGCAGCGTGTTCCCAACAAGTGGGGCGAGCTTCGTCGCCGTGAGCCGTGTCATCTCTCCGTTCTGGGGCTTCATCGTCGTGTGGTTCATGATCGGCGGCGCCTCGGTGGGCAGCGCCTGGTTGGCGTACGGGTTCGCAGACTACGCACAGCTCTTCGTACCGGGAATCAGCCGCGTCGCGATGGCCGCTCTGATCGTCGCGGCATTGGGAGGACTCAATCTGTTGGGTGTCAGAAACACCATCCTCGGGCAGGGCTTCATGGTTGCGGCCTTCCTGTTCGCGTTGAGCGTGTTTGGAATCGCGGGCCTGATTGCGATCGACGTCGACCTGCTCGTGCCCTTCATGCCGAACGGGTTCGGGCCGGTGCTTGCTGCCGCAGTGCCCGCTTTCTTTTCGTTTGGAGGGTTTATGGTCGTGATCGAGATCGGCGGCGAGGTCAAGAACCCGTCGAGGACCCTGCCGGTCGCTCTGGCCATCAGCTTTTCCGTTGTTCTCCTTGTTTTCCTGGTGGTTTCATTGTCGGTGGTCGGCGTGATTCCATGGCGCGATCTCGCAGGGATCGGCGCGCCGGTGGGTGAGGCGGCAGCACGCATTCTACCGGGATGGGTGGCGGGGGCCATTACATTGACGGCCCTCGCGGCCGCAGCGAGCTCGGTCAACGTGTTGCTCCTTGGCTACTCGAGGGAGGCACTGGCGCTTGCGCAGGTGAGGATCTTCCCCAGGGCGTTTGCCCGGATCTCGGCGAAGCACGGTGAGCCCGTCAATGGGGTGTTGCTGATGACCGGGCTGACGCTGCTTGCGGTGGCCGTTGGCGGCGGTATCGCCCAGGTGGCGACGCTCGTGGTCATCGCCATGCTCGGGTTACAGATCGCGCTTGGGGCGGCGGCGCTTCGGATTCCACGGCGGCTGCCTGATCTTTACCGACAGGCCGGCTTCCGGTTGGGACCGGTGGCGCTGCGCGTGTTCGGGATCGGCTTGATCCTGCTGTCTGCCGGGTTCCTCGTGATTGCGGCCTGGGGGGACGTTAAGATCGTGATGATCGCCGCGGCCTACCTGCTGCTTGGCGCCGCGTATTACGGCCTTCGCCGGGTCGCGCTGAGCCGTGACGGCGTCAACGTCGATGACCTCATTCGTGCAAAGGTCGATGCTGCCCTGACCGAAACCACCTGAATCGAGGGTCAGGCCGGTTCGAGTGCCGCGGTGAACATTTTTCGCAAGAGCTTCTTGCAGGCGGGCAGACTGACCGTGTCGGGCTGCACACTTGCAAGCGCCTGCAGACCGTCGATGACGCCCTGGATGATATCGGCCGTCGCGTTGACCGGGAGCTTAGCAAGCTCGCCCCGTGCTTGACCCTCCTTGATGAGGCCGACCAGGATTTCCCGGGTGCGCTGGTTGATCGCGGACTGGATGTCGTTCTTCTCCTTGGTCGAGCCGAAGCAACCGATGGTGTCCATATAGACCCGGTAATCTTCCGGGTGGTCGTCGATGTAGTCGAGGCACGCATCTACAAACTCGATGAGCTTGGTCCTCGGCGTTCTCTTTTTCTCGACACGACCTAACACGTAGCGGCTGTACTTGCGAACACTGTGTCGGATGACTTCTTCGCCGAGCTGTCGTTTGCCATCGAAGTAATAAAAGATGACGCCACGGCTCACCTCGGCCCGCTTGGCGATTGCTGCAACCGAGGTCCCGTCGTAACCGTTGTCCTTGAAGAGTTCCAAGGCCACCTCGAGGATCTGTCGGCGTCGAGCTTTTTCCGTAAAGGTGGGTTTTCTGGTTTTATTACGACTCTTCTGTGATTCGTCGGGCATTCAACCTCCTCGTTGCGATAGCGCGCGGCGATTCGTCGTGCGGCCTGCTTTCAGCGTCGACGTCCACGCCGAGCTTCCGTACGCTCCCGTGTCTGCTCATTGTAGTCCGAGGTTCACCGCTCGATCAAGGAATTTGACCCTCAGTCAGGAAACATTACAATAGTCCAGGCTTTTGTCGTCTCCACGGCATCAGCTCAGAGAAGGGACTGACATGCAGGGCTGCAGCATCCCAGAGGTCTTCACTCGCATCACGGATTACGTCGATCACTTCGCGGTGACGACGCCGGACGCCGAGGCGGTGGTGTTCGGCAATGAACGCATGACGTACAAGGAGCTTAAATTCAGGGTTGACCGTTGTGCCCGCGCCCTGCTCGCGAGCGGGGTGTCGAAGGGTGACCGCGTCGCCATGCTGTGCACTTCGCGACCCGAATTCTGGGTGGTGTTTCTCGCGACCACCGGTATAGGGGCCGTTTGGGTGGGTTTGAATCCCAAGTACCGGATGGACGAGTGCCACCACGTTGTCGGCGACAGCGAACCATTGCTGTTGTTTTCTCTGGCCGAGTTCGAGGGACGTCATTACGGAGAAGAGATCGCCGTCCTGATTTCCGAACACGAATGTCTCGAAACCGTGGTCTCCATCGGCGGCGATCTCCCCGGGGCCGAGTCCTTCGACGAGTTTCTCGATCGCGCCGACAGGACGGATGTGGTGAGCTACCGGGTGGCGTGCTCCCTCGTGGAACGTCTCGACCCCGCCATGATCGTCTACACCTCCGGTTCGACCGGTAAACCCAAGGGCGCGGTGCTGTCCCATTTTGGTCTCGCGTTCGGCGCAACGATGCAGACCCGGCATTTTTCGGTGGAGCGCCCAAGTCTCACCTGCAGCTTCCCGATCAACCACGTGGCATCCGTGGCGGACACCTGCGCGACGACTCTCATCAAAGGCGGCAAAATCGTCTTTCAGGAGCGGTTCGATCCCGGTTCGACCCTCGCGGCAATAGCCGCCGAAAGCTGCACGATCTGGGCCGGCGTGCCGACCATGTTTCAGCTGCAGCTCTCGCACCTTGACTTCCCGACCACCGACATGTCCAGTGTGGAACTTGTGGTCTGGGGGGGCGCCGCCATGCCCCGAGGCGATATCGCCCGCCTCGAAAAGCTCGGCGCCCGCCTGATGGCGGTCTACGGAATGACAGAGACGTCGGCTCATGTGACCTACACCGAAGAAGGCGTGAGCGTCGACGTGCTGAGCGAAAGCGTCGGCAAACCGGATCGCCTGTGCCCGTGCCGGATCGTCGATGCCGGTGGCGGTACATGTGCGGTGGGCGAAACCGGCGAGCTTCAGTTCAAGGGCGAGCTCATGATGCTCGGGTACTGGCGGCGCCCCGACGCCACCAGCGGAGCGTTCACGTCGGATGGCTGGCTCAGGACGGGGGATACGGGCTTTCGGCGCGAGGACGGCAACATCCAGATCGCCGGTCGGCTGTCGGAGATGTTCAAGTCCGGCGGCTACAACGTCTATCCACGAGAGATAGAGGCCGTTCTGGAGAGTCACCCGAGTGTCTCCATGGCTGCGGTCATCGGTGTGCCCGACGATCTCTACCAGGAGGTGGGCCACGCCTATGTTTTGATCGAGCCAGATGGACTCGTGTCCGAAGAAGAGCTCGATGGCTTCTGCAAAAACCGGCTCGCCAACTACAAGGTGCCGAAGCGTTTTTTCATTCGCGACGAGCTACCCATGCTGCCCGTCGGCAAGATCGACAAGACGGCTCTCAAGAAGAAAACGATAAAGAAAGAGGAAAACAACCGTGGCTGACGAAGTACTGACCGAGCAACGGGGCGCGACCCGCCTCATCACCCTCAATCGCCCCGAGAGGCTCAATGCGATCAATGAGGCCCTCGTTGTCGGTCTTCGGGACGCCCTCGTGGCCGCCAACGCAGACGATGGGACCCATGTCATCGTCCTGCGTGGTTCCGGCCGAGCATTTTGTTCGGGTGAGGATCTCGAGGACACGCTGGAACGCCTCGGCGACGAACCCAATGAGGCGACGATTAAGGCGTACTCGCAGACTTTGCAGGACGTGACCCGACGAATCGTTCAAAGCAATAAGTTCGTTGTCGGCGCGATCCATGGCTGGGCCGTGGGCGCCGGATTCGAGTGGGCCGTCAACTGCGATTTTCCCATCTGGGCGGAAGGGGCCCGGGGGTTCTTCCCGGAGATGCGTTGGGGGCTGTTTCCAACCGGCGGCGTGACAGCGTTGCTGCCGGCGATTGTCGGCTTGACCAAGGCCCGTGAGCTCCTGCTTTTGGGCGAGAAGCACACGGCGGAGGAGCTGCTGGAGTTGGGCGTCGCCTGGCGTGTCGTCGCGGAGTCCGTCCTGCTCGATGAGGCCGAAGCGGTCGCAGACAAGATTGCCGCGCTGCCTCAACGGGCCGTGAGGGATCTCAAAAGGACGATCAACCGCGTGTGCCTCGACGGTCTCGAGGGCGCGCTCGAGGCCGAGATAGAGGGTGTCACGGATTCGGTCATGGATCCCGACACGTGGGAGTTGATCAGGGAGTTTGAGCAGAAGAACCGCTCAACATAGGAGATTGAGAACCGATGCCCTCTCCAGCGCTGAGCAAGGGCCGAGGTACACCACCCCCGGAGGATCCGCGTTGCACGACTCGAACGAAAACATCCAGTCGCCCTACCTGATATTCCTCGGCGACAGCAGGTACGCGAAGACTGCCCAGGGGGTGGCGTACTGGCGGCCCGAGCGCTGCCTCGGCAAGCTGCAGCTGAGGGGTTGCGAGGCTGAGCTCGAGCTACCCGAGATGACGCTCGACGAGGCTATGGGCCGGGGCGCCAAGACGCTGGTCATCGGTGTCGCGCCGATCGGTGGCCAGCTGGAGGAGGGGTGGATCGACACCCTCGTACAAGCCCTCGAGGCCGGTCTCGACATCGCCAGCGGCCTGCACTCGCGGATCACCGAGGTGGCGGCGTTACGCGAGGTAGCCGATCAGTGCGGCCGGCGTCTTTTCGACGTTCGCCGGCCGACAGGAACCTTCGAGGTCGGCACTGGCCAGCCGCGCAGCGGCAAGCGCCTCCTCACCGTCGGCACCGACTGCGAGGTGGGCAAGATGTACGCAGCCCTCGCCATTGAAAGGGAGATGCGGTCCCGGGGCATGAACGCCGACTTCAGGGCCACCGGCCAGACCGGCATCCTGATCACCGGCGGCGGCGTGTCGGTGGACGCGGTGGCGTCCGATTTCGTGTCCGGCGCCACCGAGTGGCTCACGCCGGCCAGCGACGACGACCACTGGGATCTGGTAGAGGGCCAGGGCACTCTGTTCCACCCGGCATACGCGGGTGTCACACTCGGTCTGCTCCACGGCAGTCAGCCGGATGCGCTTGTGATGTGTCACGACCCCACGTTGACCGAGATCGACGGCTTTCCCGGCTACCCGGTGCGTGAGCCGGGCCCGTGCATCGAGGCCCATCTGGAAGCCGCCCGCCTCACCAACCCCGCGGTCCGGTGCGTGGGAATCAGCCTCCGCACCGCCAGGCTGGACGAACAGGCAGCACTGAGCTGCATCAAACAGACCGGGGCCGAGTTCGGGCTTCCCTGCGTCGACCCGGTGAGGACCGGAGTCGGCCCGATCGTCGATTTGCTCCAGGAACTGTTCTGATAGTTCAGGCCGATCGCGCAAGCCGTCAAAGGCTTGCGAGTTCGCGAGCAAATGAAATCAACATCTCGTCCGAGCCCCTGGGGCCGATCAGGGACAGTCCCACCGGCAGGCCGTCCACCTCGGCCAGCGGCAGGTTGATCTGCGGGGTGCCTGCCCAGCCTGCGATGCCGACCAGGGAGTCGATCCGCTCGTAAAGCACTCGCCGTTCCGACAGTCGCAGCCCTCGCGGAGGAGCCGGAAACGGCATCGTCGGCAGGCAGACGACGACGCCATCTTCCAGGATCTCGTCCAAATGCCTCACCATGACCTCTCGTATAGACCGTGCCGCCTGCAGCACCTCGTTGGTGACCCCACGGCCGGCCAAGAACCGCACCGCGACCTCGAAGCCGAGTCTCGGGTCCACGGTGTCGATCCAATCTCCATAGGATCGCCACGCCTCCCAGCCCTGTATTGCCCCGAAGTGCTCCGGCAGACTCTCGAGGGGCACCGGCGCCAGGCGCCCGCGGGCCGACTCGCCGATTTTCGAGGAGATCTTCTCGACGACCGGTTGCAGCGCCTCCTGCACAGCCGGGTCGGCAACCTCGAAGGCGTCGTCGGCGATCACCATGTGCCGGGGCCGAGTCGCCAGGGTCTCGGTCTGCAACAACACGGCGCCGACCCCGGCGAACACGTCAGCCTCGCGGGCGAACCAGCCCACGGTGTCGAGGCTCGGTGCGTTGACCATGACCCCGTCCAGTGGGATCCGGCCATGGGTAGGGCGTAGGCCGTAGAGACCGCAGAAGGCGGCCGGCGCCCGCACCGAGCCACCAGTGTCGCTGCCGAGCGCGAAGTCCACCAGCCCGCCCGCCACCGCGGCGGCCGAACCACTCGATGATCCGCCTGGCACCCGACCCGGCGCCCGCGGGTTGACCGGGGTGCCGCCGTGGAAGTTCTCACCCAGGATGCCGCGGGTCAGCTCGTCGGTGACCGTCTTGCCGACCATGGTGGCGCCCGCTTCAACCAGCGTCTGTACCGCCCAGGCGGTGCGTTCAGCTGGTCCGTGGGTCGCCTTCCAGTCGGGGCTGCCGCCGCCGGTGACATGCCCGGCCACGTCAAAGATGTCCTTCGCCGCAAAGCTCAAACCGGCGAGCGGTCCGGTCTTCGAACCCTCCAGGTATGCATTGCTGTCCGCGCAGAACGCGCCCATCGAATCGTCCAGGGGCGGCCTCCTCATGCTCCGGGCGTCTCCCAAAAGATTGCGGCGATGTCCTCCCGACCGATCTCCGCCGGCGTGATCCTGAGATCGTCCTTGCCGATTACCTTTTCCACAAAGGCCGGGATCTCGTTGAAATCTATTCCATAGTCGGCGAGGAAGGTGGAAACGCCCCGATCCTCGACAAACGCACGGATTCCACCGGTGCTTCCGAAGAGCGCCTCGGCCCGCGCCACCTTTTCCTGAACGGTCGACCGCCTGTTCAAGAAACTCACGTACCTGGGAAGCAGGGCCGCGTTGGCGCGGCCGTGCGAAATGCCGTGAAACACGGTGAGAGGATAGCCCATCACGTGCAACAGAGTGGTGCCGGCGTGGCTGATCGCGACGCCCGCCAGCATGGCCGCCAGCGCCATCTGTTCCATGGCCTCGAGGTCCTTGGTGACCGCCGAAGCGAGATCGTCGCGCACGATCTCCATGGCGCGCAGCGCGTAGAGATCGCTCATTGGCGAGGCGTCCAGCGAGATGTACGCCTCGAACGCATGGGTGAGGGCGTCGAGGCCGGTGTCCACAGCCACCACGTGCGGCATCGAGTACGTGAGCTCCGGGTCCACGATGGAAATCATCGGGAAAATCGAATCACTCACGTACCCTCGTTTGGCCTCCCGGTCGCGGTCTGAAAAAACCGCGAACGGCGTTACCTCGCTGCCGGTGCCCGACGTGGTAGGGATGCATACCACCGGCAACGGTGGCCTTGCCGGCTCGCCTCGATCGACGATGTCGGCCAGTCTCTCGTTGTTGGTGGCGAGGATTGCGATGCCCTTGGCTGCATCCATGGGCGAGCCACCGCCGAGGCCGACGACGAGGTCCACCTCGTGGTTACGGCAGGACGCCCCAGCGGCATCAACGGTGGCGAAAGATGGATTCGGTTCCACCTCGTCGAACACCGTCACCTGTCGGTTCTCGAGCTGGGTGGTGACTATGTCCAAAGCGTCACTGTTATCAGCCACACCCCGGTCGGTCACCAGCATGACCCGTTGGGCGGCGGGGGGAAGGCTGGCGCCGAGCTCCCGAATCCTCCCGGCGCCAAAGATCACCCTGGTCGGTATGTGGAAGTCGAAGTGTTGCATTATCTATTCATCCGGGCATTCTGGTCTTGTCGAACCCGTGACTACGGGAGCTCGGCGGGGCGCACCGGAAGCACGATGCGGGAGCCGTGCTGCGGACTGCGGTGAACAATCCACCTTGGCGTACCGGATTCGGGGTATCGGGTACCCAGGGCCGCATCGTGACCCGCAAGGGCGATCCGAATCCGGTGTCCAGGTTTGAAGACCGTCGAGATCGGGAACAGGGTGATGTCGAGTCGCTCGATCTCGCCCGGCGTCATCGGCTCCGCATCGGCCTCGGCGTACGTACGGTACACGCCCAGCGGCACGAATGGAGCTGTGGAGGGATCCTGGGTGCGGTGGTGAATTCCGCGCAACAACCCCTCGGTGAGGTAGTGGACCTTCCCGTCGGGCGCCACATCCTCAAGGTAGACGTGGAAGGCGCCGTCGGAGTGGCTGGAGTCCACGAAGAGAGTAACGGTGGGGCTGCCGGTGAGCTCAAGGGCGTGCTCCAGGGGGTCCGAGGTGTAGGTCAGCAGATTGCGGTCCTCCACCGAGCGATCTTCGTACCGGACCGACTGGCCGAGCTGTGTGAACCAACGGCTCTCCGTCCCGGTAGTGACAGAAAAGTCCACGGTGTAGGCGTCCATGCCCTCGTGGTCTTCCTGCGGCTCGCGGGTGAGGGCGCCCTGGTCGCCGAAGAACCACGGTTCGGGATCGAATCCGGGCGGAGGCCAGACATCGGTTTCGTGCCACTGATCAGAGCCGAACGTGTAATAACGCACGATACGTTCGGTCTGAATCGCGTCATTTTGCATATGATCATCGAAAAACTCGAAGAAGCGCAGCTCGTCGTCCGCGAGCTCCTCGGCGGTCTTCGGACGGGTCCCGCGATAGGGGTCTGCCACCTCTTCGAAGACGTGCCCGCATGGCTCGATCACGATGCGCATCGGGCGCTGGATCGTCAGGAACTTCTGAAGCGCGCCCTCCACCACGCCGGCGTCCCACCAGCCGGCCCTGGTGAGCATGGCGCCCGTGGACTGCTCGATCGCCGGCGCCTGGTTGTACAGCGCAACGTCGTCGAGGGAGGGCAAGCCGCCATATGCGCGCTCCGGTCGCTTGAACGTCAGCGTGTCCAGGATCTCGTCTACCGATTGGCTGTCGCGATGTTCAATCAGGGCTCTCTTAAAGATCAGGCGGTCAGCCCCCGGCGGTTGCTGTAGCCCGGTTATGTAGGCCCGAAGCATCAACCGATCGAAGAACGAAAGCTCGCTCCGCTGAATAGCCGCGACCACGCCACAGATATCATCTCGATCCATCGCTTGGACCAGCTCCAGCCAGGTCCTGAGGAATCCATCCGAGCCGACACCGCCCGGCCGGATGACCTGCGTGTAGGGGTCGAAGTCCGGCGCCTTGGCGAGAACCGCTCTCACCGCTGCCGAGCCCGAGGCGCACATCAGGTCGGCCGTGGTCGCCGAGTAGGAGATGCCATGGGCGCCAACCCGGCCATCGGACCACGGTTGGGCCACGATCCAATCGACCGCAGCCTGGATCGCCTCGAGCTCGTTCGGGGGGTGCTCGATCGGACGGACGCCGGTCGACTGGCACGAACCGGGCGACTGGACCCACACTGCGGCGTACCCATGATCGAGTACGCTCTGCATGCTGGCCTTGCAGGGATCGGGTTGATCGAGCACGGTCTGCATGGCGCGATACAACCAGCCTGCCTGGAGCTGCCCGCCGTAACGTGACGTCTCGACCAAGGTGGAGATCTGCGCGTCGGGTGCGAGGTCCTCGGGCAGCCAGGTACTCACCCACACCATGTCGCCCGACCCGAGCTCGAGGTACGTGGAGATGTTCACGGGGTGCCCCGCAGGTGTCAGCACGCGTGTATAGTTCGGCGCCAGCAGCCCTGCTATCCACACGGCAACAGCCAGAATAGCCAGACCGCCGCCCGCAAGCCCGACCACCCACCGCACTGCTCGGCGAATTCTCGATCTTTTCGTTTTCGGCATGTCGCGTTTCCCCATTGATTTCTCCTCATTCTGGCACGGCTAGATAACGCCGTGTTTCGCACCGACGCGCTCGAATGCCTCGACGGCTCGCCCGATGTGCTCGTCGGAGTGGGCCGCCGAGATCTGGACCCGGATCCGCTCCTGACCGCGCGGCACGATCGGGAAGGAAAAGCCGAGTACGAAGATCCCCTCGTCGAACAGGTCTCGACACATATCCCTGGCGAAGCGGCTGCCGTCCCCGAGGTGCCCCAGCATAACCGGCACGATCGGATGGATGCCCTTTGGGATGGCGAAGCCCAGCTCGGTCATTCGGCTCCTGAAGGTCCGGGTGTTGTCCTGTAACCGGGTGCGAAGGTCCTGACTCTCCTGAACCAGCTCGAGAGCACGAATCGAGGCGCCGACGACCGCAGGTGGCAGAGTGTTGGTGAAGATGTATGAGCGGGATTTCTGGCGCAACAGGTCCACGATCTCTCGGCTGCCGGCCACGAAGCCGCCTGCGGCACCACCCATCGCCTTGCCGAGGGTCGAGGTGACAATGTCGATCTTGCCAAAACAGTCGTGGTGTTCGACCGAACCGGCGCCGGTGCGGCCGAGCACCCCCGTGCCGTGCGAATCGTCCACCATGACCAAAGCCTGGTACTCCTCGGCGAGCTCCACGATCCGCGGCAGGTTGGCGATGTCACCGTCCATGGAGAACACTCCGTCTGTGGCAACGATGATGCGCCGGGCTCCCGTATCCCTCACCTCGTTCAGCTTCTCCTCCAGCGACTCCATGGAGTGCTGGTAGATATACCGGCCAGCCTTGGTGAGCCGGATGCCGTCGATGATGCTCGCGTGGTTGAGGGCGTCGGTGACCACCGCGTCCCCCTCCCTCACCAGTGGTTCGAAAACCCCCCCGTTGGCGTGCATGCACGAGGTGTAGAGGATGGCACCTTCGGTCCTGTAGAAACCTGCGATCCGCGTTTCCAGCTCCTTGTGGATGTCCTGGGTGCCGCACACGATGCGCACCGACGCCAGGCCATAACCCCAGCGTTGGATGGCTTCGATCGCCGCATTCACGATCTCCGGGTGGTTGGCGAGCCCGAGGTAGTTGTTTGAGCAGAAGTTGAGCACCTCACATGGTGACGACGTGGAATCGGGGCGAACACCAACCGCCGCCTGCTGGGCTGTAGTGAGTAAATGCTCGGTCCACGCCGCACCGGTGGCGTGCATCTCGTCGAGCTGCTGGCGCAACTCATCCCTCAGTTGCTGATACATCTTCCTCTCCTACTCGAGAATGATCTTGCCGGACTCGCCCGACAGACCGACGGCGAACGCTTCCTCGAACTCCTCCATCGGGAAGCGGTGGGTGATGAGGGGCGCGAGGTCCACTTTGCCCGAGATCAACAGGGCATCCATCTGGTACCAGGTGTCGTACATGCGGCGGCCGTGGATGCCGTTGATGGTGATACCGGGGATCACCACGTCGGCGGCCAGATCCAGACTCACCGGCCCCGGAGGGATTCCGAGCAACGAGTATCGGCCGGCGGGCCGCACACAACGGAACCCCTGCAGTACCGCCTGGACCGCACCCGACATCTCGAGCACCACGTCGGCGCCGGCGCCACCGGTGAGCTCCCGCACCGTTTCAACGAGGTCCTGGTCGGTGGGATCGATCACGTGGTCAGCGCCCATCTTTGCGGCCAGGTCCTTGCGGTAGGGGCTGACCTCGCTGACGATCACCTGCGAGGCGCCGGCGGCCCTGGCCACCGGGATCGAGGCCAGGCCGATAGGGCCGCCGCCGAGGACCAGGAACGACTTGCCCACGGTCTCGCCCGCCATCACCGTGTGCACAGCGTTGCCAAACGGGTCGTAGATGGCCGCAAACTCGGGGTCGATGCCTGCGGGCACCCGCCACAGATTGCTCTCGGGCACGGCGATGTAGTCGGCAAAGGCGCCGTCTCCGTCCACTCCGAGAATCACCGTGTTGCTGCACAGGTGGGCGTTGCCGGTGCGGCAGGCGTGGCACTGGTTGCACACCACGTGCATCTCGGCTGTCACCAACTCCCCCACCTCGTAGTGAGTGACCTCCGAGCCTGCCTCCACGATCTCACCGTAGAACTCGTGGCCCACGGTCACCGGCGGGTTCATCCGTTTGGCGAACCACTCGTCCCAGGTCCAGATGTGGAGGTCCGAGCCGCAGATGGCCCGCTTGACCACCCGGATCAGCACCTCGGCAGGTTTGATCTGAGGGACCGGCATCTCCTCGAACGTCAGCCCCGGTTCCGGTCTCGTCTTTCTGAGGGATCTCATCGTGTCCATGCTTCCTCCCGATCAGTCTTGGCGACACGGCCGCGTGGCCCGCTCCAACCACGACAGAGTCTCCTGGTTGACCATCGGCGCCAGCTTCGAACTCACCTCTTTGTGGTACGTGTCCAGCCACTCGGCCTCGTCATCGCTCAGCAGCGCCGTCTCCACGAGGTCGAGGTCGATGGGCACCATCGTCAGGGTCTCGAACCCGAGCATGGGCCGCTCGCCGTTGGTCTCCAGCCGCCGTACGGCGAGCATGTTTTCGATCCGGATTCCAAATCCCCCCGGCTGGTAATAGCCCGGTTCGTTCGTAACCAACATGCCCGGCTGGAGCTTCACTGTATTGGACCGGCTGTCGATGCCGTGCGGACCCTCGTGAACAGCCAGGTAGCTGCCGACGCCGTGGCCGGTGCCGTGGTCGTAGTTGGCGCCGATCTTCCACAGCGGCAGGCGGGCTAGGATGTCGAGCTGAGACCCGACCACACCCTCGGGGAACATACACCGACTGAGCGCGATCATCCCCTTGAGCACCCGGGTGAATCGGTCGCGGTGCTCGTTTGTGGGTTCGCCTATGACCGTGGTGCGGGTGGTGTCGGTGGTACCACCGAGGAACTGGCCGCCCGAATCGATCAACAACAGCGAGCCCGGCTCGGCGCGCAGGTCGGTCACCTGGGTCGGGATGTAGTGGGGCATGGCGGCGTGGGGGCCGGCCGCGACGATCGGTGGGAAGCTGAGGTCCTGGAGGGACTCCTGCGCGAACCGAAAACCGTTGAGTGCCTCCACCGCCTCGAGCTCGTTCACTCCTTCCGGTCTTTCGCGATCGAGCCAGGCGAGAAAGTTGCTGAACGCTGCGCCATCGAAGAGATGAGCCCGTCGCGCCCCGGCGATCTCTGCCTCGTTCTTGCACGCCCTCCCCAGGACGCAGGGTTCATCTCGCTCCACAAGGGTTGCGCCCGCGGAACGGAGGGTGTCGATGATCCAGGTGTTTGTGTTCTTCGGATTGACGACCACCGACCTCTGGTTTTCGCCCAGGGCAGTCAGTGTCGGGCCAAACCCGCTCGGATCTGCCACCTGTACACCGGTCCCGAGGTGCTCAACGACTTCGTCCGAGAGCTTGCGCCTGTCTACAAACAGGTGGACTGTGGCGTCGTCGTGCAGTATCGCGTGACCGAAGGTGACGGGCACGTGTTGGAGCTCACCGCCGCGAACGTTGAGCAGCCAGGCCAGCGAGAACGGGCTCGCGATTACTGCGGCGTGCGCCTTCCAGCTCTCGAGCTCGGCGGCCATCCGCCGGCGTTTGCACGCTGCCTCCTCGCCGGCGTGCTCGAGAGAATAAGCGGTCACGGGCGCCAGCGGCGGTGGGGGCTGGTTCCGCCAGACGGCGTCGATGGGATTCGGATCACAAGGGACCAGCTCGGCACCGCACCGTAGGCACACATCTGCCAGCTTCGTAGAGTCTTCAGCGGTGTGGACCCTGGGGTCGAAGCCGAGACGGTGGCCCGGCTGCAGCCGTTCCATCAGCCAGTCGAGGTGCTCGTCGTCAGTCAGCTTGTGGTGGGAGAACAGTGCCCCGTCCACCTGTTCCTGCACCTGCAGCTCATACAGCGACGGCACGAAGATGGCAGCGTCGTCATCGAGAACAAGCGCCCAGCCAAAGGTGCCGGTGAAACCGGTGAGCCAGCACAGGCGCTTGCCGTGGGGCGGCACCCATTCCCCCAGGTACTCGTCCTCACGGGGCACGATGAAGCCATCGAGGTTACGACCGGCGAGCTCGGCGCGTACCTCCGCCAGCCGGTCGTGACACTGAACACGATCGAGCACATCGCTCTCGTACCCGGCCCTTCGGCGCGAGATCTCACCGCACAGCTCATGCTCCAGCTCGGGCGAGGGCTCAGGTGCGATCAGGTGGGAAACCGACGCGGGATCATGCAGTGCCGGAGCAGCCGCGATCGCGGCCAGCCGATCTCGGGCCTCGGTGGCGGAGAGACCCGGTCGGGACTCGGAAAGAAATCGCTGAATCAGATCCGTGGTCACCCCTACCCCCAGAGCTCTCGCGGAGCCGGGAGGATCAGGCCGTTGTCGTACGTCAGGGCTGGTTCGCGATCACTGCCGAGCAACACCGGCCCGTCCAGGTCTACGAAGCGCGACATGGCGCCGATCAGAAGCCCCGGCGCCATCGACAGCGAGGTGCCGCCCATGCATCCCACCATAAGCTCGAAGCCCTGAGCCCTGGCTGCGTCGGCCAGTCTGAGGGCCGCGGTGAGACCGCCGCACTTCTCGAGCTTGATGTTGACCAGGTCATACTTGCCCACCAGACTTGGCAGATCCGCCTCGGTCTGGCAGGCCTCGTCGGCGCACACTGGGATCACCCGATCCACCCCGGCCAGCGCATCGTCCGCGCCG
>Ga0164313_10001261_pt1 | contig 22316 bp, 17 predicted proteins | sample GuaBasSedimGuay4_FD_113735 | JGI IMG/M metagenome (GOLD analysis project Ga0164313, IMG submission 113735) | Subseafloor sediment microbial communities from Guaymas Basin, Gulf of California, Mexico - Guay4, Core 4569-4, 0-3 cm | ecosystem: Environmental > Aquatic > Marine > Hydrothermal vents... | reverse complement strand
GCCGATGACATGGAGTCCGGTGACGGCAACTGGACCCACGGCGGCACGGGCGACACATGGACGCTCTCCACCGCCCGCGCCCACAGCGGCACGACCTCGTTCTTCGCCACCGACGTTGCGACGGTCAGCGACCAGCAGCTCGATTCGCTCGAATTCGCCCTGCCCAACGTTCCGGGAATCACCCTCGAGTTCTGGAGCTGGCAGGAGGTCGAGGACGCCGGCAGCGGCTGCTATGACGGCGGCATCATCGAGGCATCCACCGACGGCGGATCGAACTGGTCCCAACTGCCGGACTCCTCGATGCTGACCCTGCCCTACGACGGGCCGGTGTCCACCAGCTACTCCAATCCCATCGGCGGCCAGGATGCCTGGTGCGGCGATCCCAGGGACTGGACGTTCAAGGTCGTTGACCTCACCGCCTACGCCGGCGCCAGTCTCACGCTCCGCTTCCGCCTCGCCACCGACACCAGCGCCAGCCGCGAGGGTTGGTATGTCGATGACGTCAGAGTGATCACCCCTTCCGAGTGCTTTGACGATACGGGCCTCTTCCGTGACGGCTTCGAGAGCGGAGACACGAGCGCGTGGGACGTCGTCAGTCCGTAGCCGACGCAACAATCAATCAAACAAACCGCCCCGGGGAAACTCGGGGCGGTTTTTTGGCCCCACGCGGGCGGGGCGCCCCCACCACGCCGACCCATGATCAATGGGGTTGCTGCCCGATGTAGGGTGGTTCTCCCGGACGCGCGGGTCCGATGTAGGGTGGGCTTGAGCCCACCTTCAGAGTCCCTGATGGGCTCGTGGCGTTCCATGGTGTCAGGCGCCAACGACTGCGGCCTTGGACTGACGTGCGGCGCCACACCTACCGGTATGCCTCTGAAGGTGGGGTGAACCCCACCCTACGGTACTTCCGGTGGCTCCGGTCCGGGGTTCGGGAACAGCGCCATGAACTCGGGATCGCCGATGAGTCGGTTCATGGATGGGATCAGCAGCGGCAGGTACGGATCGTTGAAACCCATCTCCAGAGCCAGCCGGGTGTTCTCGATGGCGCACACGCGATGGCCGAGGGCGGCGCAGCACCGCGCGAGCTCGAACCGAGATGCAGCATCGTCCACCTCGAGGCTCTTCGCGAGCTCGAATTGTCTTTCGGCCCCCTCGGTGCGACCCGCTGCCGCGTACAGCTGGGCAAGATGGGTGTGGTCAACAACACTCCACTCCCGGCCCGCCATCTGCTCCTCGAGATCGATCACAGCCTCATCCACCAACTCGCTCACCTGTTCGGTCTCACCCGCCGCCGAAAGCGCCACAACCAGATCGATGACGGCGCCGCGGATACTCCCGCCTTGGTCGGATTCGCGGATCCGCACCAGGTTCTGGCGAAGATAGAAAGTCGCTCGTTCCGGATTCCCCGCCGCCATCAGGGTGTAACCCAGGTTGGGAACCGCGAAGGCATGATCCGGATCGATCTCCACCGCCCTTTCCAAAGATGCCTGGGCATCGTCGAATCTCAGCTGAACAGCTTGCGCCCAGCCCATGAGACTGTGGTAGTTCGCGTTCTCGGGATCGAGAGCGATCAATCGGTCGCACATCTCTTCAGCGGCGGGTGCATTCGGCGAGTACATGGTGTACATGAACGCCAGGTTGACGATGGGGAAGGTGCTCTGTCTGTCGAGCTCCGCCGCCTTTTTGTACATCACAACCGCTTCATCGAACCGCTCCAACTGCATGAGGATCCGGCCACGGTTGTTGTACGACGCCATGTTGTCGGGGTAGAGCTCGTTGACGAGCTCGTACTCGCCGAGCGCCCCCTCGAGATCCTCATCGACAAACTGTCGATTGACCGCCCGCAGCATCAGGTACTCGTTGCGCGGCAGCGTTTCACCATCAGCCAATGCCTGGCGAAGCTCCGCTCTTCCCCGATCTGCGTCATTGCCGAACTGGATGAGAATGAGCCCGAGGGAACCCCTACATGTGGCGAACTGCGGGTCCAGCTCAAGGGCCAGCTCATAGAATCGGATGGCATCCTGGATTCCGAATCGACCCCACGTCTCGTTGGCCTTCGCAAAGTAGTGCAGGGCTTCCCACGACGAAGTCGTGACGTCGGAGACCGGAAAATCCGCCGTTTGAATGGACTCCAGCGACTCACCGAGCCGGGACCTCACTTCGCGGGTCAGCTCGTCGATGGCGTTGAGCAGGACCTCCTCGCGACCGAGAGCCGTCACGCGGATCTGCTCCACGTGGCGTCCGGTCTGAGGATCGACGATGGCTGCCTGGAGTTCGAATGCCTCACCGATGCCGATAATTCGAGGCAGAATCAACGCACGCACGCCGGAGAAACGACAGATATCCCGCCCGAGGTCCTCATCAACGACGCTGTCCACGGGTTGCCGCATGAGCCGCAACGTCTGCTCGACCTGGTGGCGTTGGAAGATCGAAGCGTACGGCGACTGTTTGAGGTCCGCCTCCAACGCCGTGTGCAGGGCCAGATCGAAGGCCTCGTCATCGGTGAGGTTCTCCACATCGGCCACCAACAACTTGTCGCTGACCGCAAAGGCCAAGGTCGGCCGACTCCATTGCCAGACGAGGACCGCGGCGACCACGACGGCGCTGATCCCGGCCAGCGCACTCACGACCAACGTACGCCGGCGGCGGCGTTGGTGGGGCGGGTAGATCCCGGTCCGCACCGACGACGAGTCCTCTCGCAGCTGTCGAAGATCCGCGGCCATTTCGCCCGCGGAGGCCGTTCGGATCTCGCGGTCCTTGGCCATGGCGCCGCGCAGGATCTCTTCGAGACCCAGCGGAATCCCATCCACCGAACTCTCGATGGACGGCGGTTCCTCGCAGAGCACTCGCCGCAGGGTCTCGGGCACCGACCCCGAGTGAAACGGCGACTTGCCGCTGATCATCTCGTAGAGCACGCAACCGGCCGAGAAGATATCGGTCCGCGCATCGACCTTCATCCCCGACGCCTGCTCGGGCGACATATAGGCCGGCGTGCCGACCACCGCCCCTTCCTGGGTCTGGTCCACCGTCTTGCGGTCGTCATCGATATCCGAGTCTTCGGTGCTCACCAGCCGCGCCAGCCCGAAGTCGAGCACTTTGAGCCGGCCATCGGTGTTGAGCATGATGTTGGATGGCTTGATGTCTCGGTGGATTGCGCCCTTGGTGTGGGCGGCATCGAGGGCATCGGCCAACTGAATCCCGAGTTCGACGACGTCGGTCGGCGACAATGCCCCCCGGCTGACCCGGGCGGTGAGGGTTTCACCCTCGACCAGCTCCGATGCCAGAAAGAGCAGGCCCCCGTCGGTCTCGCCCGCCTCGTAGATCGTCGCCACACCGGGGTGGTTGATGGTCGCAGCCGCCCGGCACTCACGAAGAAACCGCGAGCGGTTCCTCGCCTCGCCTGCCAGCTTGGGTTTGATCAGTTTGAGGGCGACATCGCGCTCGAGCATGGGGTCGCGGGCCCGGTAGACCACCCCCATGGCGCCCTCGCCCAAAACCTCAATGATCTCAAAACGGGAAACCCGTTTGAAACCAACGTCTGCGGGGGTCGGGACCTTTTCCATAGCCTGCTTTTGAGTCTACCCCACCCGTGCCCTTTTCCGTTTCAGTTTCCGTTTCCGTGCCCGATGTGCGATGACGAGTCACCCCACTAAATATTTCACCTTGAGCGAACGAGTCCTATGCCTATAAAACATGTCACCCTGAGCACTCCCACGCCGGGGGGGCGGCGCCTACCTATCGAGTGACATATCAAGCAGCACTGGCAATCGCTATCGCAATCGCTACTCGAAATCGGAAAAACGCGATCGCTCGGTCTGTTTCGGAGAGAATATGCCGACGCGCTGGAGCGCGTGTCCTGACTCGGTTCCGATCCATCGAAAACCGATAGCGATTGCGATAGCGATGGGCCTCGTGGGGTCTATGTCATTGGGAGCGAACGAGTGCCGCCGAGCCAGTCGAAGCTCTCCTCAAGAACGGAAACACCCCCTCGCGAGATGCGCGCCTCGCAACCCGTGGGAATCTTTCAACCAAAGAAACGCGGGCGAGACGCCCGCGCCACAATCGGGTAGCGGCGCTTGGTGTGGTGCGGGCGTCCCGCCCGCAATGTCCCCCACCCGGATCCAGCCTGCGATGATCGTGCATCAAAAAACCGGGCCCCGAGGGGCCCGGTCGATGGTCGAATTCGCTCTCGGTTACTCGACGCTCAAACTCTGCAGTTCCACCGGCACGAAACCGTCGCCGAACGATCCACCCGAGAAGACCTCGGCGCTGGCCCAGGGGTTGGTCAAAGGTGTCACGTACGCCCCGCCTCCGATGTCATAGACCGGGAAGTCGCCCGGCTCATCGGTCACGAGATAGAGAAAGCCGTTGCCATAGGCGAGCCCGTCGACATCGGTGTATCCCGCGGGATACGCCGCCACCAAGGTCGCGCTTCCATCGCCATTGATTTGGTAGACCCCAGCCGGCCCGGGGGAGGAGTCGTCACTCGATCCGTAAAGGATGTCGTTCCCAGCGTCGTAGGCCAATCCGCCGAAATCGTAAGCGGTATCGTCGTACACGATCTCCTGTGTCACCGCGCACGCCACAGGGCAGGAACCCGCGACCACCGGCAGTGCATAGATCGCCTCTGTCGAGATGTTCTTCGAAAACAGCAGTCTCCCACCGGTCGGATCGTAGGCGATACCGACAGTCGCTATGTTGGCGGCGGCAAAGGTCAGCGTGCAGCAGAGCTCCGGCGCGCCGTTTGCGGGCCAACGATAGAGGTCGGCTCCATCGTTGAAGTAGACCACTCCATCACCCGCGGCCGGCGCCGGGATCAAGGCAGCGCCCCAGATTTCGAAACCCAAGAATTGTGGGGTGATCGTGTTGTCGCTCGGATCCACCGTGTAGGTCGAGACCGTTGCGTCATCGACACCGGCAAAGAGCAGACCACTTGAACCACGAATCGCTCCTGCGCCCGCATCCATCACACCGACCCGCGAGACCGGACCGCGGGTCTCAGCATCGAGCGCCTTCTGCTGCTCGATCAGCGTGTCTGCGCTTTCTTCCTGCGCCACGACGGGCGCACCAAAACCGATGAGCACCACCAATGAAACAACAAACGCCTTGCCACCCATGAATAACCTCCCTGTCGCAACCGCCGAGCTCCTCACCCGGCAAAAAAAATGATGGGCGGAGATTAACATAGGCGACTGGGAGGAAATGAGATAAAGAATCATCTTGCAAACGAGTTCAACCAACCATCAACCACGCTCCACCCGTCTCCGTTTCCGTGCCCTATTCCGCTCCCGCTCCCGACGTGCAACGTGCGATGTGCGATGAAATCCCACGTCACCCTGAGCGAACGAGGGCCGCCGAGTGAGTCGATGCTCTCCACAAATACGGAAGTGGCTCACTTAGATATGCACGCTTCATAACCCGTGGTAATCCTTCAACACAAGAAATGGTGTGGTGCGGGCGTCTCGCCCGCAAGCTGCCTCTCCTTCTCCCTTGCGACGTGCGATTCGCCCCTGCCCCTGCCCCTGCCCGTGCCCGTTCCCCTGCCCGTTCCCGTGCCCGACGAGCGATGTTGCGATGTGCGATGTGCGACCTGCGACCTGTTACCTGCGACCTGCTACCTGCGACCACCCCGTGCCCGAATTCGGGCACGGGAAGAACGCCCTGCTAAAATCAGGGCGTTCCACACCTGGGAGGGCTTACATGCCGACCTCCGTCCAATCGCACAACGACACGAAGATCCGCTTCGTCACCGCCGCCTCGCTCTTCGACGGCCACGACGCGGCCATCAACATCATGCGACGCATCCTCCAGGCGCAGGGCGCCGAGGTCATCCACCTGGGCCACAACCGCTCGGTCAAGGAAATCGTCGACGCCGCCATCCAGGAAGACGCCCAGGGCATCGCAGTCTCCTCCTACCAGGGCGGCCACATCGAGTTCTTCAAATACATGGTCGATCTCCTCAAAGAACGCGGCGCTGGTCACATCAAGATTTTCGGCGGCGGCGGCGGGGTCATCGTCCCGCGTGAGATCGCCGAGCTCGAAGCCTACGGCGTGACCAAGATCTTCTCCCCCGAGGACGGCCGCACCATGGGTCTCGACGGGATGATCGCCTCGATGATCGAGGCCGCCGACTTCTCGCCCGCCGAGCTCGAAGCCCCCGGACCCGCGGGCCCCACCTCCGACCGCTGGCTCGCCGTCGCCCGCGCCATCACCCGCGCCGAGGACGGCATCGATGTCGGGACCATGCCGCCATCCAAACCCGCCGCGGTCCTGGGCGCCACCGGCACCGGCGGCGCCGGCAAATCTTCGCTCACCGACGAGATCGTCCTTCGCTTCCTTGCCGACAACCCCGAGATGACCATCGCCATCCTCTCCATCGACCCGACCAAGCGGCGCACCGGCGGCGCGCTCCTCGGCGACCGCATCCGGCTCAACTCCCTCAGCTCGGACCGCGTTTTCATGCGCTCCCTCGCCACCCGCCAGGCCCACCGCGCGCTCTCGCAGCACATCGTCGAGTCCATCACCATCTGCCAGGCCGCGGGCTTCGACCTCATCATCGTCGAGAGCTCGGGCATCGGTCAGGCCGACAGCGAGATCGTCGACATCTCCGACCTCTCGCTCTATGTCATGACCCCCGAGTACGGCGCTGCCATGCAGCTCGAGAAGATCGACATGCTCGACTATGCCGACATCGTCGCCATCAACAAGTTCGATCGACCGAAAGCGCTCGACGCCCTCAGAGACGTCCGCAAGCAGTACCGCCGCAGCCACGAACTCTTCGACGGCCCACCCGACGACGAGCTCCCGGTCTTCGGCACCGTCGCCAGCCAGTTCCACGACCACGGCGTCAACGCCCTCTACCAGGGCCTCGTCCGCGCCCTCGCTGAGAAGTTCGGCGACCGGTGGACCATCGAGGGCACCGCGGCCATCCCCGCGGGCGATCCCCAGCGCCACCCGGTGATCCCCGGCGAGCGCGCCGGCTATCTCCGCGACATCTCGCGCACCGTCCACGACTACAAGCAGTGGGCCGAAGACCAGATCAGGATCGCCGACCAGCTCTACCAGCTCGTCGGCGCCCGCGCCATCCTCTGCGCCCACGAGGGCGATGGCAAACCAGAGGAGCTGTGGGGTCTCTTTGAAGAGATCACCGCCGCCGAGGCCACCAGCGAGCCCCGGTTCGCCGATCTCGACACCGAGATCCACCGCCTCGCCCACTCCCTCGACCACGACTCGCGCGAGCTCATCGCGGTCTGGCCCAAGATCCAGGCCGACTTCGCCCGCGACGAATTCAGCTACACCGTCCGCGGCAAAGAGATCCGGGTGCCCCTCACCTCGGTCTCGCTCGCCGGCACCCACATCCCCAAGGTCCAGCTGCCCCGGCGCCAGACCTGGCCCGGGATCCTCCGCTATCTCTTCATAGAGAACATCCCCGGCGCCTTCCCCTACACCGCCGGGGTCTTCCCCCTCAAACGCACCGCCGAGCTTCCCACCCGGATGTTCGCCGGCGAGGGCGGCCCCGAGCGCACCAACACGCGCTTCCACCTGCTCGCCGAGGGTCAGCCCGCCACCCGGCTGTCGACCGCCTTCGACTCGGTCACCCTCTATGGCGAGGACCCGGGCGAGCGCCCCGATATCTGGGGCAAGGTCGGTGAAGCCGGGGTGTCGATCTGCACCGTCGAGGATGTCGAGCGGCTCTACGCCGGCTTCGACCTCTGCGCCCCCACGACCTCGGTCTCCATGACCATCAACGGCCCGGCGCCCATGATCCTGGCCATGTTCTTCAACGCCGCCGCCCGCCAGCAGGCGCGCAAACGGTTCATCGAGTCCGACCGTCTCGATGCCCCGCCCGAGGCCGCCCTCCAACCCCTCGTCGACGGCAAGGACTGGGAGGCCCTCGCCCCATTGCTGAACGACGGCGAATGGGATGAAATTCTGAAGTCGACCATGCAGATGGTCCGCGGCACCGTCCAGGCAGACATCCTCAAAGAGGACCAGGCGCAGAACACCTGCATCTTCTCCACCGAGTTCGCCCTGCGGATGATGGGCGACATCCAGCAGCTCTTCTGCGACTGGAAGGTCAACAACTTCTACTCGGTATCGATCTCCGGCTACCACATCGCCGAGGCCGGCGCGAACCCACTCACCCAGCTCGCCTTCACGCTGGCCAATGGCTTCACCTATGTCGAGACCTATCTCGCCCGCGGGATGCACATCGACGACTTCGCCCACAACCTGAGCTTCTTCTTCTCCAACGGGATGGACCCCGAGTACACCGTCATCGGCCGCGTCGCCCGCCGGATCTGGTCCGTCGCCATCCGCAACCGCTACGGCGGCAACGAGCGCTCGCAGAAGCTCAAATACCACATCCAGACCTCCGGCCGATCACTCCACGCCCAGGAGATCGACTTCAACGACATCCGCACCACCCTCCAAGGGCTCCTGGCCATGGCCGACAACTGCAACTCGCTCCACACCAACGCCTACGACGAGGCCATCACCACCCCCACTGAAGAGTCCGTCCGCCGCGCCGTCGCCATCCAGCTCATCAACGCCATGGAGTTCGGCCTGCTCAAGAACGAGAATCCCCTCCAGGGCTCCAACATCGTCGGCTGGCTCACCGACACCGTCGAAGAAGCCGTCCTCGAAGAGTTCGAGCGGCTCTCAGAACGAGGCGACGTCCTCGGCGCAATGGAGTCGATGTACCAGCGTGGCAAGATCCAAGAGGAGTCGTTGCACTACGAGCGGCTGAAACACAACGGGGAGTACCCGTTGGTCGGCGTGAATATGTTCATTGCTGAGGATGGTGATGAAGATGTCCCGGAGCCCGAGCTCACGAGGGCGACCGCCGACGAAAAGAACGCAAGACTCGCCCACCTCGCCGACTTCCACAAACGGCATGAGCCTCAGGCGAAAGCCGCCATCACGAGCCTTCAGCGCGAAGCGCGTGAAGGCGGAAACGTCTTCGAAGAGCTACTGCGGACGGTCAGGAGCTGTTCATTGGGTCAGATCAGTAATGCGTTGTATGAAGTTGGAGGACAGTATCGGCGGTCGATGTAGCTGTACCTCGGTTGCAGCGAAATTGGCAACAGCTTCGAAGAAGCCTCTCAAGACCGTCCGCTCCTGCTCCCTCGGCCGAATAAGCAATGCGTTGTATGAAGTCGGCGGTCAATACCGCCGCTCGATGTAAACGCAACAAGCGAAGCGAGTTGCTGCGCTGAAACTGGCGCGTCCGCCGCGCCACCGCAATTCGTTCGACGAATTGCTGCGTGTGAGGATCGAACAGGAGTCACCGATGAGCACCGACATTGTATTCCTCGCCTACGAAGCGCCCGAGGGCGGATTCACAGCCCGTGCGGTGAATCACCCGATTTTTATCCAGGGAGACTCGGAAGAGGCTCTCGAGTCAAACGCGAGCGACGCTATCCGCTGCTATTTCGAAGAGTCAGCCCGGCCTGCCCAGGTCGAGCTTCGGTTCGAGAACGCTGATACGCGACCCGCCTGATCCAGCTTCCCTTCCCCACCTCGCGTGCTTCCTTCTTCATATCCCATCCACGCCCCAGCAAAGGAGCGCCCCAATGAAACCTGCGATAAAAACTGGCGCGTCCGACGCGCCACCGCAATTCGTCCGACGAATTGCAAATGGTATCGTTATGAAGAGGACAAAACGATGGAAGACATAGAGCCCAAACCGCTCCCGACGCTCGAGACGATCCGACGTCTCCTTCGGCAGGAGTTGCCGCGCCTCAGAACGGACTACTCGGTCCGGTCTCTCGAGGTGTTCGGCTCGTATGTCAGGGGTGAGGCCTCAAAGAGCAGCGATCTCGATCTCCTGGTCGAGTTCGATGATGCACCGACGCTCTTTTCGTTTGTGCGACTTGAAGATGAGCTTTCGAAGCTTTTGGACCTCAAAGTCGATCTAGTCATGAAGAGCAGTCTCAAACCCAACATTGGCGCCCGGATACTCTCCGAAGCGATCGCGGTATGAGTGCCGATCGTCTCATCGACGATACCCTTAACGACATCCTCTCAGCAGCAGAGAAAGCCATCGAGTTCGTTACGGGGATGGGCCCCGAAGACCTTGAAGATGACGATCGCACGGAATTCGCCGTCATCAAGGCGCTGGAAATCGTCGGAGAGGCTGCGCGTCGCATTCCACATTCCTTTCGAGATTCACAGCCCCAGATCCCGTGGCGCGAGATGGCGGCGATGAGAGACAAGCTTGTCCACGATTACTTCGGGGTGGATCTCGAGGTTGTCTGGAAAACCATCCACGAAGACCTGCCTCCTCTAGTCGCAGCCCTCCAATCCCTGATCGACGAACTTCAGCGGCCGAAGTAGGAGGCGGGCGGATCCGTTGCCGTACCGCCCCTCGTTTTCTTGGTCCAATTCCGCACGTCCCGTTCCGCGGCTAGTCTGACCCGGCTTTCCTTCACCACCCTCGCGTGCTAGCCTTCGAATATCCTATCCACGCTCCAGCAAAGGAGCGCCCCAATGGAATTCCCCCAACGAACCAATGCGATGGAAACTGGCGCGTCCGACGCGCCACCACAATTCGTCCGACGAATTGTTGTTGACCACCGCGAACGCCCATCCGGCGTCCCAGCCGCGCTGTCGAAACACCCAAACGTCAAACTCACCACCCACCACCTCTCCCTCGGCGACTACCGTGTCAACGACACCCTTATCGTCGAGAGAAAGACCCTTACCGACTTCGCACAGTCCGTCCGCGACGGCCGACTCTTCACCCAGGCATCAAGGCTCAGCCGAGTCAAGCACGCCAGACCGTGCCTGATCCTCGAGGGAACGCGCGTCAACCACTGGAGCGCGGCCCTGCCGCGATCGTCCATCCAGGGCGCCATCATCACCATTACACTCGTTTTCGGCTTGCCGTTGCTGAGGTCATCCTCGCCCGAAGAAACCGCGGCTCTGATCCTCTTCGCCGCCGACCAGCTCCACCGCCGCGCCACCAAACCTCCGCAACGCTACGGCTACCACCCCAAAGGCCTCACCCGGCAACAAAGCTACCTGCTCCAAGCCATCCCAGAGATCGGCCCAGCCAAAGCCAAGCGCCTACTCGAAACCTTCGGCTCTCCCTTCGGAGTCGCGTCAGCGACGATCGAGGATCTCCAAATGGTCGGCGGAATCGGGGAATCAGCGGCAACCAAGATCCACCAGGTCTTCCACAGCCCCAAACCTGCGATGAAGTGACAAGCGAAGCGAGTCACCGCGATGAATCCGGCAAGCAAAGCGAGCCGGTGCGATGAAAACTGGCGCGTCCGACGCGCCACCGCAATTCGTTCGACGAATTGCTATCGGATTGCCGCCTCGACCCCCTCGACTCGAGCCCTGAGATCAGCCAACTCGCGTTCGAGGACACTGATCCTGGTGTCGATCTCTGCGTACGACAGCTTGATCATGGACCTAACATCGCCGAAGCTCTCTCGGACCTCGGACCGGAACTCGTCAATGCTCGTCTTCATCTCTGACCGAAGCATCGCGTGACCCTCTGCGATGATTTCGATCTTTGATTCCAACCCTTCGGCAACAACTCCGAAGTGCTGTTTGATCTCATCAACTGCTCGCTGGTCCACGCCTTCCTCCAAGCCGATCAGAGTTCATTGTGCACGCCACCGAAAACTCGGAGAATCAGACTAACACGGTGCCGTTGAAGAGCCTTGAGTCCGAATTAGCGCATCCGATGATTCCCTGCGCTGAACCTGGCGCGTCCGACGATACCCCGCGATGAACCTTGGCGCATCCGATGCGCCACCTCAATTCGTCCGACGAATTGACAGCTCCCCCCACAACCAACCAAAATCAAACCCCGCCGCCGGATCGTCCGGACCGCGGTGCGCAGCATCGACCTCAATGCCCTTCAGCAGGGAGATAACCCGCTGCCGGTGGCTGCGCTTCGCCGCCGCCTCCCGCGGAGTGAGACCGTCCAACGCCGGAACCGGCTCGTCCAGCCAACGTCGGTAGTGGGTCGAGAGCATCTGATGGACGACCTGACGTTGTACATCCAGAGGAATCGGCTCGTCCTCCCGGTCGTCGTCCGCGGGTCTCGGACCTTGCTGCATGGTTTCCATATCCATCGCTTCGTCTGACCGCTCGACCTCTACCACCAGCTCGCCCAACACGAGATTGATGCGCTCCCGAACCTTTGCTTCGCGCTCCCGCGAGTTGACCTGCAGCACAACCGAGTCGCCTTCCAGGGAGACAAAGGCCAACGACACGTTCTCCAACGTCCCCCGATCACGTTCTTCGATCCACGACCACCTTCCGTCGTCGTCCCCGCTTAGCTCCTTCATCGCATCCAACCGATCTGCCGCCCGCTCGCCGCCGCCTTTGACCAGCGAGTATGTGACCGAGATATCGCGAAGCTCATGGCCGTCGAAGTTCTGGAGCGCCAAACCCTTCAACGGCGCCACCCACATCAGAAACCACATGTAAGGAATGTCGGCCCAATGCTTCTTGAAGAACCGCGCCCAGGTCACGGACCGGTCCCCGGGTTCATTCTTGACCTTCTTCAGGGAGTCGATCGCCCACTGCAGCTTGCGCCTCGGCACCGTCAGAATGGGTCCCGTCAGGAGTCCGACGTCTCCCATCCGAACAACGCGCGTGAAGAGCGCGTCCCATTTCCCCAGGCTCTGACTGGCCGACCGTTCCAGCACCGTGATCGAACGACGCGTGAAAAGATCCTTGAGCACCAGGGACTTACCGGGGATCACGTCCTGCACCTCATAAAGGCCCATCGACGCGCGACCCCAACCCTCGACGTACTCTCGAGCGGCCGGGTGGAGGCCACCGCTCGCCTCCGGGTCATCGAGGAACCGATCGATCGGCGAAAAGCCCGAGCGCATGACAAAGTCGGCCGCCAGGGTGTCGAAGAACGCCACATTGACCGCCTCACCGGCCCGGAGCATGAACTCGTCAAACTCATCCTCGGCAAACCGCTCCCGCGCCGGCCCAAAGAACAGCTCTTCGAACTCCGGCAGCTCGTCCTCGAAGCTCGCCGCGTACGCACCGACCAGCGAGGTGGCCTCCTGAATCGCCGCCCTCGCCTCCGCAGCGCGCCGCTTCTCAACCGGCCGGCAACAGCGCTTGTACTTTCTCCCCGAACCGCAAGGGCAAGGGCTCGTCAACGGCACTTGAAGGTCTGGTGTCTCGATCATCTCTCCTCCCCCTTTTGGGTGCTGCCTATTGTGCCACTGTAATTCGATCAGCGGGTTGTTGCGATGATTTCACAAGCAAAGCGAGTCAATACGATGGAAACTGGCGCGTCCTACGATGGCCTGCGATGAACCTTGGCGCGTTCGACGCGCCACCGCAATTCGTCCGACGAATTGCTGGGAACGGCGTGCCAGATAACTTTTCTATTCGAAGAACGAGCGGGGCACGCCTGATTGGCGGATGATCGAACGGAGGGTTCCGCGCCGTAGTTCTTTGTGATCGGGTACGGGAACGGTGACGGTTGAGCCGGCTTCCTTCTTCTGCATCACAATGTGGCTGCCGCGTCTCCGCACCTCGATGAAACCGTGCCCGGCGAGGATTTCGCAGACCTCTTTTCCGGACAACACCCGGAGCTTAGCCAACAGCAACCTCGACGCTGGTCACGAACACCTCGTTGTGAAGGCGCTGCTCGATCTCTGATGGATCTGCAACTTCAAAGAAGAGTTCGATGGCTTCGGCCAGGTTTGACCGCGCGTCCTCGACAGTGTCCCCCTGGCTCGCAATGTCGAGTTCCGCGCACAAGGCAACATACCCGTCATCCTCGCGTTCGATAATTGCAGTCAGTTGATGGGTCTTTGCCATAGCAATCCTCCGTGAGTCTCACCCTTGATCATGCCCCCTGCCTGCGCGACAGTCAACAAAAGCCGGCCAATCAACGCAAACCCAGACAGGCATGACGGATCGAAGCGCCAAGCACGTATTTTAGTTGGGTCGCTGCAAACGGTGGACAGCCTCGGACCAGCAGCACCAAGAGGATTCACCGAGTCTTCCAAGGCGCGTGATGAATGGTCCGAGACGTTGCGATGATAAGATGAGCAAACCGAGCCTCTACAACTCGCCCTGCGAATTGTTGCGATGAACTGGCGCGTCCGACGCGCCACCGCAATTCGTTCGACGAATTGCCGAGCTGGGGCTCGGCGGTCCCAGGGTCGGTACAATGCACGTTATGGCCAGCGAATACGACAACCCTTCCGACGTGCTCCTGCGGATCGATCCGCCAAACGGCAATCGCCTGACGATTCAATCCTCAAACGGCGCGGTTGACCGGTACGAATTCTCGGCCAGTACTTGTGATAACCCACTTTGCGGCTGCTCCTCCATCGATCTTCTGTGCACGCCTCTCGACAAATCGAAGGGCGTTGATCCAGAAGCACACATCATCGCACTCGATATTCTCGATGAAAGCCCTCAGGAGCATCCTCGCAACGAAGAACAGACCAACGTTCCGCTGACCCGCGTCGTCGCCGCCGGGCTCAATCCAGAGCACTGGCGCCAACTTCGCGCGTGGTTTGTCAATGAGAAGCGCCGCGCAATGGAAGACATTGAGCTGGATTCGTTGGAGCCCTTTTTTCCTTCCGCTGTCACGAAAGATGGCATGATGCTCTCCTACGAACAAGTATTCCCATTTGCAGAACGGCTGACTTTCTCTGTGGACGAGCAGCTCTGGATTGTTGAAGACCAATATTGCGTGCAACCGAATTGTGATTGCATTGAGGCTATCTTCTGCCTCTTCCCATGCCCGGGGATCAACGACCCCAATGAACACGACAACCACATCCCCCACCGCGAACCGGTGACGGAAGCGGCGGCCATTCGCTACAACACCCAAGACAGTTCCTGGGAGGCCGAAGACGACCCGCCCATTTCGCGGTCCACAGCTCGTAAGCTGATGACCGCCCTCGACAAAGAACGCCCGGACCTTTCGGTTGTTGTCGCGGAACGGCGACGCCAACTCCGGTATCTGTATCGGAGAAGAAAAGGTTGCCACGCTGCGCCGCGTTCAGAACCGGTCGTGGCGGCGCCCAGGATCGGCCGGAACCAACCCTGCCCATGCGGAAGCGGAAAGAAATTCAAACGCTGCTGCGGTAGGTAGCCGGCCAAACGGGTGCCAGGAACGGAACACCCTCCGGCACCCTCCGCATTTCGTACACGAATCGCTGCGACGAAACTGGCACGTCCGCGACGTCCAGCTCCTGGCCCAATGTGGTATTGGCGCGTCCGACGCGCCACCGCAATTCGTCCGACGAATAGCCTTGCCAAGTGACCACAAAACGTATACAATTGACCACAGAATGTAGTCAATCATGCTGACCAAGCTCATGCCCACAGCCCGCGTCAAGATCCTGGCGTGCCTCCTGCTGAACACGTCAGAGGAGCTCCACCTGCGGGAAATCGCGCGACGGGCCGGCGTTCCACTTCAAGCCGCCCAAAGAGAACTCGCGTTGCTTGAGGAGATTGCTCTCGTCGAGCGCCGCCGGCGGGGGCGGCAGGTCTTCGTGAGCGTTCAGAGGTCTCACCCGCTGTACGAGGATCTGCGCTCGCTCCTCCTCAAGAGCGATGGTCTTGCGGTCCCCCTTCGTCAGGCTCTGAAGGGAATCGAAGGTATAGACGCCGCCGCGGTCTACGGGTCCGTGGCGGCGGGAACAGACACCGGCCTCAGCGATATCGATCTCCTTGTCATCGGCTCCCCGGACGAGCTCGAGATTCACGACACAGTGTCGTCAATCGAAGAGAACCTTGGGCGCCCCGTCAATTACACCCTGATCTCCGCCGAGGAGTTCCGCAACCGGTTGGAAGGGGACGACCCGTTCCTGAAACGAATCCTCGCGGCCGACCTCATCCGCGTGATCGGAGACCCGCATGCGGTTTGATGATCTCCTCCAACTGCAGACACCCTCGCCTCCGTGGTGAAACTGGCGCGTCCGACGCGCCACGTCAATTCGTTCGACGAATTGAAAAGAGACCGGAGAAAAGGAGCAAAGGTGCCATGCACGCCATTCCGCCTTTGTCGGATGGGCGCCGCCCCCGGATTCCCCTACCCCGCCGACCCTGGAGAATCCTCCGTCATCACTTCGGTGATACCCTGAAACCCAACGGAATTCTGGATCTGGGAGGTTCCCCTTGTGATGAGCGAGGAAACCACTCGATTCTCTCGGCGGCAAACTGCGAGTCTGACAGAACGCAACCGGTACCAAGTCAGACGGTTTGGTCGATCTTGCGTCATCAATCGTCTGATGGGTGCCACGTACACACTTCCACACTTATTGGATGGATGGGTCGGATCACAACTCCGCGACCCACCTGAGACTATTGCTGTCGTCGTGAGCGATTCAAGCAGCACTTCTTGTACTTCTTGCCACTCCCGCAGGGGCAGGGAGAATTGCGGCCGAATTTCGGGCGTCCCCGTTTTCTCTCCCGAGCCAGGGCCGCTGTCTTCTGCCTGAGGTCCTGACCGAAGACCTTCGAGAGCATGGCGAAAAGCTCGGGATGCTTGTGCTCCATCAATCCGGGGCGCTCGAAGAAATACTCGGTGGCGACGGCGAAGAACTCGGCCTCGTTGGTCAGACCGTAGGGGTTGATGTCCGAATCATCGCGGCGAATCTCCTCCATCTTTCGACGTACCAACTCGATCCACGGACCGATTGCCTCCCGCTCGAGTCCGACTCCGGGAAGGCCGTCGATGGACCCGTCCGACTTGTCCACCAGATGGGCAAACTCGTGGACGCCGACGTTCCGCCGGTCCGTCTGGTTGCGAAAACCAGTGAGAAGATCAGGTTTCGAGAGAATCATCAGCCGGTTCATCGCTCCGGTACCGACCATTCCCAGGATATTCTGGACCCCATCGCCGTCAAAGTCGTAGGACCCGTCGAAGCGACCGGGATAGACGAGGACCTCGGAGATCTGGTCCCACTCCCAGTCGGGAAAGCCGAAAATCGGGATGACGGCGCTGGCCGCCGTCAGCACTCGGGTCGTCGTGTCCAACTTGAAACCGATACCCGTGATTAGCTTTTCGCCGAGAAAGACCTGGAGGTCCCGACGAAAACGCTGTCGCTCCCCGGGCTCGAGCGCACGGAAAAAGATGACCTCCCGTTGGAGAACCTCCTCCCATTCAGGGGGGAACGGCTCTGCGAGGATGGCACGTCGCCGCCGGATCTTCCGGGTCATGCCGCAATGGACGAGGTACGCAAGAACAACCGGCAGGGGGAGGGACAGCCATAACGAGACTCCCGCCCGGGCGAAGGCCACAGCCACCAGCACGGCCGCGACCAACACCACGACAGCAAGGACCCTTGCGGTTCCGGTGACCCCACGCTCCCACGCCGTCGAGAGTCCCTGCCTCGAGATCGTTCTTCCTTCGTCCCGCTTGGTCATCGGCTCAGGGTACACGAGCGGCGACGATGGGTGCCACACTTCGCATTAACGCTTTGTTGCCGCCGCGGGCCCAGATCAGATGGCTCAGTTCGTTTTCGTCTAATGAGTGATTGCGAAGAGTGGCACCATTCCGGCGGTACCATCCCATGCTCCTTGTTTCGCTCCCACCATCGGCGAGCACCACCCATGGCGAGCCTGGGTTTTGGTCTCCCGGCTCCCCTACCGGCTGGCTACATGAACCATTTCTTGGTGTGGCGCACCTGCTCACCGAATCGGCGCATGAAGGCCCTTTCCTCTAGAGTTAGAGGTCCCTGCGCAACCGCGGCTATATTCTCGTCGAGCTGCGCAAGGTTTCGCGGGGCAGTGAGAACGACGTCCACGTTATCGTTGTCGAGGACAAATCGGTAGCACATACCCGCATCGGGGATGCGTTCCTCCCATTGCTTCGGCCTGCGCAACAAGTAGCCCCAACGTGTCGCCGTGTAGCTGATTACCGCCGGGTCGTGCTCGGCCAGGTGGGGAAAAACGTCCTCTTCGGCGCCGGGATGGGCAGCGTTGTACCGCACCATGAGGGCATCCATGTCTCCTTCGGCCGCGAGGCGACCTGCAAACACGCGATCGTGGCACGACATACCAACCCGGCGAACCAAGCCCTCTTCTTTCAACTGCAACAGCTCGTCGCGCACTTCTTGGGGAAACTGCTGCTCCTTCATGACTCCCAGAAACAGGAAGGCATCGATGTAGTCCGTTCGAAACTGACGCAGACGCTTTTCCAACGTCTTTCGAATGCTCGTGTGGCCGATGATCAGATTGTATGGCCCGGTCGCAATGACGAAGTCTTCGCGTCGGCCGCGCATCACCTCACGCAGGGTGCGTGTCATTTGGAGATCGAATCCATACGCAAAAAAGACGTTGATGCCCTCGTCCACCGCTCGATGAATGGCTTGCTTCCCCGGCCAATAGCTACCCGAGAGTCCCATTCGATGCACGGTTGGTCCATCCTTACCAAAACTCGCTCGCAGGTAGTCACTCATGGGGTCCTCACATCGGGATCGGTACTGGGAGAAACAAAGATAACAGAATCTATTGGATGCCACGTATCACTTTGTGATGGATGGGTTCCACGTTCCCCATTGCACCATTGTTGCGCTGGCGCGAAGGCTGGGCGGCCTATGGGCGTCAGGTTCACACTTCTTGACCCAAGCCTGACCCAAGCCCGAAGTGCTGTACCACCTGGAAGTTGAGAGATCAGGCTACTCTGGGCCTCCGGACAGGAGGACCGATGAAGCGGAAGATGTACCTTGACGAGGTATACCTGCATCGGGTATAAATGGGCGTGATGGCGATTCAGGGTTTTGCGAGCAAAGCGATTGGCCAGTTCTTCTCTGATGGCGCCATCCCAAAGAGAGCCGGCTGGCCAGGAGTAGCCAGAGTGGTATCGAGAAAGCTCGACATGCTGGACTACGCGGATCAGTTGAGCGATCTGGCATCGCCTCCGGGAAATCGTCTGGAGGCGCTGAAGGGCGACATGGCCGGATGCCACAGCATCCGCATCAACGAACAGTGGAGGGTTGTCTTTCGCTGGGACGATTCGGGGCCGATTGATGTGGACATTGTGGATTACCACCGAGGGTAGCTGTATGAGAACGCGAAAACCTACTGGGCCTGGCGAAATCCTCAGCGAGGAGTTTCTGATCCCTCTCGGGATGACGCAGAAAATGCTCGCGGACCACCTCGGGTGCGATGTCAAGGTCGTGAATCGGCTGGTGAATGGGCGGACCTCGGTGTCAGCCGAAATGGCACTCAAGCTCGGTGCGACCTTTCGGACTTCGGCCGAGTTCTGGTTGAATGCGCAGAAGGCGGTTGACCTGTTTCAGGCTCAACAGAAGCTGAAGGAGCTGCCGGCGCCTGTGCTCAAGGCCAGCTAGAGCAATCCATCGGTGCCAGGTCAGACGATTCCGACGATCTTGGCCTAAACCGACGGAATCGTCTGACACAGTTAGCATTTTCGCTGTCTACGCTTCGCAGTGACGGTTTCCCAAGCACCACGCAAGACTCGCTTCCGGGCGGTGGCCACCCTACCCGCACGGGACTCGACCCGCAGGATCTGTTCGGAAAGTTCCCGAGTGACTCATCTCACGTCATCTCTTCCCCTTTCCCCGAGCTTTGCTCGGCGCACGCCACGTTCACAACTAACAATTGTGAACGTGGCACCCATCATCAACCGGATAAAGCAATCACGGGCAGTCGCCGGTGTTTCCCGACAGGTAGGCGGTGCGGGTCCAGCCGTGTCCCTCGAGCTGAATCTGGAGCTCTGTGGCCCGGTCTGCGCACAGGCTCGAGTGGTTCTGCACGTATAGATCGTAGGCGAGGCTCGCGAGGGAGTCCAGGCCCAGAGCGATCAGCGAGGGGTTGTCCTGGATCATCAGCAAGCCGTCGATCGAGGCGACGGACGCGAGGCCACTGAGGTTCGGGAGGAGGGCGTTGCCGCGTATCCAGAGTGAGCCGGCGACGGAGCTCGTGCTCGCCAGCGCGTCCAACGATGTCAGGTTGTCGTTATTGGTGATGTCCAGAGAGCCGCCGATGGAGTTGAACCCGCTCAGGGCGGCGATGCTTGACAGGCTCGAATTGTTGACCAGGGCAAGGTTGCCGTTGATTGTGTCGCTCGCGGACGCGAAACCGGCCAGGAAGGAGAGGTCGGTCAGACCCGAGGTGTTGCGGATGTAGATGTGGCGCCCCACCGAGTTGAGGGCGTCGAAACGGGTTGAGGTCAGGATCGAGGTGTTGTCGAGCATGAGATCGGACCCAATGCTCGTCACTGACCGCAGGTCGATGTTGGTGAGGTTCGTGTTGTTTTGAATACGGAGGTCGGCGGGGACTGCCTGCAAGCCAGACAGGTCGAGGCGGGTCAGTCCGTTGCTTGTGAACCAGACCATACCGCCCACCGTCTGGATGCCGCTCAGGCCATCGGCGTTCTGCAACGACGTGTTGTTCGTCACCCACATGTGGCTGCTGGCGCCTAGCATTGAGAGGCCGCCCAGGCCGTCGAGGTTGAGCAGGTTGTAGTTCCTGTCGATCTCGAGGCTTCCGCCGAGCACAGTCAGGGAGCCCAGGTTGTCAAGGTGATCGAGTTCGTTGTTGTTGGCGATCTCGAGACTGTAGTCGATCGTGGTCAGATCGTCGAATCCAAGCAGATTGTCCAGAGAATTGTTGCCGTCGATCACCAGGCTGCCGGAAATCGAAGTGATTCCATCGAGTGCCGAAAGATCGCTGAGGTTGGGGTTATCCTCTATATTCAAGCTGCCGTGGATCGTTGTCAGGTTGTCGAGTCCAGCGACGTCCATCACGTTGGCGTTGTCTCGGATGCTGATGCCTCCGCCTACGGATTGCAAACTCCCGAACGCGAGACTGGTCAGAGAAACGTTGTCGTTGTCTTCGATGGCGAGGTAACCACCGACAGTCTGAAGGTCGACAAGTCCGAGCTCGGACAGGCTGGGATTGCCGTTGAAGTCGACCGAGCCGATCTGGAGATAGCTGCCGATCGAGACCAGGTCGTCTAGAGCCGCGAGGGAGTTGAGCGCCGGGTTGTCGATGACCTCCACGAACTCGGTGAGCGCCGTAGTGGCGTCAACGCCGTCGAGATCCTCGAGCAGGTTGTTGCGGAAGATATCGATGGAGCCGGTGACTGTGAGCGGCGTTGCCGCGGCCGCCCCGAATCCGAGGGTGGTCAGGGACGGGTTCTGGGAGACGTCGAGCTCGCCGATGCTGGCGAGCGCCGTCAGTCCGGCCAGGTTGACGAGCCCGGCGTTGGATTCGATGAACAGGATACCGACACTTTCCAGGTTTGGGATGTCGATGGTGCCGAGGCTTGGGTTGCCACCGCTGTAGCTGGTGCCGACTACTAGGGTGGGCACGGAGGTGAGCGACGTAAGGTGCGCCAGGATGGCCAGGAGTGGGTTGCCGGTGATCATGATCTGCTCGCCGACTGTGACCAGGGCGCCCAGGCCGGCGAGCGAGACGAGCTGGGCGTTGCCGCCGATATCGACCGATCCGGTGACCGAGGAGAGGTTGTCGAGTCCGGTGAGGTTGACCAGCGCATCGTTGTCCGAAATCTCCAGGCCGATGTCGTAATCGCCGATACCGAGGGATGTGATCTGCTCGAGCCCCGCCAGGCTGGCTAGAGGCGGATTGCGCTCGATTATCAGGGAGCCCGAAATCGAGGCGAGGTTCGCGAGGCCGGAGATGCTCTGCAGACTTGCGTTGTTGATGATTTCGACGAACGTGCCTACTGTAGTGAGTCCGAAGAGCCCGTCAAGGTTGGCGAGGAGATCGTTCCCGATGATCTCGAGACTTTGGCCAAGTGTGGCGATATTGCCGAGGCCGGTGAGGTTGGTCAGTGCGTCATTGTTGAATATCTCCAACCTGCCTCCGACCAAAGTGAGCGAGGCGAGCCCGGTGAGATCGGTCAGAGCCGTGTTGGTAGTAATGAGCAGCATTCCGCCGACGGTTGTAAGGCTGGACAGGCCGTCGACGTGGATCAGGTCGGAAATGATCCGCAGGTACCCGGTTATTTCGGTGTACCCGGAGATGACCGCCATATCGGCGGCGTTGTTGATGGTGTAGTTGCCGATCCAGACCGTTGAATGAGTCACAGTGACGGTGTAGTCCTGGGTGGAGGCGTCTGTCGCGACCACGATGTAGGTGACCGGCGAGCTGAAGTCGTTGGGGGTGACACCGCTGACCTGCGGGGTCGCACCGACCCACACCGAAGCACCGGTGGTCGAGAAGCTGGCGACCAGGGCGCTCAAGTCGGTTCCACCGGGCACGGTGGCGGTGATCGCTGTTCCGTTGATGGCAGCCACGACGTCCACGGCCAGTGCGACGTTGTCAGAGGCCAGGAAGCTGAAGGCGGTGATCTCCTTGGCGCTCGATTC
>Ga0164313_10001260_pt1 | contig 22342 bp, 24 predicted proteins | sample GuaBasSedimGuay4_FD_113735 | JGI IMG/M metagenome (GOLD analysis project Ga0164313, IMG submission 113735) | Subseafloor sediment microbial communities from Guaymas Basin, Gulf of California, Mexico - Guay4, Core 4569-4, 0-3 cm | ecosystem: Environmental > Aquatic > Marine > Hydrothermal vents... | reverse complement strand
GTAAGATTTTCGTGCGCAATGCTGTATGAAGGCGACAAGCCAATAGGAAGTGTCGGCTTTTTCCAGGATCTTAGAAAAATTAAACACTTGGAAAAAGAACTGATTAAATCTGAAAGACTGGCAGCTATAGGGCAGACCGTAGCCGGTCTAGCTCATGGTGTCAAAAACATCTTAAATGGCTTGAAAGGCGGTCTTTACATTGTAAATACCGCACTTAAAAAGGGAGCGGCTGACGGGGCAGCAGAAAATAAAATAGACTACAGCAATGTGTCTGCTTTGCCTCTTCAAGCACGATTTCTGAAGCAAATTGTGGATATAAGCGCTGAAAGGGAACGTCAGCAAAAAAAATTGAAGACCGGCTGGGAGATGGTGGAAAGAAATATACATAAAGTTTCCGAACTTGTTCTGGATCTTCTCAGTTATTCTAAAGAACGAGAACCTGAATATGAAAAATATAATCCGAATATTATAGCCGATGAAGTCTGCGATCTTATGGAATCAAAGGCAAAGGAATATGATATCGACCTGATCAGGGACATTGACAGGGAGATGGGTGAGATATATCTTGACCCAAAAGGAATGCACAGTTGTCTTCTTAATCTGGTTTCAAATGCAATAGATGCCTGTGTTTTTGATCTTGATACGCAAAAGCATTGGCATGTAAAAGTAATGACGCGACGTAAGAACGAAAGCGGCGTAGCTTTCGAGGTTGTTGACAATGGTTGTGGTATGGATGAGGAAACTCAAAGCAAGATTTTTGCCGAATTTTTTAGTACAAAAGGAACACGAGGCACTGGTCTCGGGTTACTGGTTACACAAAAGATTATAAAAGAGCACGGCGGAACCATGGATGTAGCATCCCAACCAGGCAAGGGAACAATATTTACCATCCGGCTTCCTGGAAAGAAGGTTTAGGGCAAAAATGATTTTTGCAAAATTATACTAAAGGAGGAATACATTATGGCGAAAAAGGTGCTGATTGTTGATGATGATGTTGATGTGAGAACATTTGTTTCAAGTGTTGTGGAAGATATTGGCTATAAGCCGGAGCTTGCAAAAGACGGCGAAGAGGGTATCGGTAAGGTCAAAGAGGAAAAACCGGCTTTAATTATACTAGATATCTTGATGCCTAAGGAAAGCGGTATCAAGATGTATCGTACATTAAAAACAGATTCTCAATTTAGTGATATTCCGGTAATTGTACATTCCGGAATAGCCAAAAGAACCTTTCTTCGCTCTCAGAAGGCCCTTGACGAGTTTGGAGATCAACCTGTGCCGGAACCGGAAGCCTATCTTGAAAAACCGGTGGAGCCCGAAGAATTGGGGGCAATGATAAAGAAATTTTTGTCCTGAAATGAAAAAGGCGGATAATTGTTTATCCGCCTTTTTTAATCAAGTAACCGATTTTCTCAAGGTATTAACAACGTGGGAAGTTCCGATAATTCTGCCAATTGCTGAGAAATACTTCCCAGCCATCGCTCTCGCCATGCTCCTTTCCCTGTTGAGCCTGTAATAACCATTGTGGCGCCATGTTCACGCGCGGCGTTTTCAATTTGCGGAACGACTTCTCCAATACCCAGATGAGTCTCAGTTTCTATTCCTTCGTCCTCAAAAGTAATGCGGACATCTTCCAGCCTTTTCTTATTCTCTTTTTGAAGGACTTGAAGGTCATCTTTAGATTTTCCCTTCATAGTCTCCTCACTGACAACATGAACTACCACTACTTTTTTAACACTGTTTTTAATGTCGATAATCTGCTCCAAAGCTCTTTCACATGGAGAAGACCAGTCTGTTGCAAAGAGAGGTACCTCAAAAGGCTTTGCGTTGGTCTTTCCTGATGGCAGCATATATTTATGCACTAAAACAGGAATCTTGGTTCTTCGGAGGAGTTCAAGTACCGCTGAATCCACGTACAGTTTTTCTACTTTTGTCCTCTCATGGGCTTCTATAACTATGAGATTCGCTTTTTCCGCTTCAACAGTTGAGAGAATCTTGGGAATATAATTACCAACTACAACATAGGCGCCGCATTCCATACCTTTTTCAAAAATGCTTTCCGCCCAATCTATAAAACGCACATCCGCCTTTTGTTTGAGACCGACCTCTTCCTCTTTGAGATAGCCCTTTCCCCGATGCATTGCTATTTTATCTTTTTCTATTACATGGAGAAAAATTACATGATCAAGGCCTGACTTTCTGAGATCCATCAGTGAATTCAGAGCGTCAAGCCACAATTTATCAAAGTTGGTCACAAACAGCATCTTTTTAATATTCATAGAATATCCTCCTTAACCACAGTTTTCGGTTAACTGAGCACAACAATATTTATAATATTTATGAGCAAATTTTATTAATATTAATTAAACAGATAATAGTTAAATTGTCAAGTATTTAATAAGCACAATTAAGAGCATTAAGAAGACGTCCACGCTTGAGTTTTTTTAAAGCTGATGATCTCGTAAAAAAGTATAAAAAATTGCGATTTTTTCCAATTTTATCAAGTTGTTAATAATTTGTAATTCCTAAATCCGCAACCACTTGTAAAAAGGACTTTTTTTGAATGTATTAAAGCTCAAAAGAGATGGGAGAAAATTATTGTACACCCTTTAGGCAAAATATGTACAAAAATCATGCATAATATTATTTAAAGATATAAATATGTTTACGAAAAATTACAATTATGTGTCCAAAAACTGGTCACTTTGTGTTGATAATATTATTTATGCTTGCAGCTTCAAATTTTGGCAACACCTGAAAAGCAGGATCAGGCATGCATTTTTATCATAAAGGCACGAATGTTGCTTTAAAAAAATAATAATTTTAAGTTTCAAAATTGATCTCTATTAAAAGGGGTGATAATGGGCGGAAAAATATTATATGCTACAGAACATAGACGTCCAAGTTCCAGAGTGCTGGAAGGATTGTCAGGTTTTAGAGATATTGGCTTCAAGGAAATAATTTTCCTTTGTGTAATAAAAGGTCAACCAAAGGATGTAACGCCTGAGGTGTTTGAGCAATGGAAAGAAAAAATAAACGGCTATGGCTTGAAAGCTACTATAAAAATTGGCTCCGGAGATTTGTCCGATGGTGTTTTGAACACAATCCATGAAAATCAGATATCATTTGCCGTGGTTCATTTTGATAAAAAGAAAAGAAGAATTTTGTTTGGTGATTCTATTGTTAAAAAGCTTATCAAGGAGGCAAGCGTACCTGTTCTGATAGTTGACAAAGATGAAACAGGCTTGAAGTTTACTTCAAAGGGGGCATTTGAGCGTGTTTTGTTTGCGACTGATTGGTCTCAGGCATCTGAAAAAGCGCTTCAGATTATACTCGGTTTTAAGCAATTAATCAACGAGCTTGATATTGTAAATGTAATACACAAGAAATTGACTGTGCGTGAGTTGAGACAGCTTATGGAAAAATTAAGAGAAACGCGCAATAAATGCTTAAAAGAGGGAATTGACGCAGAATATCATGTATATGCTGGCAAAACTGTTGATGAAATAATTCTTGCAGCGCAAGATTATAATTCTACATCAATAGTCATGGGGACAACGCCGGGGCAAAGCTTTAAAGATATTTTTACAGGAAAACCTTCATGCAGCGTAGTAGAGAGAACCCCTATCCCTGCATTGTTAGTTCCTTTTAGATAAAACGTTTTCGCAAGGCTTAGTCATGAATTCGGAAAACGTATTTTTTGTGTGAACGCAGGAAGATAAGACCACATTTATAGACTTTCAGATAGTTAATTTCACAAGGCTAGAAGGAGGAAGGCGTATTAGTTATACGTCGACGACTGATAACACAGTGAAATTAATTATCTGAAAGTCTATAGAAAGAAGAGGAACGGAATGGAAGTAACCATATTAGTCCAGGCCACGGACAGGTCCTTTGAGATATTAGAGAATGCAAGAGAGAGGAGCAAGCAGGTATTGGATACTGCTGCCAGGCTCACATCTGAAAGCCAGGCCGCACATCGAAAAAGAGTAGAGGCAATATTTAAAGGCGCCAGGCAAACAAAGACCGAAATTACAAGATTTGCAGCAACATTCATTATTTTGTTTGGTTCCTGGCTGCTATTATCAGGTCACTATGATTTATTTCATATCAGTATCGGAGTTCTTTGTTGCGGCCTGGTGTCACACGTATCGCATGGTCTCCTTTTTGCCAATCCAAGAGCAGGCGATATGCGTGTAATAGTAAAAAGATTTATTACTTATATTCCATGGCTTCTCTACCAGATCATTTTGTCCAACATGCATGTTGTTCGATTGGCTCTGGGGCCAAAAAATTTAATAGATCCAAAGATAATAGAATTTAAGACAAAACTGGAAAGCGACATTTCTCTGGTCACACTTGCCAATTCGATCACCCTCACGCCTGGAACCATTACCGTGGATATCAGAGATGGGGTATTTTATGTGCATGCTGTGAGTAAAAAGGTCGCTGAAGACCTTATGACCGGCGAGATGGAGGACAGGATCGCTCATGTATTCATGGAAGCCGACCATGTATATGTACAGGATACTCTCGATATGGCGCCTGTTTTTGTAGCGCTGAAGTAAACAATTAAAGCTGAAAGCTGAAAGATTAAAGCAAGAGAAGAAGAGCTTATTGGTTTTATTCCTACTTTGAGCTTTGAGTTCAAAAGTTTTAGAGATGGACGAATAATCGGGGTGAACGATATGATGACCAAACAATCGGATGACGTTATTGTAAAGACACTTTCCAGGTTGCTGATACCCTTTATGCAGATTTATGCTCTGTATGTTATCGCTCATGGACATTACAGCCCTGGAGGAGGATTTCAAGGTGGAGTGATTCTTGGGGCAAGCCTTATTTTATTGGTCATTACCTATGGATTGAACAATACTTTAAGGAAGATGAGCGAGAAATTGAATACCATTCTGTGTAGCACAGGAGTCTTTATATATGCAGGAATTGGGTTGTTATGTGTAATACTTGGCGAAAACTTTCTGGATTATAAAGCGCTGGACCAGATTCTGCATGTTGGGATAGCGCAGGCAAGATCGCTTGGTATTCTTGGTGTTGAGGTCGGTGTCGGCATTGCTGTTATGGCCGTTATGCTCTCAATCTTTTTGGATATAGCCACAGGGGGGCTTCCTTCAAAAAAAGAGCAGGAGTAATTTGATTAACATTAAGGGATTAAACTTGAGAATACAGGACATCAACAAACGATCTGCAAAAATGAAGCAGGTCTATAATATGATATTGAATCTTGCCCCTACCGATGCCACGGTTTTGATTCGCGGCGAAGAAGGAACGGAAAAAGCATTGGTGGCTCGTTCTATTCATTTAAACAGCGATAGAAAAAATCATCCCTTTGATGTTTATAACTGCTCGGCTTATCCGCAGTTTATTATAGAAAGCGGTCTTTTTGGTCATGAAACAGGCGCATTTGAAGGGGCTGTATCTCAGAAGAAAGGATGCCTGGAACTAAATAATGGCGGGACAGTGTTTTTAAGTAATATTGAAATGATATCTCCGTTGACACAGATCAAACTTCAGAATTTTTTACAGGACGGGTCTATAAAAAGGCTTGGAGGGAAAAAAGGTATTGAGACAGATGTCAGGATCATTGCCGCTGTTAATAATGATCTTGGTAAAGAGGTCGAAAGCGGAACCTTTAATGAAGAATTGTCTTATATGCTGAATGTAATTAATATACACCTGCCTTCTTTAAGGCAGAGGAAAGATGATATCCCCCTTTTAGTAGAATACTTCTTAGAGATACTGAATGTAGAAATAGGAAAAAATGTTAGAGGTGTTACATCTAATGCTATGCAGATGTTAATGGACTATTCCTGGCCGGGTAATGTCAAGGAGTTGGAAAACTCAATACAACATGCCTTCCTTCTGACGGAAGGTGAAGAAGTTAAGCGTGAGTTACTGCCTTCCCGCATCTTACATGAAGTGCTATCAGAAAAAAATGAAGGAATAACCTCTTTTGAGGAAAATGAGAAAAGATTCCTTATGAAAATTTTGCAGGAGAACAACTGGAACAAATTAAAAGTTGCAAAACAGCTCAATGTGAGCCGTAGCACATTGTATTCAAAGCTTAATAAATACAACTTAACAGTTAATTAAAGCAATAAAATGTTAAGCTCATCAGCTTAACAGCTAACTTGGGAGTATTGAGATGGAAAATTTTTATTTAGGCGCGAGTATTTTCCTTTGTTTGCTTGTTTTACTTTGTCTCTATCGGGTAGTGTTCGGGCCGACTATTATAGACCGGATTGTCGGAGTTGGAGCAATCGGAACAAAAACTTTGGTGGTCCTGGCACTTATGGGGTTTATCTACGGCAGGATAGAGATGTTTTTGGATATCGTTATGGTTTACGCTATTCTGAACTTTATCGGGACACTGGCGGCAGCAAAGTATTTTGAAGGGAGAGGTGAAATTTGATGGAAATTGTTAAAATAATATCCATTGTCTTTATTCTAACAGGATGTTTCCTTTTCACTACTGGTACCATCGGCCTGTTACGTTTTCCGGACTTTTATTCCAGGATGCATGCTACTGGAAAAGGAGATACCCTTGCAGTGCTCATATGTCTTATTGGTCTTGCATTATATCATGGCTTTCATCACGGAGCTATTTTAGACAGTATTAAGCTGGTCGTTGTTGCTGTTTTTATATTTTTAGCTAATCCTACGGCGACACATGCCATTTCCAGGGCCGCTTTTCGGTGTGGTGTTAAACCATGGACCAGGGGGGGAAACAAATGATCTGGCAACTTGATCTTATTTTATGTGTTTTTGTTATTATCTGCGCGGTTGCAGCTATCACCGTCAAGGATCTTTTGGCTGCCGTTATTATACTTGGTGCTTACAGCTTCTTTATGTGTATCCTCTGGACCGAGATGGGGGCCGTGGATGTCGCCTTTACCGAGGCTTCCGTGGGCGCCGGAGTTGGAACAGTATTGTTTATTGCGGCTGTCAGTAAAACAAAAAGGAGGTCAAAGGATTGAAAGTTATCGCGATACTCATAATAGTTTTAACAGGGGGATTGCTTATATACGGTATCGAGGATATGCCTGATTGGGGCGATCCAAATTCTCCCGCCAACAGCCATGTTTCACCGAAGTATATCCAGGAATCCCTGGAAAAAACAGCGACGCCAAATATAGTTACTGCCGTTCTGGCCGATTACAGGGGATACGATACCATGGGTGAAACTACTGTTATTTTTACTGCCGGGATGGGCTGTATTCTGATGTTAAGAAAAAAGCGAAAGGGAGAAGGAGACTGATATGCTTGAATACATTATCAGTAAATATAACTTCTGGGTTTATGTCATTTTGCTGCTGATAGGGCTTTATGCAATGGTGGGCAAGAAAAATCTGGTTAAGAAGCTGATCGGCATGAATATATTTCAGTCTGCTGTGATTCTCTTTTACGTTTCCATCGGCGTAAAGACGGGAGGAGCTACGGTTCCGATATTTATGGGGGATGCCCATGCGGCCCACGGTCATGGACGCGCTATTATCGATGTCGCCAGTTATATTAATCCTCTTCCTCATGTACTGATGCTTACGGCGATAGTGGTTTCCATTGCCACAACAGGCGTTGCCCTTGCGGTGCTTATTCTGATTTTCAGAAGATATAAGACCTTGGAGCTTGACGAAATTATGAAAATAAGAAAAGACACGGGAGTTTAGATATGGCAACACATTTTCCTGCTCTTTTAATAGTTATTCCTTTAATATCCGCTCTTTTTGTGCCGGTTATTGGATGGTGGAAAAAAGGACTGTGCTACCCATTGGTTGTTGCCGTTCTCGTTGTTCCACTTATATCAGCTCTTGGCATTTTAAATAGAGTAATAGAGAGCGGGCCATTTTCATATTATCTCGGAGGATGGGCTCCTCCGTGGGGCATCGAGTATGCACTAGATTATCTCAATGGATTTGTCCTGGTGATAATAACGGCTATTAGTCTAATAGTTTCCATATATTCCAAAAAGAGCGTTGAAAAGGAAATGCCCGAAAAAGTTGTTCCATTCTATACGCTTTTCCTGCTCCTTGTTACAGGCCTTCTCGGAATAGTTGTAACAGGAGATCTTTTCAATGTGTTTGTATTTTTAGAAATCGCTTCTCTTTCATGTTATGCCCTCATGGCCATAGGCAGGGATGGAGCTCCTTTAGCGACGTATCGATACATCATGATGGGTACAGTCGGAGCCTCGTTTTATCTTCTTGGCGTTGGTTACTTATATATAGTAACAGGGTCGCTGAATATGGCAAATGTGTCAGAACTGTTGCCATCTCTCTATGATTCCAAAGTTGTACTGACGGCCGGCATCTTTATGATCGTGGGCATAGGCTTGAAGATGGCGCTTTATCCTTTGCATGCATGGGCACCCAATGCGTATGCCGATGCTCCTTCTGCGGTCAGCGGCCTGGTCGCGCCCTTAATGACAAAGGTGGCGGCATACATGATGATACGGGTAATGTTTACTGTCTTTAAGCCTGTTTTCTTCATAGAGTTAACTCCTGTGACAACCATACTCACATGGCTGGCGGCGGTTGCCATAATCCTTGGTTCAATATATGCCATCGCTCAAACTGATCTTAAAAAGATGCTGTGTTACTCAGTTGTGGCGCAGATTGGATACATTGCTTTGGGAATAGGGCTGGCAAACAAATCCGGTCTTACCGGTGCCGTGCTCCATATTCTAAATGAGGCTTTTACAAAAGGCTGTGTGTTTCTGGTCGCAGGAGCTATCGTCTATAAAATGGGCGCTTGCAACATTAATGAATTTAAGGATTTATATAGAAAAATGCCGTTTACTATGTCAGCCTTTCTGATTGGCGCATTTTCCATGGTCGGGATTCCGCCTACATGCGGTTTTTTCAGCAAGATATATCTAATTATGGGTGCAATTACTGCTGAAAAATGGGTTTTTGTAGTTGTTCTGTTATTTAGCAGCATTCTCAATGTAATATATTTCTTTAGAGTAATACAGATTGCGACATTTGAAACACCGATGCCTGATTATGGCCGTGATAAGCCTTACGATCCAGTTTACATGGATGAAGTTCCTTTAAGTATGCTGATCCCCATACAGGTTATGGCTGCAGGGATACTGTTGTCCGGTATTTTCAGCTCAAAGATTATATCAACGGTAATTCAATTTGTAATACCTGTAGATTTCTAAGTAGGAGGTCTTTACGTGGATACGTTGAAAATAGCATGGTTATGTGTAATTTTCCCCTTTGTGGGGGTAATTTCAGTCTTTTTGATGGCCAGAGTACATCCTAAGCTAAGAAATGCCGCGGCCGTACTTTTTCCCTTTTTATCTGCAATGGGCAGCCTGAAGCTCTTGACGCACCTGTTTCATCCGGAAACATTGCCTCTCGAAAGTTCTGTGAAGTGGATTGAGATACCTTTTGTAGTGGAATTCGGGGTATTGGTAGATCCTCTCAGCATTATCCTGGCAACTGTAGTTGCTGTCATAAGCTTTATTATTGTCGTGTACTGCCTTGGATATATGAAGGGAGACCCGGGAATAACCAGATTTTTAATGTTGGTAAACCTATTTATCGGAAGTATGCTTCTGCTGGTGCTTACGAATAATTTGCTGTTTCTTTTTGTTGGATGGAAACTGGTTGGATTGTGCAGTTATGGTTTGATCGGTTATTATTACAGGGATGAGAAAAAATACTGGATAGGTGGTCCCTCTCCAACCAAGTTCGTTACTCCAAGCCACTGCGGATCAAAAGCATTAGTTGTAACAGGTGTGGGAGATCTTATCATGTTAGGCGGCATACTAATTATATTTTACTATGCCAAGACCTTGAATATCATGGAGCTTTACACTACAGCGTCTATCTGGATGCCTGAAATGGCCAAGACCCCCGGTATAATCGTATTAACTACCGTGCTTCTCCTTGCAGGCCCTATTGGTAAATCGGCTCAGTTTCCCTTTCATGAATGGCTTCCGGAAGCCATGGCAGGCCCTGGTCCGGTTTCAGCTTTGATTCATGCAGCGACTATGGTTAAGAGCGGGGTTTATCTTGTTGCCAGGTTTATTCCAATGTTTTATTACGGCTACTGGGTGGCCGGCATCAGTGAGGCTTCTTTATTTTTTACGATTGTAGCATGGGTGGGCGTTATTACGGCATTTGTTGCGGCAACTCAGGGCATGGTCGCCTTAGAGCTTAAAAAGGCCCTTGCCTTTTCTACTGTAAGCCAGATCGGCTATATGTGGGTGGGGCTGGGCATGGCTGGCTTGAGCGGGGCCGTATTATTAGGCGGAACCACATCCGGAATATTTCACCTTGTAAGTCATGCTGTGTTCAAGGCATGTCTCTTCCTGTGCGCCGGCTCTGTAATACATACTGCTCATTCAATTTACATGAACGATATGGGTTCAATGAGAAAGTATATGCCGCTAACCTGGTTTTTTATGCTGATAGCTGCTTTATGTTTGATGGGAATTCCGCCTCTGCCGGGTTTCTACAGTAAGGATGCCATCTTGCTTTCCGCTCTGGAAGCCCATCAAATGTCTATATTTATTATAGCCGTCATTACCGTTGTTTTAACGGCATTTTACACAACACGCATGGTCGGTATGGTTTTTTATGGGCAGGAGAGCGAACAGATAAAACATATAAAGCAGGAAGGCGGACATCTTCATGAGGCCTCTCCAACCATGTGGGGCGCATGCGGTGTTCTGGCTGTAATTATTATATTCCTTGGCCTGGTTGGGCCGCATGTAGAGCATCTCTTAAAAGAAGGATTTAAGACCAACCTGGTAGGAACCCTTGCTTTACCGCTTGTACATGGAGGAGAACATCCGTTTAATTATCATACACTTGTCTTAGTGCTGTCCATAGGGTCTATACTCTTAGGTGCCATTCCAGCCTATATGATGTATATTTCCAGAAAATGGGACCCCAAGGCTATTGTTGCTGGATCGTCAAGCCTCCAGGTCTTTCATAAATTTTTCTGGAATAGATGGTTTATTGATGCTTTTTATTTAAAAGTTTTTATGGACGGAGTTTTTAAACTGTCGGACTTTGTGGCTTATACTGTTGAAGATGGATTTGACAATATCGTCCACAGGAAAATTCCGGCTTTTTTTACTCAAAGATGCCCTGCAGTGATGTTTAAACTGAGGACAGAGTCGGATGATCTTTTGTATAACATATCCTATGTTATTATCATCTTTGTTTGCCTGCTGTTTGTGGTATTAAAATAATTTCTTATGACATTACGGGGATAAAAAGATGTCTCATATTCTTTTGCAAATAATAATTGTTCCGCCAATTGCTTCTTTATTTATACTCTTGACCAGGCACCTGATAGGAAGAAAGGCCGGATGGATAGCGGGTTTTAGCCTTTTATATTCAACAGCGCTTTTAGCTACGGCATGTATAAGAGTCTATCATGGTGAAGTAATTGTTGAAGAATATCCCTTTATTGATTCGGCAATCACCTTTGGGCTTCTCGGCGACGGGTTGAGCCTGCCGGTCGCGTTGATAATTAACGGCCTTTGCACTGCTCTTGCATTTTATGCAATACATTATGTAGATCACAGAATAGAGGCTATATACGGTGATGTGGATGAGCGCACATATTTAAACCACTACACACGATTTTATTCCATGTTCCTTGGTTTTCCTATGGGTTTTATGGGCGTATGCCTTGTAAAGAACTTGATAGCGATGTATTTTTTTCTGGAAGTGCTACCCATTCCTCTATATTTTATTATGGCCACCTTTGGGTATGTTGACAGAGTAAGAGTGGCTATGATCTGTTTGATGTGGGCAGTTATCGGAGCGGCATTTTTTATTGCCGGATTTTTGATGGCTTATAGTCAGATCGGAAGTTTTAATATCTCGGATATGAGTGCTCTTGCAGGGAATCCGATGACTTTCTGGATTATATTTGTGCTTCTTATTGCAATACTGATAAAAATGGCGGCTTTCCCTTTTCATGTCTGGATGCCATGGGTCCATGCAGAGCATCCCACGTGCATAGCTGGTCTTCTTGCTGTTTATGCAAATGTTGCGGCCTATGTTTTGGTACGAGTAATAGTCTTCCCTCTACCTGCTGATTTTAAAGCATTTTCCATACCTTTAATGATAATGGCGTTAATCACAATGGTCTATGGTTCCCTTCTGACCATGGCGCAAACAGATGTAAAACGCTTTGCCGCCTGTTCAACAATAAGCCAGCTTGCATATTCACTTCTTGGCATATCAGCTCTTACTATTGCAAGCATCGAAGGAGGGATGTTTTTTTTCCTGGGACACATTATGGGGAAAACATTACTCTTTTCAACGGCAGGAATACTGGTTTATACGACAGGTACAAGGGATATGCGTCAGATGGGCGGACTTGCCCAGAAGATGCCCATTACAACAGCGTTATGGATCATGGGAGCATTGATGCTTTCCGGCTTTCCGCCAATGAGCAGCTTCCCTGCGGAATGGATTATGTTCACAGGCATATTTAAAACAGGAGTTCAGACCATGCCTACCGGACTTATGGTGGCTATTTTAGCAGCCGGTGCAATTATACTGACGGTCGCATATACGTTCCGGTCTGTTAAGATAATATTTTTCGGGCCATTAAATCCAGATCTGGCGAACGATAAAATCAAGGATCCACCTTTAACAATGAGTATTCCCCTTCTTATGATAGCAGGCGTTTCAATAACGCTGGGTTTGTTCCCCAAACTGGCAATTGATCTTTTTAATTATGTGATAGGAGGAATACCGATTATTCCATAACCAGGGTTATATGCTTTGCCTTTATCCGAACAGTTTTAGTGTGTAAGGAATTTCGAACATAAGAAGTTTTTAGAGGAACAATACAGTTTTTTCAAAGAAGAAGTGCAAACTTATTATTATTTTAGGATTCTAATAATTTTGGGTTGATATGCTTCTTTTTTAGATAGCTCTTTTCCTTTTGTTTTAACAAAGAAAAAAGCGGCAAATAAAAATAAAAAACCAGCAAGTACCGAAAATATAGACTGATCATAATTTAATATAGCCGCAATTTTGTCTCCGATAACCACTCCCAGGATTAAAAATAAAACCGGAATCATATAAACGAGAAAAGATACTTTTAATAATGAGGATGTTTCAAAGCTGATAGTAACCCTGTCATCGACTTTTGCTTCCACAGCATTTATTGCTTCCACCTCCACATCATCATTAGACCCACCAGCAGCAGTATCGCAGAAACCTTTTGCCGAGCACGACTCACACGTTGCGGATTTAGTGCATTTAACCCATGCTGTAGAAGAATAAATCTTTGTTACAATGCCTTCTGAGGTTGCCAAAATATTATCCTTTTTTAAAAACAGTTACGAAAGACAGAACGAAACAGAAAAAAAGTTTTGTGTCTTCGTATTTATATGCTTTTGTGATAAATAAATTAAAGTTGCTTCCGGATTTATTCCATGTTGAATTTTGGGTAGTCCCTACAAAGTAGGGACTACCGAGTTTTGAAACTTTAGTGCGGCGAGAGAGAAATTTAAGAGAAGTTCTATATCCAGATATGTGTACAAGGGGACTTTGTACATTAAATAAATTGCAGTCCCCCTTTTTAAACCATTCCTTTGAATGCAAAAAAAGCAAGGGAAAGCATTCCGGCGGTTACAAGTCCAATTGAAGTGTCCTGAAGCGGTTTTGGAACTCTTGCCAGAAGGATGCGTTCACGTACACCTGCAAAAAGAATGAGCGCAAGTCCAAAACCAGCCGCATAACTGAATGATGAAACAACAGTTTGCATAAAGGTATATTCTTCATTAATATTTATTAAACAAACGCCCATTACAGCGCAGTTTGTCGTAATAAGCGGCAAAAAAATACCAAGACCTTTATACAGCGCTGGAATGCTCTTTTTTAAGAACATTTCAACAAACTGAACAAGAGAGGCTATTACAAGAATAAAAGCAATAGTTCTAAGGTATTCAAGGCCAAAAGCTTTTAAAATATATGCTTCGATAAGCCATGTAATTACTCCCGCCAGAACCAGGACAAAAACAACAGCCATTCCCATGCCGACAGCGGTCTCCATTTTCTTTGATGTTCCAAGAAAAGGACAATTTCCCAGATACTGAATTAGAAGAATGTTGTTAACAAGGATGCAACTTACCGCAAGAAGTATATAATCACCCATTAGATTTTCTCCTATTTATTTCCTGCAAGATTCATAAGACTTAGCATAAGCCCAAGGCACACAAAAGCGCCAGGTGCTTCAACCATGAATGTGAAAGGCTGAAAAGATGGACCAAATACAGACATTCCCAAAAATGTACCGCTGCCGAATACCTCCCGTAAAGCGCCTAGTGCAACCAGGGAAATTGTGAACCCTATACCTATCCCAAAACCATCTGCTATTGAGGCGATAATACCATTTTTGTACGCAAACGCCTCAGCGCGTCCAAGCAAAACACAGTTAACGACAATAAGAGGTATGAATATCCCCAGCTTTAAAAAAAGCGGATATGTATAAGCCTGCATAAGTAGTTCTACAACAATAACAAATGTTGCTATGATAATGATAAAACAGGCTATTCTTACTTGTGAAGGTATTATTTTACGTAATAATGAAACCAAAACATTGGAACATACCAGAACAAAGATTACAGCCACTCCCATTCCAAGTCCATTTTCAACCGATTTAGTAACAGCAAGTATGGGACAAAGGCCAAGTACTAGCCTGAATGGTGGTATCTCATCCCACAAACCTTTGACGAATTCCTGAGTGATAGTCTTAGCCATCTTTTACTCCCTACTTAAATTCCTTTATTTTTTCAACAACCTGAGGTTTTAAGCGTTTATAAACATTACCAGCTTCTGTTATGCCAGCACAAACTCCACGTGAGGTAACCGTGGCTCCGGATATGGCGTCGATTTGCCCGCCATCCGGTTTGACCTTAAAGGATTTAATCAAACCCAATCCTTTGAATTGATTGGATAATTTAGGCTCTGATTTTGCTTTGGAACCAACGCCCGGTGTTTCACTGTGGGTAGTAACACCTATATTGATAATCTTGTCATCATTTATGTTTACACCAACCATAAGACCAATATCACCACCAAATCCCTTTCCATCGCTTTCAAAAGCTACAGTATTAGCCTTTCCATCAAAAACACCCACAAAGAAGCTTTTTTCAGTGTCTCCATCCTTAATTTTAAAGCGGTCAGCAATAGGATCATTGGAACATCCATCAAGAATATTCCTTATTGCGGGCCCTTTAACAAACTCTAACTGCTGGTTTTCAATTTTATCTTTAGTTCCACCGCGGATTGCCGCAAGCAGACCGCCTGAGAAACAACTTAATACAGTCAGAACCACGATCATTTTAATTATTTCACGCATTTTTTACAACCTTTCCAATAGCTTTTGGTCTGATTTTATCTATAAGAGGGTTCAAAAGATTAAAGATCAGAATCGCAAAGATTGCGCCATCAACATAGACGCCGATATTTCTTATAAGCACGGTCAAAAATCCAGCGCCTGCTCCATAAATAAGCATTGGAATAAAGTTAACAGGTGAAGATGAATCTTCTGTTGCAAGGAAAAAGGCGCCAATCAAAGTATAGCCCGCAAAAAGATGGATAGTTGGGCCTGCATAACGAACTGGATCGGTCAGATTAAATATCAGAGCGGTTATAATGATGCCGGCTATAAAGGAAATTGATATTTCCCACCTGATAATTCCTCTTATAATGAGGTAGATTCCGCCGACAATCAGGCCAAGTCCAAAAGTTGAGCCTATTGCACCTGACTGTTTGCCCATTAAAAGATCACCCATGCTGAATGAATCAACGGCCGATACGCCAAAATGTTTCAGGGCGGCAAGAGGATAGACCATGCTAAAATCGAAATCATAATTTAAAAGAGTTTCGTTAAAGTCAAAAACATCTTTCCATGATAACATCAGGACAGCAATAGCAACAACTACAGGATTAAATGGATTAGCTCCGATTCCTCCAAAAACCTGTTTTCCGATAAGAATAGCAACAAATGTTCCTATTATTACAAACCACCATGGCGCTGTTGCAGGTAAAAGCATGCCTAATAACATACCGATAATGGCAGCATTACCGTCTCCAATAGTCATTGGACGTTTTGTTACACGACAATAAATAAATTCCCAAATAATTGCCGAGGAGATGGAAAGTGAAATAACGCCTAGAGCTGCAATCCCATAAGAAATAACGCCAAACAATATTGCCGGTAGAGCCGCAAGCGCCATATTATAATTTCGTGTAGATATTTTACTCCCATCGTGCCAGAATGGGGCATGTGAAACTATGAATTTATTATTTTCACCCATTAAGTTGCCTCCGCTGTATTTGCCCTGTCAAGCTCATATTTTGCAGCCCTTATATACTGGAATATTGGCATTCCAGATACACAAACATAACTGCAAAGACCGCATTCAATGCATGAATACAGATCGTACTGATCCGCAGCTTCCTCATATTGTCCGGCTTCAAGAAACCTGACAAGCAGGTTAATCTGAATATTTGCCGGGCATACCCTTATGCAGTCACCACAGTTTGTGCAGGGGTAATCTGAAATAAAAGGTATGTCATCTCTATCCTGAACGATAATGGCATCGGTATCGGGCTGTACTGGGTGATTCTCTGAATAAACAGAAGAACCAGTCATGGGGCCGCCGAATATTATCCTGTCATTTTCGTTCAAAGTAATATTAAAAGCCGTGAATATATCGCTTGCCGGTGTTCCGATTCTGGCCGATACAAGTGTTTTGTCGCCATCTTTGTTAACAAGAGTAAGGGTTTTTGTTACAGGTATTTGGCTACTGTTAAAAGCATTTCCGATAGATGCAACTGCTTCAGCGCTGATAAAACATACCCCGATATCTTCAGGGTTTTTTCCGGCCGGCACCACCTTGCCAAGGAGATCTTTCATAATAAGATGCGGGAGAGCGGATGGGTATGTATCATTAACCTGATTTACTTTTTCACCGGTTGAGGAGAGTTCATGCATCTGGCTTTGTGAAGCGACCATTATAATATCATTAATTCCGGTTGCTGTTTTCAGGATATTTATTCCATTTTTTATTGCATCAATATTGGATTTAATAATATACTGGTTAGTTGTTATTAATAGATCGCTGTCAGCACAACAAACAACGATTGTACTTATTGATTTGTCTTTGTCGGAAAGCAACTTAACCGGAGGATTACCCGGAGCAAATGCAAGAAAATTTTTGATGGTTTCAAAAGAAGCATTTTTTGATCCGCCTGCCGCGGATTTGAACTCATCATCTGTTTCTTCATCATCAGCCACCTCAATTGCGATGGCAGTATAAGATTGACCAAAGTCACCTGTATAAGAGGATATTGATGATACTTGTCCTGTAACACTTGAAACAACATATTCATCACTTTCCTTATAAAGTAAAAGCTTCTGGCCGGTCTTAACAGTCGCCTTTTTCTTAAACAGCAAGTTTTTTTTGTCAAATGGACAGGTTGATAAAAGTGTAATCTCTTTTGGAGTTGTGATTTGCTTAAGGGAAGGCATATCTTCAAGAGATCCATATTCAAGTCGTGGTTTTGCCAAACCGATAAAAGATCTTTTTATCATAGTTTAACCTTTCTTTGCTCTAAACTCGCTTGCTTCGCATGAATGCTATCAAAGGCAGTCAGGCTTGTTTGTCAAACAATACAGGCGAAGTGGAAGCGTTTTTTTATTCAATTAGCAAATAAAAACTATCTGATTACATTACATGGCATGATGAGCATTTTTCAGGGCCGGCTCCGCCTTCCTTATGACAATCGATACATTGTGAATGAAATGCATCAGACCTGCTAGGCATATCTTCGTCCTGGCTTTTATCTTCATGACATTCTCCGCAAGCCTGGGGTTTTGTCTCACCCTCTTCGAGATTATGATGACAGTCATTGCATGAGATGCTGTAACCTGATTCAGCGGTATGTGTCTTGTGATCAAAAAAAACCTTTCCCGCGACACATTTAAACATTAACCTGACCGGTTGTTCCGGAGTCTTAGCAGGAAAAGCGGCATAACTTAGAACACCCACAACCAACAAAATAATAGCAAGGCCGTAAGCTATCTGAAGTTCTTTGTTAGATATCATATTCTATCCTACATCCTTTCAAAAGCGTTATATTTTTGCAAAAGTGGGTGTAAAACTAAACTTTTATACCATAATGTAAGAATGCTTTCAAGTAAAAAAGTTATGTAACCAGTGGGTAGTTTTATTCAACGACCCAGACAGTACAATCTTTTATATTCTGTACAATCTTATTTGATACGCTTCCCAATACAAAGGAAGCAGTGGCGGACAACCCTCTGCGTCCCACCACGACTGTGTTATATTTCCCTTTTCCTGCCTCTGCTATGATATCCCTGGCAATTCCAACATTCTTGTTTTGCATTTTTACTTCAAAAGTGTCGTCAGAAAATCCAGCATTCCTTAAAATGGTCCGGCATTCCTCTATTCTTGATTCCGCCTTCTTTTTTTCCTCACCAACCATCCATCTCAGTTCACGAACCTTTTCTGAAAATAACGGCTGTTGGAGGTCTTTTTCCATTTTTTTCAAATTTGAAGACATTGTCGGCAATACGCTAAACAAGGTTATATTTACCGTGGACTTAACAGTGGAAGCCACATAATTGACAACTTTTATTGCATACTCTGAATCATCTATGGCAATTAGCATCTTCATGGTTATTTTTCTCCATATTTGTTAAGTGGCTACTAAGCTTTGAATAATTCCGGTCGGGCATTTTTCAAAACACTCGCCACACCCCGTGCATTTTTCACCGTCAACAATTGCCAGGAATTTATCAATTATTATAGCCTGTTCAGGGCATGCTTTTTTGCATTTTCCACATCCCAGACAGCCAATATTGCATATTGACTTAACAATTTTTCCGCCGTCATGGGAACTGCAAAGAGTTGCAACTTTTTGTGATTCTTTTATCAACCTGGGAATATGGCGAGGACAGATATCTACACACGTACCGCAACCGGTGCAAAGTTCTTCGTTTACTACAGGCAGGCCATCTTTTCCCATTGTTAAGGCGCCGAACGGACAATTTGTAACACAGGTACCAAGACCAAGGCAGCCATAACTACAACTTTTGTCTCCTCCTGAAAGCAGAACAGCCGCCCTGCAGTCTGATATGCCTTTGTAATTATATTTTCGTTCAGCAATGCTATGGGAGCCCCTACAAAATATATTGGCTATATCCCTTTCAGCCGCGGCAGCGGATACTCCAAGGACAGCGGCAATCGCCTCTGCCACATCATCGCCACCGGCCTTACAGGCACTAGGCGGGGCATCACCTGCTACAATAGCAACAGCACAATCGCTGCAGCCGGCATAGCCACATCCTCCACAGTTCGCGCCGGGAAGGCACTCATCTACTGCAACAACTTTTGGATCAACATACACATAAAAAACTTTTGACGCAATTCCCAGTACAATACTCAGTACCAGACCGATGCCGCCCATTGCCACCATCGCATTTAATATGGGTCCCATGGAATTTGTCACCTCCAGTTAGCTATAACTTAAAACGAACAATAAAATGTTCTCCTGTTGTCGCAACTACCCCTTTTTTTTATTTTTATAAACACATGACTCGCCATATATTGATTTATCGGGATAATAACCTTCAGGCAAGGGGCGTTTTGCAAAGGTATCGTAAAAAAATTACTTAGAATAGCTAATTTCATAAACTTTATTTTAGGTTTGTTTATTTGAGTATAGTGTTGAAATTTTTTTAAACTTTGTATAACTACAATAAACTGTCCAATTTGTCAAGTGAAAAATAGTGCAACTGTCAAGCTGATTTGGCTTGACAGTCAGGCATTTTTTTTGATAAGTAAATTTTAAATAAAGTGTTGAGTAAAAATATTAAGAATATTTGTGGTAATAATATGAAGGGCGGATAGGGAGAAAAAAAGTAATTCTTTTGGTGAGATTGTGAAAGAAGGCAAGAGAGCAATCAATCATTTTTCGGCATTCATTTTTTCGGCTATATCTTTTGTATTATTTTTTTGCGCGGCAGGAATAATTTTAAACTCTACCCCATAAATATACAAGCAATATTCATGCCTATATATCTAGAACGTATTGCTACCTGATTTTATGTTGCTTTGCTCACAATAGAGTTCCTGAATAACAAATGGCGTGGATGTAAAAATGTTCGATTATTGGACACTTATTAACCAGTTTTCGAGAACTTATTTATATTATTATATAATATTATGTACAATTATTAAACATCACTCTGTATGCCTTCTCTGTATTTAACAAAGAGGCTTGTACGCCTTGAAAATTGAGACCTTTGAAAAATGTTCAAGTTCAAGGAGGGCGAAAATTTTAAATGCAGGAATATATTGAGTATTTTGAGGCTTAAAATTTGAGCCTGACGCTGGCACGAAGTAAAGCTTTAGCGCTATTTGGGCAAAAGGGGGCGTTTTGCAAAGGGCTCAAATTGACGGGGTTTAATAAAGGAAACGTTCTTGCAATGGTTTTATATTTTAAGGAGGTAACTGGTAGATGAGACTTGGAAAATGGATAGCTACTATAATTTTCTTACTAAGTATTTTTGTGTTTTTGGTTCCGGCCATGGCCTCCGATCATGGGGTTGCGGCAACGCATGACACAGAACATGGCTCTACTCACGGAGCAGAGCATGCTGTTGAAGAAACCGGACATGGAGATGTTCCTGCCGGATCAGAATTGCATGGGCATGTAGATGCGGCTTCTGGTAGTCACGGAGGACATATAAATCTTGGAGAGGTGCTTCCGCTCTGGAGCTGTATTCCTTTTGCATGCATGCTCCTTTCCATAGCACTCTTTCCACTTCTGGCTCCAAAGTTCTGGCATCACCATTTTGGCAAGGTTTCAGCTTTCTGGGCGGCGTGTATTGGTATCCCGTTTTTGATTGCTTATAAGGGCGCTGCCGTACATGCGATTCTCCATATCATCCTTGCCGACTACGTTCCTTTTATTATTCTTCTCTGGGCACTCTTTACTGTTTCCGGTGGTATCATGCTTAAGGGCACATTGCGTGGGACACCGATTGTAAATACAATTATGATACTTATCGGCACGGTGCTTGCTTCATGGATGGGGACCACTGGAGCTGCCATGCTGATGATCCGTCCGTTTTTAAAGGCGAATGATTATCGGAAAAACAAGACATTTATGGTGGTTTTTTTCATCTTTCTGGTTGCAAACGTAGGGGGTTCATTGACTCCGCTCGGTGATCCACCGTTATTCTTGGGATTTCTGCATGGGGTTTCCTTTTTCTGGACAATGAAGATAATGCCGCATATGCTTGTAACAGCCGGTATCTTGCTTGCAATCTATTTTGTCCTCGACACTTATCATTATAAGAAAGAGGGATTGACTTCCGCTCCTGTAGAGGAAGGGGAAAAAGAACCATTGAAATTAGTGGGATTGCTCAATTTTATTTTTCTCGGCGGTGTTGTCGGATCAGTACTCATGAGCGGAATCGTAGACTGGGGTGAAGTAAACACATTAGGAATTCACAGGGCAGTGCAGGACTGGGTCCGGGATGGTATTCTTATTGTAATGGGTATTCTCTCACTGCTGATTACTTCGAAAAGGATATATGAAGATAATGAATTTAGCTGGTTCCCGATCATTGAGGTTGCGTATCTCTTTATCGGGATATTTATTACCATGGTTCCGTGTCTTCTTATACTAAAGGCGGGCTTAAAGGGTGAGCTGGCCTTTTTGATCGCTGCGGTAAAAGAGCCGATGCATTTCTTCTGGGTCACGGGCGCTCTTTCCGGTTTTCTTGATAATGCGCCGACCTATCTCACGTTTTTCAATACAGCTCTTGGGAAACTTTATCCAGGCATGTCGGAAGCTCAGGCCGTTCCTCTTCTCATGACGGAAAGCTCGGTTTATTTGAAGGCGATCTCTGCAGGCGCGGTCTTTTTTGGCTCTTTCAGCTATATAGGGAATGCGCCTAACTTTATGGTGCGTTCGATTGCAGAAGAGGGAGGCACCGCAATGCCGAGCTTCTTTGGTTATATATTGAAATATTCTCTGGTCTTCTTGCTTCCAACCTTTGTGGTTGTAACTTTAATTTTCTTTTAAAGACAGGAGTGCATTATGGAATTTAAAAAGATTTTATTTCCTACAAAATTTAGGGAGTTGGCATTTAACTCACTGGAATCCTTTTTGGAACTCAAAAAAGCCGGTCTCAAAGAGGTTGTGCTGACCTATATTATTCCAAGAGATGAGGTCGGGTTTGTGCCCTATGGCGGATATATGAAGGATGAGGAAGAACGCTTGAGAGAGCAGGCAAG
>Ga0164313_10001259_pt1 | contig 22354 bp, 21 predicted proteins | sample GuaBasSedimGuay4_FD_113735 | JGI IMG/M metagenome (GOLD analysis project Ga0164313, IMG submission 113735) | Subseafloor sediment microbial communities from Guaymas Basin, Gulf of California, Mexico - Guay4, Core 4569-4, 0-3 cm | ecosystem: Environmental > Aquatic > Marine > Hydrothermal vents... | reverse complement strand
GGTCCACGTGACCCTGGTTCCTCACATCGCCGCCGCCGGCGAGTTGAAGACCAAGCCCACCCAGCACTCCGTCAAGGAGCTCCTCGGCCTCGGCATCCAGCCCGAGATTCTCATCTGCCGTACGGATAGGCCCCTGCCGCGGAGCCTCAAAGAGAAGATCAGCCACTTCTGCAACGTGCCCGTCGAGGCCGTGATCTCCGCCGCCGACGTCGGTGTCATCTACGAGTTGCCCATAGCCCTCCACGAAGAGGGCCTCGATACGCAGCTCGTTGAGATGCTCAACATCTGGTCCCGGCAGCCCGATCTCAGCGCCTGGAACGAAACCGGTGAGAAGATCCGTGAGCCGAAAAACGGCGTGGTCTCCATCGCCATCGCCGGCAAGTACGTGCACCTCAAGGACTCCTACAAGTCGCTCCACGAGGCCCTCGTGCACGGCGGCCTGCACAACGACGTGAAGGTTGAGCTCACCTACGTCGACTCCGAGAAGATCACCCGGGACAACGTCGCCGATACCTTCGACCGCCACGACGCAATCCTCGTTCCCGGCGGTTTCGGAGATCGCGGCACCGAGGGCAAGGTCGAAGCCATTCGCCATGCCCGGCTCACCGGCATCCCCTTCTTCGGCATTTGCCTCGGCATGCAGATGGCCGTCGTCGAGTACGCGCGCAACGTCTGTAGCCTCGAAGGGGCCAACAGCGCCGAGTTCGACCCGGACAGCCCGAACCCCGTCGTCGACCTCATGCCCGACCAGCGCGGTGTGAAGAACAAGGGCGCGACCATGCGCCTCGGCGCTTATCCCTGTATCCTCGAGCCGGGCTCGATCGCCGAGAAGATCTACGGCAGCCGAGAGATCAGCGAGCGCCACCGCCATCGCTTCGAGGTGAACAACGAGTTCCGCGAGCAGCTCGAGACCGCAGGCCTCTCGCTCTCTGGGCTGAGCCCCGACCGCCGCCTCGTCGAGATGGTCGAGCTCGCCGACCACCCCTACTTCGTCGCCTGCCAGTTCCATCCCGAGTTCAAGAGCCGGCCCCACGACCCGCATCCGCTCTTCAGCCGCTTCGTTGGCGCGGCGCTTACCCGTCGCGATGCCCGGGGCACCGAGCGCGAAGAGGCTGCCGAGCAGTCCGACAGCAGCATGGTCCACTGAGCCACGTTGCCCTGACGTGGTGGTCCCCTCGCCGGATCACTGACAGGGATGTCGCACTTGGGGCCGGTTTTCGTCGTTTTCCCTAGTGTTTCTTGCTCTGGGCAAGTGGGCACGGGGCGTGCAGTCCAGCCATGAGCGTGCCGTTGGTTCGCCTCTACGACACTTCGGTACTACGCTGCGGTCCAAGCTTGTACTTCCCTCGAAGGATTTCGGAACGATGAGGATGCTTCGCTTTTCCATGCTCGTAATCACTTTGGCTCTGCTCACGGCCCTCGCGGCCTGCGGTGATGACGGTCGCGGCACCGGTGACACCGGCACGCCGGACACTTCGACGCCTGTCGATAGCGGCGGCGACGCCACCACCCCGGTAGACTCGTCCGTGGTCGACACGGGCACGCCTCCCCCCGACGGCGGTGGTACCGGGACCTGCGGCGGCGACGCCTGCGACATCGTGACCGGCAGCGGTTGCAGTGCCGGCGAGAGCTGCAAGTTCCTCGCTCCGATGGAGGGTGCTGACGCGACCGCGATGTGCGTGGTTGGGGGCATCGCCGGGGACGGCGCGGCCTGTACGACCTACATGGACTGCCAGGAAGGCCTTGCCTGCGTCCGTGACGCGGGCGCCGAAATGGGTATCTGCCATCAATACTGCTGCCCCATGGACCCGGCCGCCGACTCCCAGTGCCGAACCACCGGGCAGACCTGCCGGACGACCTTCACCGGCACCGACGTGGGCTTCTGTTCGTTCCCGGATGATTGCGACCCCGTCGCCATGACCGGCTGCGATGCGGGGCGGGCTTGTTACCCCGGCCCCGACGGGACCTTCCAGTGCGCGGCCCCCGGCCCCAGCGTCGAAGGGGACATGGGCTGCATGTTCACGAACGACTGCGCGGCTGGTCTCGCGTGCCTCTCCAACGTGTGTCGCCGTCTCTGTGACACCGGCTCTGGCGACGGCTGCGGCACGGGCCAGACCTGCTCCGTGACGCTCACCGGCTTCGAAACCCTCGGAGCCTGCGACCCCGTGCCCGGCGCGAGCACCTGAGGGGCGCCGCCGCCCGGCGCGTGGTATCGCCAACCGTAGCGACCAAGAGGCCATGGGCGTGAAGTCGACGCACGAAATCATCGTTCGAGAGAGGGCCCCGCACCGAGGTGTAGGGCCCAGCGGCGCTGCGCGGCTGCTCGCTGTTTTCGTCCTCGTGGCGGTCTCGGGGCTCGTGGCTGCCTGCAGCGACGACCCCATCACGCCGCCCCCGATGGATTCGGGTGTCCGGGACAGCACCACCATCGTCGATGGCGGCGACCCGGATACGACCGTACCGATGGACGCCGGCACCGACGCCAGTCTGCCGGACGCGGCCCCCGCGACCTGTGCTGGCGATTGCACTCCGACCGGCGACGCGACTTGTGGTGACGCGGGGGTATGTGCTCTGTCCGCTGCCCTGCCGATGTGCTTGTCCGAGGTCGGGACGAAGGTCGCGGGTGCGACCTGCGAGTCGACCTTGGATTGTGTTCCCGGCCTCGCTTGTTTCGCTCGGGGCGCCGAGGCTCACTGCGCTCAGGTCTGTTGCCCGAGCGACGCCCTCGAGGCCTGCCCGACCGGCGAGACGTGCACCGGCTCCGGTGTGCTCATCGACGGCTCCTCCACGAGTTGGTGGTCCTGCGTCGGTGCCCGTAGCTGCGACGTCCTCGACCCCGCCGCTGCCTGCGAGGCCGACGAAGCCTGTTACATCGTGTCCCCGGACGCCGATACGAACTGTCTTCGTGCCGGTGCGCAGGAGGTCGGACAGCCCTGCGCGCGACAGAACGACTGCTCTTCGGGGCTCTTCTGCTCCTCCGGCGGCGAATGCCTTCGCATCTGTGCCATCGGCGCGACCTCCGGCGATGGCGCCTGCCCCACCGCCGAGGGCGGCTGCCAGGCGTATCCGCACTCGCCGGACGGTAGCGGCGTCTGCACCGCAGAGCTCTAGCGTCAGGTGAGCCCGGCGAAGCGCTCGAGGAGGGATGGGCCTGCGGGGGTTTCCCGGAGGTCGTCGAGCAGCGCGTCCGGGTCGTGGCCCTCGTCGCGAATGATGATTCGCCGGCGCTCGATGTAGGCGCGACTCACCGCGGCATCGAACTCCGGGTGGAACTGCACCGACCAGGCGCGGGGGCCGATGCGATAGGCGTGGTTGTCGTCGCGGGGGCTCGTGGCGAGGTGGACCGCACTCGGAGGCAGGGCCAGTACCGCCTGCCGGTGGCTCGCCTGAAACCGCGACCGAGGGCTGGTCGGCCCGAGGAGGGGGTCGGCCTTTCCCGCGGCAGTGAGCGTGACCTCGATCGTTCCCACCTGGCGCCCGTTGGGGTTGTCGCCGACGTGGCCGCCGAGGGCATCGGCGAGCAGTTGGTGTCCGTAGCAGATCGCGAGGGTCGGGCGGCCGGCCCGGACCACCTCGGCGAGGAGCTCCGCCGAGCGCACGCTCCAGGGAGGGCGGTCCGTCACCATCGCGGCCGAGCCCGTTACGATGAGGGCGCCGACCTCGCCGAGCGGCGGCAGCGCCTCCCCGGCTTCGGCGTTGACGACCCGGACGCCGGCCCGGCCGAGGCCGAGGCCCGTCGCGATCCAGTCTTCGTAGTCCCCGCGCTCGCGGGCGAGCTCCTCGAAGGTCGAGCCGGTCTTCAGGATGACGATGCGGCGCCCCACCTCCCGATGATACAAGAGCTTCGTGGACCGCGTCGCAACATGCCTGAATCACCCCCGGCGGGAGGCCATTGGGGTCTGCGTGAAGTGCCGCGGCCAGATGTGCGGCGAATGCGTCACCCGGGTCGACGGCATCAATTACTGCGTCACCTGCCTGGCGCGCCTGGCTGACGCCGAAAAACCCAGCGGCGCTGGAGCGTCCATCGTCGTGCCACGGGTCCTCGCGCCGGCCTTCGCGATGGCGTGGCTCTTCCTCTTGACCCTCTTGGCCTGGGGCCTCGTAGAGGTCGTTTTCCCGGGAGGATGAGGTGCGGCGGGATCTGCGAGCCGAGGGCCCAATCGGGGCGGTGGACGCGTCGCTCGCGGCGCTGCGCCAAGGGGGCCTCGGCGCGGCGCTCCCGGCGATGGCCGGGGGCCTCGTGGCGAGTCTGCCCGTGCTCTTCGCGTTCTACCTCGAGCGCGTCGAGGGGGTGCGATCGCTTCGTCCGCTCCTCGGCTTCCTGCTGGTCCTCGGCTTTTGGGGGCGCGCCCTCCTCGGGGCCCGTGCCGCTCGTCGCGCCATCAAGGCCCTGTGGCCCACGCTTCCTCTCGCGGCGGACGGTGGACAGCCGGTCGATGTCATTCGCACGGCGTCCGTCGCCGGAGTGGGTCTCTTCGCCTATCTCTTTCTCTTTGCCGGGGCGAATGCCATCTGGCCGGGGCTCGTATTCTTCATCCTGCCGGTCCTCGTCTTTCGCGGCGTCCTGGCACCGTCGTGGGTAGCGAGCGCCGCGACGAGCGATGCGGGGGGTCTTCCCGTGTTCTTGGCGGCCGCCGAAGACAACGGCGGACGTCGCGTCCAGGGGCTGCTCATCGAGGCCCTCCTCCTCGCCGGCACCGCGGTCTTCGCCCTCAACGTCTACGCTTTCGTCGCCGTCGGTCTTCTGCTCGTGCGCTCGTTCCTGGGCATCGACCTCGCGTCCGTCGACGCCTTCATGTCGCTCCGGAACCCCCTCGTCGGCGCCGCGATCCTCACCACGGCATTCATCGCCTTCGAGCCCCTCCGGGTCTCGCTCGCGGCCTTCGCCTACGTAGACGTGCGCGTGCGGCGCCGGGGCCTCGACCTCGCGGCGGCCATCGACGACGCGGTCGCCGCCGCGGCAGGGCGGGCAGGTCCAGGCGGGCGGCCAGGGCCTTCTGCCGCCACCGGAGGCATCGCGGCCGTGCTCTTCGTTGCGTGCTTGGTAGCGCCCCTCTCGCCGACGTTCGTCGCTTCCGCCCAGGTCCATGGGGCGTCCGACCCCGTAGCCGCTTCGGACCTCCAGCACGACTCGGAGGTGCGGGCACAGGCTCGGGAAATCCTCGCCCGCCCCGAGTTCATCGAACTCGAAGACCCCGAAGGACGGGATTTTGGTCGGCTGATCGCCCAGTTCCTCGACTGGCTCGCGAACCACCAGCCGGACGCCGACTTCGATATGGGCTCGGGCTTCGCGTTGCCGATGCCGCCGATGGGGCTCTTCCTCTTCGCCGGAGCGGCCCTCCTGCTCATCGTCGTGGCCTACCTCTTCGTCAGCTGGCGGACCGTTCCGAAGAAGGCCGTGGTTCCGGGTCCCACTGACGAGGGCACCATCGACCCTCGTGAGCGTGCGCCCGAGGCCCACCTCGACGACGCCGCGGGCCTCGCCGCCGGCGGTCACTTTCGACAAGCGCTGCGGTCGCTCTACCTCGCAACCCTCGTCGCCCTCGACCGGCGCCGTCTCATCACCTTCGACCCTGCGAGGACCAACTGGCACTACCTACGCCAGCTCCCGCAGGATGCGCGGCGGGGTGACTTCTCGCGCTTCACTCGGCTCTTCGACCACAAGTGGTACGGCGACGAGCAGACGACGCGGTCGGACTACGATGAGTGCCGAGCCCTCGCCGACCGGATCGTCGCTCCGGGAGACGTCCAGTGAGCCGTGCTGCGACGCGGCCGCTCATGCGCGCGGGCATCGTCGGCCTAGTCCTCGTCGGCCTCGGTCTCGGCGGCATCGTATGTCAGCGGGTCGCCGCCCGCGGTCGCTACGCCGTGCCCTACTCGACCTACGGGGCGGGGCCCCAGGGTGCCAAGGCGCTCTACCTCTACGCCCGCGGGGCGGGGCTCTCGCCGACGCGGTGGGCCCGGGACCTCATCGAACTGCCGCCGAGGGGCATGCTCGTCGCCGTGGGTGGCTGTGATCAGATGCCGAGCCGGCCGGTCTCGCGCTACGAACGCGAGAGCTTGCTCGCTTGGATCGACCGTGGGGGCGTGCTCCTCGTCGCGGGCGCGCCGGACTATTTGTGGGATGGCGCGGGTATCACCCTGACCGGCGCCGCCGACTGCATGCCCGCGGGCAGCCTCGCCGAAGCCCTCGCCGCCGCCGACCGGGGCGAAGAGCAGGACCCCGAGGAGCTGGTCAACGGGTTCGCCGAGGACCCCGACGCCGTCCTCGCCCGCCTCGCCGGAGAAGACGAAAAATCCGTGCCGGTGGTCACTTCACCGCGGGGCCTGCTGTCGGGGGTTGGGCCGACCCTCCTCGACGCCCCGGGCACCATTCACGGGCCGGCCGATGCCGAGGTGTTCCTCGCGTCAGGCAAACCCGAGGTACCCCACGGCGTCGTCGTTCGCCGCGGCGCCGGCGCCATCGTCGTCCTGTCGAGCGCGAGCCTCTTCGAGAACGACGCCCTCCTCGATGCAGACGGCGCCGTGGTCTTCGCGCGCCTCGCCGAAGCCTTCGCCTCGGGAGGTCCGGTGATCTTCGACGAGTATCACCTCGGCGTCGGCGAGCGCCGGTCCCTCGCTCGCTACGTGCGTGAGGTCGGCGGGGCCCCGGCGGCCCTTCAGTTGCTCTTCGTAATCGGCGTGTTGCTCTTGGGCCTCGGCGTGCGCTTCGGTCGTCACGAGGCCGCTCCTCCGCCGATCCCACCCGGTACGGCGTCGTTCATCGAAGGGGTGGGGTCGCTCTATCGCCGGACCGGAGACTCCACGGCGGCCCTCTCCCTGGTCGCCCGCCAGGGTATCGCCGACGTCGCGGCCCATCACCACGCGCCGAGCGTCGATCCGGTCCGCCTGGGCCAAGAGCTCGACGAGCGTGGCCATGGCGACGCCGCGCTCTCCGTGGCACGCATCGCCGAGCTGATGCACGTCGAGAGCGTCTCGGCCCGGGCGCTGGTCGACTACGTGCAAGAGATCGACGGGCTCGTCGCCCGCGCCACCATGAAGGAACGGAGAGACCGATGAGCACAGGGGATACGGCACCGACCGCAGAGGCACAGGCTCCAGATGTCCAGGACGACCAAGACGTCGGCGAGCTCCGCGTCCTCCGCGACGCGGTCCTCGGCGAAGTGCGCAAGATCGTCGTGGGCCAGGACGATGCCCTCGAGGGTCTCCTGGTCGCGCTCATGGCCCAGGGCCACGTTCTTCTAGAAGGGGTCCCCGGCACGGCCAAGACGCTCATGGTGCGCGCCGTGGCGGCGGCCCTCGGCCTCGACTTCGGGCGCATTCAGTTCACCCCCGACCTGATGCCCTCGGACGTCATCGGCACCAACATCTTCGACCTGTCGAACGGGAAGTTCCGCCTGACCCAGGGGCCCATCTTCACCGAGCTCCTCCTCGCCGACGAGATCAACCGCGCTCCGGCCAAGACCCAGAGCGCGCTCCTCGAGGCCATGCAGGAGCGGCAGGTTTCCATCGATGGGACGCGCCATCCCCTGAGCCAGGACTTCACCGTCTTCGCCACCCAGAACCCCGTCGAACAGGAGGGCACCTATCCCTTGCCCGAGGCCCAGCTCGACCGCTTTCTGCTCAAGATTCGGGTCGGCTACCCGAGCCAGGAGGAAGAGGACCGCATCCTCATCGGGGGGGTCGCCGGCGTCGGTTCGGTCGACGTCGTGGGCGCGGGCATCCAGCCCGTCGCCACCCGCGAGGCGGTCCACCGGGCTCGGCTCATCGCCTCCCGGGTCCGCGTCGAGCCCCAGGTCCGCGCATACATCCGCGACCTGGTGCGAGCGACGCGCAGCTCTCCGATGGTCCTCCTCGGCGCCGGCCCCCGGGCTGGCATCCATTTGATGGTCGCGTCGCGGTGCATCGCCGGCCTCGAAGGCCGCGCCTTCGTCACCCCCGACGACGTCGTACGCGTGCTGCCGTCGGTCGTCTGCCACCGACTGATCCTCGCCCCCGAGGTCGAGCTCGACGGCATGGGCGCCGACCAGGTGATGGACCGCATCGCGCGCACGGTGGAGGTCCCCCGTTGAAAGAAGCGCCCTCGTCGAAAGAAGCGCGGTGGGTCTTCGGGGGGCGCCTTCCGGCGCTGGCTGCCCTCGGCCTGCCCGTGGCCTTCCTCGACGCGGGCACGGGCCTCGGCCTCGCGACGGCGGCGGTCTACGACGCGGCGCTGGTCCTCGGGGCCTTCGTCGAGGGGCGGAGCCTGCGCCGGGATGCGCCGACGGTGCGCCGGGAGATCGGCGGGCGCCTGATGCTCGGCGCGCAGAACGACATCACCATCCACCTCGAGAACCGGACCGCGCGGGCGGTGCGGGTGGTGGTTCGAGACGACCTGCCCGCGGGCTGGGTCGCCGATCCGCCGGAGCTGAAGCTCACCCTCCCGCCCCACGCTCGCCGCGAGGTCAGCTATGCGGTCGTCCCGCCGGCCCGAGGCAAAGCCTCCTTCGGAGACCTGCACGTGCGCGTGATGGGTCGGGCGCGCCTCGGCGCGGCGATCGTCACTACCTCGGCCGCCGAGGAGGTGCGCGTCTACCCAAACATCCTCGGGGCGCGCCGCTACGACCTCGCCGCCCGCCTCGGGGACCTCCGCCAGGTGGGATTCCGGCAGATACGGAGCTCCGGCGGGGGCGGGGAGTTCGAGCAACTGCGCGAATACGCCGGCGGAGACTCGTTCCGCGACGTGGACTGGAAGTCGACGGCGAAGCGTCAGCGCCCCGTGACCCGGGTCTACCGTCAGGAGCGCAGCCAGCAGGTCATCATCGCCGTCGACGCGGGGCGCATGATGGCGACCCGCCTGACCGCGGACGGGGACCACACCGCGATCAGCAAGCTCGACCACGCCATCAACGCCGCCCTGCTGGTCGCGTGGGTGGCCTTGCAGAAAGGTGACCGGGTCGGGGTGCTCGTCTTCTCGGATGTCGTTCGCCGTTTCGTGCCGCCGGGGCGCGGTTCGGTGCAGTACCGGCGCATCCTCGAGGCGCTCTACGACGCGCCGGCAGAAAAGACCCACGTGGATTTTCGGCGCTTCGTCGAGTTCATCAAGCTACGCGTCCCCAAGCGCGCGCTCCTGATGATGTTCACGGACCTCGTCGACGAGACCCAGGCCCGCCCCCTCGTCGACCACCTGAGTCTCCTCCGCCGAAAACACCTGCCCGTGTGCGTGACCATGGAAGACCGCATCGCCCGAGACCTCGCGACCATGCCCGTGACGACCGGGCGTGAGGCCTACCGCCGGGCCGCCGCCGCCGACCTCCTCGCCGAGCGCCGCGGCACCGCCGCCCACCTCCGCAAGAACGCCATCGACCTCGTCGAAGCCCCCCCCGGAGAACTCTCGGTCGCCACGGTAAACAAGTACCTGGAGATCAAGGCGCGCAATCGCCTTTAGGGGGGACGGACCGAACTTTCGAAACTTCTCGGTCTTTTCGGGTCCGAATGATCACGGGCCGTACCCCACTGCAAGGCCCCGGCGATTGTTGCCCGCTCGTCCATGAGCCTCGAATAGTTTCCGCCGCGCTCTTGTTTTGTCTGCTCCTTGGCTGAATGTTCTGGTGCTGAGGGCCGTCATCATCCGCCCCTGTTTACGGAGTTCGGGAGAGCATGAAGAAGTACATCGGCATAGCTGGTATCGCCCTCGCACTCGCCGGGATTGGCGCCCCGACCCTCGGTTCTGCCCAAGAGGGTCAAGAAGGCCAAGAACGTCAAGAGGCTGCGGCCGAAGTCCGAGGCCCCGAGCGTTACGCCGGTACCTACCGCTTCAGTCAGTCTCGGTCGACGGGGCAGGAGATCATCAACCAGGCGATCGAACGCGACACCGAAGACCTGAACTTCGTGATCCGCGGCATCGCCCGGGGCAAGCTCGAGGGCAAGAACCCGATTGTCAGCACCATCGACATCGCCGTCCGCGACGGGAACATCGTCATCCGCCTCGACGGTCGCCGTTATACCGCCCCCGCTGACGGTACGCGCACCACCGCGATCGACCCGGCCGGCGATGAGGTCGGGCTCACCCACGCCTACCGCGACGGCAAGATCATCCAGACATTCCTGTTCGACGGCGGCCAACGTCGCAACGTCTTCTCCCTGCGCCGAAGCGGGATCCTCCAGTACAACGTCATCGTGACCGCCGACCGGCTCCCTGGTCCGGTCCGCTACGGCTTGCATTACCGCCCCACCCACTGAAGCAGAGCTCATTTCGGTGTCTCAGAGTCCGAGGGACTCGGCGGCCGCGGCGACGGTGGTCTGTACGACCCGCGTCGAGAAATCCTGATTCAGGGCGTCGACGGAGTCCGGGCCGGTCGTGCAGTGGTAGGCGTCGTAGCGAAACTCGCTCGTGTCTGTGAGCATCATGGCCGGATAGCCGCGGTCCCAGAAGGGCGCGTGGTCGGAGCGCCGGAGGTCCCCGATGGCCGGGTTCGATACTAGCGAAGTCGGGACGACGATGCTGATGACCGGCAGGCCGAGGCTCATCCCGTGGCGTTCGAGGAGACTGACGGCCTCGGACGCCGTCTCGTCGGCGATGACGGCGAGGAAGTCGCCGCGTCCTTCCCGCGCGTCGACGGCCCGGGCCGCCTCCGGGAAGAGCAGCTCGAAACCAGCTGGAAAGGATTGGGCGCCGGGGTTCTCGTCGACGAAGCCGACCATCTCGAAGTTGTAGTAGGCGAGGATCTCTTCGCTCGCGGCGGTAGCCCGCTCGGCGTAAGCGGTGGACCCGATGAGGCCGAGCTCCTCCTCGTCCCAGCAGGCGACGACCAGCGTCCGCGGGAAGTCCTGCATCGCGAGGACCCGGGCGGCTTCGAGGGTCGCGGCGACGCCCGTCGCGTTGTCATCGGCCCCGGCGCAGCTGGGGATGTGGTCATAGTGAGCACCGACGAGGACTCGGCTCTCGGGCTCGGCAGCTCCCTCTTTGACGCCGATGACGTTCACGCCCGTGCCGTAGTCGTAGCGCTCGACGGTGAAGCCGAAGGAGGAAAAGCGCTCGGCGCAGAGGTTTTGGACCGCCTGCCAGTGTGCATTGCCGGGGGTGCGCACCTGGGCGATGAAGACGAGGTCTTCCTGGTACCGGTTTCCCTCGACACATCGCGCGAGGCCGAGGGCCGAGTCGGTCGCACAGGGCGGCGAGGCGCCCGTATCCCCGGCGCCTCCCGAAGAGTCGTCACCGCAAGAGAAGCAGAGCGGCAGAAGCGCAAACGCCAACAGATGAGGAGTCCTCATGAGGGCAGTGTATGGCAGAAAACGCGCTTCGCGCGCGTGGAGACAGAGAGAGCTTCTTTCGAGTCCCCGCATCCGTCGGGGTATGGACCCGCCGGCCGGCCGTTGCTAGAAACCCCGTATGTGCCGCGCGGCGATCTTGTGCATGGCCCTCCTCGTCGGCTGCGGGGCCAAAGGCGGCCTCGTCACCGACGAGGCCCGAGACGGCGGTGTCGACTCCTGCAGTCCTCCGTCTCGAGTCCGTGGGGTCGTTGGCACCGTCGATGGACCGACGTGCTCGCTCGAAGGTCGCGACGAGGACGGGCGCGTGCACCGGATGACGTGCACGGTTAGTGGCGCAGGCCCTGCGCTCGAGTTCGAGGGCTGCATCTGGGTCACCGATGGCGAGACCGTCTGCGAGTGCGACCAACCCGACTGGGCGAATACCTGTCCGGGTGGAGTACCGATCTGCGCTCCGTGGGCCGCCTCCTTCGATTTCGCGTCCGATGTCGTATTCGAGCCTTGAACGTGCTCCCGTGGCCGCGGTGTGCATCTCTGGCCGGAGGCACTAGAGTCGCCGGGTGTCATTCGACTCACTCGGTCTTTCGGAGCCCCTACTGCGTGCGGTGGCCGACCAAGGCTACACCGAAGCCACCGCCATCCAGGCCGGGGTAATCCCGGCCGTTCTCGGCGGTCAGGACGTTTGCGCGACCGCGAGCACGGGGTCGGGGAAGACCGCCGCGTACTTGTTGCCGCTCCTCGAGAAGCTGGCTCAGGACGGTCGCCCCTCTGGGCCGCGCCCGACGAAGGTTCTCGTCCTCGTGCCCACCCGGGAGCTCGCCGTCCAGGTGGGTGGGTCGATCTCTACGTACGGCCTCCATTTGCCCGCGCCCCCCAAGCATCGGGTCTTCATCGGCGGGGTATCCATCAACCCGCAGATGATGTCCCTCCGGGGCGGCGCCGACATCGTCGTGGCGACTCCCGGACGACTCCTCGACCTCGTCGACAGCAACGCGCTCTCGTTGGCGAGCGTATCGACGCTGGTCCTCGACGAGGCGGACCGACTCCTCGACCGGGGATTCGCCGACGAAGTCCAACGCGTGCTCTCCCTCGTCCCGGAGTCTCGCCAGACTTTGCTCTTCTCGGCGACCTTCGGCCCCGGCGTCACGGAGATGGTCACGTCGGTATTGCGCGACCCCATCCGCGTCGACGTTAGCCGCGAACCTGCCGAGGTGCCGGCGATTCAACACCGGGCCATCGAGGTCGATGCCCGGCGCCGGGCCGAATTGCTCAGCCTCTTGATCGACGAGGGCGACTGGAGTCGCGTGCTCGTCTTCGTCGCCACGAAACACACGACCGAGCACGTCGCCCGGCAGCTTCGGGACGCGGGCATCAACGCGGCGGCCTTGCATGGAAAGCTCAGCCAGGGCGCCCGGACCGAGGCCCTCGACAGCTTTCGAGACGGCGAAATCCGTGTGCTCGTCGCGACCGATCTCGCGGCCCGGGGCCTCGACATCGCCGGCCTTCCGGTCGTCTTCCAATACGACCTTCCGCGGTCGACCATCGACTACATCCACCGCACCGGCCGCACCGGCCGCGCGGGAGAGACCGGCCTCGCTATCTGCTTCGTGACGGCGGAAATGCACGCCCACTTCGCGCTCATCGAAAGACGCCACCGCCTCGATATCGAACTCGGCCACATGGACGGCTTCGAGCCGATCGAGAAGCCGCCGCTCCTTCCCCGGACCGGCGGCGTGAAGGGCAAGCGCAAGAGCAAGAAGGACAAGCTCCGCGAGGCCGCGGCGCGCGCCGCCTCGAGTACGAAGGACTAACCGCGCTCACCGCGCTGCGTTCTCAGTCCTCTTTGGCGTTCCCGTCCTTGCCGTTCGGCGCCTTCTCCATCGCCGCCTGGCGGTCCTCTTCGGCGCGCTTCTTGGCGGTGTGGGCGGCGAAGCCCTTTTCCTGAACCTCGTCGTCACCGTCGTCGTTGGGCTCGTAGGCGTCGAGCTCGATGAGCAGGCGGGCCAGGAGGCCGTCGACCATCAGGTCGCGCTGGGAGTCGGTGAGGCCCTTTTCGGCCCAGTCACTGCGGATCTGGTCCCAGGCGCCGCGGTACTCGCCGATGACTAGCTTGTAGTGCTCGACCTTCAGCCAGATGCGGCCGTGGTTCTTGACGTAGATGGCGACGAGGGACGCGACCGAGGCTCCGGTGAGGAGAATGCCGATCGGGCCGCCGACGACGACCCGGAGCAGGAGCGCCAGGGCCGCCGCTCCGGCTGCACCGGTGAGCAGCTTTTTGCCTGCCTCGGGGGACGCGACCTTGTCGAAGGCGACTACCCACGTCTCCTTGGCCGCGAAGAGCAGGGCCAGGAAGTTCACCTTCGACTTGGCTCCCCCTTCCCAATAGGTTCGGATCGCCGCTTTGAGGAATCCTTCGTAGGACTCGTATTGTTCGGTCTCGCGCCCGCCACTCGCCATGGGGGGGAACGTAACACCGCCTGAGACGTCCGACATCGGGCGAGATCGAGCAAGATGCGGCAAGATGCACCAAGATGCACCAAGATCCAGAGGGAGGCTTCTGGAGGAAATGACCGTACAATTGCCACCGATGAGCACTTCCTCTCTGGGCGCCGTGGTTGCCGGGGCGATTGCCCTCTTTCTCGCGGCCTGTGGCTCGACTCCGGTTCCGCCCGTCGGGGCGGGGGGCGGCGATGCCGATGAGGCCACGGTTTCGGACGCGCCGGGGTCGATCCCCATGGCCGATCTTCCCGCCTTCGGCCTCGAAGGCGTCGAGTCAGAGGTCGAGGTGCCGCCGGCCCTCGAAGGCCCCGCGCCGCGGGTCACCAGCCTCGCCGAAGCAAGCGCGGCGTCCCGCGCCGGGCACTACACCCCCGCCGAAACGTTTCTCCGTGGCATTCTCGATGGCGCGGAAGGGCCCCGGGCGCGCCTCGCCCTCGGACGGATCCTCCTCGAGACCGGTCGCTACGTGGACGCTGCGGCCATGGCTCGTCGGGCCGCCCGCGGTGCCGCCCGGGACCGCGACCTGCGCGTCGCCGCCGAAACACTCCGCGGCGAAGCCCTCGGACTCACCGGTGACCTCGACGAGGCCGAGCGTGTGCTCACCGCCATAGCCGCTGAGGCGGGCGCGCATCGCGCCAACGTGATCCTCGGCCGCCTGCTCCAGCGCCGGGGCCAGGGGCCCGCCGCCGAGGCGGCCTTCATGCGCCTCATCGGTGCCTACAACGACCGCTCCATCGCCGCCAACGACGGCGAGGGGCTCTCCTACGTGGCCCTCGCGGCGTGGGGCCTCGGCAGCTTTCAGGACGCCAACGACGCCTTCCAGGAAGCGACCCGGGCGGACCCTGCCCGCGTCGAGACCCAGGTCGAATGGGCGGCGATGTTCCTCGAAAAGTACGACGCCGGCCACGCCGAAGAGAGCCTCCGCCAGGCCTTCGAGCACAACCCCGACTCGGCCCGGGCCCACGCCTTGATGGCGCGCATACGCATCGAGCAGCGCTTCGACTTCACCGCCGCGACCGCCTATTCGGAGCGCGCCCTCGGCATCGACCCGAACCTCGCGATGGCCCACGTGACCCTCGCCGGCATGGACCTCCGCGACATGGAGTTCACCGCCGCGGACGCCCACTTGGATGCGGCCCTCTCCGTCGACGCCCACAATCTCGAAGCGCTCTCGGTCCGCGCCGCGGTGCGCTTCCTCGCGGATGACGTTTCGGGGTTCGAGGCGGCGAAGCGCGAGGTGCTCTCGCGCAATCGGTCGTTCAGCCGCATGTACACCCTCATCGGGGAGTACGCGGACTGGGAGCACCGCTATCCCGAGATCGTCGCCATGGCCCGGGAGGCGGTCACCATCAATCCCCGTGACGCCTTCGCCCACGCGACCCTCGGCCTGAACCTGTTGCGCATGGGCGACGAAGAGAACGGCCTCGCGTCGCTTCGGGAGGCCTGGCGCCGTGACCGCTTCAACGTACATGTGCACAACACCCTGAACCTCTACGACGAGGTGATCGACGTCGAGTACGAGTCCTTCGAGGCGGCACCCTTCACCTTCCGAATGCACAGGGAAGAGCGGCCTTTTCTCGAGGGGCTCGTCACGCCGACCTTGGTCGGCGCCTACCAGGACATGCGCCGCCGCTACGGCTTCACCCCGGAGGGCCCTTTGCGCATCGAGCTCTTCGCGAACCCCGAGCACTTCGCCGTGCGCACCGTCGGCCTGCCGCGCCTCGGAGTTCAGGGCGTGTGTTTTGGCAAGGTGGTGACCGCACTCTCACCGCGCGCCGGTCAGTTCAACTGGGGGCAAATCACCTGGCACGAGCTCGCCCACATCTTTCATATCCAGCTCAGCCGCAACCACGTGCCTCGGTGGTTCACCGAAGGCTTGGCCGAGTACGAGACGATCATCGCCCGCCCCGAGTGGCGCCGGGAGGAAGACCACCACCTCTACCGCGCCATCGCGACTGGGACCTTGCCTGAGCTGAGGCGCATGAACCAGGCCTTCACCCACGCGAAGAGCCAACAGGACGTACTCACGGCGTACTACGCGAGCTCGCAGATCGTGAAGTTCATCGCGGAGCAACACGGGTTCCCCGACGTCGTCGCCATGCTGCGTGGGTGGGGCGAAGGGCGCCGGACGCCGGAGGTGATCCAGCGCGCCCTCGGCATCGACATCGACCAGCTCGACCGCGACTTCCGCAGCGACGCTCTTCGGCGCATGAGCGCTCGGGCCGGCGACTTCTCGGTGGACTTCGCGGCGTACCGCGACCTTCGTGCCTTCGTCGACATGGCCCAGGGCGCTCCCAACGACATGGAGGCCCGAGCCGCCCTTTCGGCCGCGCTCTTCGCGCATGGCGAGCGCGACCGGGCGAAGACCGAGGCGACCGCCGCTGTTGCGGGCGACGCGGCGAACGTCGTCGCTCACTACGTGCTCGCGGCCGTCGCGATGACCTCTCGGGAACCCGAGGCGGCGGCCGAGGCCGAGCGGCACCTCCGGGCGATCCTCACCGCCGGCAAGGACGGCTACGACATTCGTCTCATGCTCGCCCAGGCGGCGGCCCGGCGGCAGGACCGGGCGGCGACCCGAGAGCACCTCGAAGCCGCCGCCCACCTCGATGGCGACCGGTCCGGGGCCTGGCGGGCCCTGCTCCAGCTCGCCGACGAGAGTGACGACCAGGCCCTCCGAAATTACGCCCTCGAACGGGTCGCGACCCTCGAACAGCACGATCGTGGGGCCTGGGTGGCCTGGGTCACCTCCCTGGGCGAGCGCGCCGGCACCGAGAGCCAATGGCGGGAGCTCGCCGTCGCCGCCGAGTCCGCTCAGTTCGTGGCCCCCGGGAGCGCCGAGGTCCACCGCCTCCTCGGCCAGGCTCGTCTCGAGCTCGGGGAGCCCGCGCCGGCCCTCGCAGCCTTCGACCTGGCCCTCCTGGCCTCCCCCGAGGCCCCCGCCCCGATTCACCTCGGCCGGGCCCGGGCCCTCCGGCGCCTCGGGCGGCGGAGCCAAGCTCGGGCTGCCGCAGACGAGGCCGTACGCCTCGATCCAGAGCTCGCGGAGCAGGCCCGCAACCTCGGAAACTAGGGCGTCGCGCCCCCGACACCGTCATCGGCGGGGGGTGTCGGCTGGCCGTCATCCCCAATTACCCCAGCATCTTCGGCTGTTTGCGGTGGGGTACCCGGCCGTGCCCGGCGGTCGGCGTAGACCGCCCAGGTGCTGAGGGCAGCGATGATGACTACGGCCGCGAGTAGGCCGAGGACCAGTCGGGTTCCGTTGGGGGAAGGCTTTCCAAGGCCTTCCGCTTCGGGCAGCGGGGGCATGTTGTCCTCTGTCGGGGTGCTCATCTCGTCTTCAGGCCAATCTCGGGGCTCGCGGGAGGTGCCCGGGGGCAGGGCTCCCAGGTCGGGCACCTAGTCTCGGAACCTAGCAGCCACCCCCCGGAATTCGAAGCCCCGGGCATGGCCTCGTCCTTGATGCGGGCAAGCGCTTCCAGTACTGAGGTGACCATCGTGGCTGACCCCCTATCCCTCTTCTGCCGATGGGCTGTAGTCGCTGCGATCACCGTGATCAGCAGGTGCACCCTCCATCACAGCCGCCAGGCCATCGGAGCCGACGCTCTCACCACCCCGGCGAGCGACGCCCACTTCGTGACCGAGGAGGACGCGGGCCTCGCGCTCCTCGGCGTACTGGTCCTCAGCGAGCCCGACCACTACGCGGTGCTCATGGAGCGGGCCCGGCGCAACCACGGCTGCGCCCGCCTGAGCCACGCTCAGCTCGACTACTACACGGACCACTGGCTGCTCGTGGGTTTCCCGATCGCGAGACTGACCGCAATCTGCGAACCCCGCAGCGTGCCCGCGGCGAGTGAGCCAGACGCCGCCGCCGCCGACCGGGAAACGGGAACGGAAGCGGGAACGGAGACGGGAACGGGAACGGAGACGAGAACGAGAACGGAGACGGGAACGGGAACGGGAACGGAAGCGGGAACGGGAACGGGAACGGGAACGGGAACGGGAACGGGAACTCTGCGGTAGCCGTGCAAGGCGGAGCGGACGCAGTCCGTGGAGCTGCACGGGTACCGCAGAGTGGACGCATCGAGCGTAGCTCGATGCTAGTCAACAGCCCCGCCGCCGCGCCGCCCATCCCGGCTGGCGAACGGCACCGAACCCCGAAGCGCCATCCGACCCCGAATCGGAATCAGCCCCCTAGTCGCCTGCCCACGCGCCGCGTCGCTCGACTAATCGCAGAGCGCGAGGTGGTCCGCGATGTACGCGTCCACGGCTGCGTCCGCCGCCGCATCCCATGGCCCCGCTTCGGCCAACCCGATGACGAGCACGAGGTAGTCCGTCGAGGCCGTGACCGCGTCCTCGGCGGATTCCCGCAAACAAGCCCTCACCGCCTCGGCCCCCTCCGGCCTTCGGCACTCGATCGTTCCGTTGAAGATGCTGTCATCGGCCGTGGTGTGCCCGATCTTGGCATCCTCCCGCCCGTGGAACTCGATGTCGTCGGTCAGGAAGCCCTCGTCCCGTGCGATGTAGGCCTTGATCCTGATGACGCAGCCGGCCGCGCGATCGCGTACCGAATGGGCCTCGCTATGAGAATCCTGAATCAGATGCAGCCCCGCGCCGACGAGGGTCAGCGCCCGGCGTCGATCCGTCGCCCACCCGTCCACCGCCTCGCGAGTCAGCCCCCGAAGCCTGGCGTGCGCCGAGGCCGCCGCCTCTTCATATGAATCCCGGCTCGAGAGCAGAAAGTGATCTGCCTGGAGATCGGGATCGTTTGTATAGTCTAGAATCTCCGCGACATAAGCATGCAGACCGACGTTCAATTGGATGAGCAGCTCCCGGGGCCAGTCGACCCGCCGATTTCCGTCGAGGATGATGTCGGCTTCGCCTTCCGGGAAGCGCGACGCCTCGGGCAGCGCATCGTTGGCGAAGAGAGTGATCCATTCGTGGCCCGCGAAGATCTCCGCCCGGGAGACCGTGCAGTCGCCTCGCGAAAAGAAGGGTCGTCGCACTTCGAGGGGAGGGCAGAGGTCGTAGACGTTCGTGCACGGCGCTGTCACGACGAAGGTCGATGCGAGGGCGAGTCGCTGAAGCACGTGCATGAGGCGAGGGCGGGTCATCGGCAGGCACAGCGTATACCCGTTTTTTTCGGTTTGTTGGTGCTCTCGGCGCTCATCCCCGGCGCCGCCCGCGCTCAGGAGACGGCCTATCTCCCCGAGAGCTGGGATCTCGAGGTTCACGACCGTTGGATCGTCGGCACCACGCTCTTCGCGACCGATGAGACGACCGCCGTACCCGAACTCCCGAGAGACCTGCTTTGGGGCCTCTCGGTCGCCCACCGTTGGAGCTGGTTCGAGCTGGGTACTGTGGTCGCGGCGGGCCTCAACTGGGGCGACGGAGCGGAGCAGATGCGCTGGTACGCGTCACTGACCCCCCGGGCGGCCATCCCGATAGTCGACCTCGGTTTCCTCGACTTCGAGATCACCTATGGTGTCGGAATCAGCGGCGAGGTGAAGCTCGCCGACGACTATGCGCTCCTGCACGTCACGCCCGCGGAGATCGGTCTTCTGGTCTGGGACCGTGGGAGCTGGCATCTCACGGTCTTCGGCAGCTTTCGCGTCTTGGTCGCCGGCTTGCGCATGGATGGCCTCGTCGGGCAGGCCGGGGCGATCTACCCCGAAGTGACTAACGCCCAGCTCGCCAAACTCGAAGAGCGACGCTTCGGTTTCACGGCGGGCATCGGCTTCACGAGGGAGCTCTGATGCGGGGCGCCCCTCTCATCGGCGGTCTGACTGCGGTGATCGCCCTGCTCCTGATCACGCTGTCGACGATAACCGCCGCCGCGAACGAGACGGCCCCGCGCACACCATCCGGCCGCACGATCTACTCCCCCGAGGAGACGTTCGAGAGCGCCGTCGACCAATACACGCGCCGCATGATCATCGAGTTCGCGACCGGCTTCGCCACCGAAGGCAACCTCGCCGTTGGCCTCGGCCTCTTGGTTCCTCGCGCCGGGGGCCTCGAGCTCTGGGCCCACTTCGGCCTCGAGGCCAACCCCTCGCTGCGCTACAGCGGCGGGGCCCGGTACGTTTTTGGGTTCGGCGCCTTTCGTCCCTACCTGGCCACCGGCTTCACCTTCGCGGACCTCTACGCCCAGGGCAGCCTCTCGACCCATCTCTTCGCCGAGGTAGGCCATCAGTTCGTCGTATTCACGACCTACCGAATCAGCCTCGGCGTCGGATTTCGGGGCGTCCTCGACGTCTGGCTCAAGGGCAACTCGCCGCACCTCGATGGCACGACGGACCCCGCGTGGGTCCAGGAGCAGCTCGACTCGGCGAGGGGGTTCTTCCCCACGCTCGCCCTTCGCTTCAGCCGCGCGTTCTGAGTTGTGATCGCCCCATGCGTGTTTCGGATTCGCCCCCTAGGCCAATCGCGACTACGATCGCCGTTCCGTGGGCGCCCCAGGCAAACCCCGGCGCAGACAGCGCCTGTCGATACCGAACCGAATCTTCCTCGGCTTCGCGCTCCTGGTCCTGAGCTTCGGGGGGGTCTCCGGGGCCAGCGTGGTCCAGCACGACGAGACGGCCCAGACCCTCCAGCTCCTTCACGAGGGGTACCTGCCCCTCGCCCTCACCGTCGGCGAGGCCAAGGTCACCCAGGCCGTCTTCGGGACTCTCCTCGACCGGGTGATGAGCGAGCGCGACCCGACCGCAACCCGCAACTGGCTGCAGGCCGGCCGGCAGGTTCGACCGACGACCATCCGCCGGGGGCTCTACGGTGTTGGCCGTGCGGCCGAACTCGAGCCGGGTCCTCTGGACCGGGCCGCCCTCCGGGCGACGCGCGAGTCCCTCGAGCGCGTCGCGGTCGCCTATCGCGAAATCGACGCACGCTACGACGAGCTCTTCGAGGCCCTCGACGGCGAAGATCAGGACCACGCCAGCCAGGTCCTCGACCAGATTCGCGATCAGGAGCGCACCGTTCAGGCATTGCTCCGCGATGCCCAGGGCACGGTCCAGGAGCGCATCGCGCTTCTGAGTGCCGAAGCGGCCGAGCGTGAGCGGCGGGCGGCGGTGCTGCTCGGCGCGCTGACCGGCCTCGGCTTGCTCTTGGGCCTCGGCGTCATCTTCGCCGTGCACCGGATGCTCACGCCCCTGCCGCAGCTCATGGACCGCGTCGCGGCGGTCGCCCGGGGTGACCTCTCGGCCAAGCTCGAGCCGCGCACCGACGACGAGCTCGGGCGCCTGGCGACGGAGTTCGAACGCATGGTCGAGGCCCTCGGGGCTCGTGACCAACGTCTGCGCGAAGCCGCCGAAGCCGAGCTGCGCCTGCAGCGCATGCAGGAGCAGATCGTCACCGCGCTCTCCGCCGCGGTGTTGGTCATCGACGCCGAAGGCCGGGTGCGGACTGCGAATCCCGCGGCTGGCCTGGTGCTCGGAGTGACGGCGGACGCGGTAGGGGAGCCGCTTCGGGAGTCGGGGCTCTTCGAGCACGTGCCGGACCTCGAAGACGCCATCGCGCGGGTCGAGGGCGGGGCACCGCGCGCCATGCTCGCGGCGGTTCCCGCGGGAGCGGCGGGAGACGCGGAAGCGGACGCGGTGGTGAACGCCGTCGTCACGCCCTTCGGCGGCGTCGACGGGACGGTCCTCGTCGTCGCCGAAGACGTCACCGAGGAGCTCGCGACGAAGGCCCGCCTCATTCACACCGAGCGTCTCGCAGCGATCGGCAGGATGGCCGCCCACGTCACCCACGAGGTGCGCAATCCACTCTCGAGCATCGGCCTGAACGTCGAGATGCTCGAGGAAGAGCTCGAGGGGGCGGGGCCCGAGACGGTCGCGCTGATGCGCGCCATCACCCGGGAGATCGATCGTCTCACGGGCATCACCGAGGAGTACCTGCGCCTCGCGCGGCTCCCCCAACCGCACCTCGAGGCCGAAGACCTCGGCACCATCATTCGCAGCGTCGCGACCTTCGTCGGTCGTGAGATGGAGGGCAGCGGGGTGTCCCTGGACGTGAGGGTCGCCGAGGACCTGCCCCAGGTGGCCCTCGACGAGCAGCAGATCCGCCAGGCGTTATTGAACCTCCTCCGCAACGCTCGGGAGGCGATGCCCGAGGGGGGCCGGGTCGAGCTCGAGGCGACCGCTTCCGGCTCCGGGGTGACCTTGACCGTGAAGGACCAGGGTCAAGGCATCCCCGAGGCTCAGCGGCGCCGAATCTTCGACCTCTTCTATACGACCAAGGAGCGCGGCACTGGCCTCGGTCTTCCGCTCACCCGACAGATCGTGGTAGCCCACGGCGGCACCATTCGATGTGAGGGCGGGCCCGGCGAGGGCACGACCTTCGAGCTGGTCTTTCCGGCGGCGAAGGACGTCGGTGAGGGCCACGAGCCACCCGCGCAGACCTTCGGCGCTTACCGACGCGAATAGAGGAGACAGACCCATGAGTACGACGCGCCACGATGGACGCGGGGCCGACACCCTTCGGCCGACGAAGATGGATCTCGGTTTCCAGCGCTTTCCCGAGGGCTCGGTTGTTTACCGCTCAGGTGACACCACGGTCCTCGTCGCGGCGAGCGTCAAAGAAGACGTGCCCCCGTGGATGGGGGGCAAGGGAAAAG